>Ga0138256_10000198_pt1 | contig 71117 bp, 61 predicted proteins | sample KNB2016incub_MG_FD_105486 | JGI IMG/M metagenome (GOLD analysis project Ga0138256, IMG submission 105486) | Active sludge microbial communities from wastewater in Klosterneuburg, Austria - KNB2014incub_MG | ecosystem: Engineered > WWTP > Activated sludge > Unclassified | place: Austria...
CAGAATGTTGATTGATTTTTACCAAAATATAAATGCGGACAGTACAGTAAAATTTTGGAAAATTTATGCAGCAGCAAATGACAGCCTCAACAGCACTCGTGCTAACCAGCAGTTGCAAATGTTAACAACCGAAGAAGAACAAAGGAAAAGGGATATTGAAGCCGCACAAGTTGCCTATCAAAATAAAGTACGCACCGGGTTGTTATTAGGAGGTCTTGCTGTTTTTTTATTGATAGCTATTATTCTTTATCGCAACAATCGGCAAAAACAAAAATCTAATACTGTTTTGGAGAAAACTTTATCTGAATTAAAATCCACTCAAACCCAACTCATCCAATCCGAAAAGATGGCTTCTCTTGGCGAACTCACCGCCGGCATTGCTCATGAAATTCAAAACCCGTTAAACTTTGTCAACAATTTTTCGGAAGTAAATACAGAATTGATTGATGAAGCCGGTGAAGAAATGAACAAAGGAAATGTTTCAGAAGCCAAAATAATTTTGAATGATATTAAAGAGAACGAACAAAAAATAAATCATCACGGCAAAAGAGCCGATGCCATTGTAAAAGGAATGTTGCAGCATAGCCGCAGCAGCAGTGGTGTAAAAGAGCCAACGGATATTAATGCTTTGGCCGATGAATATTTAAGATTGAGTTATCATGGATTAAGGGCAAAGGATAAAAGTTTTAATGCTGAATTTAAAAATGAATTTGACCCATTGCTTCCTAAAATAAATGTAGTGCCGCAGGAAATCGGCAGGGTGATTTTAAATTTAATCAATAATGCCTTCTATGCTGTGAATGAAAGAAAGAAATTGAATGAACCTGGCTACGAACCTACGGTTACTGTTTCAACAAAAAAAGAAAACAATCGTATTTTAATTTCAGTAAAAGACAATGGAACCGGCATTCCTAAAAATATAGTGGACAAAATTTTTCAACCCTTCTTCACTACCAAACCCACCGGAAGCGGAACTGGATTGGGATTGAGTTTGAGCTATGATATTGTAACGAAAGGGCATGGCGGAGAATTGAATGTAAAAAATAAGGAAGGCAAAGCCGGCCCAAACAACCCGGTTGAACAGGGAACTGAATTTTGTATTGTATTGCCGGTTTAGAATTTGTTGCGCCAATCATATTTAGTATAAGTAGAGTTTATTAACTACAAACTAAAATCTTGGTGAAAATATAAAACCAAGCCTGCAGACAATCAGGTATTTAAAGTACTTTCTTATTTTAATATACTTAGTTCTATAGCATATTTTTATACTTATGTGATTAGAAAAGTTTTTTCTGAAATGCTTTACTGAATTTCGTTATGAAGGGAATGAAATATTTTCAGTTGATAATATGCTGGAGTTTAATTATTGGGCAGTCACATGCTCAAACAGAAAATAACATTCAATCAAAAGCCTATGCCGTTATTATAGGCATATCCCAATATCAAAATACAGGAATCCCTTCATTAAACTATGCTGCAAAAGATGCAACTTATTTTTCCAACTGGTTAAAAAGCAGCGCCGGTGGTATGGTTCCCGACTACCAGGTTAAACTTCTGGTGAATAATGATGCGTCAATCGCATCCATCTACCATTCATTTACATGGCTCACTCAGGTTGCAAAAGAAAATGACCGGGTTTATATTTTTTTCTCAGGACATGGAGATATGGAGATAGATTCGGCAAGTATTAGTAAAGGATACCTGCTTGCCTGGAACTCGCCACAAAATAATTATGTAAACAATGCAATAAGTGTTGATGATTTAAATAAACTGGCCAATAAACTTAGTATTTATAATAAAGTAAAAGTTATTCTAATAACCGATGCTTGCCATTCGGGAAAGTTGGCTGGCGATTTCTTTAAAGGGAAACAATTAACTGCACACAATTTACAAACGGTATTAAACAACGAAGTACGAATGGCATCCTGCGCCGCCGATGAACTGTCAGCCGAGGGCCCGGGCTGGGGCGGTGGCAGAGGTGTTTTTTCTTTTTACCTTATGCAAGCCTTAAACGGAATGGGCAACCAGGAAAATAAAGACACGATAACTATAAATGATATTAACCAGTTTTTAAACGCTTCCTTTGCCACAGATAAAGTGCTTGCAAGTGAAAAACACAAACAACATCCCGTTATTGATGGTAATCCTAATTTTACGGTTGCAGTAGTAGATACCATATCAAGAAAAACATACCAAACAGCAATAGAACAAAACAATTTAATTAATACAAACTCTCCGGCAGGTCTTCAATCCCTTGCTTCACTTGGCCCACAACCCATCGATTATTTTATACAACTGCTACAAAACAGTGATTTAGAATCGCATATCAACCTGGAACAATGTTTCAATTTGCCAGCACAAAAAATCCCAACAAAAATTATTGAAAACTGTTTGCATTTTTATCAATCTATATCAACTACCAGTGATTCACTCAATAAAACAAAGGAACAACTAAACAATAACAGGTTAATCCTTTATAAGAAACATTATTCTGAAACAAACGGTTTACCCCTGGCAATTGGTTTACAAGTTGATTCAATTGACAAGCGACTGGCAGTAATAGAAAAAAAATTGGATGAGCTGATTTATTGGGCAAGCCGTATAAATACCGATACCCTCAATCAATTAATCAACCAATTAAAGAAAAACACATTTTTGGTTGTAAGATTTAATGAAAATTTTATACAGGCCATACAGCAAAAAGCGCAAGATATGATTAATGCCTACCTTATCGGCGATATTGCTGAGCTTGAAAAAAGGCAGTACTATTATTCCGGCACCCGATCTTACAATAGTCTTTTAGCACCTTTACAACTGGCAGTATCATTAGCTCCAAAAAACGATTATCTATTTCAAATTTTAAATACACAATTTTATTATATCGCTGGATTAACTTCACGGCTACAGATTGCTGTTAGTAAAAATCAAGACAGCCTGTTAACAATGGCGTTTAAGCAACAGTACCATGCACTTAACTTACAACCTTATGCAGCTTATATACACAACGAACTGGGTAATTTGTTTATGTATAAAAAAAGGTACGACTCTGCAGAATACCATTTTAATATTGCTGCAGTGCTGGCACCCACATGGGCCATACCCTGGAGCAACCGCATACGTTTGAACCTGGCCTTAAACAATTTAAAAAAGGCAAAAGCAGCCATCAATATAGCTACATCATTACAATCCAACCTGTCTTTTGTAAATGTAAATGCAGGCCTGGTAATGGAAAAAGAAAACAATTGGCTTGCTGCCGAATCGTATTACCAAAACGCAATAGCAAAAAACAATGTACACTATTTACCATTTGAGCGATTAGCCATTGTATATTTAAAAACCGGGGAATATGCTAAAGCAGATTATTTTTTTTACCAGGCAAAAAAACGTAAAGAACAATTTGCTATTAATGACAACAGCTTTTCTCTTGGAATAGAGTTGGGTGGCGCAAATCCTGGCAAACAGTTTGAACTTGAAAAAATTACATGTTCAATTGATTCCAATGCATGGCATAATAAAGAACTGCAACCTTATACCCTATTGGCATCTGCTTTGCAGCATATAAATAACGCAAAAGCAAACACCGATGAAATAATTTCCGAACTCAATAATGCAATAAAACTTAAACCCGGTTTGCCACTAGCCCATCATTACCTGGGAAAATTATGGTATCAAAAACAAAACTGGCTACAAGCCAAAAATGCATTGCTGCAATCCATTGCCCTTTCAAAAAATGATAGCGCATTTAATCTATCCATTTTAAAACCTGGCTCCCTCATTAGCGACAGTTGCTTACTGGCGATATTCCAAAATTTTAGTTTTCATTTTATAGAAGACCATTACCTGCTGGCAAGCACTTATGAAAAACTTCAACTCACCGATTCGGCCATCCATCAATACCGCATCATATCTACTTTTGAAAATACCTGGCAAATACAGCAGGCTTCGTTTAATAATTTTTCTGCTCCGGGTAATAGTATGTGGGGTTTGCATAAACAATATCACTTTAAATCTATTAAAGTTCAATTCGACAAAAATATCGTACAAAATTCTGTAATACTTCCAATACAATTAAACAAAAACTATGAGTATAGTTTTGAGATATACAGCAACACACACCCCGATTATATTTATGTTTCACTTTCACAAAATGAATGGGCAAATAATATCAACTTGCGCCACCCACTACCCAAAATAATTTTTTATCAATGCGTGAATAACAAAATTATTTTTTCAGATGACCCCGGTTCTTCAACCCTAACTGTAAACTTATTTGAAACAGAAAAAATGGAGAAACGAAAAAATAATATCGACGATTTTCTTGTTTACCAATACGAAACTCCCATAAATATGGGAGGAGCCATTAAAGCGGCAAGGTTATTAGAGGGCCGGGGCAACTATGTACAGGCCGAACAAATTTTACTAAACCAGGTGTACTTAAACCGGCTGGCAGCCGATATTCGACAGCAAAAGTTTATCAATGGTATTTATGGGCCCGAACAATGGACTCCCTTTAATTTTTACTGGCTCACTATAAACAGAGCGTTAGAAAGTGAAACTTATAATTTTTATAACAGGATGATGAATCTTTTTCCCAGAGATTTTTTGTGGAAAGAAAAAGCTGGTTTGTTTTTATACAAACGACTTGCGCTTACATATCATCAAATGCCAATTGATGAGCAACCCAGTTTTTACGAAAAATCTAAAGAATATGCTTATCCATTTATGGCTGCCGATGACCTGCCCGAGCAACCGGATATTGTTTTTGAATTGTCTGGCTCTGCCGAAACTATCCGCATTCCCATGGCTGTGTATAATCCCGTACAAAATGCATCAAATTATTTACAACAATCCATACAACTTTCGGGTGATGCTCATGCACAAAAGAAAGTATTGGAGCCACTGGCCGAATTAAACAGTTGGATGGGTGAAGTACAAACTGCCAATACATATTATACAGCATTGCTTCGTTTGCAACCCGGCGATGCTAATTTTAGAAATAAATTTATTGCATATCTCTTACACAACAATCAATTAACAGCCGCCAAAAATCAACTAGATAGTTTATATGACCGTAAACAATTAAATCGCAGGCAGCTTCTGTTATTAGCACAATTTCATTTACTGAATAATCCAATGACTAACCTTTCGGTTTTTTTCAAAAATTTTGTACCAACCAGTTCCGATGAAAAAAATACCCTTTATATTTTGTATGCAAAACAACAATTGATGCAAGGCAAAATACATAAAGCACTTAACTGGTTGCAAGATTCAATAAAGTACATTTTAATAAAACCTGTAAGTGAGTTTGCCAAGTTTAATACCAATACCAATCCTGGTATATTTCGGTTGTATGCAATGGCAAGCATGAACGCAGTTTTACAGCATGATGATAAAGCGTTGGCAATATTAAAACAAGCCTTAGAAGCCGGTTTCAACTACAAATATGTGTTGGATGCAGATAACGCCTGGGATAGGTTTAGGAATACAACCAAATGGAAGATGCTCCTCAACAATTATTCTGTTTATATAGATTATGAAAATATAAACCTTTTTTCAGATGATTATAAAGCTCCCGTTAGCTACAGGTTTCCTAAAGCGGGAATTCAATAAATATTAAGTATTTAAGTTTATTGCATTGGCACAAGGTTAAACTCTGCTTGTTGATTGCAGCGGTCGTTTTCTGTTTTACCACAAACTTTTCGTAAAGCTTTTGCTGCCGTATTGGTACTTGAATTAACAATAATACGAAGCCAGGATGCATTGTTTTGACCAGCAAATATTAATGAAGAGTTGTTATAATAACCCCAAAGATTTTTTTCAAGTTCGGCTGTAAAAAAGTGTGTAAAATAACCGCCAATATCGGGATGGCTGAGTGAAACATGATCTTTTTTAACACTTGCAATAAAAATAGATACAGGCATTACTGGTAAAAAAAGTTTTTGTGCATTGGATAAATTAAAATTACCCAAATATCCGCCACCTTTGCTTTTAATAGCATCATCACCAATAACCGGGTTAGCATAAATATCGGTATTGCAACAATCTCCCAACACTAAAGTAACTCTTGCGCCCAGTGCTTTTAATCGTTTATCAACTGCTTCCAGTTCCATATTATCACCCAGTTCCTGCTTTTGCCTGTTTGCAGGTGTTCTAAATGACATACGTGGATATTCTCCATCTCCCGGCAATCTAAAACCATGGCCACTGAAATAAAAAATGATAATGTCTTTTGCTGCAGGTTTTTGTGCTTCTAGTTTTTTTAATGCCAGCTCTACTGAAGCTTTATTGTAATCCCTGCCTGCAATGATTGTTGGTATAATTCTTATTATACCCAAACTTTTAGCAAGATTTGTAAACAAAGCGGTTACATTATTCAAATCAGTTTTTGTGCTTTTGCCTATAGAATGATCTACAGTATCTGTTACCACTATCAAAAACATTTTTTCATCTCTGGGTACAGGGATGGCTTTAGTCTCTTCATCAAAAATGTACTGGTAAAAAGTTTCGGTAGTAAAATAAAAGGCTCCCACAAAACCAACATCATGTTTTAAATCATCAAAAGTTTTTTGTTGAATACTGATATTTTTTGCATTTACCCAGTTTCCGCCAGGCATTTTTATTTCTGTTCCAACGGGCTCGTAATAATAGTTGAGGCTATCATATTTTTTTATAAAAATAAATCTAGGCATCAAAAACGAAGTATCCGCCGAACCTACAATTAGTTTAGGAGTGCTGTTTGCAACCAGGTATTTTGTTGTTGCGCTTGAAGTTTCATCAGTTGAATCGGTTAGGTTTAGTTCAACTAAAAACAATTCATTTGAAAACGCATCGTTGTATTGTATTCTTGCAGTGGCGTTACCATCGGGCTGTAAGGTCAAAAATGTTTTGTACGTATAAACTGGAGTAACAGGTGAATTTATTTCATTAACAAAATAATAATACGCCTGGCCGTAAACCGAACAACTGCCAAGCAATAAACTCAAAACTATAAATGCACTAAAAAACATAAAGGAAAAAGCAGTTTTACTTTTTCCTTTATGTTTATGTAAATAATGAAGCATTACGAGCCTGGCTTATTAATTATCACTTCAGGCTTATCCTTAATAAGTGTGTCATGGTCAATGGGTGGCAAACTGTCTTTTTTTGCTTCAACAGGTGCAGGCATTGGCGCATCTTCTTTTTTAGTTTCGCCGCTATTACAGGCTATAAAAAAAAACGAAGTAACCAGAAAAACTGTAGCCCAGCGAAATAAAAGAACACTTTTAATTTGTTTTTGCATATAGTTTAGTTTTAGATGAAAAGTAAGGTAGGGCTTTTTTTTCATACTTTATAACTATCCATATTATGTTTTTTAGGCGCCGTTTCACTACCCAATTATGAAATAAGAATGCCAGGGTTTAACAGGCAAGTTGCAGAATTTATACTTACAATATTCACATAAAAAGATTATTTTCAGGAACCCGATTTTCTGTTTTTTTAAACTGCTGTAAAAAGCGTATTAGTATGAGTAATTTTAATCGTTTTGTTTTACTTTTTATATTGCTACTTTTTGGTTTTGGTATTTCTGTTCCAGCTCAACAGAACGACCTGCAACATTTAAAAAGCAAATTAAATGCACTTCAACAAAAAAAAGAATTTCGTAATGATACTTCTTATCTAAAAACGCTCAACAGGATTGTTTCAATATATGCCGATAGTTATCCCGATACGGCCTTGAATTTACTACCTACCCTATTGCAAGATTGCAAAAATGCCAACTCTACCGAAGGAGAAGTAAATGCCTTTAATCTTTATGGTAGCGCTTATCAAACAAAAGGTAATTTTGAAAAGGCTTTGGATTATTATGAAAAAGCTTATGCACTGGCACAAAAAGAAGGATTTAAAAAAACTTTATCGGGATTACTTGGCAATATTGCATCCATTCATTTAAACCAGGGAAATTATCCTGTGGCTTTACAAAAATATTATGCATCACTTAAAGCTGCTGAATTAGTAAATGATAAACCGGTTATTATGAGTAGCTACAACAATATTGGTACCGTTTATTTTTACCAGGGTAAAATGGCTGAAGCGGAAACTGCTTATAATGAAACTTTAAAAATTGCCAAAGAAATTAAAGATACATCCAGTATGGCATTAGCTTTTAATAATATTGGTGAAGTAAATCTCGAACAAAACAACCCATCCAAAGCCTTGCATAATTTGAGTATTGCGTTTGAGTTGGCTAAGCTTAAAAATATTCCGGACATATTGGTTGCTGTAAGCAATACCTTAGGCGACACTTATCTTAGATTAGACAGTATTCAAAAATCTTATGATTTTTTCGAAAGTGCTCTCACCATATCCAGGCAACAAGATAATGGAAGAGCAACCTGTAAAGCGCTAATAGGTTTGGCAAAAGTTAAGAAAAGCGAAGGATTATATAAAGCCGCATTAGAAAATGGATTAGAAGGATTACAAAAGGCTGAAAGTATGGGCCAGGTACAGCTTTTAAGAGATGCCAATGAAATTGTGGCAGATATATATGAAGCCTTGGGCGATGGAAACAATGCTATAAAATATTTTCGCAATTTTAAAATATATGCCGATAGTTTGCAAAGTTTGGAAAGCGAACGCATAGTGGCAAACTATAAAGCTGAAAATGAATTTTCAAAAAAAGAACAAGAATTTGTTCGGCAGTCGCTGCAGCAACGCTGGTTAATATTTTCTGCATTTGCAGCCCTGCTTTCTTTATTAGTTATTGTATGGATCATTAACCGAAATAAAAAAAGACTAAACAGTTCTAATAAAGCCCTGCAACAAAAAAATCTTATTATAGAAGGTCAAAAACAAACTGCCGAAGAAACACTAAACAAATTAAAAGCAACGCAAACACAACTCATTCAATCAGAAAAAATGGCCAGCCTGGGCGAACTAACCGCCGGTATTGCACATGAAATTCAAAACCCTTTGAACTTTGTAAATAATTTTAGCGAAGTAAGTAATGAGTTGCTTGAAGAAATGAAAAGCGAATTGGCAAAAGGGAATTATGAAGTTGCCAAACAAATTGCTGATGATGTAAAACAGAATTTAGAAAAAATAAATAATCATGGCAGCAGGGCCGATGCTATTGTAAAAGGAATGTTACAGCATTCACGAACTAGTAGCAGAAAAAGTGAAAGCACTGATATTAATTCCTTGTGCGATGAATATTTGCGACTGGCTTATCATGGCCTTCGTGCAAAAGACAAAAGTTTTAATGCAAAATTTGATACTGATTTTGACAATACAATTGATAAGGTAAATATTGTTCCGCAAGATATTGGCCGGGTAATCTTAAATCTAATCAACAATGCTTTTTATGCAGTGAATGAAAGAAAGAAATTAAATGAACCTGGTTATGAAGCAACAGTAACTATTTCAACAAAAAAAGAAAACAATCATGTTATAATTTCCGTAAAAGACAATGGTACCGGTATTCCTTCATCAATAAAAGAGAAAATTTTTCAACCATTCTTTACTACTAAACCTTCTGGACAGGGAACCGGTTTGGGATTGAGTTTAGCGTATGATATTGTTACCAAAGGGCATGGCGGAGAGTTGAAGTTGGAAAGTAAAGAAGGAGAATATACAGAGTTTGTCATTATCTTGCCTGCTTAATTTAATTATTATTGTAAAAAATTATGGTATTACAACCTATACTTGCACTTATTATTTTACAGTATTATCGTAAAAGCTTTAATAAAAATACGATACCTGGTAATTGGAAAATATTACTTACAGCAGGGAATGTTATCTCTATTGTAATGCTTTCTCTTTTTATTTTAGTTAAAGATAGCAGGTTGGTTGTAACCTGGCTGGGTCATTTATTTTTACTAGCTGTAATTATCAAAGGTTATCTTTCAACAGAATTAAAAAATGCAAGATCAATTTTAAATGCATTCTTACCTGTTGCCATCATTTATTTCGTTTCTTATATAACATCGTTTCTTTTTAAACCCTTTTATAATGATTGGCAAAACTATTTTGATGTTGCAGAGATATTTGCTTTTATATGGATGATTCCAATGCTAATTATTTCAAACAAGCAAAGAAAAGCACTTGAAAAAGAAAAGCTTAAAACTGAAGAAGCAGAAAAAGTAAATCAAATAACACAGAAATTAAAAGCCGGATTGGAAATCCAGGTGAGTGAACGCACCGCCGAACTTACTGCTCAAAAGGAAGAATTAGAACAAACCTTAATTGAATTGAAAGCAACACAGGCCCAACTCATCCAATCCGAAAAAATGGCATCGTTGGGCGAACTAACTGCAGGTATTGCACACGAAATTCAAAATCCGTTGAACTTTGTAAATAATTTTAGCGAAGTAAATACAGAACTCATTGCCGAAATGAAAGCCGAACTGGCAAAAGGCAATTTTGAAGAAGTAAAATCAATTGCTACAAATATAGATGACAATGAAAAGAAAATAATCTACCATGGAAAACGAGCTGATGCAATTGTAAAAGGTATGCTTCAGCATTCAAGAAGCAGCAGCAGTATTAAAGAACCAACTGATATTAATGCACTTTGCGATGAATATTTACGGCTGGCCTATCATGGCTTAAGGGCAAAGGATAAAAATTTTAATGCAACAATAAAAACCGATTTTGATAATTCAATTGGTAGCATCAATATTATTCCGCAGGATTTAGGGCGAGTAATATTAAATTTATTAACCAATGCTTTCTATGCTGTAAGTGAAAAACAAAAACAAAAAATTGCAGGATATGAACCAACTGTTGAAGTTAGTACACATCGCAACCTGTTAACAGGGAAGGATACCGGCGGTGAAGTTGAAATAAAAGTAACTGATAATGGGAATGGTATACCACAAAGAATTATAGATAAAATATATCAGCCTTTCTTTACCACCAAGCCAACGGGGCAGGGAACAGGATTAGGGCTTAGTTTGAGTTACGACATAATAACCAAAGGACATAATGGTAATTTAAAGGTTGAATCAAAAGAAGGTGAAGGTTCTCAATTTATTATTATCTTAAACTTATAAACCTTAAATTCATTAAATGAAAATTTTAGTAGTTGACGACGAACTTGATGTAAAAACACTTTTTGAACAACGATTTCGAAAAGAAATTAAAAGTGGAGAAATGAATTTTATTTTTGCCTTTTCGGGAGAGGAGGCACTCTCCTACCTGGCTGTAAATAAACATGAGGCAGTGCTTATTTTATCTGATATTAATATGCCCGGTATGAGTGGTTTAGAACTCCTGGGGCACATTAAGCAAAAATTTCATGAACCGCCTCCCATTGTGATGATGATAACCGCCTATGGCGATGCAGAAAATTTTAAAACCGCTAAAGAATTAGGAGCTGATGATTTTTTAACCAAACCAGTTGATTTTACCTTATTAAAAGAAAAATTAAAAATTATTAACTGATGGCTAAGATTTTAGTAGTAGATGATGAAACAGATTTGGAAGTACTCATTAAACAAAAGTTTCGTCAAAAAATACGGGATCATCAATATGAGTTTTTATTTGCCGTGAACGGATTACAGGCATTGAAACAATTAGAGCAGAATACCGATGTGGATATGGTACTGAGTGATATTAATATGCCTGAAATGGATGGACTTACTTTACTAACAAAACTGGCTGAACAAAATGGCCTATTAAAAGCTGTGATTGTATCTGCCTATGGCGATATGGATAATATACGTACTGCCATGAACCGTGGAGCTTTTGACTTTGTTACCAAACCGGTGAATTTTGAAGACCTTGAACTTACAATGGAAAAAACCATCAGGCATGTGCAACAGATGAAAGATACGATGGCTGCCATTAAAGAGAACAATATTTTAAAAATGTACGTGGATGAAACCGTATTAAACTTTATGGGAGGCCATGAGTTTGAATCTTCGTTAATGATAAATGAAACTGTTGATGCTACAGTAGTGTTTATTGATATTTGCAGTTTTACTTCTATCAGCGAAAGCGAAACGGCAGATAGTGTGGTAAAACTGTTGAATAATTATTTTGATGTGATGGTAAAAGAGATCATTGCTCAAAAAGGTTATATAGATAAATTTATTGGAGATGCCATCATGGCTGTTTTTCGTGGCGATTATCATTTAGACAGGGCTATAGATGCCTGCCTGGCTGTTCGTAAACAAATTGAAAAATTACCTTCACTTTCGGAGCATGTTACTTTTACTCCTAAAGTTTCAATTGGTATTAATCCCGGCGAAATGATTTCGGGAAACATTGGTTCGGTTACTTTACGCAGGCTAGATTATACAGTAATTGGCGATACCGTTAATACTGCTCAACGGCTACAATCTGCTGCAGGACAGGGCAAAATTATTATCAGCGAAGACGCTTATGAAAAAGTTAAAGAATCTTTCAATTGTAAAAAAGTAGGCGAAGTAGTGCTAAAAAATAAATCTGCACCTACAATTATTTATGAAGTGCTGGATTAATAAAACCTTTACCAAGTATTTTATAATCTAAAAGCTATCGTTTCGTTACTTAATTTCCTATCCCCAGCCATCCCTGTATTCTCTTTTTACAAATTGATTGGCTTCATCAAAATTAGTAATTCGCATATTTTTCGAATCCCAAAGAAGTTTTTTACGGCCAAGCCATTTATCATTCCAACCTTTTAAGTTGGGATTTTTTAAAGTAAAACTCCGTAAAGCCAGGTTGCTTATAAGAATACTTTCGGTGAACGGGCCTGCATATTCAAAAGGCGAACTGGTAACAGCTTTACCATATCCGGCAATACAGGCATTTACCCATTGCAGATAATGCCCTTCTTTTACTCGTGCTATTGTTTCGGCAGGCATTGTTTTTTCTTTCATCAATTTTGTTGGTAATAGTCTTGGGTTTGCACCATAACAATCCATCAACAGTTTTCCTTTTGTTCCAATAAACAATACACCACCGTCCCAATTACCAAATGGTTCATCCGGTAAAAGCTCATCGGGGCGCTGTGGCAATAATCCTCCATCATGCCACGAAACTTTTATGTTGCCCTTTCCATCCGTTCTGGGATAATTAAGATGAATGATTGATGAAGGCGGACAAGCATCAACGTTTTGTGTATCATTCCACATTTCACGCCATAATGTTGCCATACTGCATTCAACCGAGTCGGGATATAATATGGGTAAAATACGATAAATAGGATCCATGATATGACAGGCCATATCACCTAAAGCCCCGGTACCAAAGGCCCACCATCCACGCCAGTTAAACGGTAGGTAGGCCGGGTTATAATCAATTTTTTTTGCTGGCCCCAGCCAAAGATCCCAATCTAATTCTTTTGGAATTTCAAAACTACCTGTGGGAGTAGGCATCCCCTGCGGCCACACGGGCCTGTTAGTCCATGCCTGCGCTGTATGTACTTCACCAATAAGCCCTGCATCAAAAATTTCTTTAGCTTTTCTTACGCCATCACCCGATGCTCCCTGGTTGCCCATTTGCGTTACTACTTTATATTTTTTTGCCGCTTCGGTAAGCATTCTGGCTTCATAAATATCATGTGTCAATGGTTTTTGTGTGTACACATGCTTGCCTAATTGCATAGCAGCTAATGTTGCAATGGCATGTATGTTATCGGGTGTTGAAACTGAGACAGCATCAATATTATTTTTCTCTTTTTCAAGCATTTCCCTAAAATCTTTATGGTATGTTGCTTTGGGAAATCTTTTCCTGCTTTCTACAGCTTGCCTGTCATCCACATCGCAAAGGGCAACAATACTTACATAAGGGCTTTTGGCAAATTCTGCCAGGTCGCCTTCGCCTTTACCGCCAACACCTATGCCGGCAATACGTAGTTTATCGCTTGGGGCAATATATCCACGACCAAGTACATGGCGTGGTACAATAAAAAAACCGGCTGCAGCCAAGGATGTATTGCGAAGAAATTTTCTTCGGGATGATTTTTTATTCATGCTTTTTACTTTTTATTTTGAATCAAAACTTATACATTCTTTCAATTGTTTTTCGGTGTATGCCATGTTGTATTGTTTAAGTACATCATCAGGTACACCATTCCATTGGTTGGGCTTATTGCCGGCATAACCAATATCTTTTACACCTATTTCAGATGTATAAAAACCACTTGCTACCAGGTTTCTTAATTTATTAAAAAAAGCTACACCAGGCGCCATAGCAGGTTTTGCTTTTTTTGGATATGCTATTTCATCAACCATTTCAATTTGCTGACTACTGTTGCAATCTTTAAAAGACTTATTATACCGGGTAAGGCATTGCATATCTAACCAACGAAGACCACCACGCAGTGGTACCTGTTGTTCGGGCATATCTTTCACAATAAATTCAATAAAGTCAGGTACTTTGGCATCGGTGGCGCTACCGCTTATTTCATCTGCAGGAATGATGATATCTGCAAGTATGGCAATAGTTGCCATTTCATCAGCAGTAAAAAATTTATCCATCGCCAGCAATCGCTTTTCATTTTCTATTTCGGCTGGGTTACGGTCAAGTGCAAACGTTGGTGTTTCTGGTATTACTTTTTTTTCTTCGGTTTTACAACCAGTTAATATTGATGGCGCTGCTACAGCACCGGTTGCTAAAAGTTTTAACGATTTTCTTCTGTCCATAATAAAAAAATATTTATAAATTATTTTTTTTCAACTGGTCAATAATATATTCACTTGCTCTCATACTCAATGCAAGTATTGTCCAGGTAATATTTTTATCGGCCTGCGATGTAAATGCTGCACCATCCACTACAAAAAGGTTTTTACAATCATGTGCCTGGTTCCATTTATTTAATGACGATGTTTTTGAATTATTACCCATACGGGCTGTACCGCCTTCGTGAATGATTTCACCTGGTTTTGAAATACCCCAATCGTTTTTTTCATCATCATCGCCGCCCCAGGTTATTACAGCCCCCATATTATGCATAATCTCTTTAAAGGTTTCTTTCATGTGCTTTGCCTGTTTTATTTCGTAATCGCTCCACTTTACATTAAATTTTAAAACAGGAATGCCATATTTATCAACTACATTATTATCTATGACACAGTAATTATCTTCACGGGGTATTGCTTCGCCACGGCCAGCCATACCTACGCTAGCTCCATAAAAAAAACGGTAATCTTCTTTTAATGATTTTCCATAACCACCGGCTTCTTTTTGTTTTCCCTGTACAGCATATTTTCCGTTCATGGTTTCTATACCACCCATAAAACCATAAGCAGGCTGGCTCATACCGCCCCAGTATTCAATATGATAGCCTCGGGGAAAATCAAGTTTTTTATTATCTAACCACCAGGGCGAATATACATGCATGCCTCCTACCCCATCTTCGTTGTAACGTTTACGGCCAAATAATTGAGGAATATAACCGCCCAATGCTGCGCCGGTTGAATCATGTAAATATTTGCCAACTACATTACTTGAGTTGGCTAATCCATTTTCATGTTTGTTAGATTTTGAATTAAGCAAAAGTCTTGAAGATTCGCAAGCGCCGGCTGCTACAATAACCACTCTGCCAGAAACCTGGTATTCCATCATATCATCTTTGTTGATGTATGAAACACCAGTTGCCAGGCCTTCATTACCTGTTAGTACTTCACGTACCATGGCATTGGCAATTACATCAACATTTCCTGTTTTTATTGCCGGGTACACCAATACGTTAGGTGAAGAGAAATCGGCCTTTGCCACACTGCAATTTCGGTTGCATTGTGCACAAAAAAAGCAGGCGCCCCTGTCGGTAGTGCTTTCTATCTTTTTTGTAAGGATAGATAAACGGGAAGGAATAACTTTTACGCTGGCCTGCTCTGCAGCTTTTTTTATAAAGAGTTCATGCAAGCGTGGTTTGGGTGGTGGTAAAAATTCACCGTCGGGATCGTTTTCTAATCCCTCGTTTGTACCAAATACACCTATCAATTTATCAACTTTATCGTAATAAGGTTTTATATCATCATAACTGATGGGCCAGTCTTCACCAAGACCATCAATACTTCTGCGTTTAAAATCTTTGGGGCCAAAACGCAGAGATATGCGCCCCCAGTGATTGGTTCTGCCACCAAGCATACGTGCCCGCCACCAAAGCCAGTCGGTACCTGCAGCTTTGGTATATGGTTCTCCATCTATTTCCCATCCATAATAGCAGGCATCAAAATCACCGAAGGGCCTTAATTTTGTAGATGCACCACGGCGTGGGCTTTCCCATGGATTTTTTAGTTGAGTAACATTTTTTTGAGGGTCGTACATATAACCGGCTTCCAATATGCAAACCTTTAAACCTGCTTTTGCTAATGTATATGCAGCCATTCCACCTCCAGCTCCTGATCCTATTATTATTGCATCGTATTGTTTTGATTGCTTTTTAATCTGAAGCGTGCCCATAGATCTTTTATTTTTTATACTGTTAAATTTACAGGTTTCAGTTGGCAGCGCAATGGCTTTTTTTATAATAATGGTGATACTATCCTAAAAACAGATTCCTGAAGTTTTTTAAATGCACTACGTTTGTTCCAGATTTCAATATTTAATTCTTCACTTAACAATAAATCCTTTTCGAAATGTTTTTTAAGTTCAAGAGATTTTACTTTATCGAAAATAAATGCATTTACTTCTGAATTAATATTAAAACTTCTTTCATCAAGATTGGCAGTACCTAAGGTACAAATCTCTTCATCCACTACCATATATTTAGCATGTATCATCCCTTTTTTGTAAAGAAATACCTGTACATTATTTTCCAGTAATTGCTCTACATAACTTAAACAAGCCATTTGTACCATGTATCCATCCGATACTTTTGGCATTAATATTTTTACCTGTACACCGCTTTTTGCTGTAACTAAAATAGCTTTTAAAATTGCTTCATTGGGAATAAAATAGGGTGTGGTTATCAATACTTCTTTTACAGCTGTGGTTATCATACTAAAATATGCATCCATTATGGCAGGCGAGCGCCCACTTGCATTGCAGCCCATAATGCTAATAGCCGTACCGGAAATAATTTGGTGTGAAGGCAAGTAATTTAGTAACGGGTTAAATTCTTTTTCAGTTGCAAATCGCCAGTTTAGGAAGAAAAGCAACTGCAATGCATACACTGCATTTCCTTTTATCATACAATGTAAATCGGCCCAGTATTTTTGTGTATGAACATTGTTTATGTAATAATCAGCAACATTTATACCACCAACAAAACCTGTTTTTCCATCTATAACCACAATTTTTCTATGGTCTCTATAATTTGATTTGGTAAGATATTTTGGGCTCCACAGTGGGCGAAAAAAAGCTACCTCCACACCTGCATCAGAAAGTTGTTTTACCAGTTTTCCCGGTAGCTTACTGCCAAAGCTATCAACCAACAAGCGAACTTCCACAGCTTCTTTTGCTTTTGCACATATTATTTCTATAATTGTTTTACCAATAGCATCTTTGCCATAAAAAATATAGTACTCTATATGTATATGGTGTTTAGCATTCTTTAATGCATCTAGCAAAACAGGAAATTTATTTTCGCCATTATACAAAAAATCAATTTGGTTATTATGCGTAAAAACCGAATTAGAATTGTTGAAGAATAAATAAGGTAACCTGGCCTTACCTTGTAACTGTTTTTCTATATCGGCATGGTGTTTTAGTAAGTTATTTTCATAATTATGTAAATAATCCTGAATAAATTTAAGATCGATACGTTCTTTTTCAACAAACATTTCTTCTTTACGCAGGTTAACACCAAAAAAATAATAAATAAGTAAGCCAACTCCGGGTAAAAGAATAATAACAAGCAGGTAGGAATGTGTTTTTAGCGGATTTTTATTTTCGAGAATGATGCGGATACTAGTAGCTACCAGCAGTACAATATAGATGATTGAAATGAGGAGTGTATAGTTAAATTTCACCAGCTTAAGTTACAATTTATACATGCACTCTATATAATAAATTACATTTTTTAGAAAAATATTTTTTTATTTCTTTTTAATAAACGGCTTTATTAACACCCTTAAATTAGGGTTAGGAGAAAAATAGTTCCATGCCCAGTTGAAAAATATGCTGAGTTTGTTTTTAACACCCAATATGGAAAACAGGTGCACCAGGTTCCAGGTATGCCAGGCAAAAGCGCCCTGGAATTTCCAATATGGCAGATCTACTACTGCTTTTTTACGCCCAACAGTAGCCATACTGCCTTTGTCTTTATATTCAAATTTTATAAGCGGTTTATTTTGTACCAGACGAACTAAATTTTGTGCCAGCAGCTTTCCTTGTGCAATGGCCACACTGGCCACTTGTGGATGTGCATTGGGATATTTTTCTTCCGTCATATAAGCAATATCGCCCAATACAAAAATATTTTCAAAACCTTCGGCCTGGTTATACCTGTTAACTTTAATACGGTTACCTCTTTGCAAGATTTCGGCAGGAATGCCATTAATTTTTTGAGCTGTTACCCCAGCTCCCCAAATTAAAGTATTAGTGGCAATAGCGGTGCCATTACTTAACAATGCCGTTTTACCATCGTATTCTTTTACTACTGTGTTGGTAAATACATTTACACCCATTTTTTCTAAAAAAGCCTGCGATTTTTTTTGAGCGTTTTTACTCATGGCTCCAAGCAATGCAGGCGACCCTTCAATTAAAAAAATATTCATCAAAGAAAAATCCAGTTCGGGATAATCTTTGCGCAATACATATTTTCTCATATCGGCAATGGCTCCACTTACTTCCACACCTGTTGGCCCGCCGCCAACAATCACAATATTTCTTAACCTTTCCCGCTCTTCTTTATCGGCATAATATACATCCTCCAGGTTTTGTAAAACACGGTTACGCATATATAATGCTTCGCTCACCGTTTTCATAGGAATAGCATTTTCTTCAATCTGTTTATTACCAAAAAAGTTTGTAGTTACGCCGGTAGCAATTACCAGGTAATCATATTTAATTTCATTTTCGGTGGTAATAATTTTATTTTGAGATGGAATGATTTCTATCAGCTCTGCCATTCGGATATGAAACCCATCGTAATGATGAAAAGCTTTGCGTAAAGGAAAAACAATATTGGCTGGTTCAAGCCCGGCTGTGGCTACCTGGTAAAAAAGCGGTTGAAACTGGTGGTAATTATTTTTATCTACTACATAAACTTCAAATCCTTTTTTATGCAGTTTTCGTGCTACATGCAAACCTGCAAATCCGCCTCCAACAATCACTATTCTTTTTGTCTTTTCCATAGTATTTATCTACTTCAAATACTAAATTATACATGCAAAATTACAAATAAAAACATCGTATAAGACTTATAAACTTAGTTACAAAAATTAAATACCTGATTTCGAAAATAAGCTTGCATTTTAGAAAAAATTAAAGAATAAAATCTTTAGCCTGATATAAACGATTACATAAAAATTAATATCAGCCATTCAATTATTTATCACTACTAAACTCTAAAATATCGCCTGGCTGACATTCTAAAACTTTACAAATAGCGTCTAATGTAGAAAAACGGATTGCTTTAGCTTTACCAGTTTTTAATATAGAAAGGTTAGATAAGGTAAGGCCTACTTTTTCTGAAAGCTCATTGAGCGACATTTTTCGTTTGGCCATCATTACATCAAGATTTACTATTATTGCCATGGCTTATATGGTTAATTCGTTTTCAGATTGTATTTCTATTCCTCTTTTAAATATATGAGCAATCACAAATAATGTTACTCCCATAAATAACCAAACATCAGCGCCACCCAGTCCTAAAATTTGTATATCGGGCATTTTAATTTCTTTACTAACCAACCATTGTGAGTAATTTACTCCACAATAAGCAAATAGGCCTGTTCCTAATGCCAGGTAAGATACATTAAATATAAACCGTCCTACTTCTTTATTAAACGGATTGCTTACATTCAATTTCTTATCCCATAAAATTTTTACAATCAGGTAAAATAATAGTGCTTTTAAAATTCCTACAATAGTCATCAATATTAACAAGGTTATATAAGAACTTTTATCGGCAGCATACAAATTATTTAATTGAAAGTAAGAGGCATTATCGGAATTGATGGCCAATGTAATGAACAAGTTAAAAATATAACTTCCGGCTTCAATACATACACCAATAAATATTATCCATGCCAGCACATACAATACTTTAAGCACCTGCTTTGATGTAATTTTAATTTCCATAATTATTAAAGTGTTTTGTTGATGCTGCAAATGTAATAAATATTTATTGATTAACAATAAATTTATAATCTTTTTTAAAAAATTTAAAATTTGTGCTTTATATATACATTCATTCGCTTTACGTTAGAAACAGCAACATGTAGTTTGCTAAAATTCTTGTTGATGGTGGGTTACTACGTATAAAAAACGGGCAACAATTATTGCCCGTTTTTATTTTAAATGTTGTAAACTATTTGGTATGAATTTTAACGTATTAGTTTCTTGATAAACCTTGTTGCTTAATTTTTATATTTTCTATTTGCTTGTTTAATTCAGATATTTTTCTTCTGTTCTCTTCATTTTCCATTTGCTTTGCTGTGTTTTTTGCTGATAAACCATTAGCAACTTCAGCCGATCCTTTTTTGGCTTTACGGTTATTCTTTTTTACCGACTTGTTATTTTTACTTATATCCTTTTCAAGGCTTTTTATCTTACTGGTAAGGTTACTAGCTTCATCAGCATAATAATCATTCAGAAACTCCATACTAAAATCATTCAGTATTTTTTTCATGCCTGCAAATTCTTTTGAATAATCGACAGAGCCAATAAAAAAGTCGTAACCAAAACTCATAAAGTAACTCAGCTCCGAACCGCTGGCCACATTTGTTATCTTGGCATATAAATTCATTCGTTTATCCGATATATCTGCAATGGTTACATCTGTGCCTGTAATAATATCCTTATTGGTTAAAAGGCCAATACCTTTGATCTTTACATTATAATTTTTATTAAAAAACTTGTCCCATGCTTTTTTTACTGTTACTGGTGGTGCATCGTATTTTACGTTAAAGCATGGCCGCAATTTATTTTCGTACGTTATTTCACTGGTATCTATCTTATATGTTTGTGCTTTTACGTGTACAGCTATTAACGTAACAAAGATTAGGGTTAATTTAATTGTTTTCATTTTATACATATTTAGTTGTTAAATTATTTTTTAAGGCTTTTCGTACTTCGGGTGCAATTTTATTTCCAAATATTTCTATCGACTTCATCATTAATTGGTGCGATGGCCCGCCAACATCCATGTGCGCCGAAAAACGGGTAAGGCCAAATAATTGTTGCATGTGTAATATCTTATCTATTGCTTCACTGGCATCGCCAATTATTAAATGCCCATTACTGCTTCTACCAGTTTCATATTGTTGTAACTGATACGGAGGCCAACCACGGCTACGCCCTATCCTGTTCATTTGTGCTGAATATATCGGATAATATTCATCGGCAATTTGTTTACTGTTTTCGCCAAAGAAAGAATGAACATGTACGCCAACCTGGAATTTGTTTTTATCGTAACCATTTTCTTCGTACACATCTTTGTAATATTTAAACAGAGGTTTAAACTGTACGGGGTTACCTCCAATAATAGCAAACATCACCGGCAGGCCTGCCTTACCAGCCCTTAAAACCGATTGTGGAGTACCGCCAACTGCCACCCAAATATTTAAATGATTATTTACTGCACGGGGTAAAATCTGTTGTTTATTTAAAGCTGGCCTAAACTTACCTTTCCAGGTTATGAGTTCATTATTATTTATTTTTTGAAGCAGGTCTAATTTTTCTTCAAATAGTTCATCATAATCTTTTAAATCGTATCCAAAAAGTTGATAAGATTCGATAAAGCTTCCCCGCCCTGCCATCAGCTCTGCCCTGCCATTGCTAATCAAATCCAAAGTAGCAAAGCTTTGATAAAGTTTTACAGGATCGGCAGAACTTAAAACAGAAACAGCACTGCCTAACTTTATATTTTTTGTAACTGTTGATGCTGCAGCTAAAACTATTTCGGGAGTTGAAACAGCATAATCGCTCCTGTGATGTTCGCCTATACCGTAAAAATCAAGCCCTACTTCATCCATCAATTTTATTTCTTCAATTAATTCCTGAAGTCGTTGTGCTGCAGGTTGAGTTTCGCCTTTTTTGTTAATGTGCAAATCTCCAAACATTCCAACACCTAATTCCATAGTGATTGCCTTTTCATGCAAAGATATGCAGCCTTTAACAAATTAAAATTAGCTATGCTCTTTTAACAACTAAATTATACACTTTAGTTTTTTGTATAACTATTTTATTTGTAAAACATTACCAGGCGCCACCACCACCGCCACCAAAGCCACCACCAGAAAAACCACCACCACCGCTCCAACTTCCACCACTGCTGCCACTACTACTGGGAGCGCTATAAAAACTTTTCGACATTTCATTCATGGAATGATCAAGATTATTTAAAAACATTGCAGTTGTAAAACCGTTATAATTGCCTACATACCAATTCGGCGGCTGTACATCAAGGCCTTTCAATTTATCTTTCCAGGTATCGGCTATATTAAAAACAATGGCAAAAGGAAGAACCTTATCAAAATAATGTGAATCTTGTTTTAAAAAAACCGAAAGCCTTTCCTTTTCAACTTTTTGTATAAATTCTTTAAACCCTGCAAGTTTTTTATATAATTCATTTCCACGGCCAGTTTTTTTTGTCATAAAAACTCCAAAGCAAATAATTATAATAGCGCTTGTAATTAATGCCAACGGAAACCAATAAGGATCGCCCCAAAATATTATTAATTGAAAAATACCAAGCATGAGCAACACAACACCTATAACTGGAAAAAGGCACCCCATTCCTCTGGATTTTTTTACATAATATGCAGCTTTGTCAACTTCTGTTTCCAATTCTTTTTTTGCAGTTTCCATTGTTTTATACAACACATCTTTAAGGCTGCTTAATGCAACAGTATTTCCATTTTTAAATATGCCATTGAATAATGTTTTTTCAAAAGTCATGGCTGTTTGCGGAAGATCTTTTAATTTAATAAAATCGTATTCTTTATTTTTTATAATGCCCAGCATAGCTTTCTTTTCTGTTTCCTTTACCTGCAAATAACCTCCTGCACCCCAGTATGGTATCAATGCAGTAAGGTCTCTTCTATCAAGTTTATCATTAATGATATAACCTGCTACGCTTGGGCTAATATTTTCTGGTGGATAAAATTCTGTAGTGATGGTAAGCTTCTCATCTTTCCCCCATCTTCGCCAAATTAAAAACATCAATATTAAAATTAATAGCGGCAAACACAACCAATAAATACCACGCAACATATAATTTTGCTGAGTTAAAAAATTTATTGGAAAAACAATACCAACAGTTAACCCTTCATTTGCCTGCAATGGCTTTGTACTGATACCCGAAAATATTTTATTCCCTGCCCATGATGATACTACATTACTTTCACGTGAGCCTGTAAATCCGGTAGCCGTAAAATATGCAGGAGTGTAGGGCAATGCCTCATAAAGTGATATGGAAAAAACCACAGAATCAATTTTTGTTTCCCACTTATCTCCAATGATATTAAAATACAATTCAGATTTATCCTTGAAGAAGTTTATTGCATTTAATAATTTATATCTGATAATGTATTGCTGATCTCCATCAACATATTTTTTTTTGTTGCCTATTTTAATTTCTTTATAGTTGCCTGTATTACTAACAGAAAATTTCCAGCCATCCACGTGTATATCTTCAATAATAACCTGTGCATAGCCATGAGACTCTAATTGCCTGCTGGCTTTTTCAATACCATCTCGTAAAGGCAGCAGTTTATATTTAAAAGGGATTAACCTAAAAATACCATGATGACTTTCAGTAAAATTAACATCTATGGTTTCGGTTATATCCAGTGAAGCATCTTTATTAACCTGCACATTAACCTGGTACAGTTTAATAGTATAACCTTGGGCAGAAACAAAGTTAACAAGACTTACAAGGCATAAAAAAAAGAAAATATTTTTTTTCATCAGTGGCAATTAAAACTTTACTTCAATATTCTTTGCTTCTTCTTTGTCTTCCAACTCAAAAAACTCCCTGGCTTTAAAACCCGTCATATTTGCCACCAAAACACCCGGGAATTGCTGAATAGTAGTATTAAAATCACGTACAGTGGCATTGTAATAACGGCGTGCATTACCCAGGTCGCCCTCTATGTTTTGCAAAGCTGTTTGCAGTTCTAAAAACTGTGCATTGGCTTTCAGGTCGGGGTAGCTTTCTGCAATAGCAAGCAATCCTCTTAATGCTCCGCCCAGTTGCTGATTAGCGGCAGCCATACCAGCCACATCGCCTGCAGGTACTGCTACGGCTGCATTACGGGCTTGTACCACTTTTTCCAATGTCTGACTTTCATGTGCGGCATATCCTTTAACTGTATTTACCAGGTTTGGAATAAGATCAAATCTTTTTTTAAGAAAAACACTGATATCGCTCCATGCATTATCAATTTTTATTTTTGCGCTTACCATTCCGTTGTACATACCAATAATCCAAAGAATAAGTAAAGCCACAACGCCAATAACAATCCATAGTGCCATAATTGTAAATTTTAAATGTGATGAATTTTAAAGAAAAGATAAATAAATAAAACCGTTTAATCAAACAGCGGCCATTCTGTATAATTGTTAGTTTTTACATTCATGTATTATAATTTTTCTTTGTTACCATCCGGTACCAAAAATTATTTAAATAAAAAATCAATGAAAGCAGGATTAGTAAAATTACCAGTAAATAATATACCAGGTTCATTTGCAATGGCAAGCAGGCAAATATTGTGATAATCGTTACCGTTAAAATTATTGCTCTTTTTACTATTTTCTTAAACCCCAAATAAACTTCAGGATACTTTAATAAATACATCATAGCCCATATTCCCAATAAAAAAATACTTACTGAATATCCCAGGTAACCGGTATGTTCAATTGTAAGACGACTGTGTTCCTTAAAATTTAAAAAAATATCTGTGAATGAAGCACCCAGCAAATCCAGTCCTATTAAAGTGGGTATAAAAAGTAGTTCAAGTAAACTGCTATACAATAAACCGTTTTTGCATTTCCTGTCGGAAATAATAGTAAAAAATAACCACCAAAGTGCAAATACGATACTGATGGCCAATACAAATTCAAACCAAATTGTAGCATTTAAATTGTGCATTGCAATGATCCCGTTGATTACACCCAAGACAACTTCGCCAAAAACAATGATGGTAAAAAGCCCCAGCCTTTCTGTCATACTGGAAGTTAAAGTGAGTGCACTTGTGTTTCTTTTTAAAATAAAATGTGATACAAACGGAGGCATACAATTTAGGAGAAGCGATATATATAAAAGTGTGCGGCTATACGCCTGGCTAACGAATAGTGTAGAACATATAAATACAAATGCAATAAGATAAATGATAGTGTAAGGCTTATTTAATTTACGATGAGCTTTATCATACAGGCCTACACTCCACCATAGATAAGTAATATACAATTGCATTATTAAAAGCACAACAGTGGTATTAAATTGTTGATGGCCTGAATTGTCATGTAGTGTAATAACCAATGCGGCTACAATTGTCATTTGCCAGAGGGTTAATAATTTTGTTCTAAGCCCTTCCGATCCATGCAGGTCGTGATACAAACTGCCGTTTAACCATCCCCAATAAATGATTACAAAAAAGAAAAAATAATCAAGCAGTGCATTAATAGTAAAATGGGTTGCTACTTTATGTGTAATGGTTGATATGGCGATTACATATACCAGGTCATAAAACAACTCCAGCCAGCTTATTTTACGTTCTACTTTTTCAGCAGCTATTTTTTTGGGAGCTCCCCACCATTGTTTTGATTGCAAATTATATTTCATAAGCCGAAAAGATATTCATCATAAATTTCGGGTATATTTTTAATACTACATAAAGCTTCTATTTTATGTATTGAGTTTTTAACCTCTATAAACATATTTTTTTGCAAGAGTTTTAAACTTATTAGCTTTTAGTATTTTGTAACAATGACTATTTATAATTGTTGCATTGTATAAAACAAAGTGAAATGATTTTGCAACAACTTGCCCATACAGCATAAATAGTGTAGCAGCGATTATCACAAATTAAATGAACTTAAAAATATAATTACCAGGCAAGTAGATTAATATAAGTTAATCGGAAATCAATATTATTTTTTTTCGGCACCTATTACAATTGCACTACTATCAAAATTTACTGCTCCGGGGAATCTCTTATTTACTAAAGCAAAAACCTCATTTTTTATCTTCGTTTTCATTTCTTCATCGGCTTTATTTAATGCAGCTTCAAATGGCGCTGCTACTTCCATCATCATATTCCAATAAACTTCAGTTGTACCACATTGTAGTTTACTGTTTACTTCAGTTTCAGAAATAATTGAAAATCCGGCTTCTTTAAATATGGAAGTCATTAATCCTGGTGCAGCACACCTAAACATACCTGGCGCACCGGGTGGTGGAGGTTGTATTTGTATATACTTATTTATTGTACCTCCCATAACTGTTATCCAAAAATTTTTTTCTGGCACATCCCAAACTGAAAAAGCTACTCTTCCACCGGGTTTTAATACCCTGGCCATTTCTTTTGCAGCCAACAGCATATCCGGAAAAAACATAAAGCCAAACCTACAACTAATAGCATCAAAACTATTGTTGTTAAAAGGCAATTCACTAACATCGCAAACTTTTGTTTCAAAATTTTTTAATCCTCTTGATTTGGCTTTTTCAATAGCAGTTGCCAACATACCTTCTGCCTGATCGGTGCTTGTAACCTTTCCGGTTTTTAACATACTTGCTATCGTTAATCCTGGCTCGCCGGTGCCTGCTGCCACATCAAGCACCATATCAGAATCTTTTATTTTAATCATGCGAATAATTTCATCTCCCATGGGTTTAATAAAATTCATGTTTATTTCATCCCATTTTTTCCATCCGGGAGAAAACTTGTTCCAGGAATCTTTCTGCTGTTGACTAATTTCACGAAGATGTGCTTTCATGTTAAATTATTTTAAGAGATTAAAAGTATACATTAGTTTAATTAATTTCAGCACATTTTTATCTCATTTAAAATATATTAACAACAGGTGCCAAATACTTTTCCTGTAAAATAAAAGATGATTTGGCGCTATTTAAAAAATATCAATATAAAAACTGAAGATTGTTCAATAGAAAAATTCATGCAAAATAAAATTTCACAATGCAACTTTGGTTTGTTAATAAAATACAGATAATTAAGGCTTTTCCTAATAACCTAAATGGTAAATCAATTAGTTTTTATTTTTAATACACCAAAATAGTTAAGCATTTAAAAAGCTGCTCTAATTTTAACTTTCAATTTTCTCGTCAATTAGTTTTATTATTTCTGCTTCCAGTGCAATAGCATTGTTTTGAATGGTGGTACCACGGGCAATGAGGTCGGCAGTAAAATTTTTGTCGTTGTAACCAACGCTATTTATACGAACATTCATAAAAGCACCAATTACAGCCGAGCGTGCACAAAGTGCACCAACACCAGCATCTGTTATAGAATTAGGATTACCCTTTATAACCATTTCTTTAATAACCTGCATACTTTTATATGCTGTTTCCAAAACTGCAAAAGGTATTTCAATAGCAAATTTTGTAGCTTCCTGAATTGCTTGAGATCGGATGGCTTTTTCTTCCTGCGTTGTTTTGGGCAAGGCAAATGCCTGCATTATTTTTTGAAATGCTGCAGTATCAGCATCTACAAGACGTAACAACTCTGATTTATACACTTCGCCTTGTTCAGCATAATTACTAAACTCTTCCCACCGGTCGTCCCATCCTTTTTTATGGCTACTTAAATTTGCTACCATAGTGCCTAAGCTAATTCCTAATGTAGCAATATAAGCGCTTATAGAACCTCCGCCAGGTGCAGGGCTTTCACTGGCTGTTTCATTTGCAAAGTCGGTGAGGTTCATGCTTATCAAGCGGCTGTCAGCCGGATTAGCAAGCATGTACTCAATGATGCGTTCTTGTGGATTGAAAGGACCAAGTTCATCAAGTCCCATACTTTTAATAGCAATTTTAATAAGTTCTTTTTCACTTACGCCTGTGCTGCGTTTTTGTTTCCGCAGAAAATATTTGCCGGCATCGGTCATGGCTTTTAGCGGAATCAATCCAACCAATTCGCTGCCGGTAACCCTAATTCCTCTTGAAGTGGCCGAGCGGCACACTTCATCAAAAGCAACATGCACTGCTGTGGTGTTTATGTTGGTAAGGTTCATAGAAATTTGAGCTACTCCATATTCTTCAATAAACCAACCAATTGCTTTTACACTTTTTAAAGAACCTGGTTGATTTACTTTTTTTCCGTCTTTTTCTACATTGCGGCCGGCTTCTCTTACATCAAATGCAATGGCATTGGCACGGCGTGTAGATGTTGTGTTTAAATTGATATTATATGCTACCAGAAAATCCCTGGCGCCAATTACAGTACCGCCACGTTTGGCATCAAACTCAGCCGGGCCAAAATCTGGTGTCCAATCCGGTTGCTTAATTTTTTTAAAAAAGCCTTCGTATTCTCCGGCACGAATCACACTTAAGTTACTACGTTCTTTATTAGCTTGCGCTGCTTCGTATAAATAAACAGGAATCTTAAGTTCATCACCTACTCTTTTGGCAAGAAGTTGTGCAAACTTTGCGGTTTCTTCCATACTTATATTAGCAATGGGAATTAGCGGACAAACATCGGTTGCTCCCATGCGTGGGTGTTCGCCTTTATGTTTTGACATATCTATCAACTCTCCGGCTTTTTTTATTGCCCTAAATGCGGCTTCTATAACATTAACCGGTTCGCCAACCATTGTTACTACAGTTCGGTTGGTGGCTTTCCCCGGATCAACATTTAAAAGTCGTACCCCATCAACTTTTTCAATTTCATTGGTTATTTGTTTGATGATATTTAAATCATTTCCTTCAGAAAAATTAGGAACACATTCTATTAATTGCATGTAAATATTATTTTGTAAGTTCTAATAATGATGTTTCGTTTTTGTTCTTTACAGTATGAATAATACTATTTGGAACTTTGCGAAGTTAAATACAGATTTTACTTAAACAAAAACTGAATTGAGTTGTACTTCCCATAAAAAATTCTATTTAACCTTTTCAGTTACCTTTCTTTTTTTAAAATCATACAAACGCTCCATTTATCATTACCTTATCTATATTATTTTCGCCAAAAGAATAAGGCAAGTAAGCCAAAGAAGGAATAGGTTTTGTAAAAATAAGACTAGCTTTTTTCCCAATGGTAACAGAGCCAAGTTGATCTTGCAGTTCTACAGCATAAGCAGCATTTAATGTAGCAGCATTAATGGCTTCTTCGGGCAGCATTTTCATTTGTATGCAACTGAGCGATATAACAAAGTTCATATTACCGCTGGGTGAAGAACCTGGGTTGAAATCGGAAGCAAGTGCAATTGCACAACCTGCATCTATCAATTGCCGAGCTGGTTGAAAACCCATTCGAAGGAAGAATGCTGCTGTTGGCAAAAGTGTACCAATAGTATTAGAGGCGCTTAATAATTTAATATCATTATCTGTCATCGTTTCCAGGTGATCCACCGATAAACTGCTTAACCTTATTGCAGATTCTATACCGCCAATACTGTTTAATTGGTTAACATGCAGTTTGGGTTTTAATCCAAACCCTATACCAGCATTTACAATCGTTTCCATCTCTAGTGCAGAGAAAAAACCGGATTCGCAAAAACAATCAATATAATCGGCCAGTTTCTCTTTGGCTATTACAGGCAGCATTTCGTTAATAATCTGGTTGATATAACCCTGATGATTTTCTTTATAAGCTAATGGATAAGTATGTGCACCAAGAAATGTTGCTTTAATAGGTATGCTGCATTTTTCTTTTAACCTTTTTATCACCCTTAGCATTTTCAACTCTCCATCAATAGTTAATCCATAACCTGATTTTATTTCGATAGCCCCAGTACCAAGTTTTATCACATCCTGTATTCTTTTATAAGCGTTGTTAAATAATTCATCTTCGGTAGCTGTATTTAATTTATTTGCCGAGTTTAAGATGCCACCGCCCCTGGCTGCAATCTCTGCATAACTCATCCCTTTAAGTTTGTAAATAAATTCTTCTTCACGGGTTTGAGCAAACACAATATGTGTGTGGCTATCGCACCAGGTGGGTAATACAAAAGCAGCTTTTGCATCAATAATATCTTTAGGCAGATGTGGAATTTTTAACTCCAGTTCGTACATAGCGCCATATTCAACAATAATTCCATCTTCAATTAAAAGAAATGCATCTTCAATTGAAGGGAGATTGGCAAGCTCTTTTCCACGCAGCAAAGTAGAATTTTCTCTTGTGCCAATTAATTGTTTAATATTAGTTATAAGTGTTACAGCCATCATTTCTCTATACAATTTAACCAATTATAATTTGGCAGTTATTTTAAAACCATTTAACCACTAATTATTATCCCGGTTTTATTTAAACCGGTTTTGTAAAAATAGACCTGTAGCGAATAAAATATTCAGTCATATCATCATACCTGATTCCTTTTACAATATTTAAATACCCCGGGCCAATAGTTAATGTTATCTGAAAATCGGCAGACCTGTATTTATCTACACCTTCCCTTTCGGCAATTATAACAAGTCTTACTCCTTTTCGCCTTACCGCCATAATATCATATACACTGCTATCAAATTCCAGTTTGTTACCATCATCATAAATACGCATGGCATATCTTACTGTATCCATTTTAGCTTCGGGCCCAACATGTATATAGTTAAACATCATTGAATCTTTCATATCGGTTATTTCCAATACCGATTTATAAGTAACCTGCTCTTTTTCGGCTGTGTACACCATCGTACCTGTCCATTTGCCTGGTAATCCTTTTGTATCTCTTTCTGTTAATCCACCACGATTAATTTGTGCCGAAGCAGTAAAAGAAAAGAAGAAAAACAATATATTGATTATGATTTTCATAGTAAATAATTTAAAATGATTTTTTTATTTGTTCAACGAAAAAGAATATGGCACATCTGCTTTAGAAGCCCCCCAATTTATTGATGGTACTTTACCCATGTTTAATTGTAGAAGGCCTCCTTTAAAAATTTCAAAATGATTTAACCAGTTATTGGTATAGTTTTTACCATTCATTGTTACAGCATGTACATACTTATTATCTGAATTATTTTTTGGTGCTTCAATAGTAAATTTTTTCCCGTTTTCTAAATTCAATATAATTTTTTTAAATAAAGGTGCTCCCATCACATACTGGTTACTTGCCGGGCATACAGGGTAAAAACCCATTGCCGAAAACACATACCAGGCACTGGTTTGGCCATTATCTTCATCGCCACAATAACCATCGGGTGTTGGTTTGTATAATCTGTTCATCGTTTCACGAGCCCAGTATTGTGTTTTCCATGGCTCGCCTGCATAGTTGTATAAATATATCATGTGCTGTATGGGTTGGTTGCCATGTGCATATTGCCCCATTCCGGCAATTTGCATTTCACGTATTTCATGTATGATTCCGCCATAATAACTATCATCAAAAACAGGTGGCATCGAAAAAACAGAATCAAGCATTTTGCAAAACATCTTTTTTCCTCCCATCAAATCTATTAACCCCTGCACATCATGAAAAACGCTCCAACTATAATGCCAGCTATTGCCTTCAGTAAATGCATCGCCCCATTTAAAAGGATTAAAGGGTGTTTGAAATTTACCATCTTCATTTTTACCACGCATTAGTTTTGTTTCGGGGTCGAAAATATTTTCATAATTCATACAGCGTTTTGCAAATATTTCAACTTCGTCTTTAGGTTTATTCAAAGCTTTTGCCAGTTGATAAATAGCAAAATCATCGTAAGCATATTCCAATGTACGGGCAGCATTTTCATTAATTTTTACATTGTAAGGAACATAACCCAGCCTGTTGTAATAATCAACACCTTTACGTCCAACAGCGCTTATATGGCCTTCGTTGTTGGCGCCGTGCAGTAAAGCCTGATACAAGGTTTCAATATCGTATCCACGCAAACCTTTTATGTATGCTTCGCTAACAACAGATGCTGAGTTGTTACCAATCATGATATCGGCATAACCGGGACTACTCCATTCGGGCAACCAGCCACCTTCTTTATAATCGTTGATAAGGCCTTCCTGCATTTCCTTATTAATGGAAGGATACAATAAGTTGAGCAATGGATATAAAGCACGAAAAGTATCCCAAAAACCTGTTCCACCATACATATAGCCCGGTAAAATTTTTCCGTTGTAAGGACTATAGTGAACAATTTGATTTTTTGCATCTACCTCATATAATTTATTGGGAAACATAACAGCACGGTACAAGCAACTGTAAAAAGTTTGCATTTGTTCATCGGTACCACCTTCAACTTCAACTGCATTCAATACCTTTTCCCATTTATTTTTATTGGCAACTGTTGTTTTTTCGAATGACATATTGCCCAGTTCTTTTAAATTAAGTTCGGCTTGTTCAAAACTAATAAACGATGATGCTACCCTGCAATGCACATTTTCTCCTTTATACGTTTTAAAACCAATTACAGCAAGTGCATGAGAATTATTTATTTCAAGCGAATCAATGAATGTGCCTGTTTCGCTAACGGTTTTTTTAATATCGAACTTTTTATCAAAATAAATAACAAAATAATTTTTAAAGTTGATGAGTTTACCACGGCTGTATCTTGTACTATAGCCGATAATCTTATTTTCTTCTGGAATGATTTTTATAAATGACCCCTTATTGAATGCATCAATTATAAATGATGAAGTATCAGATTTTGGAAAAGTAAATTGAAAATAAGCTGCACGTTCAGTTGCCGTTAATTCTGCAGTAATATCTGCATCGGCTAAATAAACCTTGTAATAGTATGGTTTTGCATTTTCGGCTTTATGCGAAAACCAACTTGCCCGGTCGGTTTCTTTCCATTTAAGGTTTTGGGTTGCAGGCATGATGGAGAACATACCGTAATCGTTCATCCATGGCGAAGGTTGATGTGTTTGTTTAAAAGCTACAATTTTTTCGGCTCCGTATTGATATTGCCAGCCATCGCCGTTCTTGTTGGTTTGAGGTGTCCAGTAATTCATGCCCCATGGTGTACCAATTGCAGGATAAGTGTTTCCGTTTGAAAGACTTGGTTTAGAATCGGTTCCCATCAATGTATTAACTAAATCAACCTTAGTTGATTGCTGCGCTTGTAAAAACAAACAATTAAAAATAAAAAGCAGAAGAAAGTTCAATTTGTATTTCATAATTCTTTTGTGTTCTGTTGTATTTATATTTGTTTGTAAACCTGTTTGGCAAAAGTTTCCAATGAAGGATCCCTGGCTCCCATTAAAAGCAATACAGTGTTGGTAGAAAAATGTGGCCGAACATTTTCTACCAAATCGTTTCGGTCTTCAATAAAGTATGCATTTTTTCCTAAAGCTTTTATATCATTGATGAGGTCATTAGCGCTAATATCTTTTACTGCTGAGCCTCCGGCATAAAATATCTCACTCATCCATATCTCATCCTGTGGCCTAAGTGCAGTAGCTATTTCTTTTACAAAATCGTTGCGTAAAAACCGGGTTGGGCCGTACCCATGTGGTTGAAACCAGGCTATTACTTTGTCTGCTACCGGTTGGCAGGCTGTAATAGCCGAAGCACATTTTACAGGGTTGTGTGCATAATCATCAATAACCCATACAGCGTTTTTATTACCCAGCACCTGGTTGCGGCGATAAATTCCATTGTAATCTTTTAAAGCTGCTGCACAGGTTGGCATACCAACACCAATTTGATTGGCAACAGCAACGGCAGCTAATGCGTTTTCCATATTATGTTTGCCAATAGTATTAATGCTAAATGTTGTTTGATGTATGATGAATGAAATGCAAAAACCTTTTTGTTTAAATTCTCTGGCAATATATCCGGCATTGCTATTTTCATCAATAGAAAAATCATTTTTAATATTTTGAGAAAGCACTTTTGCTAATACATTAGATTGGTTGACAATAAATTTTTGACTGTTATTTTTAAATGTGTTAAAAATGTTCATCAATTCATCAATCTCCTGGTGATCCTTATCAACATTCAATAATAAACCAATTTCAGGTTGGTATTGTACAATGCTACCATCACTTTCATCGGCTTCAATTACAAGCCAGTCGCCAACACCCACTTTAGCATTTCCAATTTTTCCTTCTTTAATGATGCTTGTAAGGCCTGCACCACTAATAATGCTGGGTTGCAATCCGGCAAGTTCCAATATTTCGAACAACATAGCACTTGTTGTACTTTTTCCTGAAGTGCCACCTACAGCAATTGTTCTTTTACTTTTTGCTATTACTGCAAGTAATTGCGAACGTTTGATGATAGGAATATTTAATTGTTTTGCTTTTTGCACTTCAAACACTGTATCTTCTATAGCTGTGGAAACAACTACAAGGTGGGTTTCATTTGTTATGCCATCGCCATTCTGAAAAAAACATTTTATGCCTTCTACTTCTAATTTTTCTTTGGTTTCATTATAAGTTCCTTCAATAAAATAACGGTCGCTACCGCTCACCTTCTTATCAATTCCAGCCAGGTATTGTGCAATTGCACTCATACCAACTCCTGCTATGCCTATAAAAAAAACGCTTTTAAAATCGTCAATACCTTTTATCATACAGCGCTAAATTTTTTGTTGAGGTGTAAGGTTTTGTAAGCAATAAAGGCGCTTGTGGCCATTAATATGGCAGCCAGTAAAAAAGGAGCACCTGGTAATTGCACTGGCGCATCACTATGGGTAAAATAAAAAAATAAATTATTCATTAGCAATGGCCCTATGATTGCGGCAAAGCTCATCAGGCTGGTAATGGTACCCTGCAATTCTCCCTGTACATTAGCCGGAACATGGCCAGCCATGATAGATTGTAATGCCGGTTGGGCTATGCCTCCCAAACAGTATGGTATTAAAAAAGCAAACATCATCCAGCTTTGGTTGGCAATACCAAATAAAAACATTCCAACTGCATAAAGCAACAGGCCGATATACAATGTTTTTTCGTTACCAAGTTTTGGATTGATAATTCTTGTTAATCCACCTTGTACAGCAGCTACCAAAACACCAACAACTGCTAACGAAATACCCACCATCTTTTCATCCCAGTTAAAACGATACATGGTAAAATAGCTCCAGTTACTCATAATGGCATGTGCCGCCACATAAACTAAAAAAATGGCAAAAGCTAAACCGGTAATTGCCGGGTATTTTCTTAAGTGAAGTAATGCTCCAATAGGATTTGCACGCTTCCATTCAAAAGGCCTGCGGCTTTCTAATTTAAGCGATTCGGGCAAAACAAAATATCCATATATCCAGTTAATGAATGCAAGTATTGCTGCAGCATAAAATGGAATACGTGGACCAATGCCACCTAATAAACCTCCTATCATTGGGCCAATGATAAAACCAAGCCCGAATGCTGCACCAATCATACCAAAATTTTTAGCCCTGTTTTCGGGAGTACTTATATCTGCAATGTATGCAGCGCCTGTTGTCATACTTGCTCCACTTATACCTGCAATAATCCTTCCAACAAATAACCAACCATAAGTAGGTGCCAATGCCAGGAAGAGATAATCAATTCCAAAACAGAATAATGAAAACAACAATACAGGCCTACGGCCAAATTTATCACTTAAGTTTCCTATGATTGGAGCACATATAAATTGCACTAAAGCATAAGCAAACATAAGCAGGCTACCATAAGTAGAGGCGGTACTTATATCAACTCCTTTTAATTGGGAAATTAAAGTAGGCATAACCGGGATGATGATACCAAACCCGACTACATCAATTAATAAAGTAATAAAGATAAATCCTACTGCTGCGTTTCTGTTTGAAGCCATGTATAAAATGGGCTTTTTTATTTGCGAATTTAGTACCAAATAGGCTTTAAAAATACATTATAGTTGTTTTGGAAAGATAAGTTTTACAATACCTGTTTAAATGAAGTAGTTCATTTAAAAAAGTATATAGCAAACTTACTTATACTTTGCTGTTACAAAAAAGAGCTCAATATTGAGCTCTATAAAGTTTTATTCTAAATCATTTCACTTTCATTCCATACATTTAAAGATTGCTATATTTTTGCTTATTTTTTTTGCTGTAAATGAAATAAATCAAGCGGTTTTTTTACCCATTCCTAATACCATGGCTACTATGGCACCAGCAATTGCAAACAAAACAGTTTCTGCTACAACATCTACAGCCATAGCTGTTTTGCTTATCATTGTAGAAGTGGCATAAGCAATACAATCAAAACTTATAGTTAATAGTAATCCAACAATAGCGCCAGTTATAAAACCAGCAGGCATTTTATTTATGTTAGCTTTCAAAAATATATATGCAAGAAAAAAACCTTGTGCAAGGGTTCCTATTATCAGATATAGGAAAAGTATTTCTCCATCTGCCCTCATTAAATTACCAGCTGTACCGGTATGGTTTGACATAAAATTTGCCAGTAATATGCCATAAATAAGCCATCCTAAAAGAAAAAAAGCAACGCCGCCGGCGATGCCTCCCAGAAACAATTTTTTAATGTCCATAAGTTTAGGTTTTAGTGAATGGTTAAAGAACGGCAACTAAAATAATACTTAGTTTATCAAAATGCAAGTGGTTAAATACAAACATTTGCACAGCTTAAGCAGGATTGGACTGTAAGCATTGTCTTTGAATGACATATAAAAAGAAAATCTTATTTTTTTGCAAAAGATTTGTCAAGTTGCTTCCCAAAGTAATAGCCGGCAACTGAACCGATTATAGCAGCACCTATAAGCCACAAAAACCAAAACTGACTTGAACCGGTTGCAAAATATGCTATTCCTATACAAATTAATGCAAAGAAAACGATTGCTACATTTATAGAACTTTTATTTTTTTTTGATTTTTCGGCGTTTGCCGGAGGACGGTATTCGTGATGATTTTTTCTTGTCTTAGATTTTGGCATTTTTTATTTTCAATGTACGATTTTTTGCCTGATATTCCTTTTTACAAATTGCTTTTTACATCAGCTTAACCAATTTAGTTCATTTGTATATTCATATTGAAGGTCTTCGTGCATAGTTGCAATTAATTTTGAAATCTTTTTTAATTGTGCCTGGTACATATTTTTAATTACTGTGTTATTTTCAAATGCAATACCAGAAGTTTTTAGAGTGTTACAAAAAAACAACAATAATTTTACCTCGGTTTCAACAGAGCCTGAATACCTGCAATATTTATTTAAGGTTCGTAAAATTTTTCTTAAACTTTTTTTTACAAAGTACATACTACTACTATTTATTTCACTAAACTGGTTCAGTGTTTCTTTTTTAATATCGTTTATAAAAACATTTTCATCAAACGATTCATACAACAGGTATGTTAGTAATTCCTTATTTTCTTTTTTAAACCTGGCCAATCGTGTACAAAGAGTTACCAATTGTTCGTGTGGAGTATTGTATAATGTTGCTTTAATTTCGCTTATTGTTGCTGCTTTCATACAGCTAAAATAGTGAGAAAGATTTTGTACTAGCATAAAAAAAACCTTCAGGATTGAAGGTCTTTCATAGTTTACTCATGCTTGAGTATTTTGGCATTTCATCGATATGGATTTTTAAACGGGGGCTACTTTGTTATAACATTTTGTGTTCTAAAAAGAACTTGCTATTATATAATTTCACTTTATATTTTTTATAGTTATAAAACCATTTTATAAATACAAGTGTTTTAATTTCTATTCAAAGTTGCGGATTATTATGAAATAAATATGTAGTACTGTTTTTGTGAGCCAGGTAGGATTTCTTCTACAAACTAAATATTATATCAGTATAAACTACAAAAGGGTTTTGGTAGTTTTAGCAATTGGCTGGCCATTGTAAAATATTTCCATTGAGTAACTACCGCTTTGCAGGTTACTGGTTTTTAAAGAACAGATCAGGCGTTTCGCTTCTCCTTTGCTGTATTTAAAATTGAATTTATAAGAATAAACTTTTCTTCCATCAGACGTATTAAAAGTTCCCGAATCCCAACCAGAGGTTTTTAAAACTCGTCCATCGGGTTGTAATATCACAAGAAATATATCGGCATTAGAAAGCTGGCTATTAAAATTTTTTACTGTAAACGAACAGGTAAATCTATCAGTATTTTCTGCCCTGGAGGTTTCGGTTTCGGTATCATCACTTACATCAATGGCTCTGAAAGTAATATCAGATGCTGTAAACACAGTGTATGCAGCATCGGTTTTATCAGGAGATTTATCTACAACCTCGGGTTTCTTTTTATTATCTGAGCCGTTCTTAAGTTTACCCAACGCTTCATTCAATTTTACATTTTCATTTTCTACTTCCTGGTTCTTATCTTTTATTACCTGCACTTTGCTCTGTAGCTCTCCTATCTTTTGTTTTGCAGTTTTAAAATCGGCTCCACTTTTCCTGTTCGTTAATATAATTGCAATTTCATCTCTTAGTCTGTAAAATTCTGCCAGTTTAGTATCTAGTTGTAGTTTTAAAGAATCTGTATTGGTTAAAGTAGAATCAAGCTGCACATCAAGTTCATGCAAGGTAGCAGTATAAACTTTTTGAAGTGAATCCCTAATATGATTAGCTATAGCAACTGAATCTAATTTGGTTTCCTTTTGAATTGAGACGGATTGGTTATCCTTATTATATACCCTGTAGCCCCACGTCCATAAAAGGCCAAATGAAACCAATACAAGTAAAAGAGAAACCAGTAATAATAATAATGACCTGCTGTCTTTCATCGTTTTCAGATTTTTATACACTTTTCTTTTGTGTAGTAAAGCAAGTTGTTATTTATTCTGATTTACATAAGCTGTTATCCATCCTACAGCACCATTTTTTACAAAATAGAAATTTTTACGCTCTTGTGTACTCGTAAACTGACGCATAATCTTAAGCATAAGCCCTGTACCAGCCAGTAATGCACGCTGATCAAAAACCTTGTTAACTGTTTTTACAGCTTTACCAATAGCTTCTTTATCTAGTGTATTATCTGTTAATGTTTTTACTATGTAATATTCTGATAAGGTTGGATGGTTATTCAAAATTTTTTCACTGAATTTAAGTACTTCATCATAAGATACAGGAACAACCGGGTTATCAATTAATTCAGGATACATGAGCGTTGCAAGCGCCCAGGCAATACCGCCGCTAAAAACAACATTATCGCTTAATGGATAAGAGCCACTTTCATTTACCGCATATATTATTTCGGATTTTTCTGCTCCAGCTAATACCCTGTTTAAATTTTTATCAAAAGTACCCAGGCTATTATCTCCATTGGCATATTTTTCGGCTGCATTGGCAGTACTTTTTGTACCCCAGGTTAATTGAAAAAGTTTAAAATCTTTTGTATTGTTATAAGGAAAATAGCCTCCCTTGGTATTACCACTTCCTATATCAATTAAAAAAGTATTATACCTTCTTGAATCAGGAACTATACCTAAGTGCGACAGCCTGCCTTCTTCTGTTACATCAATAATGGTTACTTTTCTTTCGGGTTCATTGTAATTAAACCTAAATGCACTGATTAGCTGTTCTATCCAGTTTTTCTTATTTTCTTTTTCGGCCTGTATATTTACGCCACTACTAACTGCAGTAAAAATATGGCTGGGCGGAATTTTGTAATCTTTTGTAGATATTTCGTACAACTTATTTAAAGCTGCCAAAGTAGCCTGGTAAGTTGGCTGGGAAAAAGAAATAAAATCGGTATTAATGGAAGTATCTTTCAATACATTGTAAGCGGTATTATCCTTAGCGCTTTCGTCAATTTCCAATAAACTCATTTTAACGCCTTTTGAACCTACTTCTATTCCTGAATAAACAGATGATTTTTGGAACTTTGGAGTAAATTTATTTTGTGCCGAAAGCTGAAAAGATGTGAGCAGAAATGCTGTTAGGGAAAATTTTAAAAAGGGCTTTATATACATTATCATCAAAGTTTAATTAAAAATACATAATTATAATAATCTGCTATACCTGGCTTGCAATATTGTGTAAAAAATGTGATAAACCTTTGGCTATAAACCCTCTTTACTAATAATTAGGCGCAAATTAGGTAGCGCTAATCCATAAAATTTTTGTAGAAAAAAGTTGAAATCATTTGCATTACATACAAATAATTAGTATTTTGTTAACAAATAAGTTACTTCCCATACAGAACGCAGTTGAATTTTAAGAACTGTACCCCCTGAAACAGTCTTGGTATTTATTATTTATTCAACAAAAATTCAGCGTTATGAAAGGATTTTACTCTTCAGGTGTTAAAGATGTATTTACTGCAATTGGCATTATTGCCGGTTATTATGCTTTGATGGCAATAGTTGTGTTGATGGCCTGGTAATTTTTTTGCAGGATATTTACAAAAACTTATCGTGTAGGTACATTAAAACATGATAAGTTTTTTTTGTGCAATGTAGTTAAACCAAAAGTATTTTTTCCATTACATCACCAGCCCTGATATCATCAATCACATCAAGTCCATGGGTTATTTTTCCAAAACAGGTATGTACTCCATCTAGGTGTTTGGTGTTGGTACGGGCATGGCAGATAAAAAATTGCGAGCCGCCGGTGTTTAATCCCCGATGAGCCATAGACATTACGCCCCTATCGTGGTATTGTTTTGTTCCATTCAATTCGCAATTGATGGTATAACCAGGGCCACCTGTTCCATTTCCATTGGGACATCCGCCTTGTATCATAAAATCCGGAATCACCCTATGAAAACTAAGACCATTGTAAAAACCTTCGCTAATTAGTTTTTTAAAATTAGCCACAGCAATGGGTGCATCATCATCATATAATTCAAATTTCATGATGCCTTTATTTGTGTGAATCTCTCCTTGTGTTAATTTAATTTCACTCATACATTATATTCATTTTATTTTGTGCGAAAATAATATTTAAGATTGATTTAAATAGTAATAGAATTTTAAAAAGACTAAATGTTATAAATATATTTATTTTGAACAAACATATCAATACCTTTAAAACCACTGGTAACGCTAATTATTACTTTATCTTGATAAAATGAATATGAAAGCAAAAAGGTTTCTTCAATATTTACTGGTTAATGATATTAGCTGGGCGCTTTTATCGCCCTTTTTATTTGTAAGCCGCCGGATAGAAGCCTCAAGAATAAATTTTAAAAACAGGAGAATAGAAAATGAAAACGTAACAATATGTAAAAATATATTTAAAGAAAAAACAGTTTTACATGGAATGTTTAAAGGCATGCGTTATGCTGATATACAAGCAACAGGAAGTAGTGTTTATGCAAAACTATTAGGCTCATACGAATTAGAGATTGCATCAGCATTAAAAGCTTTTCTTAAAAAGAAATATGCAACACTTATAAACATAGGATGCGATGAGGGTTACTATGCAGTGGGCATTACCATTCTTTGTCCTCACATACACGTATATGCATTTGATTGCAACAAAAAAGCCCAGGTGCGGTGTAAATTACTTGCCCAAACAAATAATGTTTCCGACAGGATTTCAGTTAATGGATGTTTTGCAATTAGTGAATTACCTCAAAATATTGCGATATCTAAAAACCTTTTTATTATAGATTGTGAAGGATGTGAAAATGAATTATTTACCGAAAAGTTAATTGGCATAACTAAAAACGCCGATCTAATTATTGAGCTTCATTATCAAAAACACCCACTAGTACTTTCCAAAATAGAAAACTTATTATCACATACTCATAAAATAACTTTACTAACTGCACTATCAGATCATGAGCGTATTATGCATTACCAATTTGATGAGTTGAATCAATTAACTTATCAACAAAAACATTTTATACTTAATGAACGGAATGGTTTTATGCAATGGCTTATTGCTGAATCTATCAATTGAAATAAATTACTGAAAGACAAAAGCAAAAAAGCTTACCCCTAAATTGCTGATTTTACAAAAAATAAATACTTAGTAACGGTATTATAAAACTTAAGTTTTTTATACAAAAAAACCGATAGTAATAATGTGTATAGAAATACACTTGAAATTGAAATGATAACTGCCGCAGTAATACCATAAGGTTGAATGAACAAATAATTTGCTATCATTTCAAGTACCAATACAATAAACAATGCATAAAAGGAATAACGTTCATAACCCGATGTTTTTAATACAAGATTGGCAGATCCAAATAAAGAATAAAAAAAAGGCGACAGGCTCATACCTATTAAAAGTAGGTACATTGATGGGGAAGCGATGTTAAAACTCTGCAAATAGAAATATCCAATTAACATGATGCCTGCAAAACAGATCAACTGAAGGATAAATATTGTTTTAGAAGAATTATTAAATAATGCCTTAGCATCTTTTACTTTATTGTCAGCAAAATAATAGGAGAATTTTTGAGGCAAAAAATAGTTAAATAAAAAATCGGGTATAATCACCAGTTCGGAAATACGGAGCAAAATTTGAAACTTTGCTGCTTCATCATTTTTATTAAAATGCCCGAGAAACAAGAGTTCCATCCTGGTGAATATACTGTATCCAAGATAAATGCACATGAAATAAAAACATTTAGAAACCCATCTATCATTTTCGGTATTAGCCTGTATCTTATTTGTCTCAAAATTATTTTTAAGTGTTTTATAAACAAAATATATTAATGCAATAAAAAGTATTGTAAAAGCAATGATATTAATGATATATAATGTTGAAAGAGCCATGTTTATACCTTCAACATAAAAAAACATGATGATTACAAATAAAATTATGGGTTTTAAAATATCTTCAACCCATTGTACAGTAACAATAATATGAAATATTTTTAATAGCGCTTTTAGCAAGCTGATGCCGGCAAACAAAAATATTAGTATTAGAAATAGAGTAAGCTGCCCCGGTTGTATAAACGTAAGTAAATTACTATCATAAGCACTTAGCAAAAAGAGCGCACAACAAAACAAAGCAAACAGAAAAAAAAAACTAAACGCCGCAATACTAAGCAAACGGGTATTTTCAATTTTTCCTTTACTGTTATTTTTGAGCAAAGGTATCTTCTGAATAAGGTATCCATCCCATCCAAAAGCTACCAGGGTGCTGCACAATGTAACCCAGCTAATAAAGACACTGAATTTACCAAACAGGTTAAGACCAATTATCTTAACAAGAAAAATATTGGTAACATACACTAAAATAAGGCCAACAGCCCAAAGGAAAAATGTTTTACTTAGCTTTGATAATTCAACCGTATTATCAAAATAGTTTTTCCTGATTGCGGTAAAGAATTTATCCATTTTATTTGATTGGAAGCAATAAAATTAATGAAACTACTACCAGTAAAAAAAAGAAAGATAGCCATTTTGTTTACATCTGGTCTTGGCGATACTGTTTTGTTTATTCCTTTAATGAAAGAATTAAAACGAAAACAGTTTAACATAACCTGCATCTTTTTTGCTGAATACGATAATGATTGCCTTTTTGATGATAGTCTTGTTGATAAAAAAATATTTATAAAAACTAAACTTTTTGTTTTGTTTTATGCCCTTTCAAATTTTAAGGTATTCACAAACTTTTATATTAATCACCTGGAAGATGGGAGATTGTTAAACTTCTCTTCTAAACTTTGCAGTAAATTAGTTACAAAAACTTACCGAAATAAAAACAAGAACGACCATCATCTCAGGATAAAAGCAAGTATTGCTTCATTTTCGGATGCAGAACAAAATTTGCATTTACTTTATAGCAGGTACAATTCAGTAATTAAAACACCCAGTAATTTTTATTTTCCCAACCCAAAGCTTCAAGTTGATGTACAAAACAAATTTTTCTTAACAACTAACAAAAAAAGATACATTTTTCAAATTTCTACTGGTAATAACTTAACGCCATTTAAAAATTGGCCAATAAGTAATTGGCTTAACGTAATTGAAAAGCTTTGTAATCTTTACACTCAGTATGAATGTATAATTATTGGAGACCGTACAGAAACAGGATACACATCAAACTTTGAAAAACTTAACTTTAAAAATTTAAATATTTTAATAGGAAAAACAACAGTAGAAGATGCATTTAATTTAATTGCAAATAGCAATGGGTACATTGGCCTTGATAGCGGTTTTCTTCACATTGCAGTTGCATTAAAAAAAAGAACACTGGCCATTTTTGGAGCATCCAATGAAAAACTTTATGGTTATGCACATTTGGATGCAAATAATCATAAAGAGATTATTGCAGATATTGGTTGCAGGCCTTGCCATGGATGGAAATGTGCAAATACAAGCAGGGTAAATAATCCGCTTTTATGCCCCGATTTTGCCTGCCTAACTTCTATCACACCGGAGTTTGTTTTCAACGAAATTGTTTCACATTTTAATTTGTAACATCATCTTACAAGTGGTTTATCTTTCCCAGCTTCATCATATTTTGCATACCATAAGCAACCCAAAAAAGCTACCCATGAGAAATAATTAATTCGCATTAAAACAAAATCAAAGCATACAAACAATATGAATAAAACTATCAGTAATTTATCAAATTTCCTGGTAAATAATCCCACAACAAATGTTAACTCAAGCAATGTAGTAGCCAAATAGAAAGTATAGGAAAACTTATAGTGAACAACCAAATAATGAATAACGGATGAAAACCAATCGTTGGATTGTTGAGAAATGTATGCTGCATGTTGCTTTAAAAGTATCCCACTCATTTCATCTATATTAAAAATACCTCCTGCCCTCAGTTTCCATAAACCGGTCGAAAAAAATATCATTAAAAAAACATAACGCATACTATGCAATACATAATAAAATCCCTTTTCTGAGTTAAATAAAAAAAGCAAGGGTAATAATATCCAACTTACAAAACCTTCTATGCTTAAAGTTGAAAAAGAAGAAAGTAAAAGTGCATAGATAAAATTGAAGACACTATTACCAATAGCCGCATATATTTGCTTTTTGCTATTAACGGTTAATAGTAATGTAAAAGGAAAAAAAAGGTATAAAATATCCAATAAAAGCTGAAGGAAATTATTTTGGATAACAGCCTTTTGAATACCTGTTAAGAATAAGATATTTAAAGAAATATCGAGCCGGTTAATAAAAAGAACAGGTTTTAATTGATGCAGTAACAAACTGTTAAAAAATAACCAGGCATAGCTTATTAAAAAGCAAACAACATAAAAGTATGCAACTTGTTTTCTATGAATTTTATTGAGTTCCAAATTCAATTATTTTAGTTGCAGTTCCAAATGGTTCCAATTTATTTTTATTCCATACAAATTGTTGTTTATATAGTTTTAATGCATGTACATTACTGCCGGTAATTTTTTCAACTTTTATTTTATACCAGTTTGTAAAAATGCTATCGTTAATATTGTTAAGGTATTTTTCAGTATCCATATAATGCAAAAAACCAGTGTAGTTAATATATCTTTTCATAGTAGTATATGCCGCTTCATTAATCATTTTCTGTCTTTCAAAATATTCTGGAAAAATCTGAAGTAAATCCCGGCTGGTAAGAGAAAGGTTGCTGTTTTTTATTCTACTCCCATTTACTTCAAGCTGGTAAACGGTTTGCGTATCGCTCACATGAAAAACACTGCTGTACATACCAAACTGTAAAAAAGGAGTAGCCACAACACCCCATTTAAAATTAATTATTATAAACAATAATAAAGCAATTATAATTAAGCTACACATAGCTTTGTTATAATGATAAAGTTTTTTAATAAACATAAAATTGTTTAAAACTTACTCAGTTTATTTGCAAAAAACTTACTGTTTATTTAAGGCTGTTAATAATTACAGCAAAATCTGCAGCTACTAAACTTGCCCCTCCAACCAGTCCACCATCTACATCGGGTTGGCTAAAAATGTCTTTTGCATTGTTTGCCTTTACACTACCACCGTATAAAATAGAAATGCTATCAGCTACTGCAGCACCATATTGCTTTGCCAGCACACTTCGGATATGTGCATGCATTTCCTGGGCTTGTTCATTACTGGCAGTTTTACCTGTACCTATTGCCCAAATGGGTTCGTAGGCAATTATAAAACCTTTCATTTGTTCGCCTGGTAAATGAAAAAGACTTTCTTTCAATTGATTTTCAACAAAACTATTTTGTGTTTCTGCTTCACGTACCGATAATGCTTCGCCACAGCAAAAAATGGGCTTTAACCTATTGGCTAAACAAATATTTATCTTATCGGCCAGCATGGCATGGTTTTCATTAAAATATTCTCTACGTTCACTATGCCCCAATATTACATAGTCCACATCAATACTCTTCAGCATTTCGGCACTCACTTCACCGGTATATGCTCCGGATTTTTTATCGTAACAATTTTGAGCGGCTATATATACATTTTTTTTACCAGCCAGTTTATTTTTTATAGAAATTAAATATGGGAACGGAACACCAAAAACTGCTTCCTGGTTTTCATTAAGGTTATGTGGTATTGCCATTAATTCATTCATCAATGATTCGGCCTGTTGCAAGGTTAAATTCATTTTCCAGTTAGCAGCAGCTATTTGTTTACGCATGATTATAATTTTATTGTATGTTTAAGTTAGTTTAAATTTTTTATTACAATTCATCAATATAGTTTGTAAATATCTGTCAAAATTTGTTTTTCCCTTTCTGTAATTGATAAACCTTTTAATTTTTTCCAGTTATCAATATCAACTAATGCTTTATTTAATTTGTACCTGGTTATACCATCGGCACCCCACGAAAAACCAGTAATAAATTTTGGAGTAAGGCCAATTGAAAATACGTTGCAGCAAACACCAACCACTGTTCCCGTATTAAATGATGTATTGATGGCAGCTTTAGAATAGTCTCCCATTAATAGGCCAGCTTTATTACCTGCGTTCATTTCTTTTTTATCAGCATCTAAACAATACTTTACATTGCCGGCAGTGTTTTTTATATTACTGTTACTGGTGCCAGCACCCAGGTTACACCATTCGCCCAACACACTATCGCCCAGGTAACCATCGTGTGCTTTATTACTGTATCCAAACAAAACTGAGTTTTTTATTTCTCCGCCTACAATACATTTAGGGCCTATTGTAGTGGCTCCATAAATTCTGCTACCCATTTTTACAACAGCGCCCTCGCAAATGGCTACCGGCCCCCGTAACATACTGCCTTCCATAATCACAGCATTTTTTCCGATATATACTGGCCCTTCTTCAGCATTAATGATGCAGTGATTCATTTGCACACCTGTTTCAACAAATATTTTTGACGGTTTTACCAGTTTATTTGTTTTGGAAATGGGTTTGCTTTTTCTTCTGGCTGTTATTAACGCAAAATCTTCTCTTAATGCCCAGTCATTATACTGAAATATTTGCCAGGGATAATGAATTGCTTTCATCTCTCCTTTAAACGCAACCGAATTATTTATTTTTATTTTATGAAGATCAAGTATTTGTTTGTTCGAAAATTTAAATGCCATACCGCCTTCTTTTCCGGAAGTTAAAAATTCTCCATGCTTTAGTTTTTTTATTTTGCTGATGATTGCTTTTGTTGGTAATACATTGGCATGTACCATCAGGTAATCATTTGTGCCCATGCTTTTTTCTATCTTAACTGATAGTTCCCCGTCTAAATAATTATCTTCCCATTTATCCGCCGAAGTAATTTTTAGGTAATGCTCCCATTTTTCACGAATAGTTAATATCCCAATTCGTATATCCTGTATATGACGTGTAAATGTAAATGGATGAAGATTTTCCGGTTTACAGTATTCTTCTGTAAAGATGATCTTTTGCATGAAGTAAAAATAATGGTTTACCCCGTATTTAACAGCTTTATGCTACAAAGTAAAATTGTATTTAAAGTAGTAGTAAATCTTCTTGTAAAAAAAATCCCCCCGGAGAACCGAAGGGACTTAAAGTATAGCCATGAAAAACAAACTTTAAATAAAGATAATAATCTCTATTAAATTATTTAGTCTTTTTTGAGTAACGTTTGTTGAACTTATCAATACGGCCGGCAGTATCAACCAGTACATTTTTACCAGTGTAAAAAGGATGAGATGTATTTGAAATCTCAAGTTTAATTACCGGATACTCATTTCCATCTTCGTAAACAACTGTTTCTTTCGATTCGGCAGTTGAACGGCTTAAAAACTGAGTACCATTACTCATATCTTTAAACACAACTAAACGGTAATTGTTTGGGTGAATTCCTTGTTTCATATTAATTATCAGTGTTTTAGATACGGATTTTGCCGTATAATTATTTAAAGAGGCAAAATTAAGCTTTTTTATTGAATTTTAATTGTTGCAACAATAAATGTTATTATGCTTAGTTTTTCATGTTAATAAACTGTAGAGCAATGCCCAGGTTCCAACTTTTAGCAGCCTGTATTACTTCTTGCAAATCATCAATCTTTTTACCTGTTACCCTAATGATATCATCCATTATAGAAACCTGTACTTTTAAACCACTGTCTTTTATCAGTTTTACTATCTTTTTGGCGTCATCCTGTTTTATTCCATTGCGTACAGGCACTTCTTTTTTCACAATTTTACCACTTGGATAAGGCTCTTTACTTAAGTCATAAATTTCGCCGGCCAACCCCTGTTTCATACTCCGGCTTATCATAACATCAGTAATCTGGTTAATCTTCATATCGCTGTCGGCTTCTATATTAACTTTAAACTCTTTTTTATTGAGATCAATCAACACATGCGAGCCTTTAAAATCAAAACGGTTACTTATTTCTTTGTTTACAGTATTGATGGCATTATCTAGTGTTTGTAAATCTACTTTACTAACTAAGTCAAATGATGGCATAATAGTTTTTTCTCAAATTTACCAATAATTGCCGAATGTAAAAATGCCGGATGCCTAATGTGTTTAAAATGTAAACATCAATTAAGTATCCGGCAATAAAATGAAAATTATCTTAATTAAAGTACAAATTAATTTGCTGCTTTAACCCTGTTTTGTTCGTCACCAGCTCCACTGTCTCTCCTGCTGCCAGCTTTTAATTTGCCTTTATTAAAGCGATATGAGAAAGTAAGACTAACAGCCCGGTTATCATTTACGTTTCTAAATTGTATATCAATATTACTGTATTTACTATAGCCCTTAAACACACTGCCTGCAAATACATCTCTTACATTTAAACGAATACTGCCTTTGTTTTTTAACACCTGTTTGCTTATTCCGGCATTTACCTGAACTATAGGCTGAATATATATAACTCCTTCCATTCCTTTACTACGATAGAAACCACTCAACTCTGCTGCCCAACCTTTTGAAAACTTAAATTGTTGCTGCAACTGTGTCATAAAACTTGTTACTCCAATTGAAATATATTCATTATTAACAGTACCAGTAAAATGGTTATTATACACATTAGCATAAATGCTGGTTGTCCACCACTTTGTAATAGATTTATTTAAACTAACAGCTAAACCAAATTGTTCACTTTTGGCAATATTTGCTTTTTTAATAAAAGTCTCGTTTGTAAGTTCGTTTTGCTCAAATACCTGTTGCATAATATTATTTGTATTGGTATAATTGAGTGTTGTAGTTAAAAACCCATTATAGGTATGGCTAAACTCTATATTATGTGCAAACTGTGGACTTAAATTTGGATTTCCCTGTTCAAAAGTGTACCTGTCTAAGAAATGAACAAAAGGATTCATATCTTCATAATCGGGCCTTTCAATTCGGCGGCCATAATTAAGTACAAATTGATTTTTTTCATTGGCAGTATATTGCAAATATGCTGTAGGAAATAATTGTGTATAGGCTCTTTTAAATTTTGTTTCGGTGTACTCAAATTTGTTTTGTGCTGTATTATAAGTATAACCTTTTGAAATACCGTCGGAATTGGTATTTTCTACCCGTAAACCTAACTGTACACTCCATTTTTTACCTAAGGGTCTGCTATAGTTTACATAAGCTGCATTAATATTTTCATCATAAATAAAATGGTTACTACGTCCGCTATCCAGGGTCGACATTCCATTTTTTAAGCTATCGTATTGTGCATTATTATCGTTGGTTACAAAACTGGTTTTAAACCCAGCTTCAAATTTTGCATCATTTTTTAAAGGCAAAGTGTAATCAATTTTTCCGCTATAAATTTTAATATTGGTTGGAAGTGTGCCGTTTAAAACATCAGAAGGTTGTTTCTGATAGCCTAAGTTATCATAGTAAGTGCTGGTTAAAGGTTGAAAACTAGTTGCCTTATATTGAATAAAATCAAAATCGGTTGAAAGCTCCTGCCCTGCTGAATCTAACTTAGTTCTAAAATTTATATTTGAACTGAAATTTTTCCAATTTTCATCGTTGTAGGTAAATGCTTTTGTTTGATCGGTAAGATTGTAGTTGGGATCGTATATAAAAGTATTGGTGTTGCTTTTCCACATACTTGGATTATAAAATCCGTTAACCACTACTCCTACTGTTGAATTTTTAGAAACTGAATAATCTATACCAACCTTTGCATAATAATATTGCCTTTCATTTTCCATTTCAGTTTTCTGGTCAAATATCGACTTAATGTTTTTTGTATTAATATCCCTGAAATTTCTTAAAATATATAATTCCTGGCTCCTGTGATTGGAATTAAAATTTAGATTACTGAAAAAATTGAATTTTTTATTTCGATAATTAAAACTGAATGCTTCGTTAAAACGGGCATATCGGCCTTGTGTGTAGCCGCTTGTTATGCTACCATTGTAACCAAATACTTTATTCTTTTTGGTTTTTATATTGATAACGCCTGCATTACCTGCTGCATCATATTTTGCCGGAGGGTTGGTCATAATTTCAAGTTGATCTAATTGGCTTGCAGTCATATTTCGTAACATATTTGCCAGATCGGCACCACTTAAATAACTTGGACGTCCATCTAAGTAAACGATTACTCCGGTTTTTCCTTTAAGACTTATATTACCATCCTTATCAACACTTACACCCGGAGCCTTTTCCAGTACTTCCAATGCAGTACTTCCTGTACTGGTAATAGAAGCATCTACATTTACAATTGTTCTGTCTAACTTTCTTTCAATTAAAGGTTTTTTAGAACTTACAACAACTTCTTTTAAAGCTTTTTCTAATGGCACTAATTGCAATATGCCAACAGTTGCTGTTAAATTATTTGCGGCAATTGTAACTATGCCACTGTACGAACTTGCATGGCCTACAGATGTAGCCATAACCAGGTATTTACCTTCTTTTACTTCATCAAATGAAAAATTACCAGCCTTGTCTGTTAAGGCTGTTTTTACCAACGTTGAATCTGTAGATTGTAAAAGAGAAATGGAGGCTGCATCAATAATTTTTTGATTACCTCCATCTTTAATGCTACCGTTAATTTTACCGCTAACTGTAGATTGTGCAAGACTGCATACGGCGATACCCGTAGCAGCCAAAAGGCTGAAAAATTTTTTCATGGCTATACTTTTGTTTTTTTTAATCACTTCTTATGGCTGTAAGAAGCAGATCATTTGTTTTTCAATAAAAAGCAGTTATATACTTTGATAACTACTTCACAAAGGTAGGTACTATGTGTTACATAGTACATTGTTTAGTATTAGACGGTAAATTTCAATGATAATTGGCAATATACCTATATACGCAGTAATTAAACTTAGGTTACACCTTAGAAACAATATATTCTTGAAAAATTATTTGGAATGATTTGCCCTTTGCTTTACAATTAGTATTAATATAATGCCAGTTAAAACCAATGCAACCGAAATGATTTCGGCTTGTGTAGGATGAAAACCAAAGATTGAGTATTTATTATTAACCCTAAATAACTCTACAGTAAACCTTTCTAATCCAGTTACTATTAAGTAAAGGCCAAACATTACACCCGGTACTTTTATTTTACGGCGAATACTCCATAAAAAAATAAAAAGTAAGGTACAAGCTATAGTTTCGTAAAAAGGTGTTGGAAAAACAGGTTGTGGTAAAGCTCTACAATGTTCTTCCTTACAATTCGGTATTTGAACACCATCTTTATTTACATTGTTTGGATAAGTATAAGCCAGCATCCATGTTGGTATAAATGAAGGGGCTTTTAATGTTTTATGTGGTACTTTATCCAGACTTTCATAAACTCGGTCGGTTACCTGTACTAAAACTGAATCTTTATTATAAATTTCTCCTGCTAAAAAATATGCTTTATGTTTTTCCAGGTTTTTCTCATAATCGCCCGGCCCGGCTAAAACAACTTTACCCGAAGCGTTTGTTATGTAAGCACTATTAAAAACACCCCAATCACCATCACCACTAACCTGGCAGCCAATACGGCCTACTGCATAAGCAAGCAATAAAGCTAACCCGGCAGCATCTACCAAATGGATTATTTTAATTCCTTTTCTTGTAGCATACCAGCAAATAGCTACTGCTGCTAATATTAATCCCCCATAAAAAGTGAGGCCGCTAACTGAAAATAACCTGCCGATGGGGTCTCTTAAAAAATCATCCCAGTTTTCCAGGTTATCAAAAAGTTTGGCGCCAATAATTCCAAAAATCAATCCAAGTATTATGATATCTCCTACCCTGTCGTGTGGCCAAATACGTACATTACGCCTCTCAGGTTCTTTTAGTTTCTGTTTGTTTTTTTCGTACCATTTAAACCAGGCAAGTAACCCTCCTATTAATATGCCTCCCAGCATATTACCTTGCGACGAAAAAATATAATCCTGTGGATTAACATCAATGGGTTTATTAAAAAACAAACCAATTAATTTATATCCAAAGATAAATCCAACAATAGCGTTTATTAAAATATCACTTATTGAAGCTGGTTTTCCAACGGTAATCATTTCTTCCCTGGGTGTTAAAAGACCTTGCTTTTCCTTTCGTTGCAATTCTTTACTTAATACAATTGCTGCCGTAACAAATCCCATGGCTACCATTAGCCCGAAAGTATTTAAAAAGCTTAAGCCATTCCACTGTACGCCAAACCAGTCTTTAAACACATAATATAAGTTGGGATACATTTTACCTAAAGTTTTTTAAAATTAAGACTGCAATATACTACTTAGCTTAATATTAAATTAAGAACATAAAAGCCGTTTGCTTAATAGTTAATAATTGGTATTTCATTTAAAAGAAAGCCTCCTGCAAAAACAGGAGGCTGTTATAGTACTTACCAATTGTATTAATTACAATATTGCTCAAATGCACCGTTTAAATTTTCGGCTATCATTTGTGCACTGCGGCCTTCAATATTGTGGCGTTCAATAAAATGAACCAATTTACCATCTTTAAATAAAGCAATTGCTGGTGATGATGGCGGATAAGGCATTAAATATTCTCTTAATTTTTTTACTGCTTCAATATCAAAACCTGCAAAACTGGTTGTAATATTATCAGGTTTTTTTGATGCATTGGCAACTGCTAATAACACGCCTGGCCTTGCGGTACCAGCGCTACAGCCGCAAACTGAATTTATCATTACCAAAGTTGTTCCTTTTTGTGCAAGTTTATTCTCTACTGCTTCTGCAGTTAATAATTCAGCAAAACCATTTTCGGTAAGCTCTTCTTTCATTGGTACTACTATTTCTTCCGGATACATAATTTATTTATTTTTTGAAACACAAAATTACGTACTTCTTTTAAATAACCTTAAGCCTTAAAACACAATTCCCAATATCGAAATATTTAAAAAAAGTAATTATGGCATTTATAAAATCACAAAACAGACATTATGACTTCCTATTATATTTTATTTTGAAATTTTGGCGCATTTTTTTGGGTGGAATACAATTTGAGATATTGCATTTGAATTAAAAAATTTAAAACAATAAAAATAAAAGCTATGACTTACGTAAAAGTTAACAACCCAATCAACAAATCACTTGATGGTTTAATGAATGAATTATTTAATGAATTGCCAGTTAGTTTTGGTAAATCTATCAGGGAGGATGTTTTACATTTTCCACCTGTAAACATTATTGAAAGCAATGATTTTTACAAGATTGAAATGGCTGCACCTGGGATAGAGAAAGTAGATTTTAATGTAAAACTGGATGGTAATATTTTAACCATCAGCAGCGAAAAGAAAATTGAAACGGCTGCTGAAAACGAAAAGATGATACGAAAAGAATTCAGCTATAAATCTTTCAAACGCAGTTTTACATTAGACGAAAAGATTGATGCTTCAAACATTTCGGCTAAATACGAAAATGGAGTTTTAAAACTTGATCTTCCAAAAAAAGAAGAAGTGAGAAATATAGCTAAAGAAATAGCTATTCAATAAGAGCGTAGTTTTTTTTCATAAATATATACAGTTGGTTTGGTCCCACATCCAGTGGGAGAGAAAGCTTTCCTATTCTTAGGCAAGCTTTTCTTTTTTAAACTGCAGTAAAGCTGTAAAATAAATTTTACAATTCTTTAGTAATAGAATTATTCGCAATTATTTCTACGCCGGGTATCAATAATATATTGAATCTTCCATTCTTTATTTAATCGTACAAGTTGAAATGAGTTAACTCCACAATGACTGAATTTTCCTTTATAATAAAATTTATATGGAACCCAGGCAACGGCTAAATCTCCATCTATTTTTATTACATCAAAAGTTATTTGTTCGTCAGCATCGCCAGCGGGCAATTGACCTATACTTTCAACAAATCCTGCTACCGGATCGGTTTTCACAACTGCTTGTCCGGTTTTGGTATTTATTGTTTGTAAAATGGCGCTATCAGTAAAAACGCTTTTAAGTAAAGTGCTGTTACTTGTTTTCATTGCTGAAAAAAGATTACTGATAACAGTTTTTACAGAATCTACAGTTGTTTGTGCATGAGCATTACCTGCAATACATACTATTAAAATTATACTCAGTATTTTTTTCATCCGTATTTATTTATAGCCTAATATTTTTAACATGCTTTGGCTGGACTGTTGTTTGGCATAAACCCATTCAACCAGTTTTCCATTTTTATCTTTTTCAATAATTACATGTTTTGGTGATGGGATTAGGCAATGTTTAATGCCCCCATATCCGCTTATCTGATCCTGGTAGGCGCCAGTATGAAAAAAGCCAACATATAACGGTTCATTATTGGTTTCCAGTTTTTCTTCGTTAGTGGTTTTTATTTTGGGTAAAAAAACCTCATTTATATGTTCTTCACTGTCGTAATAATCGTGGCCATCGCAGGTAATACCTCCTAAAACAATACGTTGGTACTCATTTTCCCATTTATTGATGGGCAACATCAGGAATTTTTCGCCAATGCCCCAGGTATCGGGTAAGGTTGTTATAAATGAAGAGTCAATCATATACCAAGTTTCCCTGTCATTCTGAACTTTTTTACCAATTACGCTGTAAATATGCGCCATACTTTCTCCTACTGTAAAGCTTCCAAATTCAGTATATATATTGGGCATTTGCACTTTTGCTTTTTTACATCCTGTTTTTATGTTACGAACAATTTCATTTATCATAAACTGGTAATCGTAATTAAAACCCAAAGAATGTTTAATAGGAAATCCTCCGCCAATATTTATTGAATCCAACTCAGGGCATATCTTTTTTAATTGACAATATAAGGCAATGCTTTTTTGTAATTCGCTCCAGTAATAAATATCATCCTTAATACCTTTATTTAAAAATATATGCAGCATCTTTAACTGAAACTTATCTTCATAACCTTCAATCTCATCAACATAAAACTCCAAAATGTCTTTTGCTTTTAGCCCCAGCCTGCTGGTATAAAAAGGAAAAGTTGGTTCTTCTTCTGCTGCTATGCGTATGCCCAGTTTAAATGGCTCTTTGGTACGTATGCTTCGCTTATACATATTTAGTTCTTCCTTATTATCCAGTACAGGTATCACATTTTTAAACCCATCATTTATAAGTTTTGCTATACGGCTGGTATAATTTTTTTGTTTAAACCCGTTACATACTATGTGAATATCCTTATTTATTTTTCTGCTTTTGTACAACGAGTTAATGATATCTATATCGTAAGCATAAGATGTTTCGAGATGGCAGTTATGCTTTAAAGTTTCTTCAACAATAAAACTGAAATGCGAACTTTTAGTACAGTAGCAATAATGATATTCGCCTTCGTACTTATGTTTCTTAAAAGCATTGGCAAACATTTTTTTTGCCTTATTTATCTGCATCCCTATTTTAGGCAAATAAGTAAGTTTTAAAGGGGTACCATGTTTATCTATCAGTGCTTTTAAATCTACATTATTGTATTGTAGATATTCATCCTTCAGGTTAAAACCTTCTTGCGGAAAATTAAATGTTTGCTCTACAAGGCTGGCGTAAGTATTGTTCATTAACTGGTAAGAGAATTTTAGTGGCTAATAATTTTTTACAAAAATAATCGAATGTACATATTTATGGCATACAAAAAACCGGAGCTGAAGTAATCAGTTCCGGCTTTAGAAATTTAAATGCCCGGTTTTATTTTACCGAGTCAATAAGCTTTTTAAATGTTTCAGGCTCATTCATTGCCAAATCGGCTAAAACTTTACGGTTAAGGCTTATACCTTTTACGGTAAGTTTGTTTATGAACTGGCTATAGGTCATTCCCTCAGCCCTTACAGCGGCATTAATACGTGCAATCCATAAAGTACGGTATTCACGCTTTTTTAATTTACGGCCAACGTAACTGTACGTTAAGCCTTTTTCCATTACGTTTTTAGCAACGGTATATACATTTTTACGCTTGCCATAATATCCTTTGGCGGCTTTTAAAATTCTTTTGCGGCGAGCCCTGCTGGCTACTGCATTTACTGAACGTGGCATATCTTAATTAGTTTAAAGTTAAAAGTTGAAAGTTTTAATGTAGGTACTTATTTAAGCCCTAATAATCGCCTTACAAAATGCATGTTTGAATCTGAAACTACACCATCTTTACGCATAGCACGCTTGCGCTTTGTTGATTTTTTAGTTAATTTGTGACGTTTAAATGCTTTTTGAAATGTGATTTTACCTGTACCGGTAACTTTAAAGCGCTTTTTGGCGCTGCTGTTGGTTTTAACCTTTGGCATTACATAACTGTTTTTAGTTACTCCCTACTGGCGGCCTAAACGGATAGGCACTTGTTGAGCCTTGTGGGAAATGTCTGAAAAAGAGAGTTTTTCTTTTTCGGGCGGCAAAGATAGGGTAAAATTGCTTTTAATTACTACGTTTTGGTGAGATTTTTTTATGAACCTCCATTTAGTATCGGTATAAACAGTGGTACATACATATTTATTGGAAGCTGTTATATATTATTGTCAAGTCCTTTATTCATCCATCCCATCAAAGCCTTCTGCTGTTTTATGGGAGTTTTTAAGCATTTGATTAATTGTATCTATTTCTGCAAGTGAAAAATACCGCCATTTGCCAGTAGGTAAGCCACTTAAATTTATATTCATAATTCTGATGCGTTTTAAACTATCAACCTGGTAGCCAAGCGCTTCACACATGCGACGTATTTGCCTGTTCAAGCCTTGTGTAAGTATTATCCTAAACCGGTTTGGGCCTTCTTGCTTTACAAAGCATTTTTGAGTAACTGTACCAAGTATGCGTACACCATTACGCATTTTTTGTATAAAATCTAATGTAATTGGTTTATCAACCGCAACAACATATTCTTTTTCATGCTGATTTCCGGCACGCAAAATTTTGTTTACAATATCACCATCGTTGGTTAAAAATATCAGCCCTTCACTTCGTTTATCTAATCGGCCAATGGGGAAAATTCTCGATTTAAAATTTACAAAATCAATGATGTTGGTTTTGTCTTTAACATCGGTGGTACAGGTAATGCCTTTGGGTTTATTGAGGGCAATATAAACGGCAGATTTCTTTTTTTTAGCTATCGGCTCGCCATCTACAAGTACAATATCTCCTTCTTGTACCCTGTTACCTTTCTTAGCTTCTATGCCATTAATGGTTACTCTTAATTGCTCAATATATTTATCCGCTTCTCTCCGGCTGCAAAAACCCGTTTCGCTTATATATTTATTTAAGCTGATACTCATTTTATGTAATAATACTTTTTAAAACAAAAGGTAGTTTAAAAGAATTATTTTTATCTCTTATTAAATAAAACAGCAGTATCACTCTCATGATACTGCCGTTTTTTATTTCAAATCTTTAATTAATCTTATTAGCGGCCAATTGTTTCCTTTTAGAAAGTTTTGCTTTTGGCGCAAACATCACCAGCATACGTTTTCCTTCCATCTTAGGCAAACCTTCCAAAGCCCCAACTTCTTTGAGGCGGTCGGCAAATTTGAGCAATAACAATTCGCCTCTTTCTTTAAACATAATTGCCCGCCCTTTAAACTGTACATGCGCTTTTACTTTATCTCCATCTGCCAAAAATTTCTCGGCATGTTTTACCTTAAATTCAAAATCGTGGTCATCGGTATTGGGTGTAAAACGAATTTCTTTAACCTCACTGGTTTTAGATTTCGCTTTCATTTCTTTTTTCTTCTTCTTTTCTTCGTACAAAAACTTGTTATAGTCAATAATTCTGCAAACCGGAGGTTTTGCCCCTGGAGAAATTTCAACTAAATCAAGGTCTTGGGATTGTGCAATTCTTTGAGCTTCATCTTTAGAATAAACACCTGGTTCTACGTTATCACCAACCAATCGTACTTCGGGTACTCTTATCATATGGTTAGTACGGTGTTCTTGTTGTTGCTCTTTCTTAAAACGAGGATTAAAGGCTCCTTTAGGCCTGGGGGGGAATGCCATTTATTATTTTTAATTTACAATGTTGTTTTACTTACCAAAAATATCATTTTTATTTTAGATAAGCCATTAGCAATATATTTATTTAATGTTACTAATCAAAATTTAGTTACTGTTGTTAGTACCGCTTTATTCAGATACCCTTTCATTTATTTCTGTACATAGTGCCTGAACAAAATCTTCAACAAGTTTTGTTCCTATATCGCCTTTGCCCTGTCTGCGAACCGACACTTTTCCTTCATTCATCTCCTTTTCTCCAATAACCAGCATGTATGGTACTTTGGAAACTTCTGTATCTCTAATCTTTTTTCCTATCTTTTCGTTTCTGTCATCAATTTCGGCACGAATATCTGCTTTTTTAAGCTTTTGCAAAATTGTTTTTGCATAATCTATAAACTTATCGCTTATAGGCAAAATCTTAACCTGTAAAGGCGCCAGCCAGGCAGGAAACTTTCCTGCATAATGTTCTAAAAGAAATCCTATAAATCTTTCGTGCGTACCCAACGGTGCCCTGTGAATGATTAAAGGTATTTCGGGTTGATTATTTTGGTTTGTAAATGATAATTTAAAGCTTCGGGATTGAGCAAAATCTACCTGGTTTGTTGCCAAAGTAAATTCACGACCTATAGCACTCCAAATCTGCACATCAATTTTGGGGCCGTAAAAAGCGCCTTCACCTTTTACTTCTACAAATGGCACGCCGGTTTCTTTGAGTACATTTCTAACCAATTCTTCGGTTTCTAGCCAAAGTTGCGGTTCATTTACATATTTCTGTCCTAATTTTTCAGGGTCGTGTAAACTCAGGCGCATTACATATTTTTCAATCCCAAATATTTTAAAATATTTTAGGTACATAGCATTTACTGCTTTAAATTCCTGTGCAAAATCATCTTTGCTGCAATAAATATGTGCATCGTTCATGTGCAAACAACGTACCCTCATCAACCCAAATAATTCGCCACTTTGTTCATACCGGTAGCAAGTTCCATATTCGGCAATTCTTAATGGCAAGTCTTTATAGCTTCGTTGTTCTGCATCAAAAATTTTATGATGGTGCGGACAATTCATTGCTCTTAGATAATATTTTTCACCGTCCATTTCCATTGGTGGATACATACTATCGGCATAATACGGTAAATGGCCGCTGGTTAAATAAAGATTTTCTTTTGCAATATGCGGTGTTACCACCCTTTTGTAACCGGCTTCTTTTTCAGTTTCTTTAGCTAGTTTTTCAAGTTCTTCAATTATTACTCCACCGTTTGGCATCCACAATATCAACCCAGGCCCTACATTATCATCCATAGTATAAATGCCTAACTCTTTACCCAATTTACGATGATCTCGTTTTTTGGCTTCTTCCATCATTTGTACATACTCGTCTAATTCTTTCTGACTGGGAAAAGTAACGCCGTATATACGGGTAAGTTGTTTATTTTTTTCATCGCCTTTCCAGTATGCGCCTGCAATACTAGTAAGTTTTATTGCTTTTATAGCACCTGTAGATGGTATATGTGGGCCACGGCACAAATCTGTAAAACCACCTTGTGTATAAAATGTTATTTCACCATCATTTAAATTACTAATCAGGTCAAGTTTATATGCATCGTTTTTTTCTGTAAAATATTTTATAGCATCTGCTTTAGTAACTGCTTTACGAATGTATGGGTTGTTTTGTTTTGCCAGTTCATTCATTTTTTTTTCAAGCATTGCTAAATCATCTTCCGTTATTTTTTTATCCCCCAGGTCCATATCGTAATAAAAACCTTTTTCTATTGCCGGGCCTACCCAAAATTTTACACCGGGAAATGCAGCTTCTACAGCTTCGGCCATTAAATGTGCCGACGAATGCCAAAATGTGGATTTGCCTCCGGTATCATCCCAGGTTAATAACTTTAGCGATGCATCTGATTGAATGGGTTTCATGGAATCCCATATTTGGCCATTTATATCAGCAGCTAAAACTTTTCTAGCCAATCCTTCGCTTATAGATTTGGCTATATCTAAAGCGGAAACCCCACTTTCATATTCCCTCACTGCACCATCAGGTAATGTAATTTTTATCATAACTGTATTTAACAAGTAACTGGTCGTTTGATTTGGCATTTATTTTATAATCAAACATCTTTACAATGTATTTGATGTTCAATTTAAATTGCCAATTTACCGGCTGCAAATTTAACGAGTTATTAGCGATTGAAAAATTTATCTAAAATATCTTTGTGAGGATGAAAAAAATTTTACCCATTGTATTTATAGTTCTCTTAAGCCAACTTGTATTTGCCCAAAATTTTACCGGGCAATGGAAAGGCGAGTTTGTTGACAAAAGCTCTTCTTTTACAGGTTGGGGCGGAGATCATTGTGAATATGTTTTGGAAATTGAATGCAAGGGAACAAAAGTAACAGGCTATTCGTACACTTATTTTAGCGATGGAGGTAAGCGTTATTATACTATTTGCCAACTTACCGGAAAATTAAATAAAGCCAGTAAGTATATTGAAGTAACTGAAATTAAAAGAACAAAAACAAATGTGCCTGTTAACATCCGAAATTGTTTTCAAATTCATAAGCTTACTTATTTTAAACAAGGAGATAGTGAAAAATTGGAAGGCACCTGGGTACCAGCCCCAAATCAGCAAGGCGATTGTGGTTTTGGAACAACTGTATTATCAAGAAGGCTACTTCAAAACACCCCCGGATACTATAGCAGTAAATCAAAACAAAAAGTACCTGTTGCCAAAGTAAAAACTCAAAAAACGACTACACCTGTAACTAAAGCAAAACCGCCAATTAAAAAAACTGCCCCTGTAGCAAGTACCAAAGCTCCGGTACTTAAACAAATACCGGATAAATTAAATACAGAAGATGCAAAACCTCCCGAAGAAATTAAGACAGATAAAACTGAACCAATAGTAAAGAAACCAGTTTCAACCAAATTTGAAAAACGCAACAGTGATGTTATTAAAACTATTGAAATAGATAATAAGACTTTTACTGTTGATTTATATGATAATGGAGAAATTGATGGTGATAGCATTTCGCTGTTTTTTAATGGCAAACTACTCTTATCGCACAAAAGATTAAGTGATAAAGCCATCAGCTTAAAGCTTAACATTGATGAAGCCATTGATATGAATGAATTAATTATGTATGCCGAAAACCTGGGTACTATACCCCCCAATACTGCATTAATGATTGTACATGATGGAGATAACAGGTATGAAGTACGCATTTCATCCGATCTACAAAAAAGTGGGGCAATTCGCTTTGTACATAAGCCAGATAACAAACAATAAAGTTAAAATTGTTTCGTTATAACCTCAATCAATATCAGATTTTATCATGAAAACCATTAACCGTGGCTTACTGCTATTTGCCTGCTTATTTATAGTAATCTTTTTACTTAATGCATGTGCAAAAAAAGACCATAGCACAGATTTACCAAAAGAACAGCAGATTGTTGGAGTATGGGGTATTAACAGGGTTCAACTTAAACTATACTCGGGAAGTACATTTTTAAAAGATACAATATTACCTAAAACCCCAAAACCAAAAAACTTTATAAATTTTGATGCAAATACTGGTTTTGAATATAAATTCAATACTACTACATCAGACATAGGTACATATCAGTTTTCCGGATCAGACTCATTGATTGCTGTTACACCAGGTTCAACATATCGTTGGAAAATGCTCACTATGACCAATGTGTTGTTTACATTGGTAAATACATCTACAAACGATCCTGCTTTTCCAGGATTAAAAGTAGAAACTTATTATACACTAGCCCGCTAATTAAATAAACATTCAAATTTAAAAGCATCTGCATTAAGGCAGATGTTTTTTTATAGATATAAGTATATTCAAAATTTAAAGACACTTAAATTTATTTTACCCTATACTTATTAAATAAACTCCAATAATTGGTTCCGCAATCATCAGAATTTTACATTCCAGGTTATTGCAGGAATTACAGGAAATAATGAAACCTGTTTTGCCTGAATTTCGAGGGTTCCGTTATAAGGGCTTCCAGATTGATCGAAATAAATGAAATAAGGGTTTTTTCGGTTATACAAATTATAAACACTAAACACCCATTCGCTTTTCCATTTTCTTTTTTCATTCTTTTTAGGGGTTAGTATGGCAGAAAAATCGAAACGGTGATATGGCGGTAATCGGTATTCATTTATCCTGCTATATTCCTGCGTAAGCACTCCACCTACTATATAAAAACGTTGTGGAAGTGTAGCTGCATTACCGGTTCCAAATACAAAAGATCCTGATAAGCGCCATTTTTTATTTAATTCATAAATGGCAACTATGCTCATATCATTTCTCCTGTCGTATTTAGCAGGATATTTTTCACCAAAGTTTAGTTGTGCAAACTTACGCCAGGTCCAACTTAATGTATATCCCAGCCATCCTGTTAAACGCCCCTTTGTTTTATTAATAAAAAATTCGGCGCCATAACTCCAGCCTTTTCCAAAAACAAATGAATTTTCAGTATCGTCCAATCCCGTTGGTGTATATCCTTCTTTATATTCTATTTGGTTTTGCATTTGTTTATAATACAGTTCCACTGAAGTTTCATACATATTATCCTTAAAGTTTTTAAAAAAACCTGCTGCATATAACCAACTGATTTGCGGCTTTACTTTATAAGTACTGGGTACCCAAATATCAGTTGGTAATGTAGTTCCTGCATTGCTAACAAGGTGTATGTATTGGAGGTTTCGGGTTACAGATGCTTTAATGGAACTTTCATCATTAAGGGCATATCTTATTGTAAATCTGGGTTCCAGTCCGCCATAAGTTTTTACTGCTTTCCCCTTTGCAAAAACTATACTGTCTAACCTGTTTCCATCTGCATCAGTTTCATAAATTTTATAAGGTCCTGTTTGTTGAAACCAGCTATACCTGATTCCTGCATTAATATTTATTTTATCATTTATTTCCCAATCATCCTGTAAATACAATGCCGCTTCGTTGCCAAATTTTATTTGAGCGTTATTGGGTTTAAAAACTGTAGAGTCTTGCCTGCCACTGATAACAGAAGGGGTAAATTTGTGATGTGTATAGATACCGCCAAATTTAATTTTATGGCCAGTGTATGGATACAGGTCAAAGTCTTGTTTTAAACTTATATCCCTGATACCCGAAGCAAGCTTCAATTCAAAATCGTTTTGAATGGCATTAAAAGAAAAATTATAATCGTTGTAAACAGCTGTTGTGTTGCCAAACAGTTTATTATTAAAAACATGGTTCCAGCGCAATGTGGCCGTTGAGTTTCCCCAGGGAATATTTATTTTTAAGCTTTGTTTACCATTTGTAAAATCAAAAACATCCCTGCCAAAATAACCACTAAGGTAAACTCGGTCTTTATCTGAAAAGATATAATTTGCTTTAGCATTCAAATCGTAAAAATAATAACCGCTGCCATGAAACTGGCTGGTTTTACTTATAAATGGTTTTGTAATTGCATCAATATATGTACGCCTTCCGGAAAGGATGAATGAAGATTTATTTTTTTTGATAGGTCCTTGAATAGAAAGCCTGGATGCTATTACACCTATGCCGCCATCAACTTGTAATTTTTGATTATTTCCTTCTTTCATTGAAACATCCAAAACACTTGACAGACGGCCACCGTATTGTGCAGGCATTCCACCTTTTATTAACGTTACATTTTTAATTGCATCGGCATTAAAGATAGAAAAGAAGCCAAACAGATGCCCCGTATTATAAACAGGTGCATCATCTAACAATATTAAATTCTGATCGGGGCCTCCACCTCTAACATAAATACCAGCACTTCCTTCACCTGCATTACGTACGCCGGGTAAAAATTGAATGGTCTTCAATAAATCTACTTCACCCAAAAAAGCAGGTATTGATTTTATTTGTTCGATGGGTAAAGTTACTTTACCCATTTGAGCGTTCTTAACATTGCCATCACGCTTTTTTGTTGATACAACTACTTCTTGAGATAATTTTATTTTGGGCAATATCTCAAAATTAAGTTTCACATCTGTGGTAAGTTTAATTTGAAATATTTTTTGACGATAGCCTATAAATGTACAAACCAGAACATAATTTCCTTCATCTAAAGTGATGGAATAAAAACCATATTGATTACTGCTAATTCCTTTTGTAAGCCCTTGAACCGAAATAGTAGCTCCAATTAAAGATTCTCCATTTAATGAATCTTTTATGTATCCACTTATGGTGTATTTATTTTGAGAAGCCGCAGTACATGAAGCCATCAGAAAAAATAAAATACAATAAGTTCTTCTCATAGAGCCATTGCTTATTTACCAATTAGTGTAACCAGGTTATTTTGCTTTAATGGTATCTTTTACCATTCCACAATGCAACATGGTTCCTTTAAATTCAGGATGATTTTTACCAAGGTATGGATTAATAACTTCAGTAGTACGGCTAATCCAGTTAGCGCCTTTATCATCGCCAAAAGCCATCGGGCAGTTTTGCCAATACATTTTTTCGCCTTCGTAGTTTACAATTTTAAAAAAGGGATACAGGTTTTCGGATACCATACTAAAATCTTTACGCATCTCTGTAATATCAGCCTGTGTTATTAAAGATGCTGCATTTGCTTTTATGTTTGAAAAATCGCCCAAGGCTACTTCATAAATACCTGTTGTATCTTTTCTCAATTCATCCAAAGGAATACTATCCATTAACTGAATAAAATTATTGGCATTCATTTTTGCTTTTGCAGTATCAGCATCTACCAGCGCTGCTGCAATAGCAAAATAAGAATTCATTGCAACCGTAACTGCATTATTAAATTCATTTGAATGTTTTTTTAAAGTTACAGGTGCTTGTTTTGGTCCATTATCACCATTGTTTGTACGACTAAATTGATACCAATAATAACCAGCTACAGCCAGGATTAGAAACAATGCCGTTAATAATATTCTTTTCATGCTTTTAATTTTATACAAATCTAATCACTCACTGATAAATAATCCCCGTTACTACAAGAATTTTTGATATTATAACATGATTTAGAGTTTAAGGTTCGATATTCGTTATTTTTGCCGCTAAAAGCATATAGCTTTTAAAAATTACTATGTTATTAGGATTACAAAATATAACTTTTGAGTTTGGCGCCCGTACCATTGTACAGGATGCAACCTGGCACATTCAACCCAATGAACGTATTGGATTAATTGGGTATAACGGAACCGGTAAATCAACTTTATTGAAAGTACTTACTGGTCAATACATGCCAAATAAAGGGACTGTAGAAAAAGGACGAGAAACAACAATTGGATTTCTTCATCAGGATTTATTAAGTTTTGATACAGAAGATTCGATATTGGAAGTTGCCATGGGCGCTTTTGAAAGAGTAAAAGAACTTGAAAAAGAAATTGAAGAGATTGGAAAAAAACTTGAGCAAACAGGTGATGAAGCGCTGGCACATGATTATGCCGATCGATTACATGAATTAGAAGTATTAGGAGGTTATGATATACATCATAAATCTGAAGAGATATTACAAGGGCTTGGATTTGCCAATGCAGATTTACAAAAACCTTATAAGTTATTTAGTGGAGGCTGGAGAATGAGGGTGCTGCTTGCAAAAATGATACTAATGCATCCCGATGTATTGTTATTGGATGAACCAACCAACCACCTTGATTTACCAAGTATAGAATGGCTTGAAAAATATTTAATACATTATCCCGGAGCAGTTGTGATTGTAAGCCACGACCGTTATTTTTTAGATAGGATGGTAACTAAAATTGTTGAACTATATCAACAACAGTTACACTTTTATACAGGCAATTACTCGTATTACGAAACCGAGAAAGCACTTCGTGTTGATATTCAAAAAAAGGCATACGAAAATCAGCAAGATTATATTAGGCAGCAGGAACGATTTGTAGAAAGGTTTAAAGCCAAAGCAAGTAAAGCAGCCGCTGCACAAAGTATAGTAAAGCGACTTGATAAACTGGAAAGGATTGAAGATGTGGAAATAGAAAGGCCAAACATGCGTATTAATTTTTCAGTTGATAAACAACCAGGCAGGATATTATGTACGCTTAAACATGTATCTAAAAGTTTTGGCAATATTAAGATAATTGAAAATACCGGAGCCGAAATTGACCGGGGCGATAAGATTGCATTAATTGGCGCCAACGGTAAAGGGAAATCAACTTTATTAAGAATAATTGCGGGTACAGAACAATATAGTGGTGAACGTATTTGGGGGCATAATGTAGATGATTCATTTTATGCACAACATCAACTTGAAGCACTTGATATTAATAATACCGTTTTGGATGAACTGAAAAGCAGCCGTAGTGGAAAAACCGAATTGGAGTTAAGAAGCCTGTTAGGCTGCTTTTTATTTAGCGGCGATGATACAGATAAAAAAATAAAAGTTTTAAGTGGGGGGGAAAAAGCCAGGGTTGCTTTGGCTAAAACTATTGTTAGCAAAGCAAATTTTCTTTTATTAGATGAACCTACAAACCACCTGGATATTCATTCGGTTGATTTACTTATTGAAGCCTTAAATAAATATGAAGGAACGATTGTTTTGGTTAGTCATGACCGGTATTTCATCAGTAAAATTGCCAATAAGATTTGGGAAATTGAGGATTATAAGATTACGGAATTTAAAGGAACTTATAAAGAATGGGAAGACTGGAAGATCAGAAGGCTGGCAGCACAAAAAGAACTGGAAACGAATGTTGTTAAATCTGTTGAACTTGAAACACAACACGAAAAGACCAGGAAAGTAACTGACAGAAATGAGCAAAAAGGATCTATAGATAAAGAACTTAAAAAAGAATTACAGAAACAAAAGACTTTTTTTCAGAAACTAGAAGAAAAAATTGCAAAACTTAATAAAACAAAAATGCAACTAGAGCTTGATTTAACAAAGCCCATTAATTATGAAAATAAAGCAAAGTTTATAGAAACGGAAACAGCATATAATGCCGCTATTTCCGAACTTCAAAAAGCAAATGCTGAATATGAAATAGTTTTTGAAAAATTAATGGAATTGGAGGAGAAGATAAACGGATAATAAAATACGAATTAAAGGAATTAAAAAATAATCCCCGGTAATTATCTTACCGGGGATTTTATTTATGAAACTTAACTTAATAATTAATAATTGCTTAAAGTCATTTCCACTCTCCTGTTTTTAGCACGACCGGCTGCTGTTTTATTATCGGCAACTGGTTTAGTTTCGCCATAACCTGTAGATGATAAACGACCTTCATCTATTCCTTTGCTAACTAAGTATGCTTTAACAGATGCAGCTCTTGCTTCTGATAAAGTTTGATTTTTATCATCCGCACCCTGGCTATCGGTATGTCCATCAATTTGAACTTTATAAGTAGGATTATCAGTTAAAATGCTTACAACGTCATTTAATTTAGAGTAAGATTTAGTTAATAATTTTGAGCTACCAGTAGAGAAGAAAACGTTTTTAGCAGCTACATTAACACGTTGAATAATTTCTTCGCTAATTACCGGGCATCCAAAATTAGAGGCAGGGCCTTTTTCGTTTATGCACTTATCTTCTTCATCATTTACACCATCACCATCAGTATCTGGAATTGGGCAGCCATTGTAACGAGCTACGCCTGGTACAGTTGGGCATTTATCTTCTTCATCATTAATTCCATCTTTATCAGTATCAGGAATTGGGCAACCTTGATAACGAGCTAAACCAGCTACATCTGGACATTTATCATCTGCGTCTGTAATACCATCGCCATCCCTGTCTGGACAACCCTGTAAAGAAGCAAGTCCTTTTACATCTGGGCATTTATCTTCAGAATCTATAACGCCATCACCATCCCTGTCAGCTGGAGGAGGAGGCGGTGGTGGAGGTGCAACAACTTTTACTTTTTCTCTGCCCACATTTTGAGCAACACCAAAAGAATAGAATAAATTATCGCCTAAAACTTTTTTAGTTAAAGTCCATTTATATTGTCCTTGTAAAAATAAATAAGTGTAATTGTTGAAATTAACCTGAAGACCTAAACCAGCAGGAACATAAGCTCCTAAATTTCCTGTATAAAGGCCTCCCCCAACACCAACTGTTAAAAAGGGATTAAACATAGCAGCTTCAGAAAATGGACGGAAATTTAAAGAAGGCTCTAATTCAAGACCAACTTCTGTTCTTCCTGTTCTTCCATAAGAAATTGCCCTGTAATCTCTAAACATTGCATTTGCTTTAATGGATAAGTCAATTCTTGATGTTAATCCTTTCCAAAAAGATAAAGAAAAGCCTTTATCCATATCTTTTAATTTACTGTAAACTTTACCGGTAGCAGGATCTTTAATACCTGTTGGTGCGTTAAAGTCTGCTAAATTAAAATGCAAGCCAATCAATGGCCCTTTTTTATCGCCACTTCTCATTTTATTTTGAGCAAAAGCAGCTGTGGCAAATAGAGATAATGCCAGAATAAACGTTAGTTTTTGTTTCATAAACTTTAATTTAATTAAAATTTTTTATCTGAGTTATGTGCAAATATAATGTTAAATTAATGGAAAGGCAAAATTTGTAACTAATTTTCTTATTTCAGCAAAAATAATTAAAAATCAAACTTTTATTAGTTTCCATTTACCCTTTTTAAATATGTAAATACTTATACAAGCCAAAATGGTTTCGGATACTCCAATGGCTATGTAAACCCCCAACGGCCCCATAATAAAATATTTTGCAAGCAGGTATGCCAATGGTATTTGCAATGCCCAAAAAACAACCAGGTTTATGTATGTAGGTGTGGTAGTATCTCCGGCACCGTTAAAAGCCTGTGATATTATCATACCATAAGCAAAAAACACATAACCGATAGCCAATACATGCAAACATAATGTGCCTGCTTTTACCGCTGGTTCGTCTTGAATAAAAAACCTCATCAATTGTTCTCCAAAAACAAAAAAACAAACTGATACTATTGCAAAAAAACAAAAGGTAATGAATGCTGTACGCCAAACTGATTTTTCGGCCCTTTCTGGCTGCCCGGCTCCAAGATTTTGACCAACTAAGGTTGCAGCAGCATTGGCCAATCCCCAGGCTGGTAATATTGTAAAAACGCAAATCCTGATTGCTGTACCATAACCCGATACTGCTTCTGTTCCGGATTCTGCAATTATCATTGCCAAAAACACCCAACTGCAACTGCCAATAATAAATTGAAACATTCCGCCAGAAGAAGTGCTTAAGACATTTTTGATTAATTTAAATTTTACAGTTAGGTTTTTTGTTGTAAGCTTTATTAAAGCTTTACCATTGAATAAATGATAAAACTGGTAACATACTGCAATTGACCTGCCAATTGTAGTAGCTACTGCTGCGCCAACTACTCCCATTTTAGGAAATGGGCCAATACCCAATATTAGCAATGGATCTAAAATGATATTTATTGCATTTGCAATTAACAAGGCTTTCATAGCTATTGACGCATTGCCTACCCCTCTAAAAACCGCATTATTTATAAATAATAAAACGATAACTACATTACTGGTGAGCATAATTTGTGTGTACAAATAGTTTTCTTCAGCAATTTTTACTGTAGCTCCCATCAACACTAAAATATCTTTTGAATAAAAAACTCCTACAAGGCTTATTATAATTGATAAGCACACACCAATAAAAATGGATTGAACTGCAGTCTCAGATGCTGCTTTAAAATTCTTTTCACCTGCCCGCCTGGCCACTAAGGCCGTAACTCCAATTGACAAGCCCCAGGCAACAGAATATAAAATAGTTAAAGAGGCTTCTGTTAAAACAACGGTAGAAGATGCTTCTATTCCGATCTTATTTACAAAATAAATATCTACAACTGCAAACAGTGATTCCAGCAGCATTTCCAAAATCATTGGAACCGCCAGTAAAAAAATTGCTTTATCGATGCTGCCCGATGTAAAATCCTTGATATCTCCTTTTACAGCCTGTATAAACAATGAACCGTATGATCTATTTTTAAAACCCAGAAATGATTTTGACATGATTATATGAAGTGAAAAAGGTTATGTAGATTGAAAACAGTAGTGCGTAAAAGCACATTTTAAAAAGTAGTGACTAAGTAAGTTAAATATCTCCTTAGCAAATTATTTACTTCATATACATTAATTGTAGATTGTAAAAGTATCTTTTATTTTCAAAATACAAATGAATATTTTTTATTTACAACGATTTTTTATTTGCCTATATTTGCAGCCCATTTGGGTCCGGTAGCTCAGCTGGATAGAGCATCAGCCTTCTAAGCTGAGGGTCATTGGTTCGAATCCAATCCGGATCACAAAGAAAGCCTAATTACAGGGCTTTTTTTATTGTATGAAACCTTGCTGTTACATCCTTTTTAGCAATAAACTTAATAAATATTATGTTGG
>Ga0138256_10000199_pt1 | contig 70972 bp, 45 predicted proteins | sample KNB2016incub_MG_FD_105486 | JGI IMG/M metagenome (GOLD analysis project Ga0138256, IMG submission 105486) | Active sludge microbial communities from wastewater in Klosterneuburg, Austria - KNB2014incub_MG | ecosystem: Engineered > WWTP > Activated sludge > Unclassified | place: Austria...
GGGCGCCGGCGGCGGGGGGGCGGAGGGGGGGTGTTGGCGGCGGGGGGGGGGGCAAGGGGTCGGCCCCTGGGAGGGGACGGGGGGGGGGGCGATAGCAAGGAACGTGCCGGGAGCATACGCGGGCGGGTCGAAGGCGGTTGCGCTACCCCCGCGACAGCTTGAGCCGCAGATCCGTGGACCGCGCCATGCAAAGGAGGCGGGACGCAGCGCCCCGCCTCCTTCGATCCGATTCGATCGGATCCGATCCGATTCGCTCTGTCCGGTTCAGTCCGACGAGATGCGCCCCCGCCGCGGCGCACCGCCGATCACTCCGTCACGAGTACCCGGATCGGCGGCAGCGGGATCCCGTTGACGCGGACCTTCGTCCCAACGACGTCCGCGTTGCCGCTCGCGTCGTCCTGCCACACGACCAGCCACTGGCCGTCGCTGAGGACGGTGGCCGCCGAAGCGCGCTGTGCGCCCGTGCCGCCGCCGACGATCCGCTCCGGGCCGACGCCGGCGCCGTTCGAGCGTAGGCGCTGGAGGACGACGTCGGGGCCCGTCGTCGCGTCGTCGCGGTTGAACAGGAGCAGGTTGTAGGCGTCGCGCTCGAAGTCCGCCGACGCCGTCGCCAGCAGGAACGGCGCGTACTCGTCGACCGCCGGATCGTTGACGACCGGGAAGAGCGTGCCGCGCGGCAGCCCGCTCTCGGTCATGCGCGCGCCGAAGATGTCCTTCTGCGTCGCGGCCTCGGCCACGTGCGTGAAGAGCACGAGGTAGTCCGTTCGCGGGTCGAGGACGTCGACCGTGATCACGGGCTCGCTCGAAACGCCTGGGCCCTTGGCGAGGCCGAACGCGACGCCGCGCGCCGTCAGCGCCTTCGTGAGGCGCATTCCCAGGATGTCGCCTTCGTCGGCGCTGTCGTCGCCGAACACCAGGAGGTAGCCGCTGGCCGTGGCGATCAGGCTCGGGTTCAGCTGGTTTCCGAGCCCTCCCGCCACCACGATCGGCGTGCCGCGCGTGCGGCCGTTCGGGAAGACACGCTGGGCATAGACGTCATAGTCCGCCGCCTCCGGCGCCTTCTCGCTCCAGACCACGATGTCGCCGGCGATGTACGGCGCGCGCTGATCGCCCTTCTTGCCCGCGTTCGCGCCCGTGCCGGTGGTGCCGGTGAACGGCCACTCGCCGCTCTCGGCGCTCGGGATCGCGTAGCCGTTCGTCCGCACGCGCTTGGCGAACAGCTCATGGCCGCTGCCGCGGTCCTCGGTCCAGACCACGAGCTCGTCGCTGCTGGGCAGCGGGGCGATGAACGGGTCCAACTGATCGCGCCCGACGACCACCGGCGGCCCGGCGGGCGGTGTGGGCGCCGTCTGGGCCGCGGCCGAGCCGTGTCCCAGCGACGCGCCGATGACGAGCACGGTGCTTGCCAACAGGATCACTCGACGGATGTTCACGCAGTTCCTCCCCCTATCGCTGACGGTTCAAATTCGATCGATGCGGCCATGCTCGCACCTCGTGCGCTCCTCCCGTCGGGCCCGCTTCCGCTGCCGCCGGCCGCTGCGGCGCATCCATCGGACCCTCGGCGCATGACAGTGCCTAACGGTTGTCACCCTGTGACACGTTCACGCTGACCAACGGTTGCACTGTCGTTCCGGATACGGGCGATGTTACGGATCCATCGCTACCGTCGAAAGGCCGCCCGATAGAGCTCCGCCCCCGACAACCACCACAGCGCCGCCGCACCCTCATCCCAGAACACGCCCTGCAGCGCACGAATCCGCCCGCGCGCGTCGTCGCTCCCGGGCTGCGCGGCCGGCAGGATCGGCAGCGCGTGCTGCGCCTGGAACGCGCCGTCCGGGTCGAGCGCCACGATCCGCCCCCTCGCGGCATCCGCGACGAGCAAGCGGCCGGCCGTCGGGCTGGTGTGGAGCGCCAGCGCGCCGTCCAGCCCGCCCGGCACGTCGGACGCGGCGAACGCGGCCGGCTTGCCTTCGTTGAATCGACGGATCGTGCCGCCGGGCAGGAGCACGAAGACCGTGCCGTCGATCGCCATGTCCGTCGCCTGCGCCAAGTCGACCCGCTCCGTCAGCCACGCCTCGGCGGCCGCGAACGAGGGGCCCGGTGCGGCCGCGTAGCGTGAGATCCCGTTGGCCGTGTCCACGCCGTACAGGCTCCCGTCGTAGCCGCCGATCGCTCGCGTGCCCTGCGCCAGACCGCCCGCCACCGCCAGCGGCCGCGCCGCCACGCCCTCGATCGCCCAGAGCCGCCCCGTTGCGTCGAGCGCCGCGACCTGCCCATCCGCCCCGCCGACGGCCTCGCCGGCCAGCGGCAGCCACGCCAGGTCGATCAGATCCCCCACGGGCTGGCCGTTCACGTTCGCGCCGGATTGCAGCGCAGGCAATACTCCCGCCGCCGTCACGGCCTCCACGACGCCGTTGGCGACGTTCAGCACGTAGCGCGCCTCACCAACCGCCACCATGCGCCGCGGTTCGCCGTCCGCCCCCTGCACGCGCGCGACCCCGGCCGCATCCGTCAACCGCACCATGCCCGCATCCTGCGCCGGATCCACCGGCGCCATCGTGGCGACCGGCACCATCGCACCGACGCTGCCGGTGCCGTCCGATGTGTCCGCCGATGCGCCCGTCGATGCGTCCTCCGGAGCACCCTCGACCGCCCTATCGGCCGCGCCGAGCGGCGCCGTCCCGCCGATCGCCGCCGCGCCGCCCGCCGGTTGCATGCCGTCCGGATCGGATCCGGCAGGGTCGTCCGACGGGACGATCTGCCGCAGGCGGTCGAAGCCGGCGCGGATGCCGCCCGGCTGGCGGGCGAGCACGGCCAGCGCGGCGATCAGGACGAGCGGCGGCAGCAGCACGGCCGCCGTCGCCAACAGTCGCGACCACTCCGTTCGATCGCGGGACTCGAGCCGCCGCGGGAACAGCGCCAGGAACAGCCGCGCCGCCGATCGCCCGGCCCGGCCGCCGATCGCCCGCCACGGCACGGTCGACAGCGCTTGGCGCGCGCGCCGTGCGCCGTCCCGCAGCGCCGCGTCGACCTGCTCGCGGGCCGCCGAGCTTCCGGCCGCATCGACCGTCCGGCGCACCGGCACCGGCGCACGGCGCTCTGACGTTGCCGCGGGCGCGGTGCCCGGCGTCGCCTGCGGAAACGCCACGACGACCGCGGCCGACGGCGGCGGCAACGCGGTCGACAGCGCCGCGGCCCAGCGCGGGATGGGCGTGGCGAACAGCGCGGCCACGACGGCCTCGCTCAGCGATCCGTCCGCGTCGGCGGTGGCCAGCAGCAGTACGAGGCCGCGCGGAAAGCCGCTCGGCTCCCATCGCGTCCAGTGCAGGATCGGTTCGAGCTGGCCCGGCCGGCCGAGCGGCGGGCGCATCGGGTCGTCGCCTGCCAGCAGGCCGTCCGAGCCGCGACGCTGCGCCCGGCCCACCGGCAGCCCGTCCGCGGACGACGCGAACGCCAGCAATGATCCGGCCTCGGCCAGGAGGACCTCGTCGCCGTCCGCCACGGCGACGCTGACGGCCGCGGTCAGCCCGCGAGCACCGGCCGGCTGGCTGGCGGCCCGCGCCCGGAGCGCGGCGTCGGCGGCCAGTACGGCGGTGCGCATACGCGCCGTCGTGCTCCCCGACGCCGTGGCCAACGCGTCGACGAGCGTCGCCACCAGCGCCGCCTCGTGCCCCTCGCGCCCGGCGTCGTCGCCGGATACGGACACCAGCGCCGCCACGTGCAGCCGCCGGCCGCGCAGCCGAAGGGCACCGGCGGCCGTGGCGGACGGGCGCCCGGCACGGAGGAGGGCCGGTGCGCGCATCATCGGTTCACCTCATGTGCCCCCAAATGCCGTGCCGCCGCCCGTGCATCCACGCCCGCATGTGGGCGACGCATGCGTCGCCCCTACAGCCACTCGATGGTGCCGGGCGGCTTGGAGGTGATGTCGTACACCACGCGGTTCACGCCGTGGACCTCGTTGACGATGCGGTTGGCGATCCGGCCGAGGAGGGCGTGCGGGAGCTTGGCCCAATCGGCGGTCATGCCGTCCGTGCTCGTGACGGCGCGGACGGCCACCATGCGACCGTACGTGCGCTGGTCACCCATCACGCCGACGGAGCGGATGGGGGTGAGGACGGCGAAGTATTGCCACGGGGCCTCGTCGCCGAGGCCGGGGGCGGCGCGCTCGATCTCGTGGCGGACGATCTGGTCGGCGGCGCGCAGGACGGCCAGGCCTTCGGGCTCGACGGCGCCGAGGTGGCGGACGGCTAGGCCGGGACCCGGGAAGGGCTGGCGCTGGACGGTCGGCTCCGGCAGGCCGAGCTCGCGACCGACGGCGCGGACCTCGTCCTTGAAGAGGAAGCGCAGCGGCTCGATGATCTCGAACTCGATGTCGTCGGGCAGGCCGCCGACATTGTGGTGCGTCTTGATCTTGTGGGCCGCGGCCGTGTCGGAACTGCTGGCCGACTCGATGACGTCCGGATAGAGCGTGCCCTGCGCCAGATAGCGGAACGCACCGACGGCCGCCGCCTCGCGTTCGAAGACCCGGATGAACGTCTCCCCGATCACCTTGCGCTTCTGCTCGGGGTCGTCGACGCCGGCCAGGGCGCCGAGGAACGTATCGGCGGCGTCGACGGTGCGACACGGGATCTCGAGGTCGCGGCACAGCGCCTCCACTTCCAGACGCTCCCCCTCGCGCAGCAGGCCGTGGTCGATGAAGAGCGCCATCATCCTGTCCCCGACCGCCTGGTGGACGAGCGCGGCCATGACGGACGAGTCGACGCCGCCGGAGAGCGCGACCAGGACGCGGTCCGTGCCGATCTGCGCACGCAGCTCTTGAAGCGTAGTTGCGATGAAATGGGCCGGCGTCCAGTCGCCGTCGCAGCCGCAGATGCCGCGGACGAAGTTGCGAAGCAGCTTGGCTCCTTGCGGCGTGTGCGCCACCTCGGGGTGGAACTGAACGGCGTAGTATCCCCGGTCGATGTCGCCCATGATCGCGTACGGCGAGTTGTCGGTGTGTCCGAGGCTCCGGAAGCCCGGCGGCAACGCCTCGACGCGGTCGCCGTGGTTCATCCAGGCGGCGATGTGGTGGGGCAGGTCGTTGAACAGCGTCACACCGCCGTCGAGCTCGACCTCGGCCGAGCCGTACTCACGGTGGGCCGACGCGGCCACTGCGCCGCCGAGATCGTGCGCCAGGAGCTGCATGCCGTAGCAGATGCCGAGAACCGGCAGGCCGCTGGCAAGGATCGTCGGCTGCAGGGTCGGCGCGCCGACGTCGTACACGCTGTCGGGCCCGCCCGAGAGCACGAAGCCCTTGGGGTTGAGGGCGGCGATCCGCTCCGGCGGCGCGTTCCACGGCACGAGCTCGCAGTAGACGCCCTGCTCGCGAATGCGGCGACAGATGAGCTGGGCGGTCTGGCCGCCGAAGTCGATGACGGCAATCGTGTCGGTGGTTGGGTGGTCCATCGATCCCTCGCAGGGTGGCACGGTAGCCGTCGGATTGACGCGTATGTGCGGTGCGGACGCACCGCGTATGACACGTATGAACGGTGCGGACGAATACTGTTGGCGGGAGTTGCCTTGGGCAAGTCCTGGGGCGTTCGCCCCGTCCGGGCGGCTAGTCGTCCGACTCGACGATCCGTTGCAGCAGGACCGGCACCGGCGCCCCCCGTACGACCTTGTCGGCAACGCTGCCGAGGGCCAGCCGCAGCAGCCCGGTCCGGCCGTGCGTGGTCAGGGCGATCAGGTCGACGCCCTCGTCGGCCAGCGTCTGCATCGCGGCCGCCACGTCGCCGCCGTCGATGACCCGCGCGGCGGCGTCGATTCCGGCCGCGCGCAGCGCCACCGCCTCGACGGCCAGGTGCTCGGTCACGTCGGCGATCTGGACGTCGCGCGCCGCTTCGAACCCGTCCAGCTGCGGGTCCCCGGCGACGTAGACCAGCGTCACGGCGGCGTCGAAGGCGCGTGCGAGCGACGTGACGGTCGGCAGGACGGCGCGGGCGGTCGGGGAGCCGTCGAGCATGACCGCGATGCGGCGCAGCGCAAAAGGCGCGACGGCGCCGGTTCGGACGAGCACGAGCGGCCGGGCGCTGCGATGGATCACGTGCTCCGCCACGCTGCCGATCGCCCACCGGCTCAGGCCGCTGCGGCCGTGGGTGGCCATGACGATCAGCCACGCGTCATGGGCCTCGGCCGCGCCGAGGATCGCCTCGGCGGGCGGGCTTTCGAGGATCTGGGTGTCCGCCGTCACGCCAAGCGCGGCGGCATCGTCGGCCTGCGCCTTCAGGTAGGCGACGCTGTCGACTTCCGCCTGACGGATGAGCGCATCGATGTCGGGCAGGTCGACCGGAACGGCGCCCGCCTGCATCGGCGCGGCGCCGAACCACGGCGGAACGTCCACGCCCACGACGACCGGCGCGGTGACGAGCACGAGGCGGCCGCCGGCCCGTCGTGCGATTTCGGCCGCCGGCGCGAGCGCCGCCGCCGACTCGGTCGACCCGTCCAAAGGCACCAGGATCAGTGGTTCGCGAGGCGTGTTCGGGCTCACGGGTTCCTCCTTGCCTCGGCCGCAACGGTTGTCGCGGCCGTGTCGATCGTTTTGCGCCGGATGTCGGAGCATCCTTGGGCTCGTGATATCTTGGCTCATGATATCCTCGGATGGCGCCGATGGCATGCTGCCGCGATATGGAAGGTCCCCGCACATGGAACCGCCGCCGCGCGCCGAGACCTCTTCTCTTGCGCCGTTCTTCCAGGCCCGTTCGGTCGCCGTCATCGGCGCCTCGCGCGATCCGTCCGGTGTCGGCCACCGCGTCGTCCGCGGGCTGCTGGACGCCGGGTACACGGGGCGGGTGATGCCGGTGAACCCGGCGGCGCCGACGATCGCCGGACTGCCGGCGTACGCCTCGGTCGACGCGCTGCCCGAAGTGCCGGCGTTGGCCGTCGTGGCGGTGCCGGCGGCGGCGGTCGAGCAAGTGGTTGCGGCGTGCGCGGACCGCGGGGTGCACGCCGTCGTCGTCCTGTCCGCCGGGTATGCCGAGACCGGCGCCGAAGGGCGGGCGCGGCAGGAGCGCCTGGCGCAGCAGGTGCGCCGGGCCGGCATGCGCCTCATCGGCCCGAACAGCCTTGGGATCCTCTGCACGGACCCGTCTCTGCGCCTGAACGCCTCGTTCTCCCCCGTCTTTCCGCCCGAAGGCTCCGTGGCGCTCGCTTCGGAGAGCGGGGCCGTCGGGCTGGCGGTGCTCCAGCTGGCCAAGGCGAGGCACTTGGGCGTCTCCGCGTTCGTCAGCCTCGGCAACCGGGCGGACGTATCGAGCAACGACCTCCTGGAGTGGTGGGCCGACGATCCGCGGACCAGCGTCGTGCTGCTGTACCTTGAGTCGTTCGGCAATCCGCGGCGCTTCGCCGACGTCGCGCGGCGCGTGGCGCGGCGCAAGCCGATCGTGGCGCTGAAGAGCGGCCGGAGCGCCGCCGGGCAGCGGGCCGCCGGGTCGCACACCGCGGCGCTGGCCGCGCCCGACATCGCCGTCGATGCCCTGTTCGCCCAGACCGGCGTGCTGCGGGCGGGGACGATCGACGAGCTGTTCGGCCTCGGCTCGCTCCTCGGCAGCCAGCCGCTGCCGCGCGGCCGCCGCGTGGCGCTCCTGACGAACGCGGGCGGTCCGGGGATCCTGTGCGCCGATGCCTGCCAGGCGAGCGGTCTCGCGGTCGTCGAACTCGCCGCGGCCACGCGCGATACGCTGGCCGCCCTCCTGCCCGCTGCGGCCAGCGTCGCCAACCCGGTCGACACGCTTGCCGCCGTCGCGCCCGAGGCGTACCGGCGCTGCGTCGAGGTCCTGCTGGCCGCGCCGGAGGTCGACGCGCTCATCGCCCTGTTCGTCCCGGTCGGCATCACGCCGGCGGAGGCCGTCGGCGCGGCGATCGTCGACGGCGTGGCGGCCGGGCGCGCGGCGGGGCATGCCCAGCCCGTGCTGGCGTGTCTGATGGGCGGCCAGACGCCTGCCCGCGAGATGCCGCTCGAGGGCCGGGGCGAGCGGATTCCGGTCTACCCGTTTCCCGAGCAGGCGGTCGGCGCGCTGGCCGCGGCCGCCCGGCATGCCGAATGGTGTTCCCGGCCGGCAGGCAGCGTCCCGGTGTTCGCCGACGTGCGCCCGGCGTCGGCGCGCGAGCGGTGTCGCACCGCCGGCGACGGGACCGGCGGCTGGCTGTCGGCCGCCGAGGTGCGCGCCGTGCTGACCGACTTCGGCCTGCCGGTCACGGCCGGCGGGGTCGCCCGCACGGCCGAGGAGGCCATGGGACTGGCGGCCGGCATCGGCTTTCCCGTGGCGCTGAAGGCGGCCTCGCGGCGGATCGTGCACAAGACCGAGGTCGGCGGCGTTCGGCTCGGGCTGGCGGACGGCGCGGCCGTGCGGGAGGCGTTCGACGCGATGCGCGCGTCCATCGGCGCCGTGGACGCGGCCGCGGCCGACGACGGCGTGCTCGTCCAGCCGATGCTGCGCGGCGGGGTCGAGGTGATGGCCGGCGTGACGACCGACCCGCTCTTCGGCCCGCTGATCGCGTTCGGCCTCGGCGGGATCCACGTCGAGATCCTGGGCGACGTCGCCTTCCGTGTCGCGCCGCTCAGCGACGTCGATGCGGGTGAGATCATCCGTGCGATCCGCGGCCACCGGCTACTGCTCGGCTATCGCGGCCACCCGGCGGCCGACATCGCGGCGCTGGAAGACCTCGTGCTGCGCCTTTCGGCGCTGGCCGTCGCCGTGCCCGAGATCGCCGAGATCGACCTGAACCCGGTGTTCGCGCTGCCGAACGGGTGCATGATTGCGGATGCGCGGATCCGGGTGGCGCCGGTCGGGCCGGCGGTGGCGCGGCCCGACATTCGAGCAGGCGCCGTGCGGGCGCCGACAACCAGGAGGGACCCCGATCATGGATGAGCAGCAGCGCTTGCGCACGGCCTGGCAGGACGAGATCGACGGCGAGGCGCTCTACCGTGCGGCGGCAGCGCGCGAAGCCGGCAAGCCGTTGGCCGAGGCGTTCGAGAGGATGGCGGCGGACGAAGCGCGCCACGCGGCCGTGCTGGCGGAGCGCCTTGCCGCGCTCGGGGCACCGGTGAGCGACCCGCGGCCGAGCGGACGGGCGCGCGTCCTCATCCGACTGATCCGCCTCGTCGGACCGGCGGCCGTCCTGCCGCAGCTGCGGGCCAACGAGCGTGCCGGTGCGGCGGCGTACGTGGGCACGCCGGAGGCGGCGATGGCTGTCGACGAGCAGGCCCATCTCCAAGTCCTCCAATCGATGGGCGGCAAGGGCATGGCCGGCGCGGCCGTGGCGCAGCTCGAGGGCCGGCACCGCGCGGTCAGCGGCAACGCGCTGCGGGCGGCGGTGCTCGGCGCGAACGACGGGCTCGTGTCCAACCTGAGCCTCGTGATGGGCGTCGCCGGCGCGGCGATGGCCGGACGGGAGATCCTGGTGACGGGCCTGGCGGGCCTGTTGGCCGGCGCCGTGTCGATGGCGCTCGGCGAGTGGCTGTCCGTGCAGAGCTCGCGCGAGCTCTTCGCCCGGCAGCTCGAGATCGAGTCGGCCGAGCTCGCGGCATCGCCCGCGGAGGAGGAGGCGGAACTGGCGGCGATCTACCGGTCCAAGGGCCTGCCCGAAGACCAGGCCCGCGCGTTCGCCGCCCGGCTGATCGCCGACCCGAAGGCCGCGATCGACACGTTGGCGCGCGAGGAACTCGGCTTCGACCCGGCCGAGCTCGGCGGGTCGGCGTGGGAGGCCGCGGCGACGTCGTTTGCGCTGTTTGCCGTCGGTGCGGTCATCCCGGTGGCGCCGTTCGCGCTGCTCGCGGGCAACCCCGCCGTCATCGTCAGCCTCGGCGCCAGCGCGCTCGGGCTGTTCGGGATCGGCGCGGCGATCACGTTGATGACGGGGCGGAGCGTCTGGGCGTCGGGCTTCCGACAGGTGCTGTTCGGGCTGGCGGCGGCGGGGGTGACGTTTGGGGTGGGCAGGCTGATCGGGGTGGCGATTGCGGGGTGAGGGGCTCCGAGACTACGGCGCCCCCTGCAGCTCCCGCATGTAGGCGACCAAGTCCAACAGGTCCGCGTCGACCAGGACCGGGTTCCCGCCCTTCGGCGGCATCGCCACGCCCGTCGTGTTCAGCGGGTCGCTGGCGTCGCGGCCGACCTTCAGGAACGCGACGAGCTCGTCGTCGGTCTTGTCCTTGACGAACGTGCTGGCCGTGATGTCCTTGCCGAGGTTCGGCAGGCCCTTGGCGTCGGGGCCGTGGCAGGCGGCGCACGTGACGAACAGCTCCTTGCCGTGCGCGGCGTCCCCGGCCGAAGCGGCCGGCGCAGCGTCCTCCACCGGCGCTGCGGCGGCGGACGATGCCCCACCCTCGCGCGCCTGTCGGGCGGCCTCTTCGGTCTCCATCGGCACGCCGCACGCCGTGGCGAGCGCGGCCACGAGCAGCGCGCCGGTGAGGGCGCGGGCAGCAGGGCGAAGTTGGGTCAGGATCATGAGCGGGCGGGACATCGGGTTCTCCTCGGTTCGGAATGTGAACAGGGTCGGATTATAAGCCTGCGACCGCGGTTTGCGCTTGCCTGGGACCGCGACGGCCGCGATGATCAGGGTGTTGCGGGCCGCAGGGATGGCGGCGATGCAGGCGCGGCGAACACGGCCTTCGCTGGCAAGGCGCCGGCCGACCGACGTATGATCCCCGTCGTGAGGTGCCGCCGCATCCGCCATGGGGCTCCTTTCGCGGCTGGCCAGTTGGCCAGGGCATGGCGGGCTGACGGCCTTGGCCGGCCGGCGCAGGAGTTGACCTTCATCGTGGGTCCGGGTCGATGAGCGTTCCAGGCGACGATGTCCGTGAGGTCGCGCTCCGCGAGAGCGAGGACCGGTTTCGGGCGCTCGTCGAAGCCGCGCCGGTGGCGATCCTGATCGTCGGCGACGACGGCCGGATTGCGCTCGCCAACGCCGGGGCCGAAGCGATCTTCGGTCATGCGCGCAGCGAGGTCGTCGGCCGGCCGGTCGAAATCCTCATCCCGTCGGCCGCCCGCGCAGCGCACGAGGGCCATCGGGCCGCCTTCCTGGCGGCGCCGCGCGCCCGTCCGATGGGCAGCGGGATGGAGCTCGAGGGACTGCACCGCGACGGACGGACCATGCCGATCGAGGTCGGGCTCAGCGTCGCCCAGGCGCAGGGCCGGACCCAGGTCATCGCCTTCATCACGGACATCACGGCGCGCAAACAGGCCGAGCGCGCGGTGCTGGACGAGCGGAGCCGGCTGGCGCGCGACCTGCACGACGCGGTCACGCAGTCGCTCTTCTCCGCCAGCCTGATCGCCGACGTGCTGCCGCGGCTCTGGGAACGGGACGCCGCCGAGGGACGACGCCGGCTCGAGGAGCTGCGCACGCTGACGCGCGGGGCGCTGGCGGAGATGCGCATCCTCCTGCTGGAGTTGCGCCCGGGCGCGCTGACGGAGGTGCCGCTGGCCGAGCTGCTGCGGCACGTGGCCGACGCGTCGACGAACCGCACGCCGATCGGTCTCGACCTGCGCGTCGACGGGGACGGCACGCTGCCGCCCGACGTCCAGATCGGCCTCTTCCGCATCGTCCAGGAGGCGCTGAACAACGTGGCTCGCCACGCGAACGCGCGCGGCGTGACGATCCGCCTGGAGCAGGGCTCGGGGCACGTCGCGCTCGAGGTGGCGGACGACGGCGTCGGCTTCGATCCGGCATCCGTCGACGCCTCGCACCTCGGCCTGCAGATCATGCGCGAGCGGGCGGAGGCGATCGGCGCGGCGATCGTCGTCGACAGCCGCTGTGGCGACGGCGCCGGCGGGCGGGGCACGCGGGTGGCGGTCCGTTGGCCGGTCGGCGATGCGGGAGGCGACGCGTGACCGAGGCCCATGCGGGTCCGGATGCGCGCGAGCGTGCGGCCGGGCGCCCGACGATCCGGGTGATGATCGTCGACGACCACCGCATCGTCCGCAGCGGCCTGGCCGCGTTCCTCTCGGCGTTCGACGACCTCGATCTCGTCGCCGAGGCGGGCAGCGGCGACGAGGCGCTGCGGGTCTGCCCGATCGCCCGGCCGGACGTCGTGCTGATGGACTTGGTCATGCCGGGGCTCGACGGGGCCACGACGACGCGGCTGCTGCGCGAACGGCACCCGACGGTGCAGGTGGTGGCGCTCACGAGCTTCCCGGAGGCGGACCTGGTGTCCTCGGTCCTGCGGGCCGGCGCGCTCAGCTACCTCATGAAGAGCATCTCGGCGATCGACCTGGCCGAGGCGATCCGCGCCGCCCACGCCGGCCGTACGACGCTGGCGCCGGAGGCCGCCCAGGCGCTCGTACAGGCGACGGCGCATCCGCACGAGATTGTGAGCGATCTCACCGAGCGCGAGCACGAGGTGCTCGGGCTGCTGGTGGAGGGCCTGTCCAACCCGGACATCGCCGAGCGGCTCATCGTCAGCCGTTCGACGGTCAAGGCGCATGTCAGCACGGTCCTGTCCAAGCTGGGCGTCGCGAATCGGACCGAGGCGGTGGCGCTGGCGCTGCAGCGGGGGCTTGTGCGGCGCTGACCGTCGAGGGCGAGGGCGAGGGCGAGGGCGCGGTCGACGGCTCGCGCGCCCTCCGCCGCGATCTCCCCCAACTGGCCATCCCAACCCTGACCAGCTGCCCGGTCGCGGCGGGCGATGTCGGCGGTAGCATCCATCGTCATAGCGCTGTGTGGACTCGGCGGTGGACAGATGGGACGGGCCGGTGGCGATATTCCTGGCGGACGCGGACCGAAACGTGCGGTCGGCGATGCGGCTCCTGCTGGAGCACGCGGCCGACCACCAAGTCGTCGGTGAGGCGGCGGATGCGCCGACGCTGCTGAAGGGCGTCGTCCTCGCTCTGCCGCGCCTCGTCATCGTCGACTGGGCGCTTCCCGGATTGCCGCGCCACGATCCACTGCGCCCGCTCGTCGACGGCCAGCCTGAGCTGCGCGTCGTCGTGATCAGCGTCCGCCCCGGCGACGGCGACGCGAGTCGGCGGGCCGGGGCGGACGGGTTCGTGTGCAAGTTGGAGCCGCCGGAGCGGTTGCTGGAAGTGGTGGAAAGGTTGCTTAAGGGAACGTAGGCGGTCGATCGCCCGTCGTGTGACGTTCGACGATCGACCGCCTACCGGAATTCCGCGTTACGGCACGTCCGCCTGCGCCGCGCAGCTCGTGATCGCCCCCTTCTGCGCGCCGGTGATCCGGCCGGCCTTCTTCCAGTCGTTCGTGAGCGCCGAGACGCAGCTCTCCCACGCGCCGTGCGTGGCAGCGCCGGCGGCGCACGCGCCGATCCGGTCGAGCATCGTGCTGCCGTCGCCGAGCGGCTGGTTGGCCACGCCGGTGGTGCATGTGCCGATGACGATCGACGGCGCGGTGTTCGAGGTCGGGAACGGGTCCGCCGTGTCCGCCACGCCGTCGTTGTCGTCGTCGGCGTCGCAGGCGTTGCCGCTGCCGTCGCCGTCGTGGTCGGACTGCGTCGGGTTGGCGGTCAGCGGGCAGTTGTCGGCGGCGTCCAAGACGCCGTCGTTGTCGTCGTCGGTGTCACAGGCGTTCCCCTGGCCGTCGCCGTCCGTGTCCGTCTGGCCGGCGTTCGCCGTGGTCGGGCAGTTGTCCTCCCCGTTGGGGACGCCGTCGCCGTCCACGTCGGGGTCGCACGCATCGCCGACGCCGTCGCGGTCATCGTCCGCCTGCGGTGTGTTGGCGACGGTCGGGCAGTTGTCGATGCTGTCCGGCACACCGTCGCCGTCCGTGTCGTTGTTGTTCACCGGGTCGCAGGCGTCGCCGATGCCGTCGGTGTCGATGTCGGCCTGTGACGGGTTGGCGGTCAGCGGGCAGTTGTCGTCCGGGTCCATGACGCCGTCGTTGTCGTCGTCGGGGTCGCATGCGTCGCCCTGGCCGTCGCCCTCGTTGTCGCCTTGGCCGGCGTTGGCGGTCGTCGGGCAGTTGTCGTCCGGGTCCAAGACGCCGTCGTTGTCGTCGTCCGGGTCACAGACGTTGCCCGCGAGGTCGCCGTCGCTGTCGAGCTGATCGCCGTTCGGCGTCAACGGGCAGTTGTCGTCCGCGTCGGCGACGCCGTCGTTGTCGTCGTCCGGATCGCACTTGTCGCCCATGCCGTCCGCGTCGGTGTCGGCCTGGTCCGGGTTGTCATGGAACGGGCAGTTGTCGAACGGGTCGATCACGCCGTCATTGTCGTCGTCGGCGTCGCACGCGTCGCCCTGGCCGTCGGCGTCATTGTCGCCTTGGCTGGCGTTGGCCTCGCGCGGGCAATTGTCCTCCGCGTCCAAGATCCCGTCGCCGTCGTCGTCGTCGTCGCAGGCGTCGCCGATCAGGTCGACATCAAGGTCCGCCTGGCCGGCGTTGGCGACGTACAGACAATTGTCGACGCTGTCCCGCACCCCGTCGCCGTCCGTGTCGGGGTCGTTCACCGGGTCGCAGGCGTCGCCGATGCCGTCGTCGTCCGCATCGGCCTGGTCGGCGTTGGCCGTCAGCGGGCAGTTGTCGGTGGCGTCCGGGACGCCGTCCCCGTCGTCGTCCGTGTCGCACGCATCGCCCGCGCCGTCGGTGTCCGTGTCCGTCTGGCCGGCGTTGGCATCCAGGACGCAATTGTCGTCGGGGTCGGCTACGCCGTCGTTGTCGTCGTCGGGGTCGATGCAGTTCGGCAGGCCGTCCGCGTCCGTGTCGGGCGGCATGTTCTCGTCGTCCAGCGGGTCGGTGCCGCACTCAAGTTCCACCGGGTCGCTTGCCCCGTCGCCGTCCGTGTCGGCCGCCAGCGGGTTCGTGCCGTGCCCGTTCACCTCGAGGCCGTCGTTCAGGCCGTCGCCGTCCGTGTCGACGACGTTGGGGTTCGTCCCGAGGTCAGCTTCGTCGGCGTCGGAGAGGACGTCGCCGTCGGTGTCGGGTTCGACGATGAGCTTGGCGATGAAGCCGTCGATGTTTTCGATGCCGCTGTGGGGCCGGATCGGGTCGTCCCAGGTATTCCAGCTGATCCCGGCGACGAAGACGTTGCCGAGGGCGTCCACACTGCCGCCGCGAGCGTCGTGGTCCTCCGCGCCACCGAGATAGGTGTTCCAGATCAGGTTGCCGTCGGGGTCAATCCCGGCCGCGAACGCCTGGAAGCCTGCCAGCGGATCATAGGGGCGATCTGGAGTACCCCACTCCGATGCGGCGCGTCCGGTTACCACGAGTCCGCGCTGCGCGTCGAGCCCGATGTCGTGCCCAATTTCGCCCCCTCCCGCGCCCAGGAACGTGTTCCAGATGAGGGTCCCGTTCGGGGCGAAGCGGGCGACGTGGGCGCTTGAGCCCGGGTACGGGAGGATGGGACTGCCCCACGTGCCGCCGCTGTTCCCGGCAACGTAGATCTCGCCCGCCGACCCGACGGCCACGTCGCGGTTGATGTCGCCGCCGGTGCCGCCGACGAACGTCGACCAGGAGAGCTCATGATCGGCGTCGAGCGCCGCGACGAAGCCGTCGGTGCTGGCGGCGTACGGATGGATGGGCGTTCCCCAGCCCACCGTGCTGCTACCGGCGACGACGATCGTGCCTTGGTTCTGTGCGATGCCGAGCCCGTTGTCCGTTCCCGTCCCGCCGAGGAACGTGTACCACGTCAGGTCGCCGGCACTGTCCAAGCGGGCCACGTAGGCGTCGGAGGTTCCGCCGCTGTGTTCCGTGATCGGCATGAGGAAGTCGTAGTCCTCATCGTCGATGGCGAAGGTTGGCCAGAAGTCAAAGCCCGCGCTGTTGCCGGCAACGAGCAGGCCGCCGTCGTTGTCCAGGACAAGGGCGTTGCCAAAGTCAGAGCCCGAATTGCCGAGGAACGTGTTCCACACGAGGTTGCCCGATGGATCCAGGGCCGCCACGAAGGCGTCCGTTCCGTTTCGCTTCGGCCATATAGGGGTGCCCCATCCAGTCGTCGTGCCAAGGCCACCGCTGCTCCCCACCACATACACGATTCCCGACTGCGGATCGACCTGGACCGCGTTGCCGACATCCGCGCCGCTGCCGCCGAGGAAGGTGTGCCAGATCAGATCGCCGCTCGGTGAGAGCTTGACGACGTGGACGTCGAAGCCCGTGCCGAAGTGCGGTTGGACGGGGCTGCCCCACGTCGCCCCGCTCCGGCCGACGAGGTAGACGTTGCCGCTGGCGTCCGTCGTTGCTTCGATCGTCTCATCCTGGCCCGTTCCACCTTGGAAGGTGACCCAGTCCAGCCCGCGCTTCGCGTTGTCGTCGTCGCACGGGTTGCCCTGGCCGTCGCCGTCGGAGTCGACTTGGTCGGGGTTGGCGATCGCGGGGCAGTTGTCGGCCTCGTCCGGAACGGTGTCGTTGTCGTTGTCCGTATCGCAAGGGTTGCCGATGCCATCGTCGTCCGCATCCAGCTGGTCGGGGTTGGCGATCGTGGGGCAGTTGTCGAACGCATTGACGATGCCGTCGCCGTCACTGTCTTCGCACACGTCGCCGATACCGTCGTCGTCCTGATCGGCCTGATCGGTGTTCGCGGCCAGCGGGCAGTTGTCGACGCCGTCGAGCACGGTGTCGTTGTCGTCATCGGGATCGCAGGCGTTGCCAATGCCGTCGCCGTCCTGGTCCGGCTGGTCGGTGTTCGCGATCAGCGGGCAGTTGTCGGCACCGTCGAGCACGGTATCGTTGTCGTCGTCCGCATCGCAAGCGTTGCCGCTGCCGTCGCCGTCCGTGTCCAGCTGGTCGGGGTTGGCGGTCGCGGGGCAGTTGTCGACCGTATCGTAGGTGCCGTCGCCGTCGCTGTCTTCGCACACGTCGCCGATACCGTTGTCGTCCTGATCGGCCTGATTGGTGTTCGCAGCGAGCGGGCAATTGTCGACGCCGTCGAGCACGGTGTCGTTGTCGTCGTCCGCGTCGCAGGCGTTGCCCTGGCCGTCGCCGTCCGTGTCCAGCTGGTTCGCATTGATCACCAACGGGCAGTTGTCCGCCCCATCCAGCACAGCGTCGTTGTCATCGTCAGGATCGGCGTTGTTGCCGGTCCCGTCGCCGTCCGTGTCCACCGACTCCGCCGGGTTCAGCGGGAACGCGTCGCTCGCGTCCGGCACACCGTCGTTGTCGTCGTCGGGGTCGGCGTTGTTGCCCGTGCCGTCGTTGTCCGTGTCCAGCCACTCCGCCGGGTCCAGCGGGAACGCGTCGCTCGCGTCCGCCGCGCCGTCGTTGTCGTCGTCCGAGTCGCAGGCGTTGCCGGCGCTGTCACCGTCGGTGTCCGTCTGGTCGGCATTTCCAATGGCCACGCACGTGTCGACGGACGCGTCGACACCGTCGCCGTCCCAGTCCGCCTCGAGGGTCGGCGGCAGGAAGCGCGCCATGCCGAAGCCCCAGGAGAGGGGATGGTTGGTCGCGTCGCCGCTGACGACGAGCTTGCCGTCGGCCTGGACGGACATCTTCCGCGTGTAGTCGTTCGAGGTGTAGAAGTCCGCCCGGTCGCGCCCGTTCGTCGCGTAGTCGGCGTCCAGCGTGCCGTCGGGGTTGAGGGCGAACACCACGAAGTCCGTGCGATCGGTGGCGCTCCCGCACGCGAAATCCTCGAGCGAGTAGGCGGCCAGGATGACCTTGCCGTCCGCGCGCTGCGTCACGCCGACGCCCTGGTCCGTCCGCCCGCAGACGTCGAAGCCGGTTACGAAGCCGTCGCCGCCGAACGATGCGTCCGGTCGACCGTGCGCGTCGAAGCGGGCGACGAACGCATCCCACGCGGTGATGTCCAGACCGAACGTGGACGTGTGCCCGCTCACGGTGATCAGACCGTTCGGCCCGATGCTCAGCGCCATGCCGCGCTCACTGTCACCAGTGAAGTCGGTGCTCGACCGCCCGCCCGTGCCGAACGTGGTGTCCAGCGCCCCGCCGGACGTGAGGCGCGCCAGGAAGACGTTGTCCCGCCCGGCGCCCGCCGCGGTGGCATCCGTGCCGGCGACGGTGATCTTGCCGTCCGGCCCGACGACGACCGCGGCGATTCCCGCCACGATGCCGGTGCCGGCCGTCACATCGCGCACCCCGTTCACGCCGAACGACGTGTCCAGTGCGCCGTCGGCGGTGTAGCGGATCACGGAGCTGCGGCACAGCGCCAGGATGCGGTCCTCGCCGCCGACGTTCTGAACCGCCATGCCGCCGAAGAGGCGGGCTGTCCCGCACTGCGGCACGCCGGTCTCGATCTTCCAGCCCGCGCTGCCGAACCCGCTGTCCGGACTGCCGTCGGCGTTCAGCCGCACCAGCACCGGATTCGTCTGGCCGCTGCCGTTCGTGTGGTGTCCGGCCAGCACGATGCCGTCGCCGTGCGCCGCTGCGGCCAAAATGCGGACCGAGGTGGCGGTCGGGTGGGTGCGCTGCAAGAGCGGCGACGTCGCCTCGTCGTTGCTGACGATGTTGCCGTCCGCGTCGTAGATCAGGATCGCGATCTGGTTGGACATCCGACCGATCTGCCAGATCCGGCCGTCCGCGGCGATCGCGTGCGTGTCGGCCACCAGCGTGGCCGCCCCGAGCAGGATGTGCTGCTGCTTGCCCCCGTCGCCGAATTCCAGGTCCAACGCCTCGCAGACGTCGCCGATGCCGTCGCCGTCGCCGTCCGCCTGGCCTGCGTTGGCCAGCGTCGGGCAGTTGTCGGTGTCGTCCACGACGCCGTCCGCGTCCCCGTCCGCTTCGCAGGCGTTGCCGATGCCGTCGCCGTCCGCATCCGCTTGGTCGGGGTTCGGCGTGAGCGCGCAGTTGTCCGCGCCGTCCGGGTCCCCGTCGCCGTCGTCGTCCGTATCGTCCGCGTTGGCGGTGCCGTCGCCGTCGTGGTCGAGCACCGGCGCCTGGTAGCGGGCGACACTGTTTGCACCCGACGATGTCACGGCGATGAACGAATTACCGCCCAGCACGATCCGGCCATCGGCCTGGACATCCATCGCCCAGAGCGAGTCGTAGCCGGCCCCGAAGTCCGTTCGGGCCCGGCCGGCCGTACCGAAGGAGGTATCCGGGCTGCCGTTCGGGTGGAACACGTACAGCAGGTAGTCCTGGCCCGGCGCCCCGCCGTTCGGGACCGAAGCCTGCGAGCGCACGGCCACCGCGACCTTGCCGTCCGCCAGCACGGCCACGTCCTCGGCCCAGTCCTGGTCGCCGAGGCCGTCGAAGGCCAGCCAGCCGTCGCCATCGAACGAGGTGTCCAGCGCGCCGTTCGCGTGGAATCGCGCGACCAAGGCGTCCTGCGTCTCCTCGCCGGGAACGCCGGGCGCGGCGGCGCGGAAGCCGGCTACGACGAGCTTGCCGTCCGGCGCCCGCGCCAGCGCCAGGTTGCCGTCCGATCGCCCGCTGAGGTCGTGCTCGGCGATGCCGCCGCTGCCGAACGAGGGGTCGAGGGCGCCGTTCGCTGTCAGACGGGCAAGGACGATGTCACCCTGGCCGCCGCGATCGCCGCTGCCTGACACCACGATGCGGTTGTCCGGCAGGACGGTCACGTCCGTCGCCTCTTCGTGCGCGGCCGTGCCGATGAGCTGGTATCCGCCGCTGCCGAAGCCCCCGTCCAGCGTGCCGTTGGCGTTGTAGCGCGCGACGAAGATCTGCTGGCCGGAGGGCGTCGTGCTCATGATGCCGGCGACGATGACCTTGTCGCCCTGGATCGCCACGCCTCTGGCATCCGACCCCATGGCGCCGACCGGCATCGTGGCCTTCACGAAGCCCGTCGTCCCGAATCCGGTCCCAGGTGCGGTGTCCAGCGCGCCGGCGGCCGTCAGCCGGACGATCAGGTGGACGGAGCCCGGAGCGCCCGTCGGCATGAAGCCGCCGGCCAGCACGACCTTGCCGTCCGGCTGGAAGGCGATGGCGCCGATCGTCGAGGAGCCGCCGGGCACGTCGGGCAGCAGCCAGGGCGAGTCGGGCCCAGGAACGGCCAGCGGTGCCCCGTCATCCGGGTCGTAGATCACCACGCCGATGTGGTATTCCCCATCGGCCAAGCCAACGCGGCTGACCTGCCAGATGCGCCCGTCCGGACCCACCCCGAGCACGAACGACACGGCGCCGGTGGCGCCCGCCGGCGGCGGTACGATCTGCTTGCCGCCGGAGCCGAACGAAGCGTCCAAGTCGCCGGCGTCCGCGTGGGTCGTGCCGGTGCGCAGCCACGCGGGACCGCTGGAACGGGAGCCCACGGCGACAAGGACGGTCAGGACCGTCAGCACACCGGCCAACCGTCGAAGGCGGTGGACGGCGAGCGCGGAGGATCGGCGAGAGGCGAGCGGGTGGGCGGGGCGCGAGATCATCATCGGGTCTCCTGGAACGAAGGTTGGGCAGTGCGCAGTGGCGAAGGCCGATCGGCGGCATCTCCCGAGAGAGCGGGGCGCGCCGACAGCCGCGAACGTACGATCGTGTCGGGGCGCGGCACGTTGGCGTCCTTGCGTCAGCGTGGGTGCTGATGCAAGGACGCCAACGTGCCGGCCGTCCGTCTCGGCGATTGAATCAGTCCACGTCGGTCCACCCCAGTCCGTACAGCACGCTGCTGTACTCCGGCCCAGGGCTCACGATCACCGCGTTGCCGGTGCCGTCCTTGGCCATGCGGCGCACCTGGCGAATACCTGGGAAGCCCAGCCCGCCACCGCTGCCGGCCTCGACGTAAGCCAGGTGCGAGCCGGCCGGCGACCACATCGGGCTGTAGTGGACGTAGCTGGAGGTCATCTGCTTGGCCTCCGCCAGCAGCTTTACGCCCGAGCCGTTCGGCTGGATGCCCCAGACGCCGCCTCTGACCTTGCCGCCGCTGGACCAGCCGGTGTAGGCGATTGTGGTCTGGAGGCCGGCGGCGGCCGCGTCCTGGTCCGGGGACCACTCGACGTCGTAGTACGTGCCGGCGGCGAGCTGCGTGTGGCTGCCGAGCGGGCTGCCCGTGACGGCCCGCATCAGAGCGCCGCCGGAGCTGCCCGAGGTGAGGGTGTACGCGGCGGCGCCGGCATCCGGCGCCCATCCGAAGTCGACCACGTCCGGCATCCCGTCGGACCGCATGCCGAGCGGGACGGCCAGCACCGGCGTGCCGATGCCGGTCACCACACCGCCCGTATAGACCAAGTCGGCGCGGAAGATGCCCGCCCCGACGAACGTCTCGCAGTCGGTGGGGTTGCTGTCCTGATCGGCCCACTGGACGCCGACCCACGACACCGACGCGTCTCGGGTGCCGGCCGCGTTGTTCAGCCAGATCGGCCGGGCCGTCGAGGCGTTCGACGGCGTGAGCGCGATGCAGGCGGAACGGTTGTTCGTAAGCCGCGTCCCGACGGCGTCGCCCTCACGGACGGCGTCGATCTCGCCGGCGGCCAGGCCCTGGGTTCCCATGCCCGGGAAGACGATATCGTTGTTGTCATACGCGATCGCCAGGTACCACCGGCTGCCGTCGTGCCGCAGCTCGCTCGGCATGCCGACGGATGGGCCGAGTCCGTACTCGCCCGGTGCGCCCGCCACCGCGCCCTGGGTGCCGCCGTCCGGCGACGAGCGGAAGATCTTGCGGACGCCGTTGTCGAAGCTGTAGTGGTACACCCAGCCGGTGTCCAGCGGCGCCGTGCCGCCGCCACCGCCGGGTTTGGCCTGCTGGCGTTGGGCGGAAGCCGTATGGGCTGAGGGCGCCAGGAGCGCCAGGGTCAGAACCAGTGCCGGCAGAGCCATCGATCGGGTCGTCATCACGTTCCAGAGCCTCCATGTGGTGTGCCCATCGGCCGCCCGTGGTCCGCCGGCAGCGCCCTGAGGTGGGTCACGATCTGTGCAACCTGCCTTACCGACAGATCGAACGCCAGCAGTGTAGGGGGCCGTGCGGTCGGCACGAGGGGGAACTGCGCCAACAATGGGTCACGGCGGTGCGACGGTACGGCGGTACCGCGGCACGATCGTCGCCTGACCTGAACGGTCTCGCCGCAGCGCCGCGGAGCTGTCCGCGAAGGAGCGTGGCCGACACCGTGTTGATCCCTGACAGCCTACCTGGGTAAAGTCGCCGCCGCTACGCACTTTCGGCAAGAAATCGGCAACAGGACGGCAGGGTGCGCGCCGGTGCGACGGCCTGCCGGGCCTGCCCGTCGCCCCGGCGCGAAGTTCCCATCTCCCTCGACGGTGTCCCACCCTGTCACCCCGGCACCGTAGAATCTCCGCGGTCCGTGCCCTGGTGGCCACTCCGAGCATGTCCAGCGGAGGGGTACCAGACTACTCCGCCCGAAACTCGATCTTCCGGTAATACCCCGACCACCCCATCCCCCCATCGGCCCCGTCGATCGTCATGTACCAGCAGTACTTCGTGTTGTACTGATGCCCCGGCGGCACTGCTTCGAGCCGGTAGCTCGTCTGTCGATCGAACGGTTCGCTGTGGATCACGTTGTCGCGGTCGATATCGTTGCTGTTGTTGCCGCAGCGACGGGCGAGCGTCCAGCGATAGTGCTCGCCGGCCAAGCCGCGCCCGCGCCAAGAGAAGGTTGCCGGCAGGGTGGTCCAGGAGTGGTTCTCGGGCTTGACCAGCACGACCGTGTCCGCCACTTCGAGCGTGCCGATGTCCACGAAGTCGCCGGGCCCGAAGGTCGTGATCGAGCGGCTCATCCAGCGCGTGAGCCACTCCGCAAGGTAGAGGTTGGGATCCACGTCCCACCAGACCTGGTATGCCTCGTTCGCTGCCAGCGGCGGCGGGTTCTCGAACGCAAATCGCCCGTCGTCCCCGATCGTGGCGCCGACGACCTTCTGCCACCGACCCTGCTGGCGGCGGCGCAGTTCGATCTTCGGCCCAGCCCCCTCGGCGCCGAGACCGAGCGCCACGGGCACGCCCTTGACCGTGACGCGCCCCGCAATGCGGCTGGCCGGCGGTGTGGCGGTGGCGGTGACTGCGACGTCGGTCGGCGTCGGCGGCGGCGCCGTCAACGTGGCGGTTGATGTGGCGGTCGACGTGGCGGATTCGGTTGCGGGCGCCGCGACGGTTGAGGACGGCCAAGGCGTCGGCGGCGCGGCAACGGGGCGCGGCAGTCCGTCCAGGGACTGACGAACAACGTTCATCGGCAGGAAGAGCCGGTAGGGAGGCGACGATTGAGCGTCGACGCCGACTTGCGCAGTTGCATGTGTGGCAAATGCGGCCAGCGCGAGCGACAGCGCGGTCGCGACGGCGCCGCGCCGGGGCGAGCAGTGCATGGCAGGTCTCCTGGTGCCCGATCGGCGCGATGCCGCTGCGCACGCACTTCCGACACGGAGCTGCGCGACGACCTATTGCAGGGCGGCTTACTGGCTACTGCAAGGGAGGCTTACTGGAAGCAATCATCCGTAGACGCGGTCGCCAGGTTCTCGCCTGGCACGTACGTCAGCGAGGGGTGGGTGACGTTCACGACGGTGCACGTGAACACATCGAGTCCCTTCTTGCCGCACGTGCCGTTGATCAGTCGGCCAACGTGAGCGTAGATGTCGACGCCCGGCGGCCGCTGGTTCAGCGTCACGGCGTTCAGCGTGGCCACCCAGTCGCCCGTCATCTTCATCGTGACCGTCGCGCCGCTGACCTGGTTACCGCTGCTGTCTTTGACCTCGACGCTGCAGTTCTGGTTGAGCTTCTGGCCGGACGTGCTGTCGCGGAAGTAGCGCGCGGTGACGGCGCTGACCGCCATCTGCCCCGGCGCCAGCGCGTACGATACGGCCTGCTTGGCGGGCGCCACCGACGTGTTCCTCGCGGCAACGCGTCCGTCGGCGCTGCCCTCGAGGGCGGCGGTTGCGCCGACGGCGGTCGCGACCAGAAAGATGGTGATGGCGGCATGGGAACGCTTCATGTCGTAACCTCCTGCGTGCGGCCGAGCGGCCGGCCGCAATGGATGGCCGCGGCACCCGATGCCGGGAATCGTCCGGCACCGTGCGGCCTGCCCAGAGAGTAACGGTCCGGGCGCCCACCGATGAAGGGGCTCCTACCCAAAAAGTACCCACCGATTGCCCAACCGCGTTCGCTCTGATACCCTGCCGCCCGCTGCTGTCCGGCCAACGCCCTGTCAGGGCCCATCGACGACCAAGGATGGCCACTTGCGACCCGATGACATCACCCCCGAAACGGTCCACCAGGCCCTGCGTGCCATTCGCGTCGCCCGCCCGCTGACCGACTCGCCGTTGCTGCAGCTCGACGCCGTCACGGAGGGGTTGCGCGCCGAGCGCATCGCGGATTCGCCGTCGTCCCGCTCGGCCTACCTGCAGACGTGGCTCGAGGGGATCACCCGCGAGCAGCTGGGACATGTGCGCGGAAGCGATGCCCAACGTGGGGGGCGTCTATCCGACACGGGCGCTGCCATGGACAACCTCAGGGCCGACTTCAAGGCCGCCAGCGTCGATCGTGAGGCCTGGGGTGCCCTGCACTTCCACTACTTCACGGGCAGCAGCGTCAAGCTGCGCGAAGCCGCCTCGTCGCTCGGCCTCGGCTACAACACGGTCCGCCGCCGGATCGACCGCGGCTACCAGCTGCTGGCCGCAGTGCTGCAAGCGGCCGAGCAGGCGGCTGCTTCCGGTGCGGCGTCCGGTCGCACGGTGCCCCGCCCCCTGACGCGCTTCATCGGCCGCGACCTCGAGCTCGGCGCCGTCCGCGCCCTCATGGCCGAGCACCGGCTCGTCACCCTCACCGGGCCGGGCGGTATCGGCAAAAGCCGCCTGGCGATCCACTTGGCCCAGGACCTCGCGGCCGACTATCCCGACGGCGCCACGTTCGTCGAGGTGGTTGCCTTGACGGACGACCGGCAAGTACCCCAGGCGGTCCTCAGCGCCCTCGGCCTGCGCGAGGCGCCGGGCCGCAGTACCATCGACATTCTCGCCGGCTATCTGGCCGACAAGCGGATGCTTCTGGTGGTCGACAACTGCGAGCATGTGGTCGGGGCGAGCAGTGCGCTGATCCGCGAGCTGCTCACGCGAACCGCGGGGCTGCAGGTGCTTGCCACGAGCCGCGAGGAGCTGTCCGTCGACGGCGCCGTCGCATGGACGGTGCCCCCCATGGCCCTGCCGCCGGACGACGCGGCGACCTCCGCTGCCAGCCTGATGCACTACGACGCAACGCGTCTGTTCGGCACGCGCGCCGCCGCTGCCCTCACCGGGCAACCCTTGACCGACGCCGCCGCCGCGCAGGTGGCCCGCATCTGTGCCCGACTCGAGGGGATCCCGTTGGCCATCGAGCTGGCGGCTGCCCGCACCCGTCAGCTGTCGCTCGATCAGTTGGAGGCGCGCCTCGAGGACCGTTTCGCGGTGCTGAAGGACGGTCGCCATGCCGCGCGCCCCGGCCATGAAACGCTGTGGTCGGCGATGGACTGGAGCTTCGATCTCCTGACGCGGCCGGAGCAGCAGTTGCTCGCGCGTCTCACGGTGTTCCGCGGCGGCTGGACGCTCGAGGCGGCCGAGGCCGTGTGCTCCGGCGACGGTGTGGCCGAGGGCGATGTCCTCGCGCTGCTCGCGCAGTTGGATGCCAAGTCGCTCGTGTATCGGCGTGATTCTGGCGCTGCGACGCGGTTCACGATGCTCGAGACGGTGCGGCAGCATGCGGCGGATCGAACGGCTGGGATCGGGGGTGCGGGAGGGGCGCTTGATCGCCACTTGTCCTACTTCGCTGACTTGGCCGTGACGGCGGCATCCGCATGGCGAGGACCCGGACAAGAAGTCTGGTGGGCGCGCCTTCTCGCCGACGACGCCAACCTGCATGCGGCCATGACGTACGCCGCTGCAGGCGGCGGCGTACGCACCGGCATGCGGCTCGGAGCAGCGCTCACTGGGTACTGGATCCGCCGGGGCCAACTCGTGGAGGGTGAAGCGACGCTTCGCCTGCTCGCCGAATCCGCGTCGGATCACCGCTCGCCAGAATACGCCCAATTGCAGTGCTCGGCGGCCGATCTGGCGATCGGCCGCGGCGACTATAGGCGGGCAAACGGTCTGGCGGAGGAGGCGCTTTCCGTCGCTGACGCGGTGGGCGAGCGCCTCATAGCGCTCCGTTCGCGGCGGTTGCTGAGCATCGCGCGCTTCGAGCTCGGCGAACGGGCGGCGACCGTCGATGACATGCGCAATGTGGCGGGGTTGATGCGCGACGCCGGCGACCATCTGGGCGAGGCCGATTGTCTTCATTCCCTGGGTTGCATCGCCAGCTTGCTTGGCGAGGTTGCGCAGTCGCGCGCCTACTGGGAGGGTGCGTTGGCGCTGTTCCTTGCGCACGGTAACGCGCGGTCAACCCTCAGCACACGCGAACGACTGGGTAACCTTGCCTACTGGTGCGGCGATCTTGTGGTGGCCGAAGCGCACGTGTCCGCCAGCCTCGCCACCTGCGGCAATGACGATCGGAGTCCGTTTGCCGGCTTCCAGCATCGCCTCGCGGGGAACATATCCCTGCTCCGCGGTGACACCGTCGCCGCACGCGCCCACTTGCAAGCTGCACGGATCATCGCCGGCGATGTCCGGAACCCCGCCTTGGAGGCCACGACGATCAGGGCGCTGGGCGAACTTGAAGCGCAAGAGGGGGATTTCGATCGGGCTCGCAAGCAATTCCGGGCGTCGCTTCAAGTCGCACTCGAGTCGGGCCGGAAGAACGCCGCCATCGCCGCTACCGGCATGCTATTGGAGATTGCGGTCACGTCCGGTGACTTGGTAGCCGCAAGGCAATACCTTGCCGACTGTGCGTCTCTCCATGACGCATGGGAGAGCGACCCCGAAATGACATGGTATTCCGGCCTCATCGATCGAATGAGCGGCAACATTGAAGGCGCAATCGAGAAGTCGTCGCGCGCGCTACGGGCGTATTGGCGCGACGGGAACAACCGCATCGTCGTCGACATGCTGTTTGAGGTGGCGGAGCTGGCGATGGCCATGCAGCAGCCCGAGCGCGCCGCTCGCCTGACGGGCGCAGCACTCGAACACTGGGCGCGGATGGGCATCGTGCTGTCGTGGTTTCATCGCCCCGCGGCCGAGCGACTCGCCCAGAAGCTTCTTGCCGCGATCGGTGAAGCAGGTTTGGCGGGGGCAGATGAAGCGGGCCGTGCGCTCTCACTCGCCGAAGCCGTGGCTTACGCATTGGACGAAGCGCCATGGGACGCCCTGAGCGAGGTCGTAGCGGCGCGGCTTGCTGCGGGCGAACCCGCCATCGTGGCGGCGGGTTCACCGTAGTCGTCGGCCGTCATCCCTTCACGGTGCGCACGGATTTCAGATGGCGTCCCTCGGAGCAGCCTTCGGCGTTCCCCTACGGCACCGCCCCCACGTCCCTAATCGTCCACCCCAACGGCGCCACCGCCACCCCCAGCACCCGCACCTCCCAGTGCAGATGCGGCCCCGTCGCCGCCCCCGTCCCGCCCACCGCGCCGACCACCGCGCCCGGCTCGACGACCTGCCCGACCTCCACCAGCCACCGCTCCAAGTGCGCGTACCCGGAGTACACGCCCCAGCCGTGGTCGATCCACACCGTGTTGCCGGTGACGCGCTGTGTTTCGGCGACGGCCACCCGCCCGCGCGCCGGCGCGTACACGGGCGTCCCCGGACGGGCGCGGAAGTCGACGCCGTTATGGAAGCCGTTGTACACGCCGTCGTTGTAGTTGCGCCGCGTTCCGAAGGGCGACGAGAGCATCGTCGTCGTCATCGGCGTGCCCCACGGGCCCAGCCAGAGCCGCTCGGGCGTCACGGTCCGCCAGATCGGCCGCATCCGCTCGAGCTCTTCGGCCCGCACGACCGGGTCGATCGTCACCGCCAGGTTCGGCTTGCCCGTCGTGTCGAGCGTGATCGTCTCGCTGGCGTAGTCGGCATTTCGAATCGGCAGGAGGATGCTCTGCGGCGATGAGCCGCCCGCGCCGTCGATGATCGTGAGGAAGACGGACTGCTGCCCCGGTGAAAGGTCGGGCGGCGCCGCGAGGAGACCGGCGAACGTCGCGCCGTCCACGCGGATCAGCTCGGTCTCGACGTCCGCCAGCACCGCCAGCACCTTGCTTGCGCCCTCCGCCCGCACGCGCACTAGCACCGGATCGCCCTGCGCGATCGCCGCCGGCGCGACGACGAACGGCTGCGCGGGGTCCATCGGCTCGGGCGTCGGCGTGAGCGTCGGCGGTGATGTCGGCGTGGGCTGCGTCGGGACGGCATCCAGCGGCTTCACGAGGCGGACGAACCCGGCGTTGATCCAGCCCCGCGTCTCGGCCGGCGAGCGCACCGCCAGCCATCCGCCGTCGTCGTTCTTCCCTTCGACGGCCACCGCCGTTCCCTGCCCGACGGCCCCGACGACCGGGTGCAGCGTGTTCGGCCCGCCGCGGATGTTCAGCGACGGCGGCTCGACGAAGGCGTCGGCCGGAAACGTCGGCGTCGGGGTCGCGGTGGGGGTCGCGGTGGGGGTCGACGTCGCGGACGGGGTGGGCGTCGGCGTGATCGTCGGGACGGCTGTGGCGGTGGGGGTGGCGAAGCGGCAGCCGGCGAGGGCGGCGGTCCATGCCCCGACCAGCAGGACGCGCCCCAAGCTGGCGAGCGGGAGGATGCGCAGCGACGAAACCATCCGACAACGACGCACCCTTGTTTCCTCGCTCGACTCCGCGGCCTCCCCCTCCCCCAAACTTTGGGGAGGGGGTCGGGGGGTGAGGGCCTGCCGAACGGCAAGCATCGCCCCACCGGCGGCCGATTGTACGCCCGCACCCCCAAGCCGCAAGCCCCAACCCCGCCCCTCCCGCTACGGTATACTCGCCCCACCATGCTCGACCCGCCCGTCCTCCCCCCCCGTCGCATCGTCTTCATGGGCACCCCCGCCTTCGCCGTCCCCTCCCTGGACGCCCTCCTCGGCGCGGTGGACGCCGATGGCGCCCGTGCGTACGACGTCGTGGCCGTCTTCACCCAACCCGACCGCCCCGCCGGCCGCGGCCGCACCGTCGCCGCCCCGCCCGTCAAGCAGCGGGCGATCGAGGCGGGCGTGCCGCTGATCCTCCAACCCCCCTCGCTCCGCCGCGGCCCCGCCGCCGCCGACGCCCTCGCCGCCCTCGCCGCTCTCGCCCCCGACCTCGTCGTCGTCGCCGCCTACGGCCTGCTGCTCCCGCCGACGATCCTCGACGGCCCGCCGTTCGGCGCGTTGAACGTCCATGCCTCCCTCCTCCCGCGCTGGCGCGGTGCCGCCCCGATCCAGCACGCGATCCTGGCCGGCGACGCCGAGACCGGCGTGACGATCATGCGGATGGACGCCGGCCTCGACACCGGGCCGATGATCGCCACGGCGGCGACGGCCATCGGCGTGCGCGAGACGGCGGGCGAGCTGACCGAGCGGCTGGCCGCGCTCGGCGCCGCGCTCCTCGTCGACACGCTGCCGGCCTGGTTCGCCGGCACGGCCATCGCTGCGCCGCAGGACGATGGCGCGGCGACGCATGCCCCGCGGTTGACGCGTGAGGACGGGCGGCTCGACGCGGCCGAGGGCGCGCTGCGGTTGGAGCGCCGGGTGCGGGCGATGCATCCCTGGCCGGGGGCTTGGCTGACGATGCCGGACGGCGCCGTGCTGAAGGTGCTCGCCGCCGACGTCGTTGCCGGGTCGGCCGGTCCGGCAACGGAAGTGACGGCCCCGGCAACGGGTGCGATCGTCCCGGCGACACCATCGTCCCCGCCGACGCAGCGAGCGGCGGTTGGGGTCGTCGGCACGCTGGTCAATCTCGAAGGCTGGCCGGTCCTCTTGACGCCCGACGGCGCGCTGCGGCTGCGCACCGTCCAGCCAGCCGGCAAGCGACCGATGGACGGCGACGCATTCCTGCGCGGCCGCCCCGAGGTCGTCACGCACGGATGAGGCGGCCGCGGGTTGCCGGCGTGATCGTCGATGCGACGCCGATCGTCGCGTTGACCGTTCTGGTCGGGCTGGCGTCGGCGCTCGTGGCCGCCCTCGCGATGACGCGACGCGCTGCGCCGACCGCCCAGGACCCGCCCCCGCTCCCGTCGTCCGCCGCAACGCTCGACATCCCGACCCTCCCGCCGGGCATCCCGACGCCCGAGATCCCGCCGACGCCCGGCCCGAGCCCGACGCCGACGTCGACGGCCACGGCGACCCCGACCGCCACGCCGACCCCCACGCCGACGGTCACCCTAACCGCGCTCGCCACCTACACCGCCCGCCCGTCGCCGACGCTCGAGCCCACCGACGACCACCCGCCTGCGACCTCGCCGGCGCCGCCGACACCGACGGGCCGCCGCCTCTGGCTGCCGGCGGCCTATCGCAAGGCGACCCTGCCGTGAGCGATGCGCCTTCGGCCGCGCCGCACGACCCGTTGCATTCGGCCGGCGGCGACCCGTTGCCATCGGCCGCGCCGCACGACCCGTTGCTTTCGGCCGGCGGTCACTCGCTGCCTTCGCCCGGCGACGACCCGTCCACGCATTCACCACGCGCGCCCCGCCCTCTAGCGCCCGCCGTGCCGCCGCGCCGGGTCCGCGTCGTCGACCTCGGCCGGATGGCCTATCGCCCGGTCTGGGACTTGCAGCATGCGCGCGTCGAGGCGCGCAAGGCCGGCGGAGGCGCGGACGAGCTGCTCCTCGTCGAGCACGAGCCCGTCCTGACGCTCGGCCGCCGCGGCGGCGAGGGCCACATCCTGCGGCCGGGCGGCGAGCTGGCGGCGGCGGGGATCGACGTGGTGGCGATCGAGCGCGGCGGTGATGTGACCTACCACGGGCCGGGCCAGCTGGTGGCCTACCCGATCCTCGACCTGCACGGCTTCCGGACGGACGTCCGGTGGTACAGCCTGTCGCTCCTCGACGTCGTCGTCCGCACCCTGGCCGCGTTCGGGATCGCCGCCGCGGCCAGAGCCGGCGCCGACACGGGCGTTTGGGTGCCGCTCGAGGGCGCGGGCGATCGATGGGGCAAGATCGCGGCGCTGGGCGTGCGAATCGAGCGTTGGATCACGTATCATGGCGTCGCCTTGAACGTCGACCCGGACCTCGGCCACTTCGATTGGATCGTCCCGTGCGGCCTGTCCGGCGTGACCACGGTGTCGATGGCAGGCCTTCTCGGCCGGCCGGTGTCGATCGACGAGGTCCGGCCGGTGTTCGTGGCGGCGTTCGCCGAGGTGTTCGCCGCGACGTTGGATCCGCCGTTGGATCCATCGCCCCGGTAATGGCACGGCATGCCGTGCCCCGACACAGCGTCCATTTGCCACCGACGCACGTCGCTGGTTGAACGAGATCACGAGGTTCGCCGCCATGTCCATTGCCCGCATCCTGGCCGCCATCGCCGCGCTGTGCACCGGCCTCGCGCTCCTCGCCTGGCTGGCGCTCGTCACCGTCGTCGGCGGGGCGATGGTCGGGTTCGACGGCGTCGGGTTGGTCGCGGACCGCACGACGGACGCGCCGTTGATCCAGCCGGGCGTCGTCGCGCCGTCGCCGACCGACGACGTCGAGCGGGCACCCACGAGCGCGGCCCCATCTGCGACCGACGTCCCGTCCGAAACCGACGTCCCTTCCGCGTCCGCCGCCGATCCCGCCACACCGCGGACGACCGCCGGCGCATCCGCGACGGATGCCACGCCGGGCCGCGGCACGGACGGTGTCAGCCAGCTGGCCGTCGACTGGCCGTCCATCCCGACGCTCGTCGGCTGGACGCCCGTGACGACGACGGCCAGCTTCCTGGTGTATGCCGCGGACCCGGAAGACGCCGTCCTGTCGGCCGCCGCCGATCGCTGGGCGCCGCGCCTCGAGTCGATCCTCGACTACGTCGGCGATCGGCTCGGGCGCGATCTGCCGACGGTCCCGACGGCGATCGTCTTCGCCAAGCGCTACGAGGCCGCGTGTCCGGCCCGCGGCCTGGCCGCGCCGCCGGACGCCGAACGCACGGCGCCGCTCATCATGGTGTTCATCGACGCCGACACGCTCGACGTCCAGATCCGCGCCGTGCTGGCCCACGAGATCACCCACCACCTGACGATGGACGGCGCGTTCGTCGGCGACGGCGTGCTGACCGAGGGGATCGCGAACTGGGGGGCGGGCGCCTACGCGCTGGCCTGGCAGGGCTTCGACAGCTGGGACGCGGCGGCGCGGCGCTACCTTGCCTCCGGCGCGTACGTCTCGGTGGCCGACCCCAACGGCCTCCTGCCGCCGTCGGGCGAGGCATGCATCGCCCGACGCGACCGCGTCTACAACGTCCGCTCGGCGTTCGTCGAATGGCTCATTGAGCGCTACGGCATCGAGACCGTCCTGGCGATGCCCAAGACGACGATCCGCGTTGACGCCGGCAACGGCGAGACCGCGGATCGCACTGTGCCGGACTACGCCGCAGCCACGGGCGACTCGCTGACGCAGCTCGAGCGCCGCTGGCTGGCCGAGCTCACGCGGAACGACGCCCGTCCGGCCGCGGACGCCCGATGAGCCCGAGCACGCTGCGCGTCGCCGTCGCCCAGCTGAACGTACGCGTCGGCGACGTCGCCGCGAACACGGCGGCCATCGTCGACGCGCTCGCCAAGGCGCGGGCGGCCGGCGCCGACATCGCCGTCGTCCCGGAGCTGGCGGTGTGCGGCTACCCGCCCGAGGACCTCCTGCTCCGCCCGTCGTTCGTCGCGGCCAACGAAGCGGCGGTGGCCGAGATCGCGCGCCACACGGCCGGTCTGACCGCCGTCGTCGGTTTCGCGGACCGTGCGGGGGGCGACCTGTTCAACGCCGCGGCCGTCCTGCATGACGGGCGTCTCGTCGACGTCTACCACAAGGCCTACCTGCCGAACTACGGCGTGTTCGACGAGGAGCGCTACTTCAAGGGCGGCGACCGCGCGCCGGTCTACCGCCGCGGCGACGCGCGCTTCGGGGTCAGCATCTGCGAGGACATCTGGTATCCCATCGGCCCGCCCGAGCTTCAGGCGCGATCGGGCGCCGCGCTGCTCGTGAACATCTCGGCCTCGCCGTTCGTGCAGGACAAGCACCGCATGCGCGAGCGCATGCTGCGCACGCGCGCCGCCGACAACACGGCGTTCCTGGTGTACTGCAACCTCGTCGGCGGCCAGGACGAGCTCCTGTTCGACGGCAACAGCCTCGTCGTCGGTCCGACCGGCGACATCCTGGCCCGCGGCGCGTCGTTTGCGCCGGACATGTTCGTCGTCGACCTGAACCTCGAGGAGGTCTTTCGCGAACGCCTGCTCGACCCGCGGAATCGCAAGGTCCGCTTCGGCACACTGCGCGGCGCGGGCGGGCACGGCACCCGGCGCGTCGGCGATGGCGTGGAAGCGCCGGGTGAGATCGTGCTTGACGACGTGCATGTCGACGGCGCCACCGACGGCGCCGCCACGTCGACTTCGCGCATCGCTTCGTCCAGGCCGTCCAAGTCGCCCGCGTCGCCCGCGTCGCCCGCGTCGCCCGCGTCGTCCAAGCCGCCCACCCCGACCGTGCCGCTCCGCACGCCCGCGGACCCCGGCCCGCCGCCGCTCGTCGATCTGGCGGAGGTTTGGGCGGCGCTCGCGCTCGGAACGCGGGACTACGTCCACAAGAACGGCTTCCAGCGCGTCGTTCTCGGCCTGTCCGGCGGCATCGACTCGGCGCTCGTGGCCACGTTGGCCGCGGACGCGCTCGGCCATGCCGCCGTCGTCTGTGTCGGGATGCCGACACGCTACTCGGCGCCGGAGAGCCTGGGCGACGCCAAGGAGCTGTGCGAGCGGCAGGGCATCGAGTTCCTGACGATCGGCATCGACGGTGCGTTCCAGAGCTATCTCGACATGCTCGCGCCCTCGTTCGCGGGCCGCGAGCCGGACACGACGGAGGAGAACATCCAGTCGCGGATCCGGGGGAACGTCCTGATGGCCCTGTCGAACAAGTTCGGCTGGATGGTCCTCGCGACGGGCAACAAGAGCGAGACGAGCGTCGGCTACTCCACGTTGTACGGCGACACGGCCGGCGGCTTCGCGCCGATCAAGGACGTGCTGAAGATGCTCGTGTACGACCTCGCCCGCTGGCGGAACGCGCTCGGCCCAGCGCCCGTCATCCCGGAGCGCTCGATCCGGCGCCCGCCGACCGCCGAGCTCCGCGCGAACCAGACGGACCAGGACACCCTCCCACCGTACGCCGTACTGGACCCGATCCTCGTGGCGTACGTCGAGGACGAGCTGAGCGTCGACGAGATCGTCGCGCTGCTCGGCGCCGACCGTGCGATCGTCGATCAGGTCGCCCGCTGGGTCGACCGCGCCGAGTACAAGCGCCGCCAGGCGCCGCCCGGCATCAAGATCACGGCGCGCGCGTTCGGGCGGGACCGCCGGATGCCGATCACGAAGCGGGTGACCGGGGTCGATTCCGCCGGCTGACGGGCAGATCCGGTTGTGTCGACATCCCGAACCCTATCTCACATCCAACACCGCCACCCCCCCCTCGCCCAACGCCACGACGACCCGCGACCCCACGACGCTTACCATGGACGGCACGTACGGGAATCCCGTCGCCGCCGTCCATTGCCCCGTCAGCGCCGGCCGCGTCGGATCGGTCGCATCGACGACGGCTGCGGAGAGCGTGCCGCCCGGCGGCTCGGCCATCGGCCCGCCGACGACGCGCTGGCCGACGACGTAGAGGCGGTTGCCGTCGAGCTTCATGTCGGCGACGGTGCCCATGGCCAGGCCGGCCGCACCGATGACCCGTGGAGCAGCCATGTTCTGCACGTCGACCGCCCAGACCGCCGCCCGGTCGCGGCCGCTGCCCAGCCACGCGCCGTGGATCGAATCGACGGCGATGAAGGCCGTACGCCCGTCCGCGCTGAGCGCCACCGCGCTGACGACGCCCGGCGTCGACAGGTGGCCGCTCTCGCGCGGCGACGCCGGGTTGCGCGCGTTGATCAGCGTCAGCCCCGCCGTGCCGTCGGCCACGTACACCCGTCCTTCGCGCACCGCCAGGCCCCGCGGCTGGCCGGGCGTCTCGACTCGCCCCGCCCGCAACGGGACGCCGCGCGGATCGCTGATATCGAACACGGTGAAGCCCGCGTTCCGTTCGGCGACCCAGGCGAACCCATCGGCCAGGACGACGCGCCGCGCCGTCGGAGCGGCGCGCAGGCCGTCCAGCGGCGTCCCGGAGCTTGCATCGAGCGGCTCGGCCACCCGCGCGACAAGCTCGCCAAGCACCTGCAGCGTGCGGAGCGGTGTGAGCCCTCCGACGAGCACGCCCATCTCGCCGCGCATCGCCAAGTCGGTCGGCGGAAGCGGCAGCGAGTTCTCGCGGAACCCGAAGGCGGTGCCGAGCGTCGGCTCGCCGTCCGACGGGCGCGTGCGCACCGGTCCGATGCTCCCGTTCACGTTCGTGGCGAAGGCCAGTCCGGTGCCGGGCGGCCCGGCGGCGACGGCGGCGCTGTAGCCGAGACCGGCCACCTCGCCCTCGAAGACCGTGCCCTCGTCGTCCTCGAAGTCGCCGTTCCCGGGGTCGAACAGCGGCATCTTGGCGGCCGCGACGCTGCCGAGCATGCCGCCGGCGAACAGGAGCACCCCGTTGCCGGCCGCCATCGTGCGGCCGAGGCCGACGGCGTCGACGTACGGCAGCTGGTCGAAGTTGAAGACATTCGGGCTGTCCTCGACGACGAACATCTGCAGCACCTCGCCTTGCCGCGACCCCACCCAGACGTTCGAGCCGACGGCCGCCACGAACGCCGGCTCACCGCCGTTGAACCCGACCGAAGTCTCGCCGACGACCCGCGGCTCGCGGCCCGTCACATCGATCACGGAGAGGCCGTCTGTCGTGAGGACGAAGGCGCGATCGCGGGCCGCGGCAACGCCTCCGACCCCGATCGCCGGCGCCAGCCCGCCGGTCGTTCCGCCGGGCGCCGGTTGATCCGGCCGATCGAGCAGGACGATGAGCACGGCCGATGCATCCGCCCGCGACAGCTGGACCACCGCGCGCCGTCCGGTGACCGCGACGCCCACGGGACGCACGTCGCCTAGGTCGAGCCGCGTCGACTCCGGTACGGCGGCATTGCGCGCATCCACGGTCATCAGATACCCGCCCGAGCCCGTCGAGCCGACGACGGCGAACCAGCCGGCGGTGTCGTTGCTGCCCGCGGTGACGTCGATGGCACCGGGCGGCAAGGCCACGCGCGCCGCCAGCCGCGGCCGGGACGGATCGGTGACGTCGAGCAGCCGCAGCCCTGTCCCGTCGCCGGCGGGAATCGTGTGCGCTGCCGGGTCCGGTTCGTTGCCCCCGCCCGCCACGATGCCGAATTCTCCGAACGCCAACGTCACCGGCTCGAGGGTCCGCGGCGGGCCGACGAGCGCGGCCAGCCGGCCTCGTGTGACCGCCAAGGCGATGATCCGCTCGCCGACCGTGGCCGATCCGAGGGGCTCGGGACCCTCGCCCCTGCGCCGGTCGCTGCCCCGCAAGCGGTACGAAGTCACTCGCACCCCGTACGCGACATAACCGATGTCGACGTCCGCCGCGGCCGAGGCGGCCACGCCGCCGAGGGTCGCCGCCAGGGAGAGCATCACGGCGGGCTTCGCCCCGGCCAGCCCGTTCGTGACGAGCGGCAGGAAGACGCGGTGGGCGCGGGCGGGGTCGGGCGGTGCGGCGGTGCGGGTGGTGCGGGTGGGGGCGGGCCGCGCCGGCGCCTCCGTTGGCGTCGCGGTCGGCGCAACGTCTGCGCGCCGCTGCCAGCGCGTCAGGCCGTACGCACCGGCCGCCACGAGGATGCCGCCGGGGTGGACCGGGTCGGCCGCAGCGTCCAATGCGTCCGCCGGCGCCGTCCACGTGCCGACGATGCCGCCCCCGCCGCCCAGCGGGGCATCCACCACGACCAGGCGGTCGCCGGGCAGGTGGCCGGACGCCGAATCCGGACGGGCAAGCCGCACGATCGCCCTGCCGCCGACGTCCACGACGTCGAGCCCCGCGACGTCCGCGAAGCGTGCGATCCGCCGCGGAAGGTCCGGCCGCGCGTCGAACGCGAACAGGCCGCCCAGGGGGTCGACGAGCCAGGCGCGGCCGTCCCCGACCGCGAGGCGGGGTGCGACGAACCGGGCGTCCTCGGTGTCGAACAGCGTCTGCCCGATCGGACGAGGCTGCGTCGGATCGGACAGGTCGAACGCGAAGAGCCGATCACTGCCGGCCACGAGCAGGCGGTGGCCGATGGCGGCGACGTCGACGATCACGGGCGTGGACGGGGACAATGCGCTGACGGTCCGGATGTGGGCCGGGTCGCGGGCGTCCATGACGTGCACGGCGTTGTCCGTGCCGACGATCGCGATCCACCCCGGCCCGGCGGCGGGCGGCATGCCGGTGTGGACGTCGGTGATGTAGCCGATCGTCTGCGGCGCGCTGATGACCGTCGTGCTGACGATCCGCACGCCGCCGTTGCCTTCGACGATGTAGAGCCGATCGCCGGCCGCGGCGAGCCCCTGCACGTGCGTGAGGCCGGCGATCGAACCGACCGGCGCGCCGGTGGCCACATCGACGATCGCCAGGCGCTGTCGGGCGGTCGCGCCGCGCGGATCGCCCTCGATGACGAACGCATGCCCGCCGCCGGCCACGACGCGGATCGCGCCGCCGGACATCACTTCGCCGACGGCGGTGATCGAGGCGGGCTGGCGGTGTTCGAGCACGGTGCAGCCGCCGAGCGCGGAGGACAGCACGAGCCACGGTGCGTCGGACGTGATCGGCCCGAGGACGATGTCCGTCGGGCTGACGAAGGTGGCCGTCGCGTGCCGGCCGAGCCGGCGCGGCGATGCGCGCGTCGAGATGTCGAACAGATCGATGTCATGAAATACCGCACGCTGCTGCGGATCGTCGGCCACGTTCGGCGTGACGAGCGCCGCGAGCGTCCGGTCGCCGGACGACCGCACGTCGACCGCCGACACGGTCCGATCGATGCGGGCGGCGACGTTCGGTCGGTCCAGCCGCGCGAGGTCGATCACGGCCGCACCCGCCGATCCGCCGGCCACGGCAACGCTCCCGGCCGCCGCCACGTCCACGAACACGCCGACGGGGCCGCCGAGCTTGAGCCAGCTCCGGACGGCCGGCTGTTCGACGTTGTGCGTGTCGACGACGATCAGCCGGTTGCCGGCGTCCGGCCCGGCCGGCACCGAGCCGAGCACGAGCACCGTGCCGTCCAGCGCCGCCACGGCCACCGCGTCGACGCCCAACGGCAGCCACCCGGCGTCGCGCGGCCGGTACGGGTCGGCGGCATCGACGACGAGCAACCCGCCGCCCCCGACGGCGAACGCGGTCAGGCCGTCGGCCGCGACGCCGACCGCCTGGATGGGCGGGCTGCCGGCGTCGGCGCAGGCCGCCGCGGACGCGCGGGGGCGCGGCGGGCGCACAGCGAGGGCGCCGTCGACGGGGGGGCGCGGCAGACACAGGCGCGCCGCAAGCCGGGGGGCGGTGCGGTCATCCAGGTCGATGACGGCCAGGCCCGCCCCGCCGAGCGCGGCGAACGCCGCTCGGCCGCCGGCCGCCAGGTCGAGCGGTGAGGCGGGCAGCAGCCCGGAGCGGCCGACGATGCGCGGCGCCGTGCGGTCCGTCACGTCGAGGACGAACACCCGTGCGCCGATCCCGGCCGCGACGGCACCGTCGTCGAGTGCGGCGACGGTCTCGGCGGTGCCGCCCGCGGCGTCGACGAGGACGACGTCGTCGGCCGAGGGGGCCTGGGCGGCGGACTGCCCGGCGGGGAAGGCTCCGGCGCCGAGGGCCAGGCCGACCAGGAGGGCGGCGACGCCGAGTCGTGGGCTGAGACGGCAGGCAGGGTTCGGTGGCGGGAAGCGACGCATGGCACCTCTGCTCCTTGGCTGCGGCGATGACGTGCGCAACCATACCACGACCCGCAGGGCGGACAACCCGTGAATCCCGCCGCGCCGCCGCCGCGCCGCCGCCGCGCAGCCGACGATCCGGCCGGATCGGGCGCGGATCGGGCGCATGATAAAATGGTCAGCCCCGCCCGCCGGACAGGCCGGCGGCACGACGACATCGTCCGTCCGACGGACGACGCCCAAGGCTCGAAGAGGCTGCCGTGATCCGTTTCCCCAGGTGGCTCGCCGCGGCGCTCGTCGCGACCGCTGCGCTCGCTCCCGCGGCGTGCGGCGGCGCGCCGGGCGGTGCCGTGTCCACCCCGAACGGCGACGCGCCGCTCGGATCGACCCCGATCCCCGCCGCGGGCGACGGCACGGGCGCCGGCTCGGCCGACGGCACGGCCGCGTCCGACGCGCCGACCGCGGCGCGCTTCACCGCCGTGCAGGCGGCTTCCGGGCTGCACTTCCGACACGTCAACGGCGGCAGCGGTCGGAAGTACATGGTCGAGACGATGGGCGCCGGCGGCGGCCTGCTGGACGTCGACAACGACGGCGACCTCGATGCCTACCTGGTCCAGAGCGGGCCGCTCCCCGGCTTCGCCGACGAGACGCCGCTGCCGAACCGGTTGTACCTGAACGACGGCAGCGGCCGGTTCAGCGACGCCACGGCGACGAGCGGTGCCGGCGACACGGGCTACGGCATGGGCACGTGCTTCGGCGACGTGCAAAACGACGGCTGGGTGGACATCTACGTCGCCAACTTCGGCCCCGACGCGCTCCTGATGAACAACGGCGACGGGACATTCACCGACGGCACGGCCGCCGCCGGCGTGGCGAACGCGGCGTGGGCGTCGAGCTGCGCGATGGCGGACTACGACCGCGACGGCTGGCTCGACATCTTCGTCGTCAACTATGTCGACCACAGCTTGGCGAACCACAAGCGGTGTGGGCCGGCCGAGACGCCGATGTACTGTCATCCGGATGTCTACAACGGCGTTCGGGATGTGCTCTACCACAACAACGGTGATGGAACTTTCGAGGACGTTGCGGTTTCGGCGGGCGTGGCGGACGACGACCCGTCGCAGGGCAAGGGACTGGGCGTCATGTGGCTCGACCACGATGACGACGGGTGGATGGACGTCTTCGTCGCCAACGACTCGACGCGCCAGTTTCTCTACCACAACAACGGCGACGGCACGTTCGCCGAAGTCGGCGTCCAGCGGGGTGTGGCGTTCGATGCCGAGGGGAAGACCGAGGCCGGGATGGGGATCGCCGTGGGCGACATCGATCACGACGCGCGGCTCGACCTCTTCCTCACGACGCTCGACGTCGAGAGCAGCACGCTCTACCACAACGGGGCCGGCGGCTGGTTCGAGGACCTCACGGACGTGTACGGGCTCGGTGTGGATCCGCAGTCGCGCGTCGGCTTCGGCACGACGTTCCTCGACGCCGAGAACGACGGCGACCTCGACCTCTTCATCACGAACGGCCACATCATCGACAACATCCAGCTGACGAGCCCGCGGCTGACGTACGAGCAGACGGACCAGCTGTTCCTGAACGGCGGCGACGGCCACTTCACGGACGTCTCCGCCCAAGCCGGTGACCCGTTCGGCGTGCCCGGCGTCGGCCGAGCGGCAGTTGCGGGCGACCTCGACGGCGACGCCGACCTCGACCTCCTCGTCACCCACAACAACCGCGACGCCGTCGTCCTGCGCAACGACGCCAGCCCGCGCGGCCACGCGATTCTCCTCGACCTGCGCAGCCGCTTCGGCGGGCGCCCGGCGATCGGCGCGCGCGCGACGGTCCGCGCCGGCACGCGCGCCTGGGTGGCCGAGCTGGCCGCCGGCGGGAGCTACCAGGGCCAGGGCAGCTCCATGCTGCACGTCGGACTTGGCGATGCGGCGGCGGTCGACGAGATCGTCATCCGCTGGCCCGAGGGATCCAGCCAGACGGTGGCAGGCGCCGATGTGCGCATCGACGCGGTGACGCGCATCGAACAGGCCGGGGCACGATGAGCGCACCCGCCGATCGCGGCCGGGCGACGGGCCTTCCGGCGAACTTCGCCGCCGGCGCTGGGAGCGCTGCCCGGACGCCCACCGTGCGCACGAGAACGGCCGCGAGGATCGCCGCCGTTCTCGTCGCCATCCTCGCGACCGCCGGCTGCGGCGCCGGCGTCGGCACGCCGGCCGTCGGTGGCGAGCCGGCCACCCCGAGCGCTGCGGCGCTCGAATCGCTTCGCCGGCTCGACACGCTGGTCGATGCCGGCAAGCTGGACGAGGCCGTGACGCTGGCGGCCGGCTTGGTCGAACGCGAACCGAACGCGGTCGAGATCCGGCTGGCGCACGGCCTCGTCCTCGGGCAGCGGGACGGCTTCGCGGCCGCGGTGCCGGTGCTCGTGGGCGCGCTGGCGCTGGACGAGCACCACCTGCCGACGCTGACGGCGCTGGCGCGCGGCTATGACGAGGACGGCGACACGGCCAACGCGCTGACGTACGCACGGCGCATCCTGGCCGTCGATGCGCGGAACGGCTACGGCGCGACGCTCGTCGGCCGGGCGCTCATGGAGGGTGGCGACTACGACGGGGCGTTGGACGTGCTGACGCGCGCGCAGGGCAGCGGAATGGCGGACGTGTTCGGCCTGATGGGCCGAGCCTACGCGCGCCAGGGTGAGGCGCCCAAGGCCGAACAGTCGTTCCGCCGGGCGCTCGACCTTGACCCGCGCTCGCTCGAGGCGACGCTGAACCTTGGCCAGCTGCTGATGCGCGACGGGCGGACGGCGGCAGGCCAGCAGTTGCTCGATCGTCACAAGGCCCTTTCGGCGGAAGCCGATGCGGCGCAGTTCGCGGAGCAGTCGAGCCAGGTGTCCGGTGCCGGATCGCAGAACTTCCTGGTGCTGGGCGAGGCGCGCCGCACGCAGGGCGATCTGGCCGGCGCCGTGGACGCGTTCGAACGCGCCGCGGCACGCGACCCGAACGACGCCCGCCCGCTGATCGGGCTGGCGACGGTGGCGATGGACCGCCGCGCCCACGACGAGGCGCTCGCGTTCGCGCGCCAAGCCGTCGCGCTCGACGGCCAGCTTCCACTGGCGCACCTCCTGTACGGCGTCGAACTCATCCGGGCCGGCGAGGGGGAAGCGGCGGAGGCGGCGCTCGACCGATCGAGACGGCTCGCGCCGTGGCAGGCGCGCGAGTGGGACATGGTCGGCCAAGCGCTCGTCGACATCGACCAGCTCGACGATGCGATCCGGGCATACGAGGAGGCCCGCAAGCTGGCCCCCACGGACGACGTGATCGCCCTTCGACTCGGCTACCTGCACTACGCCCTCGGCGACTTCGCCCGCGCCCGCGACGAGCTGCGCGCCGCGTCCGAGCGGTCCGCGGACAACGGCGACCTGATGCTGGCCCTGGCGCTGGCGCTCGATCGGCTGGGCGATCCGGGGGTCGATGCGGCGCTGGACGCGGCAGTGGCGCGGTACGCCCGCCGGCAGGTCGGCACGCCCGAGGAGCGCGTTGCAACCTTCCGCATCTTCGAAGGCAGCGACGCGACGCTCGCGCGCTTCCTCGAGCGGTCGCGGGCTGAAGGAGCGGGCGTGACGCCGGCGCCCTGAGCGATTCGCGCTGCGCATGCGCCTTAGGCGATCCGCCGCGCATGTGTCAGAATCGCCCCTTCATCGCCCATCGCCCATCGCCCATCGCCCCCAAGGCGAATCCGCCGTCCCCCACCTGCCGAACGGCCGTATCTCGATGGACCCATCCCCCCTGCCGCCGCGCCCGTCCGGGGCGCGCGTGCCGCCAAGACTCGCTGCCGCCTGGCGCAGGCGCCACCCGTACGTGGTGGCGTACGCCGTGCTCGTCGTGCTCGTGCCGCTGGGCGCCTGGTTGTGGCGGACGCCGAGCGCCCGCTCCGGCGGCCCGGGCGGCGAGGCGACGGTCGTGGCGCGGCAGGCGGCGTTGCCGAGCGCGGGCGTCGACGTGCCGCCCGACGACCGCGACGGCGCATCCGGCGACACGCCCGCCGGCCCGAGCGCGACGCCGTCGATCACCCCGACGCCCTCGATCTCGCCCACGCCCTCCGACACGCCGACGCCGACGCTCTCGCCCACGCCGACGGACACGCCGTCGCCGACGCTTTCGCCCACGCCGTCCATCGAGGACATGGTGCCGATCGTGCCCGGGATCGACCAGACGATGAAGGACCGGCTGCGGGGCATCGTCGGCGCGGGGCAGGGCATGGGGCGGCGGTCCGACGTCCTGATGAAGGTGGGCGACAGCCTGACCGACAACACGTACTTCCTGGGGCAATCGGGCTGCGGCTGGACCGCGCTCGATGCGTACGCGGACCTCCAGCCGGTGATCGACCACTACCGCGCCGGTGCGCTGGCGCCCGAGCTCGAGACGAGCGGCTGCGCGGCCAACAGCCTGACGCGCATCAGCTGGGCGGCAAACTCGGGCTGGACGGCCGCGGCGGTCTTCGGCACGTACAAGGAGCCCCGCGAGGCGTGTCCGCCGCCGGACGACTACGCGCTGGCGTGTGAGCTGCGGCTCATCCAGCCCGGCGCGGCCGTCATCCTGTTCGGGACGAACGACGCCCAGAACGACATCGACGTCGGCTATTACGAGAGCACGCTGCGGCGGATCGTCGACGAGCTCGCGGCCAAGGGCGTCGTGCCGCTGCTCACGACGATCCCGCCGCGCCTCGACCGGCCGAACGCGCACGCGCGGATCACGTGGTACAACCAGGCCGTCGTCCGGGTGGCCCAGGGCAGCCAGGTGCCGCTGATCAACCTCTGGCGTGCGCTCTGGTCGCCGGACGTCGTGAACGCCGGGATGGCCGGCGACGGGATCCACTTGAACACGTTCGGCGGCGGGCCGTCGAACTTCACGCCCGCCGGGCTGCGCTACGGCGTGAACCAGCGAAACCTCATCACGCTGCAAGCGCTGGCGCGGCTCAAGCGCGTCGTGTTCGACGACGGGCCGCCCGAACCATGACGACGCGAGGCTGAGGGCGCCGTGCTCTTCCCGACGCTCTCCTTCGCCGTGTTCTTCGTGCTGGTCTTCCCGATCAGCTGGGCGCTGCGCCCCCATCGTCAGCGCTGGCAGTGGTTCATGATCGCCGCCAGCTACCTGTTCTACGGCTGGTGGGATCCGCGCTTCGTCGCCCTCGTCGCCCTCTCGGCCGCCGCCAACGTCGTGTTCGGCCGCCGGATCCACGGGGCTGCCGGCGGGCGGCGGCGGGCGTGGCTGTGGCTGGCCGTCGCATTCAACCTCGCGCTCCTCGGCTGGTTCAAGTACTACGGCTTCTTCGCGCGCGAGGTGAACGGCGCGCTCGTCGACCTCGGCCTCCACGGCGGCCTGCGGCTGCTGGACATCGCGCTGCCGGTCGGGATCTCGTTCTTCACGTTCCATGCCATCAGCTACGTGGTGGACATCGGCCGCGGCAAGCTCGAGCCCGTCGGGTTCGCCGAGTATGCTGTCTACGCCGCGTTCTTCCCGCACCTCGTCGCCGGGCCGATCGTGCGCGCCAGCGAGTTCCTGCCGCAGCTGTTCGTCCCGCGCGCCCTCACCCGTGCCGACGTGACGCGGGCCGGCGCGCTGATCGCGGGCGGGATGTTCAAGAAGGTCTTCGTCAGCACGTTCATCGCCGCCGCCATCGTCGATCCCGTCTTCAGCGTGCCCGATCGCTACGGCTCGTTCGACGTCCTCGTCGCGATCTACGGCTACGCCGTGCAGATCTACGCCGACTTCAGCGCCTACACGGACATCGCCATCGGGGTGGCGCTCCTCCTCGGCTTCACGTTTCCGCAGAACTTCGACCGGCCGTACGCCGCCGCCAGCATCCAGGACTTCTGGCGCCGCTGGCACATGACGCTCTCGCGCTGGCTGCGGGACTACCTCTACATCCCGCTCGGCGGCAGCCGCAAGGGTCGCATCCGAACGTACGTCAACCTGCTCCTCACGATGACGCTCGGCGGGCTCTGGCACGGTGCGAGCCTCACGTTCGTGGCGTGGGGGGCGCTGCACGGCGCGGGTCTGGCCATCGAACGTCTGGCCTCAACCAGCCGCAAGCCCCAGGCCGATGGTAGGGGCGGGTCTCAGACCCGCCCGTCCGTGGACGGCATCAACGGCACCCCCGGCAATCCCAAGCCCCCATCCCCCTCATCCAATGTCCCCATCGGCAGCGACGACCCGACGCCTCCGCCCAACCCGCTCCGCCTCTGGCTCGGCCGCCTGATCACGTTCCACTTCGTCTGCGCCGGCTGGGTCCTGTTCCGCGCGCCGACGTTCGAGGCGGCGGCGACGATGTTCCGGCGCCTGTTCACGGCCGGCGGCGCGGTGCAGCTGGCGACGCCCGCCGTCGTCAGCGTGATCGCGCTGGCGATCGCTGCGCAGCTGCTGCCGCCCGGCATCGGCCGCCGCGCCGCCGTCGGGTTCGGGCGGCTGCCGCTCGTCGTCCAGGGTGCGGCCGTCGGCGCCGCGCTCTTCCTGGCGATCGCCCTCGGGCCCGAGGGCGTGGCGCCCTTCATCTACTTCCAGTTCTGATGGACGATTCGATTCCGGCGGACCACGACGACCCGCGCACGGTCTCGCCCCGCCGCGTCTACGGCGCCGTCCTCCTCGCCCTCGGCCTGGCCGCCGCACTGTCGACGGGCCGCGTGCTGAAGGTGGCCGAGCGGCTGCCGTTCGGGCCGGTGCGCGCGCGGCTCGTCGAGGGGCTCGCGTTCGTCGACACCGCAGCGCACCGGACCGGGCTCGACGCGCCGTCGCACGGCGTGCAGCGGGCGCGCGTTGCGCTCGGCCTCGCGCCCGGCGACGACGGCCCGGCGGCGCAGCTGGCGGACGGCAGAACGAGCATCGGCGGCGCGGATGCGGATCCGCCGGCGGCGGACGATCCGCGCGCTGCGACGGCGGCGGCGCTCGTGCGCGACGCGGGGGGCGGCAGCGGGCGAGCGGCGGCGGGCACGGACACGGCCGGCGCGAACGGCATGGGCGGTGGATCGGACACGGCGGGCGGGGCGGCCACCGCGTGGTGGCGCACGGCGGGCGACACACGCGGAAGCGCCGGCCCGACGGCGACGCGAAAGCCGGCGGACACGGCGACGCCGCCGCCCGCCCGGCCGATCTCGCCGGACGCGCCGCTGCGGGTGATCGTCGCCGGCGACAGCTTCGCCCAGCCGCTCGGCTTCGAGCTCCAGAACTTCGCGACCCGCGACGGGATGACGTCCGTTGAAGTGGACGGGCGGATCAGCACCGGGCTGGCGCGACCGGACTACTTCGACTGGCCGGCGCAGGTGGCCGAGATCGCAGGCACGACGGGCGTCGAGGCGATCGTGTTCTTCGTGGGCGCGAACGACGATCAGAACATGATCTTGGACGATGACTCCGTCGTCGAGGTGGCGACGAGCGAGTGGACGGACGCGTATGCCGAGCGCGCGGCATCGCTGATGGACGCGTGCCGGGAGATCCGGCTCTACTGGGTCGGCCTGCCGGTCATGCGCGACGCGGACGACCACCGCGCGGCCGCGGCCGTGAACGCCGCCGTGCGTCGCGCGGCGGCGGCGCGGCCGTGGGTGAAGTTCATCGACATCTGGGAGACGTTCGAGGGCCCGGACGGCCGCTTCAGCCTCTACCTGCCGGACGAGACGGGCGAGCTGATCGAGGTTCGGGGTCCGGACGGCGTTCACCTCAGCCGCACGGGCACGAACATGGTGGCCGCCATGCTCTACAACGCCTTCGGCCGGACTTGGAACCTGGCGACGCCGACGCCGACGGCCACGGCGACGGACACGGCAGAGCCGACCACTCCGCCGACCGCACCGCCGACGGCCCCGCTGCCCGGCGCCCGACCGCCCGTCGCGCCGTCGCCGCCGATCACGCCGCCGTGGCCCGCCGGCTTCGAGACGGCAACGCCGACGCCGCGGGTTGTTCGGCCGGCGTCGCCGCGGATCGTCACGGCGACGCCTAGTGGGTGACGGGTGGCCTACGGCGCCTCGTCGCGATCAGCGGGTCGCGTTTGCCTCGAGCGTGTGCAGGAGCGCCAGCAACCCCAGCCGATAGCTCTCCGCCCCGAACCCGTACACGCCGCCCACGCACACCGCCCCGAGCACGGACACCCGCCGGAACGCCTCCCGCGAAGCCACGTTCGACAGGTGCACCTCGACGGCCGGCACGCCCGCGGCCGCGACCGCGTCCCGCAGCGCGACGGACGTGTGGGACAGTCCGCCGGCGTTGATCAGGATGCCGTCGAGCCCGCCGTCCATGGCCGCGTGCATCGCATCGATCAGCGCGCCCTCATGGTTCGACTGAACGATCGTCAGATCGGCGCCATTCGCCGTGCCGATCGCCCGCAATGCCGTGTCGATCTCGGCCAGCGTCGTCGTGCCGTATATGTCCGGTTCGCGGCGGCCGGTCAGGTTCAGGTTGGGGCCGTGGAGAACGAGGATGCGCCGTCGGGAAACCGTCGTCGTCGACACGTGCGTGACGGTCCGCTATCCGAGGTGATCGAACGACGCGTGCAGCGTCTCGAGCGCGTGGTCCACCTCGCCCGGTTGGATGACGAGCGGCGGCGCAATCCGGATGACGTGGTGGTGCGTCTCCTTGCACAACAAGCCGCGACCCTGCAGATCCTCGCAGTAGCGGCGCGCCCCGCCGGCCTCGGGCCAGAGCTCGATGCCGATCCAGAGGCCCACCTGGCGCACCTCCTTGATCGAGCCGTGGTCGAACGACTCCAAACCGGCGCCGAACCGCGCCCCCATCGCCGCCGCGTTCTCGACCATCCCCTCGTCGCGCAGCACCGTCAGAGCCTCGGTGGCCACCGCCGCGCCCAGCGGGTTGCCGCCGAACGTGCTGCCGTGGTCGCCGGGCTGGAAGACGTCCATCACGGCGTCGTCGGCCAGGAACGCGCTGACGGGGTACATTCCGCCCGCCAGCGCCTTGCCCAGCGTCACGCCGTCCGGCCGGACGCCCTCGTGGTCGCACGCCATGAGCAGCCCGGTGCGGCCGAGGCCGCTCTGGATCTCGTCGGCGATCATCAACACGTTGTTCGCGTCGCAGATCTGGCGGATCCGCTTCAAGGTCCCCGCGGGCGGGACGATGATCCCGGCTTCGCCCTGGATCGGCTCCAGCAGCACGGCGCACGTGTTCGGTGTGATCGCTCGCTCGATGGCGTCCGCGTCGCCGAACGGCACGAGCTTGAACCCGGGCGTGAACGGGCCAAAGCCGGAACGGTACTGCGGCTCGTCGGAGAACGAGATGATCGTGATCGTCCGCCCGCCGAAGTTGCCGGCCATGACGATGATCTCGGCCTGGCCGTCCGGGATCCCCTTGACGGTGTAGCCCCACTTGCGCGCCGCCTTGAGCGCCGTCTCGACGGCCTCCGCACCGGTGTTCATCGGCAGGACGCGCTGGTAGCCGGTCATCTCACACAGGATCCGATAGAACGGCCCGAGCTTGTCGTTGCGGAACGCACGGCTCGTCAGGGCCATCCGCTGTGCCTGCTCGACGAACGCCGCGACGATCCGCGGGTGGTTGTGCCCCTGGTTCACCGCGCCGTACGCCGCCAGGCAGTCCAGGTAGCGATTGCCGTCCACATCCCACACCCAGCTGCCGAGGCCGCCGGTGAGCACCACGTCCAGCGGGCGGTAGTTGTGGGCGCCGTAGCGCTCTTCTAGGGCGATGTAGTCCTGGCTGGACTGCGCCTTCACACCCGAGGCGGTGTCGATCATGCTTGGCTCCCGAAGTGCGCGGCGCGCGGACAGGCCTGTGAGCGGCGATTATAGGGCGATTCGCGCGACAGGGGGACGGCGCATCGAGACCGCCGGCTCCGCGGCGGCGATCCGGCCGTAACCCGTTCGGCATCCGGATTGTCCCCAACATCGCATTCCGAACGTACGATCGGACGACCGCGCGCAGTCCCGCCGAGATCGGCAGAGGAACCCCCAATCATGCGCCCAATCATGCGCCACTTCCCGCTTCCAGCCCTCGCCATCCCTCCGGCCGCCGTCGGCGTCGCAACAGTGGCCCTCGCCGCAGTGGCCTTCGCCGCCGCTCTCGTCCTCGCCGGGGCGCGCACGACGCTCGCCGACCGCCCGGACATCTCGCGTGCCGCCCGCGCCGACCGCCCCGCCCAGGCCGCCACGCCGTCGCCTGACCCGCGGCCCAACCTGGTCGCCGACCGCGGCCACTGGAAGCTCAAGGGCCGCAACATCGGCATCGGGAACCGCTGCGTCACCGGCAACGGCTACGACCAGGGCTTCCACATCTGCATCGCCAACCACGGCAGCGCGCCGTCCGGCCCGTTCGTCGTCACCGCCGACGGTGCGCCGTCCGTGCCGGTCCTCTCGACCGGCGGGCTCGAGCCCAACGAGACGTTGTGCGCGCCCGTCGACGTCGCGCCGGGCGTCGGCCTCTTCATCGACGCCGGCGACACCGTGGCGGAGTCGGACGAGAATGACAACTGGCAGCCGCCCGTGCCCGTGCCAACGCTGGCGCCGATCGCCCACCCAACCTGCGTGCCCCACGCGACGCCCATGGCCGAGCTGACCGGGACGGGCTGGTCGGGCTTCGTCGACACCCAAGGTTTCGGCTGCTGGCCGACGCACCTGCCGACGAAATACCTCGACGGCGCCCGCGTGGCGAACGACGGCGAGGTCGCGGCCGGTCCGTTCCGCATCGGCCCGCCCGGCTGGACGATCCACGATCTGCCGGCCGATGCGGATCGGACGGTCGATCATCACCGCGTCGCGAGCAGCTTCTCGAGCGAGATCGACCCCGACAACGATGTGCCGGAGCACTCCGAGACGAACAACACGATCCACTTCCTGCGCGCGACGGCGCCGCCGACATGCACCGCAGATGCGACCGTGACGCCCTCGCCCACACCGACGCCGATCGGGACGCCCGGACCACCCGACCTCACGGCGACGATCACGCTGAACATCGGCCGCTGCGACAACGACGGCGCGCTCTTCGGCCCGTACCACTACCGCCCGTGCATCGTGAACCAGGGCGGAACCGAAGCCCGCGGCTTCGTCGCGCGCTTCGGTGAGGGCGCTGAGGCCGAGGACGTCGCCGTGCCGCAGCTGGACGCCGGCGGGCGCCTCTGCCTGGCCGAGCGAGCGCTCGTGTCGACGGTCATCGACATCGACCCCGACAACCGCGTCGCCGAGTCCGACGAGACGAACAACCGCGTGCCCGTGCACATCCCGCCGGAGCTGCCGCCTCCCGCGTGCACGCCCGGACCGGCGCCGACCGCGACGCCGACCCCCATCACGCTCCCCAACCTGCGCGGCTGGGCCCGGTGGTGGATCGACCTGCCGGAGGGCTGCATCCCGACGGACCGGCCGGTGCCGCCGTTCTACAGCGAGATCACGGTCCAGAACGTCGGCGGCGCCGCGGCCGGTCCGTTCGACACCGTCGCCGAACCGCCCGGTGCCCAGCGCTGGGCGTTCGAGGCGCTGTCGGCCGGCGCGAGCTACAGCCGCGGACCGAGCCTCCTCACGTTCTACCGCGCCGTGATCGACCCCGACAACCGCGTCGTGGAGAGCGACGAGAGCGACAACGACATCTACGTCCCGGTGCCGACGATGCCGCCGTACTGCCCGACGGCGACGCAGACGCCCGGAGACGGATCGCCGACGCCGGTCCGGACGGTGACGCCGTCGCTCACGCCGTCCGTCGTCCCCGGGCGGCGGCTGTTCGTGCCGCTCGTCGTGCGCACGGATCGGCTCGCCGGCCGCTGATGCCGGGAGCTGGTCGATAACCACAATCGACGGCCGTTCGACAACCTTATATTTATAGGTAGACATCACTCGAAACCGATGATACAATCGCCGTATGTTGGATGCGACCGATCACATCATCGTCCAGCGTCTTCAGGTCGACGGCCGGGCGACGCAGCTCGAGCTGGCGCAGGCCGTCGGCCTCTCGCAGCCGGCGGTGGCGGAACGGATCCGCAAGCTCGAGCAGCGCGGCGTCATCGTCGGATACACGGCGCGCGTGGATGCCGCCATGCTCGGCAAGGACATCACGGCCTTCATCGGCGTCGCGATCGAGCACCCGCGGTACTTCGACGCCTTCGCCGAGATCGTGCTCGAGCTCGACGACGTGCTGGAGTGCCACCGCGTCGCCGGCGACGACTCGTACCTGCTGAAGGTGAAGACGGCCAATACGGGCTCGCTGGACGCGCTCCTCGTCGGCACGCTGCGCACGATCCCGGGGGTGACGCGGACGTACACGACGATCGTGCTGGCGTCGATCAAGGAAGAGAGCCGCATCCACGCGGCGGCGCCGGTCCTCGGCGACATCGGGAGGAAGCAGGGATGACGACGACGACGATGACGACGACCATGACGACGACGATGTCCGGACCGAGGACGCTACCGCTTGCCCACCGCATGGCGCGCATGGAGGCCTCGGCCATCCGCGAGATCCTGAAGGTGGCCGAGCGCCCCGACATCCTCTCCTTCGCCGGCGGCCTCCCGGCGCCCGAGCTCTTCCCGATCGAAGCGCTGGCCGACGCACACGCCCGCGTCCTGGCGCGCGAGGGTGCCGCTGCGCTGCAGTACAGCGCCACCGAAGGCTTCGCACCGCTGCGGGACTGGATCAGCGCGCGCCTGCGCGCCGCCGGCATCGACTGCGATGTCGAGCACACGCTGATCACGACCGGTTCGCAGCAGGGCATCGACCTCGCCGCGCGCGTGCTCGTCAACCCGGGCGACCGGGTGGCGGTCGAGAACCCGAGCTACATCGCCGCGCTCCAGGTGTTCAGCGGCTACGAGGCCCGTTTCGCTGCGATCGCCAGCGACGGCGACGGACTGCAGGTCGATGATCTCGCACGTCAGCACGCGGCGGAGCCCGTCAAACTGGTCTACGTCGTCCCGAACTTCCAGAACCCCAAGGGCACCACGCTCTCGCTTCCCCGGCGGCAGGCGCTGGTGGCGTTCGCGCAGCGGCACGGCGTTCCGATCCTCGAGGACGACCCATACGGTGCACTGCGCTTCGAGGGCACGCCGCTCCCCTCGCTCGCCGCGCTGGACCGCGAAGGCGTCGTGGTCCACCTCGGCACGTTCTCTAAGACGCTCGCCCCCGGCCTGCGCGTGGCATGGGCCGTCGGGCCGATCGACGTCCTGCGGGCGATGACCGTCGCCAAGCAGGCCAGCGACCTACACTCCGCCAGCCTCACGCAGCGTGCGGTCTCGGCCTTGTTCGAGCGGTTCGATTACGAGGCGCACTTGACGACGCTGCGCCGAGTATACGGCGAGCGGCGGACGGTGATGCTGGCCGCCCTCGACCGCCACATGCCCGCGGGCACCGGTTGGACGCGGCCCGAGGGCGGCATGTTCACGTGGGTGGAGCTGCCGGGCCGACTGCGCGCCGAGGACATCTTCGAGGCGGCGCTGGCCGAGAAGGTCGCGTTCGTCCCGGGCAGTCCGTTCTATGCCGTGGAGAAGCGCCACGACACGCTGCGCCTGAACTTCTCGAACCGGCCGCCGGAGCGGATCGACGAAGGGATGGGGCGGCTGGGGCGGGTGGTGGGGAGATGGGCGGGTGAAGGCAGGCGGATCAACGGCTGAAGCCGTCGCCGATCTCAGCCCCGCTGCCCGCCGACCACCGCCTCCACATCCCCCATCCTCACCTCCCCGAACAACCGCACGTCCCCCACCCCCACCGGCAACACGAACCGCAGCCGCCCCCCCACGCCCTTCTTGTCGGCAGCCATCGCCGCCAGGATCGCTCCCGGTTCGATCGTCGGGGCAACGGTCGCGACATCCGTCGGCAGCCCGAGGTCGGCCAAGAGCGCCGCCAGCCGCCGAGGTAGCTCAGCCTCGACGAGCACGCCGATCCGCTCCGCCAGCCGCGCCGCCATCACGAGCCCAACCGCCACCGCCTGCCCATGCCCCACGCCGTAGCCCGCGGCCTTCTCGATGCCGTGGGCGAACGTGTGCCCCAGGTTCAGCACCACCCGCCGTCCCCCCTCGCGCTCGCGCGGGTCGCGGTGCACGATCAGGGCCTTCACGGCGACGGCGCGGGCGATGACGTCGACGAGGTCGTCGTCCGGCCAGTTCGCGGCGCCGAGGGTCGGATCGTAACCCGCCGCCGCGCGCGCCTCGAGCGTTTCGAGCAGCGCGCCGTCGCCGATGACCGCAGCCTTGACGACCTCGGCCAGGCCGGCGGCAAAGATGTCGGCGGGCAGTGTCGCCAGGACGGCGATGTCGGCGATCACGCGGCGCGGGGGGTGGAACGCGCCGGCCAGGTTCTTGCCCGCCGCCAGGTTGATCCCGGTCTTGCCGCCGACCGCCGCATCGACCATCCCGAGGAGCGTCGTCGGCACGGCGGTCCAGGCGACGCCGCGCAGGTACGTCGCCGCCGCGAAGCCCGTGACGTCGGTCAACGCGCCGCCGCCGAGCGCGACGACGTGGCCGGTGCGGTCGAGGCCGGCCGCCTGCCAGCCGTTCCAGAGCGCGAGGAGCGACGCATCGCACTTGGCCGCCTCGCCCGCCGGCAGCACGTCGATCGTGGCCGGCGCGAGGCCGTGGGCCGCGAGCGACGCCGCGGCGTCGGCGGCGTGGAGCGGCGCCACCGTCGTGTCGCTGACGAGCACGACCGGCCCGGCCGTGCCCTCGACCCGCAAGACCGCCCCGAGGGCGTGCAGCAGTCCGCGGCCGATGACGACGCGGTGTCCGCCGCCCCCGGCTCCTGGGCCGCGACCGCCGCCGCCCCCAACCCAGACGGCGCGCGTCGACGCCCAACCGGATGTCGCGGCCGATGCCTCGACGAGCGCGGCGGCGGCGTCGACCGTCGCATCCACGCCTCGGCGGTCCGTGCCGGTCTCGACATGCCACGGCAGCGTCCCGTACAGCGCGCGCCGCCGGCCGTGCAGCCGGCCGAGACGCGGCCACACCGACGTCGATCGGCCGGCTATCGAATCGCCCGCCGCCGAACCACGCGCCACCGTCCCGCCGAGCAACGGCCGTTCGCCGGGCGCGGCGGCGAGCCGCTCGGCCAGGACGTCGATCGGCGCGTCGAGGACGAGGATGAGGGCGACCGCGGCGAGCGCCGCCCGGTTCGCCGGATCGACCAGCGTCCCGCCGCCGAGGGCGACGACGGCGTCGGGACGGGCGCGCAGGTCGTCGACGAGGGTCGCCACGGCCGCGGCCTCGCGCGTGCGAAAGCCCGCTTCACCTTCGGCTGCAAAGATCGCCGTGATCGGCATTCCAGCGCCATGGGCGACGACATCGTCGAGGTCGATGAAGCGGCGGCCCAGCCGCGCGGCGAGGGCGCGGCCGAGCGTCGTCTTGCCGGCGGCGGGCATACCGGCAAGCGCGATCGGCACGTCGCTTCGGTGGCTCATCGAACGTCGCCCGGCGGTTCGTCACCGTACCCGAAGCGCCATGGCACGTCGTCCATCGGCAGGTCGGCGACGCGGTTGCGGCGCAGGCGGGCGATGCGGTCGTCGAGTTCGTCGACGCTGTCGCCGCCGAGCTTCTCGAGCAGCGCATCGGCCAGGACGATGGCGATGACGGCCTCGGCGGCGACGGCGGCGCGCGGCACGGCGCAGATGTCGGAGCGCTCGTAGCGCGTCTCGGCGGCCTCGCCCGTGGCCAGGTCGACGGACGCGAGCGGCGTGAGCGTCGTCGAGATCGGCTTCATCGCACCGCGGACGACGATCGGCGCGCCGGTCGTGATCCCGCCCTCGAGCCCGCCGCCGCGGCCGCCGGTGCGGACGATGCGCCGGTGGCCCGTCCCGGCCACGCCGCCGAGCGCGCCGTCGCCGCCATCGTCGTCGCCATCGTCGTCGCCATCGTCGTCGCCCGCCGCGAGCGCAAACCGATCATGCACCTCGGTCCCGCGCCGCCCCGCGTTCGCGAACGCCGGTCCGATCTCCGCGCCCTTGATGGCCGGAATGCTCGTCACGGCGCCGATCAGCCGCCCCGTCAGGCGCCGGTCCCAGTGTACGTGGCTCCCGAGCCCCGGCGGCACGCCCAGCGCCACGACCTCGAAGACGCCGCCGAGCGTGTCGCGATCCCGCGCGGCGGCCTGGATCGCGGCGCGCATCGCGGCCGAAGCGGCGGGGTCGGGACACCGTACGTCGGACGCCTCCGCGGCGGCGAAGCAGGCACGGTACACGGACTCCCACGACGAGTCGTCATCCGCCACCGACGGATCCTCGCCGGCAACGGAACCAACCGTCCCTTCCCCGGCCAAGCGTCCTCCCCCTCCCCCAGACGTGGGGGAGGGGGTCGGGGGGTGAGGGCCTCCCGCGACGACGTCCCCAATCTGCACGACATAACATCCGATCTCGATCCCAAACCGCTGCAGCAGCTGCAGACACACCCCCCCCACCGCCACCCGCGCCGCCAGCTCGCGCGCGCTCGCCCGCTCCAGACCGAGGCGCAGATCGCGGTAGCCATACTTCACGGCGGCCGACAGGTCGGCGTGACCGGGGCGGGGGATCGTCAGCGGCGGGATGTCGCGCTCGGCCCACGAGGCATGGTCCGCGTTGTCGATGATCAAGGCGATCGGGGCGCCGGTCGTGCGGCCGCCCAGGACGCCCGCTGTGATCCGGACGCGGTCGTGCTCGATCGCCATCCGCCCGCCGCTACCGAAGCCCTTCTGGCGGCGGGCCATCAAGGCGTCGAGGGCCGCACGATCGATCGGCAGGCCGGCCGGCATCCCCTCGAGGATCGCGGTGAGCGACGGGCCGTGCGACTCGCCGGCGGTGAGGAAGCGCAGCGGCATCGTCGGGGCGGCGCGGCTAGGCGCCGTTGCGGGACGGCGCGGACGACGGGAGCGTCGCGGCCAGCGGGGCCATCATCGACCAGGCCTCCGCGGCCCGCCGCATCACGTCGACGGGTGCGTCGACGCCCGTCCAGAGCGTGAACGCGGCCGCGGCTTGGTGGACGAGCATCGCCAGCCCCCCCTCGGCCCTTGCGCCGGACTCTCGTGCGTGTCGGACGAACGCCGTCTCGGCCGGGTGCGCCACGAGGTCGACGACCGTGACGCCCTCGGGCAGCGGGATGGGCAGCGGCCACGGCGACGCGCCGACGTCCGGCGCAGCGCCGATGGACGTCGCGTTGACGAGCAGCGCGGCGCCGGCGGTCCGGGCGACGACGGCGGCGGAATCGAACGGCCCCGTGCCGAGCTCGGCCCCCGGGAAGTGCCGATGCAGGTGGCTGACGAGCACCGCCGCGCGGCCGCTGGACCGGTTCAGCACGTCCACCGCGTAGCCGCCCGCCAGCAGCACGCCGACGACGGCCCGCGCTGATCCGCCGGCACCCATGACGACGGCGCGCTTGCCCCGCCCGTCGGCCGCGCCGAGCGTACGGATGACGTGCCCGAAGCCGAGCACGTCCGTGTTCTCGCCGCGCATGTGCCCGTCGGCGGTCATGACGACGGTGTTCACGGCGCCGACCTTTTGCACGATCCGGCTCTCGTCCTCGACGCGGCTGTGCATGTCCACTTTGTACGGCACGGTGACGTTCATGCCCGCCAGCGCGCCTGCGCGCAGCTGCGCGATGACCTCGTCCAAGGCGTGCGGGCCGGGCGGCGTCGGGCGCAACGCATAGGCCGCGTCGATGCCGGCGGCGGCGAATGCGGCGTTGTGCATGGCCGGCGAGGCGCTGGCGTGCAGCGGCCAGCCGACGAGGGCGTAATGGGCGGTGGGCATGATCCGGTCAGTTCGGACGACGGATTGGAAGACGGATCGGAAGACGGATCGGGCATGCATCCTTGTCGGAGACCTGCCCGTCACCGCGGACTCGATGAACCGCTGACCAGATCAGTTGTCGATGCCCCCGGGCACGATGAGCGTGTAGTTCAGCGTGTTGCCCGCGAGGTAGTTGAACACCCTGAACGTGTAGTTCGGCGTCGTGTCCGAGCACCACGGCGCCACGCTGAGCGATTGACCAACCTTGAAGCGAACTTCTTCGACGAACGGGTTGGTCGCCGTTCGGAAGCTCTGGAGGTAGTACTTCTGGCTTGGACCGTTCCAGATCCGAGCGCCGAACGGGCTGCTCGTCAGGAACGCGTCGCCTTCGTCGTTCCAGACCTCGACGCCGATGCCGTTTTCGGTCGGCGTGCCGCCGGAGGACATCGTGTAGCTCAGCCGGAGCGTGTACTCGTTGCAGGCGGTGAGCGTGGCCGTGTGCGACGCGAAGCTGCCGCCGCCGTCACCGTTCAGCGTGACATTCTGAACGACGGTCAGGTCGGCCGCATGCGCGACCGAAGTGGGTCCGATGGCGATGATCGCCGGCACCAGGGCGCAAGCGGTCAGCAGGGCGGGCAGGAACCGTCGGCTGAGCATGTTCGTTCGTCTCCGTAGTTCTTGGTGCGCCCGGAGGGACGCATGCAGTCCGGATCAGAGGGCAGCGTGCATTGTACGGCGGTCAACGCGCTCTCGCCAGTGGTCGATGCGCGCGGTTTGCGGTCGCCCGCTGCCGATGGTTGTTGACGGTAATGGGCGCCGTCGCTACATTCGTCCGCACCCTGAACCGACGATCCCCGACTGCCCGACAGGTTCGACCGACGCCGACATGCCGATGGACCATCAGCTCGAGCCGAACCACATCGTCGTTCAGCGCGCACGGGCCGTCGCACGGGCCGTCGCCGGGCGACCCATGCCGGTCGGTACGGTCACGTTCCTGTTTTCCGACATCGAGGGCAGCACCCGATCGTGGGAGCGGTTCGCGGCCGGCATGAACGCGGCGCTGGCCCGCCACGACACGCTCATGCTGCGGGCGATCGAGGACGCCGGCGGCATCGTGTTCAAGACCGTGGGGGACGCGTTCTGCGCCGTGTTCGACCGCGCCGGCGACGCGCTGCGGGCGAGCCTCGCGGCACAGGCGTCCATCGCGGCCGAGGACTGGGGCGCGTACGCGCCCGGTTTCCCGCCGCTGCGCATCCGGATGGCCCTGCACACCGGTACCGCCAGCACGCGCGACGACGACTACTTCGGGCCGGTCCTCAACCGTACGGCCCGGCTGGAGGCGGCGGGCCACGGCGGCCGGGTGCTCGTGTCGCTCGTGACCCAACAGCTGCTGCGCGACGGCTTGCCGGAAGGGGTCGCCCTTCGCGACCTCGGTGAGCATACGCTCGAAGACCTGACCCACACCGAGCACATCTTCGAGGTCATCGCGGACGTGCTGACCGGTTCGTCCGAACCACTGCGCACCGCAGGTCAGCTCACGACCGGCGAGCGGATCCAGGTCGACGCCGACGCGGATATCCAGCAACTGCCGACCGCACTTGCCGCGCTGCTGGACGTCGTGCGCGACGAGGGACGCAGCGTGACGCTGTCGCCCGAGGTGCTGCGCGACATCGCCCGCCATCCGCCCACGGACTTGGCCGCTTACCGCCTCGGGCGCATCGCGGCGTGGTCGCAACCGCAGTTTCGACTGGACGGTCGGTTCGTCGAGCTCGCGCTGCTGATCGACCAGGGGGAGGAGACGTCCACCGGGCGCTGGGCGTCGCGCGACGAGCGCTTCAACGATCTCGCCGCTCTCGTCGCGGCGGCGCCCGACCCGGCGCTCGTCGTGCTCGGTCCGCCCGGCAGCGGCAAGAGCACGCTGCTCCGGCGGCTGGAGCTCGATGCGGCCGTCGCCGCCCTGCGCAGCGGCGCGCGCGACGCGCCGATCACGTTCTACCTCGAGCTGAACCACTTCAAGGCCGACAGTCCGGGCGCGCCGCTGCCCGCGCCGATGGAGTGGCTCGCGGCCAACTGGCGTCTCCGCTACCCGGACCTGCCCGAGCTGTCGGCCCTCCTGCGCGCCTCGCAGGTGACGCTGCTGTTGGATGCACTGAACGAGATGCCGGTGGCGGACGAATCCGAGTTCCGCGAGGCCGTTCGGCGCTGGAAGGACTTCATCCACCAGACGGTGCAGCAGGCGCCGCGCACCCGCCTCGTCTTCACGTGCCGCAGCCTGGACTACAGCGCGCCGCTGTCGACGCCCGAGCTGCGCGTGCCGCAGGTGCGCATCGAGCCGATGAGCGACGATCAGGTGCGCCGGTTCCTGCGGCTCCACAGCCCGCTGGACTGGCGGGCGATCTGGGACGAGCTGCACCGTGGCCAGCAGTTGGAGCTCGTGCGCTCGCCGTACTTCCTGAAGCTCCTGGTCGAACAGGTCGCCGACCGCGGCGTCGTGCCGCACGGCCGCGCCGCGCTGTTCACGGGCTTCGTGCGGCAGGCCTTGCGGCGTGAACTCGAGCGGGACAACCCGCTGTTCAACCCGGGCGCGCTCCTGTCCAGCCGCGACTGCCGGCGGCTGGCGAACTGGGCGTGGCGCACGGAGTGGGAGCTGCCGGATCACGGCCTGCTCATCCCGAAGCTGTTCGATCTGGCCTACTCCATGCAGGCCGAACACTCGGACGGCAAGGCGGCCCATCTGCGCCTGGACTACGACGCGGCGCTCGAGATTCTGGCCGATCAGCGGGATGAGGACATCCTGCGCGCCGGCATGGCGCTGTCCGTGCTCGACGAGGACACCGTCAGCGACGAGATCCTCTACGTCCACCAGCTCGTGCAGGAGTACTTCGCCGCCCAGCGCCTGGCGGCGACGCCGGACGGCGTGGCCGAGCTCGTCCGATCCCCGTGGCGGGCGGACGAGGTGCGCCCGTCGCTCGCGGAGATCGAGCGGATGATCGCCCCGGCCGACCCGCTGCCGCCGCTGCCGACGACCGGTTGGGAGCAGACGGTGTTGATGGCCGCGGCGATGAGCACCGAGCCGGATCGGTTCGTGCACGCGGTGATGGACGGCAACCTGGCGCTGGCGGGCTGGTGCGCGGTGCAGCCGGACGTGCCGCTGTCCGAAGGCGTGCGGGCGCGGCTTGCGCAGGCGCTGGTGGCGCGCAGCCGCGATCCGGCGGCCGACCTGCGAGCCCGGATCGACGCCGCGTCGGCGCTTGGCCGCATGGGCGATCCGCGGTTCGAGCGGCGGCCGGGTCCGGACGGCGATTACCTACTGCCCCCGATGGTCGCGATTCCGGCGGGCACGTACGTGATGGGCCATGACGACGTCTCCACCGAAGGCGAGTCGCCTCGGCATCCGGTAACGCTGCCGGCCTTCACGCTCGGACGGTTCGCCGTGACGAACGCCGAGTGGACGTTTTTCGTCGCCGCCGGCGGGTACGACGATGCCAGGTGGTGGGACACCGAGGCGGCGCGCGCCTGGCAGAAGGGCGAAGGCACGGCGGAAGGCGTGCGCAACGGGCTGCGATACTGGCGGATCCGCTGCCGGCAACAGCCCACGCTGCTCGACGAGCTGCGGGCGGCCGGACAGATGGACGACGAGCGCTACGAAACGTGGCGTCGTCGCCTGGCCATGGACGACGCCACGTTCGAGGATCATCTGCGCGAGTCATACCCGGGCGGACGCATCACCCAGCCGCGATTCTGGCGGGATGAAGGGTTCAACCAGCCCGCTCAGCCGGTGGTCGGCATCAGCTGGTTCGAGGCGCGGGCCTACACGCTGTGGCTCTCCCACCAATCGGGCCGCGCCTTCCGCCTGCCGACGGAGGCGGAATGGGAGGCGGCCGCTCGGGGCACGGAGGGGCGGCGCTTCGCGTTCGGCGACATCGGCGACATCGGCGACATCGGCGACATCGGCGGCAGCCCGGCCGGCAACACGGTGGAAGCGCATCTCCGGCGCCCGTCGCCCGTTGGCGTGTTTCCCGACGGGGACACGCCCGAAGGCCTGGCCGACATGACGGGGAATGTCTGGGAGTGGACCAGCAGCCTCCTCGGCAAACGCCTCGACCACGCCGACTTCGGGTACCCCTATGACCCGTCCGACGGACGCGAAGACGCCGATGCCGGTGCCGACATCGCCCGCGTTGCGCGCGGCGGCGGTTGGTACCACGGGCTCGATGTGTCCGCGGCGACGGCGCGCTACGCGTTCTATCCGGATGGAAGCGGCGCCAGCGTCGGCTTCCGGCTGGCGGAGTGACCCGCCGGTGACGGCTGGGCGAGTCGGCCCTACACCGCCGCCTCGCTCACCGTCACCTTGATCATCTTCACCGGCGTCCGCGGCCGATCCCGCTGGTCCGTCGGCGCCGCCTCGATCGCCCGGACGACGTCGAGGCCGTCCGTAACCTTGCCGAAGACGGGGTGCTTGGAGGCGCCGGGGCTGAAGTAGTCCAGGAAGGCGTTGTGCTTCGTGTTGATGAAGAACTGCGCGCCGCCGGAGTCCGGCTGCCCGGTGTTCGCCATCGACAGCGTCCCGACGTCGTTGGACAGGCTGAGGTCGATCGGGTGCTCGTCCTTCACGTTGCCCAGCGGCGAGCTGCCGGTGCCGGCGCGCGGGCTGTTCGGGTCCGTCGTGTGCTCGCAGCCGAACTGGACCATGAAGTCCTTGATCACGCGGTGGAAGTGCAGCCCGTCGTAGAAGCCGGACTTCACGAGCGCGATGAAGTTGCCGGCGGTGATCGGCATCTGGTCCTGGAAGATCTCGGCCTTGAACGTGCCGAGCGAGGTCTCGAAGGTGGCGGTCGGGTTGGCCATGGGGTGTGTCGTTCCTGAGGGTCGGTGCGGGGTGCGATCGGCGCGATCCGATGGGGATCGTCGGCGACTCGCGGGCGAGCGGGCCAGTATAGAGGGTGGGCGGGGTGGGGGCAATCGCCGGCCACCGCCAGCTTGATGCGATCGCCCGGAGTCCGATTGACCCCCCGCGGCGCCGGGGACTACACTCGCCCCGTTCACCGCTGTCGCCGCATGAACCCTGATGGAGAGCATCGATGAAACGTGTCTGCGCGGTCTTCGCCCTCGCCCTTGCCACGACGTTGCTGGGATCGACCGTTCACGCCAGCACCGTCGTTCCCGGCCACGAGAAGTGGGATGCCGATGACAACGGCTACCCCGATGCCGGGATCTACGTCAACGGCCACTACGAGTCGCTGTACGCATACGACGCGACCGGCGATTGGTACTGGGACTTGGGCGACGGTCGGATCTACGGATCGGTCGCGTCCGTCGACGATCTCGAGGCCGCTACGCTCTCCTCGTGCGACTACGTGAACAACTACCGCGCCGACTTCGGCAACGATCCGTACATGAACAAGGGCTGGATCCAGAACCACATTCAATGCACCGGCTACGACGGCAACGGCGCCTACAACTACCTCATCGTCCACGCGTCCGACCCGCGGTACCGCGGCAACCCGGACTGGGCCGAGTGGGGCGACTGGGAGTACCACGTGCTGACCGAAAGCGGCAGCGGCAACTTGGCCCGGGTCGGGCCGCAGCAGCACCTGCCGTAACGCGGTCGGTCGCGCCGCCGGCCCGGGGGCCCAGGATCGCCCGAGTTAACGGTTGCGCGGCGGCCGCGCGGCGGTGAAACCCCCTTCCGCTCGCCCGTGCGGCCCGTACACTGGCCGCACGGGTGAACGCGGTTCAGCCGTGTCGCATTCGGCGATTCGATGTTGAAGGAGGGTTTGGTTATGGCCACGCTGTTCGAAGCGATCGTCGCCTTTGGGCCGCGCCTGATCCAAGGGCGGACCGCCGAGCTGGAGGATCTCGTGCCCATGCTCAGCAAGCGCAGCGGCCTCTCGGCACTGGATGCCGAGATGGTCCTGCGCGAGCTGGCGGGCGTCGTGACGCACCAGCTGCGCGCCGGCACGCCGGTGAAGCTGCCGGGCCTGGGGCGGCTGCGCTCCAGCCTGTCGCGCTCCGGCACGGTGCGCATCCACCTGAGCGTCGATGGCGATCTGCTCAGGGCGATGAACGCGCCGGGCACTTACCGCGGCGAGATCCGCAACCGCGCCCGGATCGGCCTGGACGACGCCGGCTACAAGGCGCTCTGGGATGCGGCCCATCCGGAGGATCCGATGGAGCTGCCGGCGGGGTCGTCGGCGCGGGTGGCCTAGCGGGCTCGGACCGGGGCAGATTGGGAGATTGGAATCGGCACTTGGGCTGGGCGGTTTGGCGTTTGAGGTTTGGGATTTGGATAGGGGTGGGGATCAGATAGGGTGGAGCTCAGATCGAGGGGCGGCCGGCTTAGTCCGGCCGCCCCTTTCTGTTGGGTTGCCACGGGTGAGTAGCCGCGGAGCGCGCGGCGAACGCGGCATGGGTCGCCGTGGTGGGCGCTTTAGATCACGGTGATGTTGGGGGAAGATCACGGTGATCTTGGCGTACATCACTGTGATGTTGGAGCGGGTAGCCTGCGGACCTCGCGCTCGCCCCTGTTCGGTTGACCCAGGCGGTCGGCTGTCTATCATCACCCCCCCCGGTACAACCCTCCCCCCCACGACCCCGAGGACGCGCTCCCACGCATGGCCACCGATGCTTTCCGCGACATCGAGCGGCTGGAGTCCGATCTGTGGGAGGCGGCGGACAATCTGCGCGCCAACTCCAAGCTGACGTCCAGCGACTACTTCATGCCGGTGCTGGGCGTGATCTTCCTGCGCCACGCGGCCAACCGCTTCGCGGCGGCCGAGCGGCAGATCGCGGCGGACCAGGCCGGCGGGAAGATGCCGCAGCGCGAGGTGAAGGCGGCCGACTTCGTGGCGCGGCGGGCGCTCTATTTGCCCGAAAGGGCGCGGTTCGATGAGATCATGCGCCGGGCGTCCGTGGGCGGCTCGGATCTGCCGACGCTGTTGAACCAGGCGATGATCGCGATCGAGGAGTCGTTCGCGCCGCTGCGCGGTGTGCTGCCGCGGGACTACGGCATCTTCGAGCCGAAGGTGCTCGAGGATCTCATGCGGCTGTTCAACAGCGATCAGATCCAGCAGGCAACGGGCGATGTGTTCGGGCGGATCTACGAGTACTTTCTGGCCAAGTTCTCTGTCCAGAAGGCGCACGACAATGGCGAGTTCTTCACGCCGTCGTCCATCGTCCAGACGATCGTCAACGTGATCGAGCCGGACCACGGCAAGATCCTGGACCCGGCGTGCGGATCGGGCGGGATGTTCGTGCAGTCGAGCCACTTCATCGAACAGGAAGGGCTGGACACGGCGAAGCGGGTGAGCTTCTACGGGCAGGAGAAGAACCGGGACACGATCCGGATCGCCAAGATGAACCTGGCGGTGCATGGGCTGGAGGGCGATATCGCCGAGGCGATCACGTACTACTCCGACATGCACAACCTCTGGAGCCAGTGCGACTTTGTGATGGCGAATCCGCCGTTCAACGTGGACAAGGTGGACGCGGAACGGGTCAAGACGGATCGACGCCTGCCGTTCGGGCTGCCCGGCGTGAACAAGCAGAAGCAGGTGTCCAACGGGAACTACCTCTGGATTTCGTACTTCTGGAGCTACCTGAACCCGCGGGGCCGGGCGGGCTTCGTGATGTCGTCGCAGGCGTCCAGCGCGGGGCATGGGGAGAAGGAGGTGCGGCGGAAGATCGTCGAGACGGGCGATGTGGACGTGATGATCGCCATCCGCTCGAATTTCTTCTACACCCGCACCGTCCCATGCGAACTCTGGCACTTCGACCGCGCCAAGCCGCCCGAGCGCCGGGACAAGGTGTTGATGCTCGATGCGCGCAACGTCTACCGCAAGGTGACGCGCAAGATCTACGACTTCTCGCCCGAGCAGATGCGCAATCTCGCCGCCATCGTCTGGCTGTACCGTGGACAGCAGGACCGATTCCTCGGCTTGATCGGGGACTACCTCGGCCGTGTCTGCGCAGAGGCTGCGGAAGTGCCGGCAGCGCTTGCGCCGTTCGAGGGGACGTTGGCGGAGTTGAGCGGGCGGTTCGAGGCGGCGGAGGTCGTGGCGCAAGCGGCTGGTACGGCCAACGGCGCGCACGCTGGGCCGCACGTTGAGGCGATCGACGCGCCTCATGTCACAGCGGCCTCTACCGAACTGCGGGAGGCCGCTGCTCTGTACGCCGTCGACGCTCGGCGCATTACGGATGCGCTTGCCGCTTTCGGCTCGAGCTACGCCGACACGCTCCCGGTGACCAATGACGCCCAGCATGCCGCGCGCACCGCGTTCGACCCAACGGCCGAAGGGATTCGCGGGTTGATCAAACAGATCGACTTGCTCTACAAGCTCGCCGCTCGCGCAGTCGACGAGGGCGACGGGCTGGCGGCGGCAGAAGGCAAGGCAGCCACTGTATCGGGTCGAGGCGTCGGGAAGAAGTTGATCAAGCGGCTCGACGAGCAACGAAGGGACGTTGTAGAGCAGCTTAAGCAGGTCGCCTACTTTCATCGCCAGGTGACTTGGTTGCAGGACCGCTTTCCTGATGCCGAGCTGCGGGCCGTGGCTGGGCTGGTCAAGCTGGTTGACCGTGATGAGATCGAGGCGGCCGACTGGAGCTTGACGCCGGGGCGGTTTGTAGGGGTGGCGCCACAGGAAGATGATGGGGACTTTGACTTCGGGCAGGCGATGCGGGACATCCAAGTAGAGTTGGCGGAACTGAATTCGGAGGCAGTGGCTCTTGCGGAGAGAATACAGGCGAGACTTGAAGGCTTGGCGACGTGACCTGGCGCACAGCACGACTTGGCGACTTGCTCACTCTTCAGCGTGGACACGACTTGCCAGATGCCCAGAGACAGGATGGGGAGGTTCCAATCGTATCGTCGTCTGGCATCACCGGTCGCCACAGTGAGTCGAAGGCTCGGGCGCCGGGTGTGGTTACTGGACGATATGGTACGATCGGCGAGGTCTACTTCCTGGAGGAGGACTACTGGCCCCTGAATACAGCTCTGTATGTTACTGACTTCAAAGGAAATTGTCCGCGATTTGTCGCCTATCTGCTCAGAAGTGTCTTGAAGAACTATCAGAGTGACAAGGCCGCGGTCCCAGGCGTGAATCGTAATGTGCTGCACGAACTGATCATTCGCTTTCCAGCACTTGCCGAGCAGGAGCGCATCGCCGACACCCTTTCCGCCTACGACGAACTGATTGACAATAACCTCCGCCGCATGGCCCTGTTGGAAGAGGCGGCGCGGCAGTTGTACCGCGAGTGGTTCGTGCGGCTGCGGTTTCCGGGGCATGAGCATGTGCGCGTGAGGGAGGGGGTGCCGGAGGGGTGGGAGTGGACGAGAATCGGTGACATCGCAGAGTGCGTCGGAGGGGGAACGCCGCCGACTTCTGTGCCGTCAAATTGGGACGACGGGGATATCACGTGGGTAACACCCACAGATGTGACGAGGAATAGCCATCTAGTATTGCTTGAATCAGAAAAGAAGATCAGCGACTCTGGACTTAAGGCTAGCTCTGCAAAGCTTGTCCCTTCACACGCTATCTTGATGACAAGTCGAGCGTCGGTCGGGTACTTTGCTATTGCAGGTAGAGAGGTCTGTACGAATCAGGGCTTTATATCCATTGTGAGCCACGATACATCGTCGTGGCCGTATCTCCTCTTTCATTTGAGCGAGCGCGTAGAAGACATTCGTGTGATGGGAAGTGGTAGCACGTACCCAGAGGTGAGTCGGAGCAAATTCCGCGAGCTGAACGTGCTGATGCCCACGTCGAGCCTTGTCTCAGAGTTCGGCCGACAGGCTGCGATGTTTCTCGATCAAATCCGCCTGCTAAAGCGACAGAATTACAAGCTCCGCACCGCTCGCGACCTCCTCCTCCCACGCCTCGTGCGCGGCGAGATCACCGTATGACACCGGCGGAATCGCCCTCCTTCGGCAATCGTTCGAGCGGCAGGCGGTCCTCAGCAACCAGGCGTTAACGCCAGCCGCGCGACCCTGATCCTTCACGGGTGACGCCAATGATCACCGACATCAACAACGAAGACCGCCTTGTCCAACAAACTTTCGCCGCCCACCTCCAAGCCGCCCACGGCTGGGAATCCGTCTACGCCCATACCGTCGAGACCTTCGGCCCCACCAGCCTCCTCGGCCGCGCCTCCGATCAGGACGTCGTTCTCGTCCGTGACCTTCGCGCCGCGATGGCGCTACTCAACCCGGACGTGCCGGCGGCGGCCAGGGAGCAGGCCATCGTCGCGCTGACCCGCATCGACGTCGCACGCTCGCTCATCCAGCACAACCGGGAATACTACGGCTTCATCCGCGACGGCGTCCCGGTGACGTGGCAGGACGCCGCCGGCGTGACGAGGCATGAGCGCGTGCACGTCATCGACTACCGCGCGCCGCACAACAACCGCTTCCTGGCGGTGCGCGAGTTGCGCGTACAGGGCCGGCGGGTACCGCATTACAACCGGCGCATCGACCTGGCGTGCTTCGTCAACGGGTTGCCGCTCGTCGTGTTCGAGCTGAAGGCGGTGTATCGGAACATCCGCGCCGGATTCGACGGAAACCTCTCGGACTACCTGGACGAGCACACGATCGCCCACGCCTTCCACCACAACGTGTTCTTGGTCGTGAGCAACGGCGACGCCGCCCGGTATGGCTCGATCACGAGCAAGTGGGATCACTTCGTCGAGTGGAAGCGCAACTGGGAGCAAGGCAAGGCCCGCCTGGACGCCGAGGCACTGCTGGACGGCATGCTCGCCAAGGAGCGGCTGCTCGACCTCGTGGAGAACTTCATCCTGTTCGATGACAGTCGAGCGGGCGGCACGCGCAAGATCGTCGCACGTAACCACCAGGTCCTCGGAGTGAACAACGCCGTCGACTCGGTCCGGTGGCAAGTGCTGTTGCGACGGCAGTATCACCAAGGCGCCCGATGGGATGCGTACGGCAAGCCGCTGACCGACCTCCAGCGCGTTGCCGAGTCGTCGCCTGCCGACACGGCGTATGGTGAACTGCTAGGTCCGGCGGACGGCCAGAGCGACATCGCCGAGCCGGCCGATGACCTGCCCAGCCTGAGTCGCGCACATCCCGCGTTCGGCCGCCTGGGCGTCTTCTGGCACACCCAGGGCAGCGGCAAGTCGTACTCCATGGCGTTCTTCAGCGAGAAGGTCCGGCGCGTCGTGCCCGGCAACTTCACTTTCATGGTCATGACGGACCGCACGGACCTGGACGATCAGATCTGGCGCACGTTCATCGGCTGCGGCCTCACGGACGATCAGACGCCGCGCGCCGGCTCCGGCAAGGACCTCCAGACGATCTTGCAGGGCAACCCCCGCTACGTCTTCAGCCTCATCCACAAGTTCAACCAGCCCGTCACCGCCCCGTATAGCTCCCGCGACGACATCATCGTCCTGTCCGACGAGGCGCACCGCACCCAGGCCGGCAAGTTCGCCCGCAACATGCGCCTCGCCCTGCCGAACGCCGCGTTCATCGGCTTCACCGGCACTCCGCTGTTCAAGCACGATCAGCTCACCCGCCGCATCTTCGGCGACTATATCTCCCGCTACGACTTCCGTCGCTCCGAAGAGGATGGCTCGACCGTCCGCCTGGTCTACGAGAACCGCGGCGAGAAGCTCGGCCTCGCCAGGATGGACCTGAACGACCGCATCGCCGAGGCCATCGAACAATCCGAGCTCGACCCAGACCAGACCGCCCTGCTCGAACGGCTCCTCGGCAGAGACTACGAGATCATCACCGCCGACGACCGCCTGGCCGCCATCGCCGCCGACTTCGTCGACCACCGCAGCGCCCACTGGGACAGCGGCAAGGCCATGCTCGTCTGCATCGACAAGATCACGTGCGGCCGCATGTCCAACCTCATCGCCCCCCTCTGGCAGGCCAAGCTGGCCGAAGTCCGCAGCCGCCTTGCAGCCAAGGAAGCCGAGCTGGCCATCGTCGCCGACCACGGCGGCGGTAGCGCCGAGGACTTCGATGCCCGCGAGCGTCTCACGGACGACATCTACACCCTGCGCAGCCACGCCGACTGGATGGACAGCACGATCATCGAGATCGTCATCAGCGAAGCCCAGAACGAGGTCCGCGACTTCCAGCGCTGGAGCGTCGATATCGTCCCGCATCGCACCGTCATGAAGACCGGCTTCGAGACGCCGGACGGCAAACGCATGTCCGTCGAGGACGCCTTCAAGGACCCCGAGCACCCGTTCCGCATCGCCATCGTCTGCGCCATGTGGCTGACCGGCTTCGACGTCGAGTGCCTGTCCACGCTCTACATCGACAAGCCGATGCGCGCCCACAACCTCATGCAAGCCATCGCCCGCGCGAACCGCGTCTACCCCGGCAAGGACTGCGGCGTCATCGTGGACTATAACGGCATGCTGAGGAGCCTTCGCGAAGCGCTCGCCATCTTCGCCATCGGCGACGACTCAGGCGACGACGACGGCGACTCCGACATCGTCACCCTCATCGCCGACCACGTTGCCGCCCTCCGCCAGGCCATCGAGGAGGCGGAAGCCCACCTGCGCACCCTCGGCTTCGATCCCGCCCGCATCGTCGGCGCGCACGGCTTCGACCGCATCGAATGCCTGCGCGACGCCGTCGACGCTCTGTACACCACCGATGAGGCCAAGCGCCGCTTCGAGATCATGGCCCGCCAAGTGTTCAGCCGCTTCAAGACCCTCATCAACGAGCCGAGCGCCATCCCGCTCTACGAACGGCACGACAACATCGAGGCGATCTACAAGAAGCTCCAGGACCGGCGCGACACGGCCGACGTTACCGCGCTCCTCAAGGAGCTCCAGCGAATCGTCAACGAGGCCGTTCGCACGGCCGCGTCCGATGGCGACCACACCGAAGCGCTCACCGTCGACCTAAGCCACATCGACTTCGAGCGCCTTCGCGATGAGTTCGCTTCCAAGGTTCACCGCAAGCACGCGGCCCTGCAGGACATCCGGACCGTCGTCGAACAGAAACTCGCCCAGATGCTGGCCCGCAACCCGATGCGCATGGACTACTACAAGCAGTACCAACAGATCATCGCCGACTACAACCGCGAGAAGGACCGCGTCACCGTCGAAGACACGTTCGCCAGACTCGTCGCCTTCGCCGCTGCCCTCGATGAGGAACAACGCCGTACCATCGAGGAGAACCTAACGGATGACGAGCTGGCCCTGTTCGACATGCTCCGGAAGGAAGACATCACCCAAGTCGACCGCGAGCGGGTCAAGCAGGCCAGCCGCTCCCTCCTGGCCTCCGTGGAGGACCTCGTGCGCGGCATGTCCGACTGGACGCACAAGGCGGCGACGCAGGCGGAGGTCGAGATCTTCATCCTCGATCGGCTGTACTCCGAACTCCCGCGGCCGCCGTTTACAGAGGGGGAGACGGTGGAGGTGGCGCGAAGGGTGTATGCGTTCGTGTGGGAGAAGAGCGTTGCGGGGTGGGGTGGCCGGGCGGCTTGACGAAATGCGTTTGAAGGCCGGCCAAGCCCTGGACCGGATCGAACCACTCGACTGATAGGACTGACAATGATGGACTACCTACCGCTCGTCATCGGCGCCGAGTACCGGAGCGAGTACCGTATCCACATCTGGTTCAGCGACGGAACGGCAAAGACCGTCGACTTTTCGGGGTGGCTGGACGGCCCGATCTTCGAGCCGCTCCGCGAGCCGACGTATTTCCGCGGCTTCTTCGTCGATGGTGGAACGGTCGCCTGGCCCAACGGCGCCGATATCGCGCCGGAGACGCTGTACGAAGCGGCGGATTGCCGGGCGGCTGCCTGATCGAGGCGCCGGTTCGGAGGACGATCGGAGCGTGCGATCTCTCCCCGGCATCCTATTACACTCTGCAACCCTACGCCCCACTAGCGGTTCCTCGGCGGAGGCGAAGTATGACGACTACAGCAACGAGACTACGCGCCAACATCTATCGCATCTTGGACGAGGTCCTCGAGACCGGACGGCCAGTCGAGATCGAGCACCGCGGCAAGCGGCTCAGGATCGTGCTGGCGCAACCCCGCAGCAAGCTCGACAACCTCGAGCCGCATCCGGACTGCATCGTAGGCGACCCCGAGGATCTTGTGCATATCGACTGGTCGGAATACTGGCATGTCGAGGATCAGGAGCCCGAGTAGGGCGCCTTGTCGATCGTAGGTGCTCGGCTCTGGCACAATGGTCGGTTGTGGACTCGTGCGGCTGGCCCTCACCCTGTCCGCGCCCTGGACGGGCGCGGACGGTCCCTCTCCCGTGCTGACGCACAGGAGAGGGGGTGCCGGCATTGAGGTTGAGGGGAGCGATGTGGCGAGCGGTCCGGGGGGGGAACGAATTGGCAGGCGATGGCGTTCGTCAGCCACGGTGGCGAAAGCGGCGCAGCGATTGCGCCAGACTTCAACAGCGTCCGAGTCCGCCATGTGGGAATCGCTGCGTGATCGGCGTCTAGGTGGACTGAAGTTTCGCCGTCAACACGCGGTCAGCCGGTTCGTGGTCGACTTCTACTGCGCGACGGCGAAACTTGTCGTCGAGCTGGACGGAGCCGTCCATGACACGTCCGAGCAGGCAGGCCGCGACGCCGAACGGACCGACGTGTTGAATCGCCTCGGACTGACCGTCCTTCGCTTCCCCAACGAAGAAGTGGCCAACAACCTCTCCGCCGTCCTGACCCGAATCCTCACCGCTGCCACATCCCCCCGCCCCCC
>Ga0138256_10000200_pt1 | contig 70808 bp, 61 predicted proteins | sample KNB2016incub_MG_FD_105486 | JGI IMG/M metagenome (GOLD analysis project Ga0138256, IMG submission 105486) | Active sludge microbial communities from wastewater in Klosterneuburg, Austria - KNB2014incub_MG | ecosystem: Engineered > WWTP > Activated sludge > Unclassified | place: Austria...
ACCGTGTTATTGTCTTTTTTGCGATGTACTTAACGCCGCAAACTTCACAGGTTTTTTCAATCCGAATGTTGCTGCTCATTGTTGCCAGTTGTAGCTGAGTGTTGCTACTTGTAGCTGTATGTAGCATCATTTCGCTTTTTTGTTGCCCGGTATTGTGGGCAACAGAACTGGGCAACACTCAGGCAACAAATATAACTAAAAAAGTGGAGATAGGCAACAAATAAAGGAAGAATATTTGTATGAAAGTCAACAAAGACAAGCATTTATGAAACAAAGGAAATATGATTACTTTCCGATACAGAACTTACTGAATATTGTCCCCAGGATATCTTTATCTATTTCTACTTCGCCGGTTATTTCTCCCAGGTAATACAGGCAACGGCGTATATCGGGCGTGAGCAGGTCGCCACTTAGTTGTTGTTGTAAACCTGCTTCAATAACCAACAGGCTTTCATTCATTTTTTGCAATGCCAATTGGTGGCGGGCATTGGTTACAATACTGGCATCGGGCCTTATTTCTTCTGTAGCTACCTGGTTGTATAAAAAACGGCAAAGTTCGTCAAGCGGTGATGCGTTATTCTTTTTCTCTTTTAATGAAAGCAACAAAAAGGGATAGGATATTTGTTCCTTTGCTTGTTGCCATGATTGTAACCCCTGTTCATCCAGGAGGTCGGCTTTGTTTAGCACCACCAACACTTTCGCTGTGGTTTGCAGATCTTGTAATGCAATATGTAAATGTTCCGGCGTTTCGGTTTGGCCATCGGCTAAATAGATGATAATACCGGCGCTTTTAATTTTTTCGAATGTCTTTTGAATACCAAGCTGTTCTATCACATCGCTGGTATGCGACCGGATGCCTGCCGTATCTACAAAACGAAACAGGATGCCATGGATATTTACGGCTTCTTCAATCGTATCCCGGGTGGTACCGGCGATTTCACTCACTATTGCCCGCTCTTCGTTGAGCAATGCATTGAGCAATGTACTTTTACCGGCATTGGGTTTTCCAATAATAGCAACCTGTACCCCATTCTTGATCACATTGCCAAGCGCAAATGAATTTAATAATGAGGTAGTTTCTCTTTTTAAATCATTTATCAATTTTATAAATTGGGTGCGGTCTGCAAACTCTACTTCTTCTTCTGCAAAATCAAGTTCCAATGCTATGAGCGCCGCAAAATGTATGAGTTGTTCTCTTAATTGTTTTAGGTCTTTTGAGAATCCACCCCGTAATTGATTCAATGCTGTTTGCCTGGCTGCTTCAGTATCAGAAGCAATCAGGTCGGCTACTGCTTCTGCCTGTGCCAGGTCTAATTTACCATTCAGAAAGGCACGTTGAGTAAATTCGCCGGGGTTTGCCAGCCGGGCGCCCTGTGCAATACAGGCATGTACAATATCCTGTTGTATGCGGGCATTGCCATGGCAACTGATCTCAACTACCGGTTCGCCGGTATAGCTTTTATTTCCTTTGTACAGGCTCACTACCACTTCATCAATGATGGTATTCTTGTGTTGCAGGAGCCCAACATGCAGGCTGTGGCTGGGTTGTACCATTAAATCTTTGTGTGTAAATAAATTATTTGCAATATTAATCGCCTCATTGCCACTTAAACGAATTACAGCAATGGCGGCTGCCCCGGGAGCCGTTGCAATGGCCACAATGGTATCGTTCCAGGTCATTTTTTTTTCCATCATACAACAAAGATAACTCCATTCATGTTTCTGTTTTACCGGTTTACCGGGTACAAAAAAACCTCCCAAAGGGAGGTTATCATTTATACATTGAAAATTTTATTCTTCACTTACAATAAAGGTAATGGGCTGCCTGCGATAGGCGTTTACATTACGGCCATTTTGAAGGGCAGGTGTCCACTTTGGGCCTTTACGAATAATCTTCATGGCTTCATCTTCCATGCCGTACCCATGTTTTGTTTCTGCCTGCACATCGCTGATACTACCATCTTTACTTACAATAAAGCGGATAACTACCTGGTAGGTGCCGGGAGGTGCCTCGTTATCTGCCGGGGTATTGGCGTTTAAATTATTCCGTAAGTATTTAGCCCATGCACCAGTTCCGCCGGGGAAGCTTGCTTCTACTTCTACCTTATTAAATACTTTGTTTTCATCTTCTTTAATCACCGGCGCTTCCACTACCTGAGTACCTTTATCTTCTACAGGAGCCTGTACAACTTGCTTTGTATTGTCGCTCTTTACCGTTTCGGTACTTATTTTTTGATCTTCTTTAATTTCTTCAATCTTTTCATCTGGTTTCACCTCTTCATCTTTTACAATTTTAGGAGGCGTAAACTTCACCTGGTTTACCGGTGGTGGTGGTGGCGGTGTAGGTGGTGGTGGAGGGGGTGGTGGCGGTGGTGGTAGTGGTTCATCTGTTTTCACCTCTGCCATCTGAGTTTCCAGCACATTTATTTTTTCATCTCCTTTATTTTTATTTACCGCATTGGCTATTACTGATCCTAAAAACAGGAGAAGTAAAATGGCACCGGTAGTTAACAATGCTTTTATCATTGTTTTTTTATAGCTCCTACGCAATTCGTAAGCTCCATATTTTTTATTCCTGCCATCAAATATGATATCCAGGAGATCGGCACTTAAAATTTTATTTACGTCCATTGTAATCTTTTAATAATTAGATTCAAAAATGTAATAATTCCATACAGCTATTTGATGCCGTTTGATTCTTCTGTATCTTTTATAAGCTTGGCTTCTGTTTCTGTAATATCTACTTCGGCATAGTGGCCTGGTGGAATTGCATTAATACTCATTTCATCCAGGATATTAATGGCATTTCCAAATTTTGAATCTTTATCTGATTTAATAATATACATCAGGTCATCAATAGGTGTTGCTTTCTTTTTTTCAAGAATCAACTTGCGAATATTTTTAAAATTGGTGCTTTTAAATTGTTCGCTCAATGTATTGGGATCAAGCTGGCCATAGTAATAATATATTTGGTTTCCTTTACCCAATAACAATGTCATGGCGCCTGAATTTTTCACTTTTATCTGTTGCGAAGTATCATCATCTTTGGGTTCATTCATATTCATGGCCGTGCTTTGGCTCATGGTAGTGGTAAACACAAAGAAGGTAAGCAGCAGAAAGCCCAGATCTACCATGGGAGTAAGATCCACACGGGTAGAAAGCTTCTTCGATTTTTTTACGCCCGGGCCTTTTTTACCGCCGCCCGACGAGGTATCTATTTCTGCCATTTCAATTTTTTTTAATCGTTAAGCGAATAATGTTTAATTCTTTTTGGCACTGTTATACAATTCTGATCCTACCGGAACGGGTTCACCATTGGTAACAATACGGAATTTATATAACTGGTTTTTCTTAAAAGCTTGTTTTATTTGTTTGAAACCGGGGTACAGGGCATCGTTATCGCCTTTTACCAGCAGTGTTTCTTCCAGCTTTCTTTGATCGCCCCCGGCATATACATTGGTAATGCTCCGGAGCCAGTCTGTCAATTCATTTTTAGCTGTATCTGTAGGGATACCCGGCATTTTAGCAGGATTTAACTCCATACTTAGGCCGGATTTCACCTGGTTTAATGGCAAGCCATAAAACAGTTGCTTTTTCCATTTTGTAAGTTCAGATGGCGATAAGTTCAATCCCTGTGTAAGGTTCAGGTTTTCCAGTGTTTCATCTTTTTTGGTATCCTCACCAAACATTAAAAAAGTTCTGCCATCTTTAGTGAGGGTGATGATGATTGATTTATCCGGAACAGCCACAGCCGAAACTGAATTTGGCGGGGTAATGGTGAGCACTTCCGGTGGCTTTTGCTTTGTTGCTAAAATGAAAAAAGTCAAAAGCAAGAAGGCTACATCACACATCGCCGTCATATCTACGGTCGTACTCTTACGGGGTAGCTTAGGTCTTGACATGATAAATTATTTATTGGTATTTACTATTTAGATGCATTTCTACTGATTCTTCACAAATATTATTTGTAAAGAGATGCAAAAGATTGCGTCAGCGTAAATCCTGATTCATCAATACCATACGTAATACCATCAATTCTAGTAGTAAATATATTATAGAATACAATCGCTACGGCTGAGGTACCAATACCCAGCGCCGTGTTGTATAAGGCTTCTGCAATACCTACAGAAAGTTTGCTGGCTGCAGCGCCACCGCCACTATCTTCACCCAGGGCAGCAAATGCACGTATCATTCCCATTACCGTTCCCAACAGCCCTACTAAGGTTGCAATAGAGGCAATGGTAGAAAGGAATACCAGGTTCTTTTCAAGCATGGGCAGTTCAAGTGCTGTAGCTTCTTCTACTTCTTTTTGTATAGCCAATACTTTTTGTTCGGTAGAGAGTTCATTATTAGAGATCATATCCCGGTAGCGATAAAGGCCGGCTTTCATTACATTACCAACGGAACCCTTTTGTTTATCACATTCTGCAATAGCAGCATCTACATTTTTATTGGCCAGGTTATATTGCACTTTACGAATAAAGTCGGCATTATTACCAGTACCTGTGGCTTTAGAAATGGTAAGGAACCTTTCTACTACAAATGTAATCATGGTTAAAAACGTACCAATCAAAATAGGTACGATAATACCACCAAGGTACATCCGGCTCAATACGGTTTTGGGCTCATCCCTGTCTGGCCAGAAACCACCGTCTGTTCCATGTCCAAAGTTGTCCGGATTTCCCAATACAAATCTCCAAAGAATGTAGCCTATGATAAGGCAAATTACAGGTGCCAGGAGCGAAATAATATTGCTCGATTTTTTTGCCTGAACCGTGGTTACCGGTTTAACTGTTGCAGTTGGTTTGATGTCTGCCATAAAAATTCAAATTTTAATAAGTGAAAATTAATTTGTTCGTTAAATTTCTGTTATATTTAAATACATACTTATTTTTATAGGTTTGGATATAGAGCCAACAAGTTAATAAAATATTCCAAAGTTGAACCATTGTATGAAAAAATATTTTTTTAACTTTTTATAAAGGTTTGTTCAGTTTATTAAAAATCATCTACCTATTCGTATCGTAAAGCCACTACCGGATCAAATTTAGATGCTTTATATGCCGGGTATAAACCTGCCACCAGGCCTGTGACGGTACAAACAAAAATGGCAATAATTACCCAGGCCCATGGAATTACAAACCCTGTTTTCAATAATACAGCCACAAGGTTCCCCACTAATATGCCTGCAATAATACCTGCCACGGCTCCCATAATGCTAATAAAAATGGATTCAAATAAGAATTGCAACTGAATATCCCTTCGGGTACTCCCCAACGCTTTTGCCAAACCAATTTCCCGTGTTCGTTCATTTACGGCAACCAGCATAATATTCATCAGGCCAATTGCGGCGCCAATTAAAGTGATCAGGGCGATGCCAATCGTCCCTTTTTCTAAGAAACCAAGATTGGTAAGTAAAGATTCGGCGATACTATCGCTCTTTACAATTTCAAAATTATTTTCATCGGTTACCGGTAACCCCCTGATGGGCCGCATAATAGCCGTTGCTTCACCAATGGCCATATCCATCCGCTTAAGATCTTTTACCATTACAGATACGGTATAAGATGTTCTGCTGGTTGCATACATACGGCGAACATTATTATATGGAATAATAACAATACGGCTGGTATTAAAAAAAGCGCTGGATCCTTTATCTTCTAAAACAGCAATTACTTTGTAAGGCACATGATCTGCATTAATTACTTTATCTACTGCCTTGGCAGGATTTTCAGGAAATAATTTTTCTGCCACCCCGCTCCCAATCATACAAACCGGGGCGCCCGAGTTAATTTCTGTTTGTGTAAAATTTCTTCCATTTTGAATGTTATATCCATTTATTTCAAGATAATTTTCATCACTCCCAAAAATGTTTACATCGGGGTTTGTTTTTTTACTTCCATAGTTAGCAACAATACCAATGCCCCCTCTTAATGCAATACTTACAATAGCGCCGGGAAAATGAAACCTTTCTTTAAATGTACTTGCCTGGTCAAATGTTAAGGGTAGCCCTTCATTGGACCTTTTTGCTTTTAATGCTGATTTTTTTTCAATACCACTGGTGGTATTCCGTTGTCTGCCAATACGATTGTTTTGATCTTTATACCGGATGGTAAATGCATTGGCGCCCATGGTTGAGAAACTGGTGGTAAGGCTATTGGTAGCGGCTTGTATGGCAGTAATAATGAGGATGAGCGCAAAGATGCCCAACGCCATAATGATTACGGTAATAGCGGTACGTAATTTATTTCCTTTTACGTTTTTCCAGGAAAATGCCAGGGTGTCGTTAATCGTCATACTTGTAATTATCCTAAAGATAGGTAATTGCTATAAATTCATTAAACCAATAGGGCACAAAAAAACCTGCAAGGCAGGCTAAATATTTTTATAATAAGATTAATGATATAACCAACCGATAATAATTTCGGGATAAGCGCCAATGATCAGGATGAGAGCACAGGTTACCAATAACATGAACTTAAATGAAGCAGGTATTTTCTCATCGGTAAACACCCGGTTTTCGGCGGGTTCTTTAAAATACATTGCCTGGATGATCCTAAAATAATAGTAAGCGCTGGTTGCTGCAAATAATACTGCTACTACTACCAACCATTGGTAATGGCCATTTTGTAAAGCGGCTAATAATACATAGAATTTTGCGGTAAAGCCGGCAGTAAGCGGGATGCCCGTGAGCGAAAATAGAAATAATGCCCCGGCAAATGCCATTACAGGTTCTTTGCGGGCAAGTCCATTAAACCCATCAATTGTATAATCATTGAGTTTTATAAGAATAGCAAAAATGCCAATAGTGGCTAAGCTGTAAGCTGCACTGTAAATCAATAGTCCTTCTTTTGCAGGGCCATTTAATGCAAAAATTGCCAGTAACATAAACCCTGCCTGGGCTATACTGGAATATGCCAGCATCCGTTTCACACTTTGCTGAAAAATAGCGGTGATATTGCCGATGAGTAAGGTAAGCACGGTAAGGATCACTATTAGAATTTGCCAATCTTTTTGAATCGCTCCAAAGGAACCTTCAAACAACCGGATAAATGCAATAAAGCCACCCACTTTTACAATGGTTGCCATAAAGGAAGTGATCACAGTAGGCGCCCCATCATATACATCGGGCGTCCAAAAATGAAAGGGTGCGGCTGAAACTTTAAATCCTAAAGCAACAATCATAAAAACAATACCCACCGTCATCATCACCGTAAGATGTTCTTTACCCGGTTGTATATGCTCCAAATAAAATGAACCATTGCTATTGGCGCCATAAATAAATGCAATCCCCATTAAAAGCAAACCGGTAGAAAATGCACCCATCAAGAAATATTTGAGCGATGCTTCATTACTTTTTAAATTTGATTTTTCGCTGCCGGTAAGAATGTATAAAGGAATTGACATGATTTCAATACCCAGGAAAAGCAATAATAATGTATCGAAAGTAGCACACAAGGAAACGCCGCATAATACAAAAAAGATAAGTGCAAAATATTCAGCCACATGGTTTCCTATTTTTTCAAAATCTTTTCCATTCAGTAAAAAGAGTACCAGGGTACATATATATACAATACAAATAAAGGTAAGGCTGAAATTGCCCGTACGCAGCATATCTGTTTTATCAATATTAAACAACGGCAGCCCGCTATATAATTCCATACCGCTAAGCACCAAACCCAGTATTGCTCCGGCTATGGCAATATATTTTACCGACCCCCTGCTTTTTACAAATGCGCCGACAAACATTAAAACCACTCCCCACAGCGCTGAAAATACAATTGCATTCATAATTTACTTTTCCAAATGTTTACTCATTATATAGCTTTCAGCATTAAAATCTTTACGGCTTCTTTGGTTAATTCAAAGAAGGGTTCAGGATAAATCCCAATCATAAAGATTGCTACTATTACTATTGTAAAAACTAATTTCTCATAAATTCCCAGGTCTGTCATGTTTGCAGAAGCAGGTGAAGTTTCACCATAAAATATTTGCCTTACCATTCGCAAGGAATAAACAGCGGCTAATATGATACATACCAGGCCTGCGATAGCATACCATTTACCATAAATAAATAAACCGCTAAACATCATATATTCCCCCACAAAACCATTGGTTAATGGAAGCGCAATATTTGCTAACACAATCAGTACAGTAAAGATGGTAAGTACCGGCGCCTTGTTGGCAATGCCGCCCAGTTCACTCATTTTACGCACATTCACTTTTCGTTCTAAAAATTCTACAATCATCCACATACCAATGATGTTGATACCATGGCTAAACATTTGTACCATTACCCCTTTTACACTTATTTCATTCATGGCAAAAAGGGCAGCACACATTAACCCTATGTGAGCAATAGAAGAATATGCAACTAATTTTTTTAAATTATCCTGCACCATGGCCAGTAAACTGGCATATACCATTCCTGCCACGCAAAGTATGATCACAATTTTTGAAAAATGCTCACTTGCCTGCGGAAACAATGGGAATAACCAGCGTATTACACCAAACAATCCCATTTTTACCATGATACCGCTTAGTACCATGGTAGTGGGCGTAAGGCTTTGATCGTAAGTATCGGGCTGCCAGGTATGAAAAGGAAATACGGGCATCTTAATCGCAAATGCCAGGAAAAATAACCAGAACATCCAGTTTTGTTGATTGGGCGTTAATACCGCCTGGTAAAAAGAATCAATCACAAAAGAATGGGATACAAAAGTACCATCAGAAAATGTTCTGGCGGGTGTATGCAAATACACAAAGATGATCCCGATAAGCATTAACAAGGATCCTGCAAAAGTGTACACAAAAAATTTAAATGTAGTTTGAATTCTGCGTTCGGCACCCCAACGGCTACATAAAAAATATGCAGGGATCAATGCCAGTTCCCAGAAGAAATAAAACAATAAAGCATCCATTGAAACAAACACACCCATAATACCAGACATACAAAGCAACATCAACCCATAATAAGAAGATGCATCTTTAATATTTTTACGGTAGCTGGATGCAAATATGAGGGGGTAAGCCAGGGCTGTAAGTAAAGTAAGCAGCTTGCCGGTACCATCTAAACCAAAATATAGACTGGCACCCAGGTATTTTAACCAATAATAAACTACATTATTATAAGCATAATATTCTTTACCAGTATAAGCCAGGCTTGCTACTGATACAGCAAGTATGATAAGAGTTGTAAATAAGGCAATTTGCCGTACTGCATTCTCTTTTTTAATAAAGAAACAAAGTATGCCCGCAAGAAACGGTAGCCATACTAATAGTTCAGGAAAAGTAATAAAAGTTCCCAATGCGCTAATTGTTTATAGAAATAATTGAATTATGAAAAATGCCAACATACCCAACACCATCAGGAGAATGTAAACACCTACCTGCCCGCTTTGCAACCATCTTAGTTGCCGGGCGCCATAGTTTACTGTTTTACCCACTCCATTCACCAATCCATCTATTCCTTTCTTTTCAAAAATATTATTTAAAAAATTAGAAAAAGCAAATAGTGGCCTTACTAAAATAGAATCGTGAGTTTCATCTATATACCATTTATTTTCCAGCACTTTGCTCAATCCTTTTGCTTCTTCGTTTGTTTTTTGATATTTACTATATTTCATCCATGCCCATACCAGCATTACCAGGGCTACCCCTACCGAAATGCCGATTAGTAAATATTCGGTACTGTGGCTTACAGGATGTTCTTTTAAAATTTTATTGCTTTCACTAAAAATAGGATCTAAAAATGTTTGCAGTTTATGGCCACCTTTCATCATAAATTCAGGAATACCAATAAAGCCGCCAAATAAAGATAGAATTGCCAAAATGATCAAAGGAATGGTAATAGCAGCAGGGCTTTCATGCAAATGATCTTCCTGTGCCTGTGTACCCCTGAATTTTCCAAGAAACGTCATACCATATAAACGGAACATATAAAAAGCCGTCATGGCAGCGCCCAATACACCAATGGCCCAATACGCAGGGTGTGCGCCATAAGCTCCTGCAAGAATTTCATCTTTGCTAAAGAAACCGGAGAAAGGTGGCAGACCTGCAATGGCGAAACATGCAATTAAAAAAGTAATGTGGGTAATCTTCATGTGTTTTTTAAGGCCGCCCATATTGCGCATATCTTGTTCACCACCCAGGGCATGAATTACACTTCCCGCTCCCAGGAATAATAAGGCTTTAAAGAATGCATGTGTCATTACATGAAATACGGCGCCTGTATAAGCGCCTACCCCAAGACCCAGGAACATATATCCTAACTGGCTCACAGTAGAATAAGCTAAAACTTTTTTAATATCATTTTGTTTTAAGGCAATGCTTGCTGCCAGGATTGCCGTAGTAAGGCCGATTATTGCCACTACCCCCATGGTAACGGGTGCCAGGCTGTATAAAACATTACTGCGTGCAATCATATAGATACCGGCTGTAACCATGGTAGCTGCATGTATTAATGCACTTACCGGCGTAGGGCCTGCCATGGCATCGGGAAGCCAGGTATATAAAGGAATTTGGGCGCTTTTGCCGGTAGCTCCTAACAGCAAGAACAAAGTGATCCATTTAATATCAGTGGCCGTAAGTTTGGCCAGGTTTTCAGTTGAAAATACCTGGTCGTAACTCACCGTTCCCAGTTTATCAATCATCCAGAACAAAGCAATCAGGAATCCAAAATCACCAATCCGGTTCATAATAAATGCCTTGTTACCGGCCCTGGTAAAATCTTTATTCTTATACCAATAACCAATTAATAAATAAGAACAAAGGCCTACCCCTTCCCAGCCCATAAACATAATTACATAATTACTGCCCATTACCAGCAACAGCATCGAAAACACGAAGAGATTGAGAAAGGAAAAATATTTTGCAAAATCTTTAGCAGGTTCACCATGCATATAGGAAGTAGAGTACACATGAATTAGAAAACCAACCCCGGTTATGATGAGCAGGAATAAACTGCTTAACTGGTCCAGCTTAAAATCGAAACCGATCTTTAAATTATCAATATTGATAAAATCAAAATAATGAATAGTTGCAGTTTGGCCTTTCAGCACCTGGCAAAAAACCAAAATACTTATTACAAAAGAAAGAAAGACAACGGCGCTTCCTATAAATCCACTCATGCCTTTAGACAATACATTTCTTCCTCCCCCATTAATGATAAAACCAATGAGTGGTAATACAGGAATAAGCCAGGCAAAATCAAAAATATTATTCATAAGCATAATTAACCGGTAACTCTTTGTTAAAAGAAATTGCCGGCCGTTAGTTCTTTAACCTGTTTAAAAAATTCACATCTACGGAATGAATATTCCGATATAACATTACAATAATAGCCAATCCCACACTTACTTCAGCCGCTGCCACGATCATTATGAAAAAAACAAAAATTTGTGCATCGCTGGCATATGTTACCGAAGCTTTTGCAGCCGTACTCACGGCATGCATTTGAGAAAATGCTACCAATAAAAGATTTACGGCATTGAGCATAAGCTCTACGCACATAAAAATAAGGATTGCATTCCTGCGGATCAATACGCCCACAATACCAATAGTAAATAATATAAGCGATAAGGCGATATAAGCTTTAATGTCCATAATTATAATTTCACATACAGGCCCACACCCATTGTTTGAGAGGCAGGGCCCACTGATAAAATATCTTTAATTGATTTTGTAACCACTCCGTTAAAAATATCTACTGCTTTATACGAAGCTCCTTTTGTAAGGAATTTTACAATAAGCCCCGAGCCTATACTACTCAACCCGGCGGCCAGTGCAGTTTGATAGTCTGTTTTAGCTGCTTTACTTACGGCACGTATAGTGGCATAAGTAGTAATAGCGGCGCCGGTATAGCCCGCTATTTTATAAATGGTTCTACCGGTACGGAAGGTATTGAACAATTTATTAGCCTTATCATTCTTTTTTAATCCAATGATCTCTGCCACTTTAAATATTTTTTCAATGGGTTGCTTGCCCAGGCTAAATTTTGGGGCAAAGCCTTTATCTACTTTCAAAACTTTTCCAAGTATTTGGTTAATATTTATCTGGCTAATATCAATTTTATTAAGATCTATTTTATTGATATCTATTTGTGCCGATGCGGTGATAGATACACAAAAGGCAAAGAAGCTTAAACAGATTATTTTTTTCACATTGTTTTCTTTACGATTAAGAATCTTTTTTTCCTATTACCACGGCTCCTACCATAGCGCTTAAAAATAATACACTGCTAATTTCAAAAGGCAGTACATATTTTGTAAATAATGTCATTCCTAAAACATGGATCAACCCCCCATCACCGGTTTTTAAAAGTACCGGATTCGCTTGCTGTACATTCATAAATGCCGATAATAAAACCAACAATAAACTGCCTCCCGAAATAATAGCAATCAGGCGCAGCCTGTAATTTTTAACGGGTTCATTATCTGCATTCAAATTCATAAGCATTACCACAAAAAGAAATAATACCATGATGGCGCCTGCATATACAATAATATTTACAACGGCCAAAAATTGTGCATTTAATAAAACATAATGCCCGGAAATAGAAAAGAATACCACGATTAGCCACAGAATACTTTTTACCGGGTTTTTGCTCAGCATCATCATGAGGGCGCTGCCCACAGAAAGAATGCTTAATAAAATAAATAATATAGTTTGAATATTCATATCAGTTCTCTGAAAATTATTCGCTTAGTCTTTTTGTTTTTTTTGACTTGCCCGGTTTCCCAATGCTTTTTTATATGCTTCAGGATCTTCTTTTGGATCCGGAATAAGCAAATCTTCTTTTTTATATATAAACTGTGAACGCAAATAATCTGAAGGCATAAAAGATTCACTTAAATAAATCGCATCTTTAGGACAGGCATCTTCGCAAAAACCACAGAATATACAACGGAGCATATTGATTTCATATTTTGCTGCATATTTTTCTTCCCGGTATAAATGTTCTTCACCCGGAAGCCTTTCTGCGGCTTCCATGGTAATCGCTTCTGCCGGGCATGCCACTGCACATAACCCGCAAGCGGTACAATTTTCTCTCCCTTCTTCATCCCTGTTTAAAATGTGTAACCCTCTAAACACCGGGCTGAAAGGCCTGGTCTTTTCAGGAAATTGTATGGTAGGGTTCTTTTTAAAAATGTGGCTAAAGGTAATGCCCATCCCTTTTGCAATGGCAGGGATATACATTTTTTCCCAAATCGTCATTGGCGACCTATCTACTGGCTGGAATCTGTTTGTTAATGACTGCATAAGGTTAAAGTTTGCAAAAATATGATTAATCGTATCTTATTTATTAAAAAATAATATTGCCGCTCCTGTTGCCATCATATTAAAGAGGGCTAAGGGTATCATGATACGCCATCCCAGGTGCATCAGCTGATCGTAGCGGAAGCGAGGTATGGTCCATCGAACCCAAATAAATAAAAACAGGAAACAGGCAATCTTGATGAAAAAAGCAACCACTCCTAAAATAGCGGCCGTATTCACAGCCAGGTTTGCTTCATTTAAAAATGGTATATCGTAACCGCCAAAAAATAATGTTACCATTACAGCGCTACTGATAAACATATTTACATACTCACTAAACAGGTAAAAGCCCAGCTTCATTGATGAATATTCTGTGTGATACCCACCAATCAATTCATTTTCTGCTTCGGGTAAATCAAATGGCGTACGGTTACATTCAGCAAAAGCACAAACTAAAAAAATAAAGAAGCCCAATGGCTGTTTTAAAATATTCCAGCTTAACAAGCCACCCCATCCGCCTTGCTGCTGTTGTACAACCATTTCTTTTAAGCTAAGTGTGCCGGTAAACATTAATAATGCAATGAGTGAAAGGCCTAATGCAAGTTCATAACTAATAATTTGAGAAGCTGCCCGCAGGCCGCCCATTAATGAATATTTATTATTGCTTGCCCAGGCTCCTACCATAATGCCATATACCCCCAGGCTTACTACAGCAAACACATATAGGATCCCAATATTTACATCTGCAATTTGAAGTTGCATTTCCCTGCCACCCGGTAATATTATTTTATCGCCCCATGGTATCACAGCACTTGTCATAATAGCAGTAAGCATGGCCAGCCCGGGGCCCAAAACAAATAATGCTTTTGATGAAAAATTAGGAATGATCTCTTCTTTAAAAAATAATTTCATTCCATCGGCTAAGGGTTGTAAAATACCGAAAGGGCCTGCCCGGTTTGGCCCCGGCCTGTCTTGTAACAAACCAGCAACTTTTCTTTCGGCAAAAGTAGTGTACATAGCTACTACCAGCGAAATAGAAACTACAATTGCAATCAGGACTAATTTTTCAATTAGAAATGGCCAGTCAATATTTAATAAAATGCCGTTCATTTGTTTTGCTGTTTGTTTCTTTATTTTTCAAAATCGCCTGAATGAGCAGGGCGGTTTAATTTACTTAAATCTATTGCTGGATTATTTACATCACTTACTGCATGTATATCCATTAATAATTTAGGATCCCTGCCATCCATTACTTCCCTGATGGTTTCTTTTGGCACATCCAATACTTTATATTTATTGGCCCCAATTACGGAATGACGGCTTATTTGTGTAAGCCCTTCCACTACCCAATCACTTGATTTCTTTTTATCGAAACGGCAGGTATTACAAATCCAACCTGGTTTTCCATCAAAACTTTGTACCTCGCCCCAGGGATCTTTACGGGAAGTAACCCGAAACACTTCTTCACCACGGAGCCAAAGTGTTGCTTTGCCACAGCAACCGGGTGTTTCACAATCCCGGTGAGCATCTACCGGTTTGGTAAACCATACCCTGTTTTTAAAACGGAATGTTTTATCTGTTAAGGCGCCCACGGGGCACACATCAATCATGTTTCCGCTAAAATCGTTATCAATTGCTTTTGAAATATAGGTAGAAATAGCAGCTTTATCACCCCGGTCCACAATGCCATGTACCCTCTTATCAGTGAGTTGATCTGCTACCATTACACAACGGTAACACAAAATACAACGGGTCATGTGCAATTGAATAAGTGGTCCAATATCTTCTCTTTTAAAAGTGCGGCGTACAAATTCTGTACGGGTACCCACTTCACCATGATCGTAGCTTAAGTCCTGTAAATAACATTCTCCTGCCTGGTCGCAGATGGGACAATCCAGGGGATGATTGATCAATAAAAATTCTACCACTCCATTCCGGGCATCCAACACACGTTCGCTGGTAATATTTTTTACTACCATGCCTTCCATTACTTGTGTTCGGCAACTCGCAACCAGTTTTGGCATCGGCCGGGGATCAGCAGCAGACCCTGCCGCTACTTCTACCAGGCAGGTACGGCATTTTCCACCACTCCCTTCCAGCTTACTGTAAAAGCACATTGTAGGGGGTGCAAATTCACTGCCTAATAAACGGGCTGCTTCCACAATGGTTGTACCGGGTTCTACCTCTACCGTAATATTATCAATGGTTAGTTTTATTTTTTTATTTTCTTCTGCCATAGTTTTTTTCATTTTAATGAATGAAAAATAAAATCATTTTTTCTGCTACATCCACTCATTTATGCAGGCACCTGTATATCATCAGCATAATGTGCCAATCCATAATTTTGTTGCAAGCAAAGTTCAGGGTTATTGACATGCCATTCAAATTCATCTCTAAAATGGCGGATAGCTGCTGCCACCGGCCATGCTGCAGCATCACCCAACGGGCAAATGGTATTGCCTTCTATCTTACGTTGAATATCCCATAACAAGTCAATATCTTTCATCTCTCCGTTTCCTGATTCTATTTTTTTCAATATTTTTTCCATCCAACCGGTACCTTCCCGGCATGGGCTGCATTGGCCGCAACTTTCATGGCGATAAAAACGAGCCAGGGTATAAGTATGCCGCACTACACATTGATCTTCATCCAGCACAATAAAACCACCCGAGCCCATCATAGAACCTGTTGCAAAACCACCATCAGAAAGGCTTTCATAATTCATTAAACGTTTTTCCCCTTTTGCTGTGGTCAATAGTAAATTGGCTGGTAAAATGGGGACAGAAGAACCACCGGGAATGCATGCTTTTAATCTTTTACCATGGGGTATGCCACCGCAATATTCTTCGCTGTAAATAAATTCTTCTACAGAAATCGTCATGTCTATTTCATACACACCGGGTTTATTGATATTGCCACAGGCAGAAATTAATTTAGTACCGGTAGATTTACCAATACCTATTTTTGAATACGCTTCTCCGCCATCATTTATAATAGGAACAACGGCGGCAATGGTCTCTACGTTGTTCACCACAGTTGGCCTTTGCCAAACGCCTTTTACCGCCGGAAAAGGGGGCTTGATGCGGGGATTGCCCCGATTGCCTTCTAATGATTCTAAAAGAGCCGTTTCTTCACCACAGATGTAGGCACCAGCCCCCCGTTGTGTATATATCTCACAATCGAAACCGGATCCTAAAATATTTTTTCCCAACCATCCTTGTTGCTTTGCCTCGGCAATGGCCTGGTCTAAAATATCGGTTATCCATGCATATTCACCCCGGATATAAATATAACTCACATTGCTACCCAATGCAAAGGAAGAAACAATCATGCCTTCAATAAGATAATGCGGAATAAACTCCATGAGGTAACGGTCTTTAAATGTGCCGGGTTCACTCTCATCGGCATTTACTACCAGGTGGCGTGGAATACCTTCGGGCTTAGCAATGAAACTCCATTTAAGCCCGGTAGGGAACCCTGCGCCACCACGTCCCCTCAATCCACTTTTCTTTACTTCTTCCACAATCTCTTCGGGCTTCATGGTAAGCGCTTTTTCCACACTGCGGTACCCGCCTTCACGGCGATACACATCATACGTTTTTATACCGGGGACATCAATTTTTTCTAATAATAATTTCTTTGTCATAGCTCCTTGCGCTTTGCTTGTATTTTATTTAGGCCTTTTCCTCCTTCGGATAATCGTAGTTAAACATCCAATGCACTCCAAATTTATCTTTCGTCATACCAAAACGAGCACCCCAAAAAGTATCCTGCATGGGCATGGTTACCGTGCCCCCTTCACTCAAATTGGCAAATGTTTTTTCAATTAAATCCAGGTCAGTAAAATTTAAAGAAAGGCTCACCTGGTCACCTGAACTCACTGATACATTGGGAGGGCAATCACTCACCATAAATTTTAAGGCGCCCGCTTCAAATAAGGCATGCATTATTTTATTTTTCACCGCTTCATTATCGCCTGCCATCTGTGCCTCGCCAAATGTGGAGGAATGCACAATATTACCATTGAGCGCCTTACAATAAAAGGCTAACGCTTCATTTGCATTACCGTTAAAATTCAAATATGGTATGATGGCTTCCATACATTATTTTTTAATTGTTTTTAACTTTACATTCTTCAATGAGGGCATCAATTTTTTCTTTTGTTAAATGCTCCCGGTAAGTTTTACCATATTGCATCATGGGAGCATAACCACAAGCACCCAAACATTCTACAGTTTTTAAGGTAAATAAACCATCGGGAGTGGTTTCACCCACTTGTATGTTGAGCTTTTGTTTTATATAATCAATTATATCATCACTGCCATTGATCATACAGGGCCCGGTTTGGCATACTTCTAATAAATGTTTACCTACGGGCTTTAAATTATACATGCTGTAAAAACTTGCCACTTCATATACTTCAATAGGTTCTAAATGAAGCAGGCCTGCAACATAATCCATTGTTTCCACACTCAGCCAGCCTCCAAACTCTTCCTGTGCCATGTGCAATACAGGTAATAAGGCGCTTTTTTGTTTGCCGTCAGGATAGTGTGAAATAATTTCTTTCACTTCCATTAATTTTTGATCACTAAACACAATCATAAAAAATCATTTATTTAAAACACTCCGTTTATGCATCCAGCTCACCTGCTATCAAATTCAAACTACTCATGGTAATTACTGCATCACTCAACATGCCACCTTTTATTAATTCAGGATAAGCCTGGTAATAAATAAAACATGGCCTGCGAAAATGAAGACGATAGGGAGTACGGCCTCCATCACTTATTAAATAATAACCCAGTTCCCCATTGGCTCCTTCAATGCTATGGTACACTTCTCCTTTTGGCATTTCTGTTTCGCCCATTATTATTTTAAAATGATAAATGAGGGCTTCCATTTTTGTGTACACATCTTTTTTATCTGGTAAATAAAATTCGGGTGTATCAGCGTGGTACACTTCTGCTTCGGCACCTTTAAATTCTTTTATTTTTTTATACGCCTGGTTCAGGATGTGTAAACTTTGCCACATTTCCTGGTTACGCACCAAATAGCGATCATAACAATCACCGGTAGTACCTACGGGTATTGTAAAATCAAAATCTTCGTAGCTGCTATAGGGAGTATGGATCCTTACATCATAATCTACCCCGGCAGCCCTAAGATTGGGGCCGGTGAAACCATAATTCAAAGCCCGTTCTGCCGAAATGGGGCCGCAACCAATAGTGCGATCCATAAAAATACGGTTACGGGTAAACAGGTTTTCAAATTCTTTTAATTGAGCAGGGTATCCTGTTTTTTCATCGAGAAAATCTTCCAGTCGTTGCCAAGCTTTAGGTGTAAAATTCCTTTCAAATCCGCCAATACGGCCAATATTTGTAGTTAACCGTGCGCCACATATTTCTTCATAAATTTCATAAATCATTTCACGGTATTGCATTACGTACAGGAAGCCTGTATAAGCGCCGCTATCTACCCCTACAATTGAATTACATATTAAGTGATCGCTGATGCGGGCAAGTTCCATAATAATAACACGCAAATAATCTACCCGTTTGGGTGTTTTTATTCCCAGTAATTTTTCGCAAGTGAGTTGCCAGCCAATATTATTTAAGGGTGATGAGCAATAATTTAAACGGTCAGTAAGCGGCTGAATTTGATACAGGGGCCGGCGTTCGGCAATCTTTTCAAAAGCCCGGTGGATATACCCAACGGTAGAAGTGGCACTTACTATGCGTTCTCCATCCATTTCCAGTACATTCTGAAATACACCATGGGTAGCCGGATGCGTGGGGCCCAGGTTGAGGGTATTGGTTTTTTTCTCAATACTGCCTTCGGGTAATGCGATATGATCTGCGGTTTTATCTGTCATTATGAATTATCAATATTAGTATGTGCCCTTTTGCTTTTAATAATATTATATACTGTGGTAATTTTAATTACTACAAGTATTAAAGACATGATAGTAATTACCAATGATAAGATATCTCCAGTACCCCTCCATTCCATATATTTAAATAACCCTATCACAAAAAAAACTACCACATATAAAATGGCAAATAAGAGCTTGTATTTTTGAAAAAACGATTTCATAATTTTTAAATATTACCGTCCAAACATTTCATCATCTTTATCTACCCGGCTTTGATCTTCTAATGGGTATTGCTTGCGCATGGGGAAATAATCCATCTCATCTACATTTAACACCCTAATTAAATTGGGATGGCCAATAAAATTCACTCCATAAAAATCATAGGTTTCCCTTTCCATCCAGTTAGCACTTTGATATAACGCTGTAGCGCTGAAAACATCTGGATTTTCAATATCTGTAAATACTTTAAAGCGGATGCGTACATTATCAACCAGGTTGTGCAAATGATATACTACAGCCAGTTCACGGCCTTTATCATTTGGATAATGAACGGCCTGCAGGTCAGTTAAGAAACGAAACTTCAGCTCATCATCATCAAATAAAAATTGGAGTACTTTTAAATTCAAATCTTTTGGTGCAGTAAAGCTGAGCATCCCAAAAGGTTCTTCCCACTGTGTAAGTGCTTCTCCAAATTTTTGAGTGAGCCTGGTTTTTATTGTATCGTTCGTTAATGCCATAAGGATAAATGAAAATATAAAGACAAAAAATGATCTGCAGCGCTGTAATTTATTTTTAAAAAATTAATGATTGGTTTAATTAATCAATTCCATATCCTTCCAGCAGGCTTTTATATTCAGCACTATGCCTGCGGCGAAGGCTTTCATTATGTACTAATTCCTGTACTTTTAAAATACCATCTAAAATTCCTTCGGGCCTGGGTGGGCAACCCGGTACATATACATCTACCGGGATTATTTGATCAATCCCCTGTAATACAGAATAGCTGTCGAAAATACCACCGCTACTGGCGCAGGCTCCTACAGCCATTACCCAGCGGGGTTCTGCCATTTGTAAATATACCTGCCGTAATACAGGGCCCATTTTTTTTGCAATGGTTCCCATTACCATGAGCAGGTCGCATTGGCGGGGAGAAAAACCCACTCTTTCTGCACCAAACCTTCCAAGATCGTAATGACTACCCATTGTTGCCATAAATTCGATACCACAACAACTGGTTGCAAAGGGTAATGGCCAGAGTGAATTTTTACGGGCAAGGCCCACCACTTTTTCTAAACTGGTAGCCATGTACCCTTCTCCCATATACCCTTCGGGTATTCCCTGATATTTTATCGTATTATTATATTGAACCGGACGAGCCATAGTTTTAAATTAATAATTAATCAATCATCTCATTGCCATTTTATTTTCAAGTATAAGCAAGCAATGCATTTTCTTTTTATTCTTCCCACTTTAATGCCCCTTTCTTAAAGATATAAATTAATCCTGCTAAGAAAAGGCTAATAAAAATAGAAACTGCAATAAAACCTTCCCAACCCAAATGCCGGAAGTTTACTGCATAGGGATAGAAAAATATTACCTCTACATCAAACAACACAAAAAGAATGGCCACTAAAAAATATTTAATGGCAATCGGCCTGCGTGCATTGCCTTTGATCTCAATACCACTTTCAAAATTTTGAAGTTTATCTGCTGTGCGCCTTTTGGGGCCCAGTAAACTTGACCCCAGTATCATGGTGGTTACCAAACCTGCAGCAAAGATTAGCTGAAGTGCAATGGGGATATAATTGTAAGCCGTATTAGCGACTTCTGTTTGCAATAAAATAAAATCCATAATCAATTTCCTCCGGAATTATTAACAAAAGTAAGACAGCAAAGGCAATTTTCCATATTCATTTATATAACTGACACTTAAAATGAGAGGGAGCGCTTTTAACTAGGTGCGTTAAATTATAAATTTTGAATAAACGAATTTTTCAAAATTCACTCATCAGAAATAAAAAAAGCTTGCAGCAAAACTGCAAGCTTACATCTTAAAATTATCTTATACTTATTTTTTATTGTTTGATCTTTTAGGTGCTGCGTTGGGATCATTTTTAGAAATAAACTCCCTGTTAGATATCAATTGTTCATCAGTAGGTTCTAACACCAGGGCTTTGTCAACATATGCTAATGATTTGGCCTGGTCTTTTTTTACATTATAATAATATTCAATAAAGTAACGATAAGCGCCTGAAAGCTGGCTTTTTACTTTCGATTTGTCCGGGGCAGCTTCGCCAATTTCTATTGCTTTTTCATAATAAGGAACAGCCAGTCCCAGTTCTCCGGTAGTATCAATACCTGCATAAGATTTCCCTTCCATATAATACCCAAAAATATCATCTGGGTATTTTTCGGTGTAAAGCTTGAATTTAGAAGCTGCAGAATCAAATTGCCCTGCCCTGAAATAGGCATACCCCGTATTATAAATATCTACATTGGTATAATTTTTCTTTACATCCAATACTTTTCCATACCATTTGGCAGCGTCTAATGTGCGGCCTTCTTTATCAAATGCCTGTGCCAATGATTTTAGATAACTTACTTTATTGGTTTCTAAGGTATCTAACTCTACTGCTTTGTTTACCAATTCTGCCACTTTATCTTCGTTGCCTGGGAATTTTAAAAGAATGGTTGCATAAGCAGCATAATCGCCTGCTCCTATTTTATCTGGATTTTGTTTTTGGAAATACAATTCATAAAATGTCTTTGCATTTAAAGTATCGCCAAGCCTGTTATATGCCAATGCTTTTAATCCATATAAATTAGGATAAGGATTGGCGCCTTCTGTGGCAATACAATTATCTGCATTACGAATGGCATCGGCAAATAAGCCTTGTGCATATTTCATAGATGCTTTGTAAAAACAAGCTTTGGGATCATCATCAGAATTGGCGAGCCACTTGTCTAAATATTCTGCTGCTTTGGTAACATTGGTATTATAATAATAATTGTACAAGGTACCATATACCGGTGCATAAGCAGGGTCTTTAGCGATGGCTTCGTTATAAAATTTCATATACAACGGTTCCTGCGCAACCCCTTGTGTTTGATATACCTTACCCGAACGATATATGGCCCTGGCATAGTTAGGATCAATCGCCAATGCTGCATTATAAGATAAGATGGCATTGCCGCCATCTGCAAATTTGCGATAGGCATCTCCCAGGTTTGTGAGTACTTCAGGGTCTTTAAACTTTTTGATTTGGGTTGCTCTTTTGAGTACATCTATAGCATAATTCGCATCGCCATTTTTAGAATCGGGATTGGCATTGGCATGGCCAACAGCATTCAACACCTCAATACTTTTACCGCCACTTAATGAAATGGCTGTTTCAAAATGATTTCGGGCATCTGCTTTTTTCCCTTCCATGAGTTCAATTTCACCAACACCCGCCAAAATCAATGGACTGTTTGGGTTGGCAGCCATTTTCTCTAAATATAATTTTTTTGCATCTGCTACATCTTCCAGACCCAGGAAAGCCTGGCCCAGGTAATATATTGCTGTTTCATTATTGGGCTCTTTATCTACAATACTTTGAAAGACGTCTTTTGCACTTTTATACCTTTCATAATACATAAACTTTTTGCCTTGCTCTATGCTTTGTCCAAACATGGAACCACATAAAAACAAAGCAAAAACTAGCATACTCAATTTGAACTTATTCATCATCATTTGGTTTTTGTTTTTACTTTGACTCTCGCCGGGTTAAAAATATATATAATAAAGCGTTAAAGGTTCTTAATCTTTAGGAATTTTTTGATTGATCTTTACATCCCTAATTCCAAAAGGCATTACCGTTCCTAAGTAAGCCCGCTTAAAGATTAATTGGCCCCTTTCCTGTTTCATAAAGGTTGAAAAGCCGGTTCCCAATCCAAGATAAGAGCCTTCCTTAACAATATAAAACAAACCTCGTACCAAAGGATACCGATGCGATTCAATACTTTCCTGCATCGGTTTCACATAAGGGCTATCCTTACACAGATCACACTGCACATAAGCCATTTTAACCCTTTTTAATTCAGCCAACTGTAGGGTATCTTCCGGGTTACCAATCCAGCTAAAACCAACTAACCCAATCGCATTCTCATGGGTTGCTACATAATCTATCACCGCCTGGTTGCCCTTTACGCCTTTTACTACCGTGGTATCAAAATGCTGCCCCTTTAAAACAGAATCTTCAATAAACCTAACCGTACTGGTAGTGGTTAAGCCATCGAAGATAATTTGTTGCTGCCGGTTTATCTTTCCTTGTAACTGGTCTTTTAGCCGGTGCATGGAAAACAAGCTATCTTTACTTTTTTCATTTACCAATATTACAACTGCATCAAGGGCCATTACGTTATTTGCCGGTACATAATGTAACGAGTCTAAAAAGAATTTTTTCTCTGTATCATTTAGCCCCCGGGTTACAATTACCATCCGGGTGGCAGTATCAAAAAAAAGGTCTTTTAAACATGCTGCTTCGGGTTTGTACGTAGCCACAATCTTAGTACCGGGATAAGATGCTTCATACATTTCTATTTGGGCTTCTATTACCGGCTTAAAAGATTCATCTACACTAATATGAATGGTACCCGACTTAGGCGTATCTGTATATCCACCAGGTTTTTTCTCAGACTTACAGCTATTGACAACTACCATACATATACCCAAAAATAAAATTATTATCCCCCTGCAAGCCACACTCATTTTTTAAAATAATTTTTTTTAATGCCCCTGTATATCCTAAATACGCCATATACTAAACACACGCCTCCAAATATCTGGGCTACCCCATCATCCATATTGACAGGAATGGGGCTATTTAAACGATTTTTTAGCAGAAGAAATAATCCCATGGCAGTCCACAGTAAGCCCATCCCAAAATCCATCAGGCTGCGCATACGGGCATAATTCATTTCCCTTTTACTCATTTTTTCTTTTTCAAATTCTTCTAATGCCATAAAATTATTTTCAAGTGTTGGCAATATACTAAAAAACAGCTTACAGATTATTCGCAGCAAAAATTACAGGAAGGGTAAAATATACTGATACATTTTGTCCCTGGCTCTTTCCGGGTATCCATTGAGGCATTTTTTTCAGCACCCTGATTACTTCGTTATTAAACGCTTCTCCACCATTTTCTACAATTTCAAAACCTTTTAAATGTCCATCAAAGCCCACAACAAAACGAATTTTCACAATTATATTTTCACTTAAATCCACATCGGGGCTTTGCAAATTATTTTTTAAAAATTTCCTTAACGCAGCAATTCCTCCAGGGTATTCCGGCATTTGTTCGGCTGTAAAAAGCGGTTGGCTGTTATTGGTTGTACTATTTGTTTGAGGCAGGTCCGGCATGTTGGGTATCGTACCCGGTATGGGGAGTTCCCCTGGTAATGAAATATCTGAAATGCCGGTTGTGGGCAGCCCCCGGGTTGAATTTGAAGCAATATCAGGAACAGGCGCTGAAATTAATTTTTCATCCACCAGTTTTATGATACCACTATTAGCTGTCTGTATTTTTTTTGCCTGTACCAGGGGCTTTACCTCAGTTTTTGGCTGCTCTGGTATTTCATAAGGTACGGTATAAATTTTTTGTAACATGGGGCCGTCAAATACAATTTTAGTAATTCCCTCTGCTGGTTTCCAAAATGTACTAAACCCCACAAAAACTACAACTGCTATAAACACTAAAGAAAGTGCCAGCATTGTACGTTTGTCTTTATATTTACGCAATGGGTAGGCACCATACATTTTATTTCGGTTATCAAAAAGAATATCCAACCAATCTGATTGCAAAATTTTATCTGGTTTCATACTCCTGTATTTAAGTTGAAAAATAAAAACACATTCCTGTTGTTATATACAATAAGATGCCCTGTTTTACATTCTCCATAAATAAAGCCTGGTATCTTATCTTTGCGCAATGAAAATTTTAATGGTATGCCTGGGCAATATTTGCCGCAGCCCACTGGCAGAAGGCATTTTACAACATAAAGCCGCACAGGCGGGATTACACTATACAATTGATAGCGCAGGTACCAATGGTATCCATGTAGGCGAAGCGCCACATCATTTAAGCCAAAAAGTGGCAAAAAAGCATGGCCTGGACATTAGCACGCAAGTAGCACGTAAATTCAATAAATCTGATATAGCGCAATACGATAAAATTTATGTGATGGCACAGGATGTTTTGAATGATGTAAAACAAATATGCGGGTCTGATTTTGATCCGGAAAAAGTAGATTATTTTTTAAATGCACTTTACCCTTTTCAAAATAAAGATGTACCTGACCCCTGGTATGGAGATGAAGATGGCTATGATGAAGTATATGACCTGATTGAAGCTACATGCACAAAAATGATAGAACAAAGTTTGGTATCACCTAAAACGCAAAACGTATAATGGCAAAACCCGGTTTACCACAAGGCATGAGAGATTTTTCGGCCGAAACGGTTCGAAAAAGAAATTATATACTGGATACTATTACCAGTGTAATGAAGTTATATGGCTACCAGCCATTAGAAACCCCTGCCATGGAAAACTTAGATACTTTAATGGGAAAATATGGTGAAGAAGGGGATAAACTTATTTTTAAAGTTCTCAACAATGGCTTACATGACCCCAAAAATGCAGCTAAAACAAGAGCCGGTTTCGAAAAATTGATGGAAGGAAAAAATACAGCTGACCTTACAGAAAGGGCGCTAAAATATGACCTGACAATACCTTTTGCCCGTTATGTTGCCATGAATCACGGCAACCTTACGATGCCCTTTAAACGCTACCAGGTTCAGCCGGTATGGCGTGCCGACAGGCCTCAACGTGGCCGCTACCGGGAGTTTACGCAATGCGATGCCGATGTGGTAGGCAGCCGTTCGTTAATAAATGAAGTAGAACTCTCACTCATTTATCATACTGCCTTTACTCAATTGGGTATTGCTCAATACCGGTTAAAAATAAATAGCCGAAAAATTTTAACGGCGCTGGCAGAAAAATGCGGTGGCGCCGAAAAAATAAATTCCCTCAGTATTGCAATTGATAAATTAGATAAAATTGGCCTGGAAAAAGTGAAAGAAGAATTACTTAACCGTGGCTTTAACGATTCACAGGTAGAAATTGCATCATCCTTTTTAGCACTTAGCGGCAGCAATCAGGAAAAATTAGAAGCCATCAAAAAACTTTTTGAAAATAATGAACTGGCATCCGCCGGAGTTAATGAAATAAATTATGTGCTGCAACATACTTCCGGTATCCCAATTGATGTGGACCTGACACTTGCCCGTGGGCTGGATTATTATACCGGGATTATTTTTGAAGCCAAGGCCCCCGAAGAAGTAAAAATGGGAAGTATAGGCGGAGGCGGCCGATACGATGATCTTACCGGTCTATTTGGTTTACACGGTATTACGGGGGTAGGCATTAGTTTTGGTATTGACCGTATTTATGATGTACTGGAAGAAATGAATTTATTCCCTGCCTCCATTCAACAAGCTGTATCAGCGTTATTTATAAATATGGGTACCCCGGAATCAGAACAGGCTTTTCAAAATGCACAAGCTTTAAGAACAGCGGGCATTGCATGTGAAATGTATCCTGAAAATATAAAACTTGATAAACAATTTCGGTATGCTGATAAGAAAAACATACCTTTTGCCATAATAATGGGTGCCCAAGAAATTGCTTCAAATATTGCGCTGGTAAAAGATTTGGCTACCGGCCATCAAGAAAAAGTTGACCTTACCCATTTGGTTGAGTACTTTAGCAAAAAATAAAATAAATTCCTTTTATGAAACTTCGTTATTTCTCTTTATTGAGTATCTTTTTTATACTCATTTTTGGCTCTTGTAAAAAGGCCAACAAAACAGGACTGTTTATCCCTAAAAATGCTGCCATTGCATTACAAATTGATGGCAAGGCGCTTAATAAAAAAGTAAGCTGGAGCGAGTTTAAAGATAACGCTGCATTCAAAGAAATGCTAAATGATTCCACTTTATCGAACTCGGCAAAAGCCGCTTTTGAAAACCCAGAAAATACAGGGGTAGATATAGAAAATGACCTTCTTTTCTTTTTTGTTGCAGACACTACTGGAGGTTACTCAGCAGTAGAAGGAAATCTTAAAGATGCTGCCAAGTTTAAAGACTTTATTGGCAAAAGTTACCCTGCTGCCACAATGAGTGAAAAAGAAGGCATTCAATATGCTTTACTACCCAGCATGTCTGTTTCCTGGAAAAAAGACAGGTTTATTATTATGAATGACATACCCGGATTTAATAAACGAAAATTAGAATATGAATTTGATCCTTTTGATACTACCCGCCCGGCAATTTCAAAACCAGAAAGCACCCGGGATTTAAATGTATCCATTGCAAATTTATATAACCTTAAAGAATCTGAAAGCCTTGCAAAAGACAGCCGCTTTGCAGATGTGATGTCGCTAAGCGGTGACATTCATTTTTGGATAAATTCTGAAGCCTTTGCTGACCTTGCCTTACAGGGCAATATTATGGGCATGATGAATTTAAGCAAACTCTATAAAGGCGCTGTAACGGGTGGTGCCGTGAATTTTGATAACGGTAAAATAGTAGCAGATACCTATTCTTATGCATCCGGTGAAATTACCAGCTTATGGAAAAAATACAGTGGCAATAAAATTGATGAAGAAATGGTTAAGCGCCTGCCTTCAGAAAATATTGCCGGTATGCTTGCCCTAAATTACAAGCCCCAGGGAATTGAAGAATTGCTAAAACTAATTGGGGTAGATGGACTCGCAAATATGAGCGCTACTAAAATTGGGATAACCCTGGATGATTTTGTAAAAGCAAACAAAGGCGATTTGTTTTTGGCAGCTACCGATGTTCAGTCTGATAGTTTTGGCAGGCCAAATGCTAATTTTGTTTTCTCAGTTTCTATTGGCGATAAAAAGGCCTTTGATAAATTGGTAACAGCTGGCAAAACCCTCGGTGGGCAAGCCTTTGGCGGCAGCGATCCAAAAATATTTTTTAATAGCAACGATCAATATTTTGCAATTGGCAACAAACAGGATTTTATCAATAAATATATTGCCAGCAAAAATAATAGCAAGCCAGCTTTATTAGATAAAGTTTCAGGTAACCCAATTGCCGGTTATGTAAACTTTCAAAGTATTTTTAATGGTATGAAAGATGAAACGCCAAAAGATAGTATCGGCAAAGCGATGTATGATGCCTCGACAAAAATGTGGGATAATTTAATCATGACGGGTGGCAATATGAAAGGCGATGCCATGAAAGGGCATTTTGAAGTAAACCTGGTTGATAAAAACACAAATAGCTTAAAACAATTAAATACGTATGCAAGCCAAATGTCAACATTAGAAAAAATGCGTTATCAGGATTTGAGAACTGCAACCGTAGTTCCTTATAATGACAGCACTGTTATTGATGCCCCTCCGGTATATACAGATACAGCCACTGTTCCGGAAAAAAATTAATTTTTTAATTAACTTAATAAAAGCCGCCAAAGTAATAAGGCGGCTTTTATTATATTTACGTTTTATGAAAATTATCCTTCAGCAAGTTTATCCTTCATTTTTAGATAAAGAACTCATCAACCATTCTCAAATATGGACAAAAGAACTATTCTTTTCAGCAGGTGAAAATATACAAATTGTTGCGCCGAGTGGTAGTGGCAAAACATCATTGATCTATTTCTTATATGGGTTACGAAACGATTATGAAGGGAATATTTTTTTTGATGAAAAAAATATAAGATCATTTTCACCAGAAGACTGGGCAACTTACCGTTCAGAAAAAATAAGTATTATGTTCCAGGACCTGAGATTATTCCCACAACTGAACGGAGCAGAAAATATTGAAATAAAACGGGCTTTACAACCATTTCATAACACTGTCGAAATGATTAATATGGCGAAAGACCTGGGCATTCAAAACAAACTGCAACAAAAAACAGAAACCTGTAGTTATGGCGAAAAACAACGGATTGCTACGGTAAGGTCGTTGCAACAACCTTTTGAATTTTTATTAATGGATGAACCTTTTAGTCATTTAGATGAAGTAAACCGTCAAAAATCAATGCAACTGCTACAAGAAGAAGCTACCCGAAGAAATGCAGGTATTATTCTCGCCGATTTAAAACCGATAGAATTTTTTAAGCCACACCGTACGCTATATTTATAAAAAATGAACCGTTCTATTTCATATAAAACAATTGCCGGCCTGATAGATACAGGTGGCAAAAAAAGATCGAAATTTACGAGCTATCTCGGGCTTTGCCTGGGCGTATTGCTGCTGTTGGTTGCGGTACAAATGTTTATCAATATTAACCAATTGATAAAAGATAAAAATCCCCGGAAAAATGGGTACGACTATATTTCAATAACAAAAAACATTACCAACCAAAACATGGGGCAGGATAACCGCTTTACAACTGCCGATGTTGCCGAATTAAAAAAACAACCTTTTATAACGGATGCAGCCCCTTTAATAAGTAACCAGTTCCGGGTAAAAGCCAGTGCCGGTAATATTATACCATTTAGCACCGATCTTTTTTTAGAAGCAATACAAAATGATTTCATTGATACCTTGCCTCCCAATTTTACATGGCAACAAGGCCAGGTAACGGTACCCATTATTTTCTCGGCAGATTATCTGGAAATGTATAATGTATTTGCGCCTGCACAGGACTTACCACAAATGAGCGCTGCTACCATTAGTACGGTTAACATTAACCTGGAATGTTATGCCCCTTATGGCTTTCAAACTTTCAAGGGAAATATTGTAGCGATTAGTGACCGCATCAATTCGGTATTGGTACCTGAAAATTTTTTAACCTGGGCCAATAAACATTATGGGAATGCTGAAAATGTACCGGCCGCAAGGGTTTTTATAAAAACAACTGATGCCAATAGCAGTGAATTATTAAACTTTTTACAGGAAAAAGATTACCGTATCAATAAAGATAAAACCAAATTTGGAAGGGTAAAGCAAGTACTCCAGGCTATTGTAACCGGGCTTGGCAGTTTTGCTGTTTTGGTTATCATATTGGCCATGCTACTGTTTTCATTTTATTTGCAATTAATGATTGCACGCAGTAAAGACAATTTGCAACTGCTTATCACACTGGGCTATTCACCAGGCTGGCTGAGCAAGACGGTTTCTTATAAATGGATACCGGTATATGGAATCATTATTGCTGTTGCCCTGCTGGTTACTCAATTAATACAATTTTTCTTCAGGCATTCTTTTTTAAGCGCCCGGGAAACATTATCTCCCATGCTGAACTGGTCTGTAGTAGGCCTGGCAGTGTGCTTGTTTGTACTTTGCATTACCATCAACTACCGCCTTATTAAAAAATTATTGTACCATCTATAACTTCAGCATGGCAATACCATTATATTGATTCAAATATTACCGCAGCGCCCTGCCCTACACCCACGCACATCGTAGCAAGGCCATATTTATTTTTTCTTCTTTTCATTTCATGGAGTAAAGTAGTGGTTATACGTACACCGCTACAGCCCAACGGGTGCCCCAATGCAATAGCGCCGCCATTTACATTTACGATGGCTGCGTTTAATTGAAGGTCTTGCATACAAGCCAGGCTTTGAGCAGCAAATGCCTCGTTTAATTCAACCAGGTCTATTGCATCAATGGCTATACCTGCTCTTTGCAAAGCTTTCCTGGTAGCCGGCACGGGGCCAATGCCCATAATAGCAGGATCTACGCCCGCCACACCCATACTTACCACCCGGGCCATCGGCGTTAAATTGTATTTTTTTATTGCCTCTTCACTTGCCAGTAAAGTAGCCGCAGCCCCATCATTTATGCCACTGCTATTACCTGCCGTAACTGTACCATCTTTTATAAATGCCGGTTTTAGGCTGGCTAATTTTTCGGGTGTGCTCAGGCGTGGGTGTTCATCCTGGTAAATGGTATGTGTATCTTTCCCCACTGCTACATCAATCGCAATGATCTCATCTTTCCAACGGCCGGCTTCCAGTGCTGCTGCATATTTTTGTTGGGTTTTAAAAGCAAATTCATCCTGAGCCTGCCGGCTAATATTCCATTGTTTAGCTACATTCTCTGCAGTTTCGCCCATGCCATAAGGAAAATATTTTTCTGCCATTTTTTTATTGATGAAACGCCAGCCCATCGTGGTATCAAACATGGTTACAGAACGATCGAAAGCAGAACCCGCTTTAGCCATCACAAAGGGTGCCCGGCTCATACTTTCTACCCCACAGGCAATAATCAATTCGGCATCGCCACAGGCAATAGCCCGGCTACCATCCATGATTGTTTGTAGTCCGCTGGCGCAAAGCCTGTTTACAGTGTTACCCGCCACAGTTACGGGTAATCCTGCCAGTAAAGCTGCCATGCGGGCAACATTCCGGTTATCTTCACCGCTTTGATTTGCCGCACCTGCAAGTACATCTTCTATAGCATTTACATCAATCCCCGGGTTCCTGGTAACAATTGCTTTAATAACATGAGCCAGCATGTCATCTGGCCTCACAGTACTTAAAACACCCCCATATTTGCCAATAGCTGTTCGTACAGCGTCAACTACATAAACTGTTTTCATACACTTTTATTAAACTTAAATTTAAAGTATCCATTATCATTAAATAACCCTAAACTTTATTTTTTGCAAGATATATGATTTTAAAGCGCCCTCAATCTTAAAAACCCGTTATAAGTCGCATTTTACAGGATATGCTCCGCCAAATCGTTGTACCTTTGCCGCTATGCCTTCTTTAAAAAACATAAGGGAACTCTCCCTTCAGGAATTGAAAGATTATTTTGTAAGCATTGATGATAAAAAATTCAGGGCCATGCAGGCTTATGAATGGTTATGGAAAAAAAATGCCCGAAGTTTTAGTGCCATGAGCAATTTACCCCTTGCATTGCGGGATAAGCTGGCCCAGCAATTTAGCTTTCCTGCTTTAGAAACTGAAAGTACCCAGTATAGCAGTGATGGTACCATCAAGACACGCTTTAAAACGCATGATGGCCATTTTTTGGAAGGTGTGCTAATCCCCACCGAAAAAAGAGAAACCGCCTGTGTATCTTCACAAATTGGATGTAGCCTAAGTTGTAAGTTTTGTGCTACCGGACTTATGGAACGTAAGCGTAACTTACACTTCGATGAAATTTACGACCAGGTTGCCATCATCAATGAGCAAAGTGAAAAAACACACGGTCGCAAATTGAGCAATATTGTTTTTATGGGAATGGGCGAGCCTTTATTGAATTATAAAAATGTATTACTTGCCATTGATCGTATTACTTCGCCCGATACCATGAATATGAGCCCCAAACGTATAACGGTATCTACCGCAGGTGTTGCAAAAAAAATAAAACAGTTAGGTGATGATAAAGTACGGTTTAACCTGGCTTTATCCTTACATGCCGCTACCGATGAAAAAAGAGACCAGATCATGGGCATCAATGAAACCAATAATATACAAGCCCTGGTAGATGCATTGAATTATTTTTACCTGCATACAAAAAATGATATCACGCTGGAGTATGTACTATTAAAAGGTCAAAATGATAGCCTGGAAGATGCCGCGGAGTTGGTAAAGATTTACCGAAAAATACCCACACACCTTATTAATGTAATTGAATATAACCCGGTAGCCGGTATCCCATATACTACGAGTGGCACAGATACCACTGAAGAATTTACCCGCTACTTAGCCAATCACAGGGTAAATGTGAGGGTAAGGCATAGCCGTGGAAAAGACATAGATGCTGCCTGTGGCCAGCTTGCTAATAAGGAATAAAGATTAAGCAGTAAAATTTCTTATCTTGCCTTTAACATTGTTTTAAAACCTGCTGTTAAACCTGTTTATCCTTATGCAGTCTATGATATAATAACCAATAAAAATTATTAAAATGAAGAAGATACTTTCACTCGGTTTAGCTTTTGCAATTTTTAGTTTTTCTGTAAATGCACAGCAACAAAGACAGAATACAGCTAAAACATCCGATACCCGCAATGCTATGAAGCAGCAAAAAGCGGATCAATTAAAAGACCTGAACCTTACTGACGCACAAAAAGCTGACCTTAAAAAAAGTAATGAAGCATTAAAAGCTAAAATGCAGGCGCTAAAGAACCAGGATTTGCCAGCAGAAGAAAAACAAAAACAGATGCAGGCGATTAAGGCAGAAAGACAAGCAAACCTCGATAAAATCCTTACTCCTGAACAAAAAGCTACTTTAGAAAAAAATAAAGCTGAAAAGAAAGAGGATAAAATGGAAAAGAAAACTGAGAAAGCGGCAAAAGTGAAGGCTGAACTTGGACTTACAGATGAACAAGCAGCAAAAATGAAAGCCAATGCAGCTGAAAACAGGACTAAAATCCAGGAGATCAGGAATAACAGTACTCTTACTGAAGATCAAAAGAAAGCACAAATTAAAGAAGTAATGAAATCTGCAAAACAAGAAAACAAAGAAATACTTACTCCCGAACAGCAACAGAAAATGAAAGAAATGCATAAAAAAAGAGAAGGGAAGAGAAGGGCCAATAACATTACACCCGTTTCACAAAATTAAAATCATTGGTATAGCCACAGGAAAGGCCCGGATTTTCCGGGCTTTTTTATTCTAAATATCTAAGCCTATCTTTGTAAGCCTGTTGAAAAACAGCAAAAATTAAAAATATTATGAGCCAGGCCCCGTTTCAAAAATTTATAAGTAAGAAAAAAAATAGCGTAGTAAAAGAAGAGTTACGCCAGGAAAAGAAAAAATATAAAAAAGAAAGAGCTGCTTACTTCGATAAAGTAAAAGAAGAAAAATACCTGGCCCGGCAAGCTGCTGCCAACCCAGCCCAAAAAAAGGAAGCGCCTAAAAAGGATGCAATACCTCAAAAGACTACTGATGTAGCCATGCCACTTAATAAATTTTTAGCACATTGTGGGGTATGCTCCCGCAGGGATGCTATAGAGTTGGTAACTGCCGGTAAAGTGAAAGTGAATAAAGAAGTAGTAACCGAACCAGGTTATAAAGTACAGCCTACCGATGAAGTGGTTTTTAATAGCAAAAAATTATATGTTACCAAAAACCTGGTGTACATCTTACTCAATAAACCTAAAGACTATATTACCACCAATGAAGACCCACAAGGCAGAAAAACGGTTTTGCAACTCATCAAGAATGCAACCGATCAAAGGGTGTACCCCATAGGCCGCTTAGATAGAAACACATCGGGGGTATTGTTACTTACCAATGATGGCGACCTTACCCAAAAACTTTCGCACCCCAGTTATGAAGTAAAAAAAATATACGAAGTAAAATTAGATAAGATATTGGCTAAAGGGGATTTTGAAAAAATATTAAATGGTATTAAACTGGAAGATGGTCCGGTGCAGGTAGATGGTTTAGCGTATGCTGACAGTAAAGATAAAAGCATTATCGGTATTGAAATTCACAGTGGCCGAAACCGTATTGTACGGCGTATTTTTGAATCTTTGGGTTACGATGTAAAAGGATTAGACCGGGTAATGTATGGTACACTTACCAAAAAAAATGTAGAAAGAGGTAAATGGAGAATGTTGAGTGAAAAAGAAATCCGATTATTAAAATACCTGAACGCCTCAAAAAAAACAACAGTTGGCAGCAAAAAAAATTGAGATCATTTACGAAGATGATAACCTGGTTGCCATTAATAAACCTTCAGGGCAACTCAGCATTCCTGACCGGGAACAATCTGAACGCTCACTCAAAGAAATTTTACAGGAAAAATACGGTCAGATATTTACTGTTCACCGTTTAGATAAAGACACAAGCGGTATCGTATTATTTGCCAAAAATGCAGAAAGCCATAAATATCTTTGCCAGCTTTTTGAAGAAAGAAAAGTAAAAAAAATTTATAGTGGTATTGTAATGGGCAGGCCCGAACAGGAAACTGGCGATATAGAAGCACCACTTGCCGAACACCCGCTGCATAAAGGAACCATGCATGTACACCGCAAGGGTAAACCTGCGCATACAGGGTATAGGATTTTGCAATCGGCCGCTTCCTATAGCCTGGTAGAATTTGAATTATTTACCGGGCGCACCCATCAAATAAGGGTACATGCCAAAGAATTAGGTTTTCCGCTTGCCTGCGATCCATTATATGGCGATGGTAAACCTGTGTTTTTATCTACAATTAAAAAAAAGTACAACCTGGGTAAGTTTGAAGAAGAACGCCCAATGATAAACCGGCTTGCTTTACATGCACATAAACTTGAGCTTACCCTAAGCAATGGAAAATTACTAACGCTGCAAGCAGCTTTACCAAAAGAGTTTAAAGCCCTCATGCAGCAGTTAGCTAAAAAAAGTTGATTTCATAAAAAAACTCCCGGAAAATTAAAATCAAGGACTTTACTATTAATATTTAGCTGGTTGTTTTGGATTCGGGATAGAATTTTTAATAAAAGTACGCAGGTGATCTGTTGCAGTTGCTAAATCATCTTTTCGCAAATACATCATGTGGCCACTTTTGTATCCTTCCCATTGGATCCTGTCTTTTAATACACCAGATGGATCCATTTGCCATAAATTATATTTTGCATTAAAATAATCACATGCGCCATCGTAATACCCGGATTGTACCAATAAATGAAGGAATGGGTTTTGTGCAATTGCCTGCCGTAGGTTTTCACCTGTTTGGTCATTTTTATTATCCCATGGATGTACGGGTCCAAACATATTATATTTAAGATCGGTTTTATATTTCAATTCGTCACGTATATAAATATGTATTGCCGGTGTAAAAGATTGAAGCCAGGCGGTTAGTTCAGCATTATAATCGGGCCAAAGGCCTGCTACTTTTTTATCAATTCCTTTGTAACGGCTATCCAGGCGGCCAATGCTAAAACCCTGGTTGCGCAGAAGTTCTTTCCAAAATAAATTGTATGAAACATCTAAGTTATTTTCCTCAATTACTTTTTGGGAAATACCACTATACATAGAAAATTGTGAAATTATTTTTTGCTTTTCTGAAGCATTTAAAGAACTTCCTTTGGCCAATGCCGGCAACAATTCATTGATGGTAAAATTTTCTACCTCGGGTAATACTTGAAGTAAATCTTTTTGTTGCAAACTGGCTGCTAATTTTTTATGATACCAGGCCGTTGCGGCAAAATAAGGCAAGCGCAATGCCTGTTCTACAGCACCGTCTCTTTTAATGCCGAGTTGGGTAGGCGATACCAGTATAATACCATTTAAATACATCCATTGGGATTCCTGCAACTCCAGGGCCAGGCCCGAAACCCTTGTGGTACCGTAGCTTTCGCCTATTAAAAATTTAGGTGATGCCCACCGGTCATTTCTTGTTACAAAAGTATTGATCCATTCTGCCAAATATTTAATATCGGCATTTACCCCGAAAAATTTTTCCTTCAATACCTCTTTATCTACGATGCGTGAAAAACCGGTATTCACAGGATCTATATAAACAATATCTGCTACATCTAAAATCGAGTTTTCGTTATTACGCATCCCATAAGGCTGTATCGGGTAACCTTCATCATCAATATTTAATATCCGGGGGCCGGTGTATCCAATCTCCATCCATACGGAGGGGGTTCCCGGGCCACCATTAAAAGATATAACTAGCGGCCGGTTCGATTTATCTGTAATACCATCACGTTCATAATAAGTATAAAATACACCGGCAACAGGCCGGCCATCTTCGTCCCACACAGGGATAGTGCCTGCTGTAGCGGTATAAGCAATATTTTGACCTTTAATAATGATTGAATGTTTGGTAACTACTGAAGAGTCAACTGAAAGTACCCGGCTTGGTGAAGGAGGTAATTTTTTTACTTCTTTTTTTTCAGTTTGGCTAAATGCCAATTGACTGAAGCCCATCAACAGGAATAAAAATAAATTTTTCAAGCAAATAATTTTAGTGTGAAAAAATAAAACTCTTATCGTAAATCCATTTATATCTTTGAATTTTCAAGGTAGTAATTAATATGATTATTTTTTTCAAATTTATTTAGGCGGTATGACTACCTCCCGCCTTTTTTAAAAATAAAATATAAATAATGTCTTATTGTGAAGCTATAGAAAACATGAATGCTGAAAGAAAAGCACTTCATAAAGCCTACCACGACAATCTATATGGTTTTCCTATACAGGATGATAATGATTTATTTGGGAGGCTTATCCTGGAAATTAACCAGGCTGGCCTAAGCTGGGAAACCATTTTAAAAAAAGAGCCGGCTTTTAAAAAAGCTTACCATCAGTATAATATAAAAAAAATAGCTGCATATACCCCTGCTGACTTTGAGAGATTAATGGCAAATTCCGGCATCATACGAAACCGGCTTAAAATTAATGCGGCCATTGAGAATGCAAAAGCAATTCTACAGTTACAAAAAGAATATGGCTCTTTTAAGCAATGGATTGCACATCATCATCCAAAAACGAAAGCAGAATGGGTAAAGATTTTTAAACAACATTTTAAATTTACCGGGGGTGAAATTGTAAATGAATTTTTAATGAGCATTGGTTATTTACCCGGTGCGCATATTGAATCCTGTAAAATATATAAACGCATTTTAAAACAAAAACCAGCCTGGCTCAAAAAATAATATTGAAATATCTTTTCTTAATTAGAAGATGCCCTTTTTACTACATAATTACCAAACCTGTTTTTTACCCCATCAATTGCTTTATACAAATCTGATTTACGGTTTACATCATCAAACATATTGGTTTGTACCGCATCATGGGTAAGTTCACTAAGGCGTACACCCAATAGCCGTATTGGTTTGGAGCCATGGTATAATTTTGAAAATAAGGTTTTGGCAACCGGTATTATTTCATCATCAGCGCAGGAAAAAGGAATGGCCAACTGGCGGTTAACGGTTTCAAAATCGGCGTACCGGAGTTTGATGGCTACACAACCTGCAACTTTACCATCCTGCCTTAGTTTAAAACAAATTTTTTCAGTAAGCCTTACCAATTCTGCCTGTAAAAAAATAATATCTGTCTTATTTTCATCAAAAGTATTTTCAGATGAAATAGATTTAGCCTCATGATATTCCGTAACGGGGCTATGGTGGATGCCCTGGCTTTTTTGCCAAAGTTCTATGCCAGTCTTACCCAATCTTTCATCCAGTGCTTCCTTACCGGTTGTAAAAATATCCTGGATGGTATAGATGCCCATACTTTGCAATATCAATTGTGTTTGCTGACCCACCCCCGGAATTTCACCTACTGAAAGAGGCGCTAAAAATTCCTGCTCACGGCCATGAGGAACCTGTAAAAATCCGTTTGGTTTTGCCTGGTTAGTTGCAATTTTAGCCATCATTTTATTACAGGATAACCCAAATGAAATAGGTAAGCCGGTTTGGTTCATAATATTTTCCCGAAGGTTAATGGCCCATTGCAAGGGATCGAAAAATTTATCCATTCCACTCAGGTCAAGATAAAATTCATCAACAGAGGCTTTCTCTACCAATGGAGCTTCGGCCTTGATAATATTGGTAACCCAGCGGGAATATTTACTATAATCAGCATAATTACCTTTTAAAAAAATAGCTTGTGGGCAAAGTTGCCTGGCTTTATTGGAAGGCATGGCAGAATGAACACCATACTTACGGGCTTCGTAACTACATGCTGCCACTACCCCTCGTTCTTTACCACCTACAATTACGGGTTTGCCTTTTAAGGATGGATCATTGAGCATCTCTACCGATACAAAAAATGAATCGAGATCATAATGTGCTATGGTGCGTAATGGGTGGCTCAAATTGAATATAAAATATAATTAAGCATAAATATCCAATAATCCTTCGGGAACATTTACAATTACTTTCCGCTTCTGCTGATCAAGTTTCACCAGGTTGTCTTCATGCACCGGTATCAAAGCTTCTTTGCCTTTATATTGTATGGCACAAAGTAATTGATGGGGTTGCTCTATCACTTCTATTATTTCTCCCAACTCTGTTTTTCCATCTACCAGGGTAAAGCCCAATAAAGAAATAGGCGCTTCTTTTGCAACTACTTTTTTAAAATCATCTTCTGTAAGCCATACCGGCCTGGGGGTAAGTTTCCTGGCTACTTCCAGGGTTTCAATACCTTCTAATTTTATAAGGAGTTCTTCATTACTTTTTACACTTACTTTTTCAATAAAATAGGGTAAAAAAAGATCTTTTTTATTTTCTACAAATAAAGCCTGGATATTTTTAAGCGTTGTTTTTTTACCCAAATTATGCGTTAACAGCAACTGGCCGTGAATGCCATGGCTGGCAACAAATTTGCCGATCTTAATATAATGTTGCATGTAATGTAAAGATAACAAACTTCATAAGTGCACATTAAAAAAGCCCTGCAAAAATGCAGGGCTGAAATTTTGTTGTGGGAGAGATGCAAAGAATTATTCTGCGTTTTCTGTTCCTTCAGCGGGAGTTTCTGTTTCAGGAGCTTCAGCAGCAGGTGCCTCCGTTGTGTGTACTTCTGCTTCAGCTACTTTTTTCACCACAGGTGCGTTACGCTTGTCCATACGTACTTTCTTATGAGCAATCTGGCGTTTTGCCGAATTTGCATCATGTTCTGTACTCCATTTGGTGAATTTTTCCATAGCAGTAGCTTCATCAAAAAGGCCAAGGCTTACACCTCTTAGCAAATGCTTAAGAAATAATACGCCTTTAAAAGAAAGAATACGCCTTACCGTATCGGTAGGTTGTGCACCTTTCTGAAGCCAATCCAATGCTTTCTGACGATCTATCTGCACAGTAGCAGGAACCGTAAGTGGATTGTACGTACCAAGTTTTTGAATGAATTTACCATCTCTGGGGCTGCGGGCATCCGCAATTACGATGAAATAGAATGGCCTCTTCTTGGAGCCATGTCTTTGCAATCTCATTTTAACAGCCATAAAAAATAGACATTTTTTTGGTTGTGAATAAATAGGGTTTACTTTCCTTTAAAAAAAGGAGGACAAAGATAACAAGCATAATATGAAAAACCAAATCTTAATCACTTTTAACCCAATTATTTATAATATGTCTTATTTGAAGTGAAATTTAGATAAAATATTGGATTTTTGAATGCCTCCATTTACCTGCGGGGTATGCCGGGCATCCGACCCATGGGCATTTTGTTCATCATTTTCATCATTCCTTTCATTTGATCGAATTGTTTGATGAACTGGTTTACTTCATTTATATCTTTTCCACTACCCCTGGCAATGCGTTGCTTACGGGAAGGGCTTATCAGGTCGGGGTTACGCCGCTCCTGTACCGTCATAGAATTGATAATGGCTTCAATACCTACAAAAGATTTATCATCTACATCCACATCTTTAATTTGCTTGCCCACGCCGGGGATCATACCCATCAGGTCTTTAATATTCCCCATTTTTTTTATTTGCTGCAGTTGGGTTTTAAAATCTTCAAAATCAAATTGATTTTTACGGATCTTTTTTTCAAGTCTTGCTGCTTCGGCTTCATCAAACTGTTCCTGGGCTTTTTCTACCAGGCTAACGATATCGCCCATGCCTAGAATTCGCTGTGCCATCCTTTCGGGATAAAACACATCCAGGGTATCCATCTTTTCACCATTGCTGGTAAATTTAATTGGCTTTTTTACGGTATTTCTTATTGAAAGCGCCGCCCCACCCCGGGTATCACCATCCAGCTTAGTAAGTACCACACCGCTAAAATCAAGACGTTCATTAAAGGTAGCGGCGGTATTTACTGCATCCTGGCCCGTCATACTATCTACCACAAATAATATTTCCTGCGGCTGAATGGCATTTTTAATATCTGCCACTTCATTCATCATTACTTCATCTACAGCTAAGCGACCCGCCGTATCAATAATGATTACATTCTTATTTTTTGCTTTGGCTTCTTTAATTGCATTTTGAGCAATAAGCACCGCATCCTTTGTTTCTCTTTCTACATAAACATCCACCTGTATTTGTTCACCCAATACTTCTAACTGGTCCATGGCGGCGGGACGATAGATATCGGCAGCCACCAATAAAGGCGATTTTCCTTTTTTTGTTTTTAAGTAATGAGCCAGTTTTCCGCTAAAGGTAGTTTTACCACTACCCTGCAAACCGGCTATTAAAATAATGGCCGGGTTGCCATGTATATTAAATTCACTTTCGGTTCCCCCCATTAATTCGGTAAGTTCGTCTTTTACGATTTTTACCATTTGCTGGCCGGGGTTTACTGCCAGCAATACTTTTGAACCAATGGCTTTTTCCTTTACCCTGTCAGTAAAATCTTTTGAAATTTTATAATTCACATCCGCATCTACCAATGCCCGGCGGATATCTTTTACGGTATTGGCAATATTGAGTTCGGTTATGCGGCCTTCTCCTTTTATATTCTTAAATGCCGATTCTAATTTTTCGCTGAGTGAATTAAACATAGTTTTGAGTATATCTTTAGCTATTTTTCCTGACTGGCTGCAAAAGTAAGATAATTGTGTAATGTATGTTTTTAAACAGGTATTGAATATTTATAATTTGAATATATTTTTATTTCAAACAATAAGTAATTGTCACGCTTTAAACAAATGCTTTATAAAGATCTAAAACAGGAAATTAACATATAGTTTTTTTGCTATTGTTGTATAGCCTTTCAAAACATCGTATAAACCTGATATTTTACCTAACATTAAATTTAAAATACAATTTCTACGTAAGTAAAAATATTCAATAATACAATGGGAGTTTTTCCCATAAGATTTAGGATTTTCTCCCATTGTTTAAAATGGATTATTTTCCAATGTTTGTAAAAATAATTTTAACCCCATACCTGATGTTTCTGGAATTTAATGTCCCCCCGCAAGATTTTTGGATTTCTCACACTCATCACAATTGTGCTCTTTACAGTTTGTAAAAAAATGGACAGCAGTGGCATACAAAAAGTTGACATATAACTACGGAATAACTTAGGATTGATTATTTGATGCTCACAACAAAACTTTACACAGTTGGTTTTAATAATAATACGTGTAAAAAAAATATCAGTATAGTTAAATATTTTTATATACTAAATGCCTGTTCTATAATAGCAGCTTGTTCTACTTTATGTATTTTACCGTATCCTGTAGCTGTGGCGGCGCTTGCCTTACGGCTGATGATGTGAAAATTGATACTATTCAAATTCATGCGCAGGTAAGTAGCGGCCCCCATATTGATAGGCTCTTCCTGTACCCAATGCCATATTGCCTTACTATATATTTTATATAACGCATCAATTTGATTTTGGGGCAAAGGATAGAGTTGTTCTAACCTGATGATGGCAATATCATTCCTGTTTTCAGATTTCTTTTTCTCCTCCAAATCAAAATATATTTTACCGCTGCACAGCAACACTTTGGTAATAGCAGATGGGTCAGTAACACTGCTATCATCTATCACTTCTTTAAATCCACCACTTGTAAATTCATTTACGGTACTGTAACTGCCCGAATGGCGCAGGTTTGCTTTGGGTGAAAAATTTATAAGTGGTTTGCGGAAAGGCCATGCCAACTGTCGCCGAAGGCCATGAAAAAAGTTGGCTCCTGTGGTGATATTTGTAACTACAATATTTAATTCGGCACACATTTGTAAAAAGCGTTCCATACGGCCACTGCTATGCTCAGGCCCCTGGCCTTCGTAGCCATGGGGCAATAATAAAACCAGTCCGTTCATCCGGTGCCATTTGGTTTCTGCTGCACAAATAAACTGGTCTATGATGGTTTGTGCGCCATTACAAAAATCGCCAAATTGAGCTTCCCACACAACCAGGGCATTGGGGTTTGCAATACTGTAACCATATTCAAAACCCAAAACTGCATATTCACTCAGTAAAGAATTATAAATGCGAAAAGGGCCCTGTGTTTCTGTAAAATGATTTAAGCGGTTATATGATTCATTTGTAATTTCATCTCTTAAACAGGCATGGCGATGGCTAAAAGTTCCACGCTTTACATCCTGACCACTCATACGTACATCTTTACCTTCTACCAGCAAGCTACCATAGGCCAATAATTCTGCCGTTGCCCAATCCACTTTATTCTCATCATGCAGTAGTTTAATTTTATCATTTAATAATTTTTCTATTTTACGCAAAGGTTTAAAATTATCCGGTGTCTTCATAAGCCCATCGAATAAAAGTGTAAACTCATTTTTAGTGATCGCTGTTACAGGAGAAGCTAAAAAATCAGATTCAACAGCAGTGCGTAAGCTCTTCCACCATATTTCAGGCAACTGGTAACTGTAAGGCAGTGGATGCTGTTTTACTTCGTCCAACCTTTCCTGCAGACCATCTAAAAAAGCTTTTTCCATTTCCTTTGCTAGTTCCCGTGCATCTGGTTCCCCATTTTCAATTAAGTATTGTGTATATACTTCACGTGGGTTCAAATGTTTTTCTATAATCGCATAAAGCATGGGTTGGGTAAACTTGGGTTCATCACCTTCGTTGTGGCCATGCCTGCGGTAGCAAAGCATATCAATAAAAATATCACTATTAAATTCCTGGCGGTATTGTGTTGCAATTTCTGCCACTTTCACCACAGCTTCTGCATCATCTCCGTTTACATGCAATACCGGAGCCTGCACAATGGAAGCTAGAGAAGTGCAATAATCACTGGTTCGGGCATCATCATAATCAGTTGTAAACCCAATTTGATTATTAATAACAAAATGTATGGTTCCACCGGTATAATATCCCGGCAGACCGCTCATTTGAAGCACTTCATACACTACACCCTGGCCGGCTAAAGAAGCATCGCCATGAATGAGGATGGGCAAAATTTTATCGTAATCGCTGTTGTAAAGTACATTGGCTTTACAGCGGCTAAAGCCTATCACTACAGGATCTACCGCTTCTAAGTGTGAAGGATTGGGACAAAGTTTCAGACTTATTTTTTTTCCATCTACCGTTTCCACTTCACTTCCGTAACCCAGGTGGTATTTTACATCACCTGAACCCATGGTAGTATCAGTAGGGGCGGCACCTTCAAATTCATTAAATATTTGTTCATAGGTTTTGCCCAAAATATTGGCAAGAACATTTAGGCGGCCACGATGTGCCATACCCATTACCACTTCTTCTACCCCGCTATTTGCTGAAGTATTGATGATGGCATCTAAAGCGGCAATGGTTGTTTCGCCACCTTCTAAACTAAACCTTTTTTGACCAATAAATTTTGTGTGTAAAAACTTTTCGAACATCACACCCTGGTTCAGTTTTTCCAGGATCCGTTTTTTTTGTTTTATACTCACGTTATCATGAAAACGCCCTTCCATCGCCCTGGTTAGCCATTCTATTTTTTCTGCATTATTCAAAGATTCTATTTCGATACCTACATGCTGGGTATATGTTTTCTGAAGCCTGGCAAGAATTTCTTTTAAGGAAGCTTTACCAAGGCCTATAAATTTACCCGCTTCAAAAACAGTGTTAAGATCGGCATCGGTTAAGCCAAAAAAAGAAAGATCAAGATTTGCTTTACGGTCTTTCCGATCCCGTATTGGATTCGTTTTGGCAATAAGGTGCCCTTTTTTTTGATATGCTGCAATCAGTTGGTACACTGAAAATTCTTTATCCAAATTACCGGGGGTTCCGGTAGCAGCAACAGTTTTACCGTTTTGAGAAGGCACCCCGGTACTTACTGCAAAATCGAACCCCTCGAAAAACTTGCGCATATCGGGGTCAATACTGGCAGGATCTTTTAAAAAATCGTGATATAAATTTTCGATATAAGCAGGGTGCGAACCGGTAATGAATTGAAAATCCTTCATGATAAAAGAATTTTTTAAAATTTGGCTTTAATAATGGCTGCAAATATCGGCTTTTAAACTGAACAAAAACAGTACAATTGGTTAAATAGCATTTAAAAACCAGGATACTGAATGCTTCTCCTCAAAATTTCAAATTGCTCTATGCGGTTCTTATCTTTGTGCCAAAAAAAAGTAAAATTATATGCTTTGTATTCATCATCATTCTACCGATCCGTATTTTAATATAGCTACTGATGAATATATTTTTAAACATATACCCGAAGACTGTTTTATGCTTTGGCAGAATGATAATGCGATTATTGTTGGAAAACACCAGAATACGCTTTCAGAAATAAATTATGATTATGTAAAAGCCAGGAATATCCATGTGGTACGACGGCTTTCGGGTGGCGGCGCCGTGTATCATGATATGGGGAATCTTAATTTCTCCTTTACCAAAACAGGAGATGAAGGTTCATTAATGGACTTTGAAAAATACACGCTCCCTATTATTGAAGTACTTCAAAGCCTGGGTGTGAATGCCCGTTTTGAAGGGCGAAACGATATTAGTGTAGAAGGAAAAAAGATTTCGGGCAATGCAGAGCATATATTTAAAAATAAAGTACTTCATCATGGCACTTTGCTTTTTGCTTCTGAAATGAAAAATATTAGCGAAGCCCTGCGCATAAACCCATTGAAATATATAGATAAAGCAGTAAAATCTATCCCCAAAAGAGTAACCAATATATCTCAATATTTAAATAAATCTATTACAATAGATGAATTTGCAGAAAAAATAATGGCCCATATTGTGGCTACCAACCCACAGGCAAAAAAGTATGTTTTTACAGCAGCTGACCTGGAAGCCATTGGAAAAATAAGGGATGAAAAATATGCAACGGATGCATGGAATTATGGTTACTCGCCGGATTATAGTTTTAAAAAAGGGATCAGGACCAAGGGTGGTACACTCGAAATGAACCTGGATGTGGAAAAGGGCGTAATTCAAAGAGTGAAAATCCTGGGCGATTTTTTTAATAAAAAAGATATTTCAGAAATTGAAAAAGCATTAGAGCATACGGCGCATAATGAAATGGCCATACAAGCAGTTTTGAATCAATTTCAAATTGATGATTATTTTATAAATTTTACCGCCGGGGATTTGATAGAATCGATGTTTTGATTTTGAAATATTTGTACTCACTTACGGTATCAATTTAAATTTTTGATGTATTGGTATATCTGCCATTGGGCATTGTTCTTAACAGGTCCGGTAACAAAACTTTGTTTCATATGAGTATCTAATTGTACCAATTTACTGGTATCATTCCATTGCAGGTCAAAATAATCCAGTATCTGTTTGCGGTTGCGGGCATCTTTTATTTTAATGGCAACTTCAATCCTTCTCCTAATATTCCGTATCATTAAATCTGCTGAGCCCATTACAACAGTAGCCATTTCTCCTTCACCAAAAATAAAAAGCCGGCTATGTTCCAGGTATTTATCCACCAACCTCCGAATGACAATGTTTTCAGTTTCCCCCGGCAGGCCGGGAATTAAACAACAAACACTCCGCACCAATAGTTGAATGGTAACCCCTGCATTGGATGCCTTTTTAAATAGTTCCAGTATTTTAGGCTCTTCCAGGTTATTTACTTTTATCCTGATTAATCCTCTACCTCCTTTTTTTACTTTTGCCATTTCTTTATGTACCGCTTTTTCAATCTCTTCTTTCATATTAAACTGGCTTACCCAAAGATCATGGAAAGTAAGGTTCATTTTTTGCAAAGGAGATAAGTTTTTAGTGAGGTACAAAAACAAAGTATTAATCTCATTGCACACTCTTTTATCGGTACTAAACAAAACATGATCGGTATAAAAGCTTGCCGTATTTTCATTAAAATTACCTGTACTTAATATGGCATAACTTTTCAACTCGTTTTTAATTTTCTTTTTTACCAATCCTATTTTAGAATGAATCTTTATGGCAGCGCTACTATAAATTAACTTTACCCCGGCTTGCCTCATAATGCGGCTCCATTTGATATTGTTGGCTTCATCAAAACGGGCTTTTAACTCAATAAATGCAGTAACTCGTTTACCATTTTTTGCTGCGCTTATTAAGGCATTAACGATATGCGATTCTTCGGCTACCCGGTAAAGTGTAATATAAATTTCCTGTACATCTGCATCAATAGCAGCCTGGTTAAAGAATGCCAGCACAGGAACGTAAGAATTATATGGCAAATGCAGTAATATTTCCTTTTCTTCAATCGCTTGAAATATCTCACCTCTTACGGTAGATGAAGGGTATAAAATAGGTTCTTGCCTGGGGTATAATAGCGATTTATCCAGGCAGGGAAATTGAAACAGGTCGCTCATATTATGATAATGGCCACCTTCAAACATATTGGCGGGTTCTACCTGGAACATCGTTGACAATAAACTACGCAATTCCTCATCCATTCCGGGTTCATACAAAAAGCGGGATGTCAAACCAAAATCTCTTTTAGCTATTTGCTTTTCCATTTTTTCTAATAAATCGCCGGTAAAATCATAATCAGGCACCAGGTCGGCATTGCGATTAAATTTTACACTGTTTACCATGATGATTTCATTGCCCGGAAAAAGCATTGCCATATTTTCACGGATAATATCATCTATAAAAATCACATAATTCATATCCCCAATGGGCGTAAGTTGGTAAAACCGCTGCAATTTTTTATTGGGAATGTTTACAGCAACATGTTGCAACTTTTCTGTGCTTTCATCCCGAATGGTTACTATAAAATATAAATAATTGTTTTGCGGCGTAAAATTTTCCCTGGCTTTTACATTTAAAATTACCGGTTGAATAAAAGACAATACTTCCGATAAAAAAATTTCTGTTACGGCTGCTGTATGTTCGGGCCTTATTGGCTGCTGATAATAAAAATACAGGTTATGCATTTTCAATTGCGGAATAATTTCACGGGTCAATACCTCTTGAAACTCTTTTACATGTTTGTTTATAATACCCTCAGCTTTTTGTGCCAAATTTTTGGGAATCGCCGTCTTTTCTTTTTTTATGGTTTTCTTGCTTAATTTACTAAGCGCCTGCAAGGCCGGGAAGCGAACCCGAAAAAATTCATCCTGGTTTGATGAAAAAATAGCCAGGAATTTTATTCTTTCATAAAGTGGAACAGCAGGATCTTTGGCCTCCATTAAAACCCGGTAATTAAACCCAAGCCAACTTATATCCCTGTTAAAATACATTTTACAATTAAAATTTATACACCCAAATTACTGGCTTTCAATATGGTTTCAAAATATGAAGGTAAGCGCAACTTTAAAAAATGATGAAAATAAATAGTAAAACCGCAAAGAAAAACCCATTTTTATAACAGAAAAATAAAATATGGTACCCAAAAATTAGCATCGTGCCAAATCCATTAAATAGGGCCTTAAAATATATTCATAAAAATGATATAGTTTTAAGTAATCTCCTTATCTTTGCAGCCCAAAATTTAGATTTCAGTATGGCAAATCATGCAGCAACCAAAAAAGATGTACGTCAAAGTACAAAGCGTAACGAAAGAAACCGGTATTACGGTAAAACTACCCGTAACGCAATACGTGATATCAGGACTTTAACCGATAAGAAAGCTGCTTCAGACAAGCTTCCAACAGTAGAATCAATGATTGATAAATTGGCTCAAAGAGGTACCATCCATAAAAACAAAGCTGCTAATTTAAAAAGAAAATTAGCGTTGAAAATAAACAGGTTAGACAAATAGTCCTTCTCTGTATTGGTATTATGATTTTTTATAAAGCCCCTCAAATAAACTTTTGATGGGCTTTTGTAGTTTAATAACAAAGTTCTTATTTCAGATTTAACATATACGAAAATGAATAACCTAAGCATGAAAAAAAAAATACACCTCTGTTTATTTATCAGTCTTTTTACAATTCCAGCATTTGCTCAAATACCTGCCGGGTATTATGATGCGGCAACCGGCCTCAATTGCCAGGCACTTAAAACAGTATTAAAAACTATTACCAATACCGGTACCGGGCAATTAAGTTATACCCCCGGCCTTTGGAATGCTTATGGCGTAACTGATATAAAACCGGGATCTACTAATTTAATATGGGATATTTATACAGATGACAATGACCCCAACACACCTGAAACTTTTAATTTCATTTATAGCGTGAACCAATGTGGAAACTATAACTCCGAAGGAGACTGCTATAACAGGGAGCATACTACACCCGCTTCCTGGTTTAACGATGCTGCGCCTATGTACACTGATATTCATCATATTCTTCCTACAGATGGATGGGTAAATAATAAAAGAAGCAACTGGCCTTACGGCAATGTTACCAATGCAACTTATACTTCTATTGATAACCAAAGTAAATTAGGAACCGGCAATAATTTTGGATATACCGGAACCGTATTTGAGCCATTTGCCGCATTTAAAGGAGATGTAGCCCGAATAGCCCTATACATGGCAACCCGACATGAAGACCGGATTATAGATAACAACTGGGCAGGTGGTACTGATGCAAACAGGGCCATGCTGCAAGCCGGTGAAGAAGGCCTGGATGCTGCCGGCAGGAGGCTTCAAATATATGATGCCTGGTATTTAAAAACCTTATTTGCCTGGATGGCACAGGATCCTGTGAGCCAAAAAGAAATTGACCGCAATAATGCGATTTATTACAACACGATTCAACATAACAGGAATCCCTTTGTAGATCATCCGGAATATGCAGCTATGATCTGGCAATGTACCGGCTTAATCCCTGTAACAATTGTAAACTTTACTGCTGCAAAAAATAATGATAAAGTAAACTTAATTTGGCAGGCCACACAGGAAGTAAATTTTAGAAATTACATAGTACAACGAAGTACCAATGGCATTGACTTTAATGACCTTGAAACCGTAAATGGAGATAACAGGTATAATTATGATTTTACTGATTTTAATTTACCCCATACAGCAATGGTTTATTATCGCTTAAAAGTTGTGGACATGGACGGTAAATTTTCTTACACCAAAATAATCCCCATTAAATTAGACAATAAAATAGGTCAGGCCCTTATATATCCCAATCCCAATTATGGCCAGTACCTGCAAGTGAGACTATCTGAAAGTTTAGCCGCAAATAGCCAAATTGTGATAACAGATGTTACGGGTAAATCGGTTTTAAAAACTACCGCTCCGCAGGGCAATGTAAACGTAACGCTGAATGTGAAAGCATTGGCTGCCGGCAGGTATTTCATAAAAATTTATAATGAATTGCAACTTATCAATGAAAGCTTTGTTTTGATAAGGCCCTGATAAAAAAATTTCTACTTCAATGAGGCTCCATAATTTTGGAGCCTTATTAATTTTTAAGCAATATGAAATCATTTATTCTCTTTTTTATTTTAATGATAAGCTTGCAAACCGGTTTTGCACAATTAACGCCATTTGAAAAATCGGGTGGGTTAGCGTCTGCCACTTATTTCCAGGCAATAGATTGGTACCGTCAACTCGCAAAAAAAAGTAAGCAAATAAAAATAAAAACAATGGGGCAAACCGATGCCGGCTACCCCCTACATGTAGTATTGCTGAGTGCCGATGCAAGTTTTGAACCCAGGCAATGGAAAAAGCAAAATAAGGTGGTCTATTTTATTTTGAATGGTATTCATCCCGGTGAGCCGGATGGCATTGATGCTTCTATGATGCTGGCCCGGGATTACATAAATAAAAAAATTAAACTTCCCACGAATGTGGTTATCGCCCTTATTCCTGTTTACAATATTGGAGGTGCATTAAACCGAAATGCTTATAGCCGGGTAAACCAAAACGGGCCATTGCAATATGGCTTTAGGGGCAATGCCCAAAACCTGGACCTGAACCGGGATTTTACCAAATGCGATAGCCGAAATGCAAAATCATTTATTGAAATATTCCATTATTTACAGCCAGATGTTTTTATAGATACACATGTAAGCGATGGGGCCGATTACCAGCATACCATGACGTTGATTACAACACAATACGATAAACTCGGTGGCGAACTGGGCCAATGGTTAAAAAATGATTTTGAACCGGCCATTTATGCTGATATGAAAAAAAAGAATTGGGATTTGATCCCTTATGTAGATTTTGGAAATACCGATTTTAGTAAAGGAATGAAAATGTTTAATGAAACGCCACGTTACTCTTCAGGTTATGCTGCTTTATTTAATACGATTGGCTTTATTTCTGAAACGCACATGCTGAAACCTTTTAAAGACCGGGTGCTTGCTACTTATGATTTATTAAAAACACTTGCAGATAAAACTTCTCAATATGCGAATACCATCATTGAAAAAAGAAAAAAAGCAAATAAATTAACTACCACACAAAATCAATTTGCATTAAGCTGGGAATGTGACAGTAGCCAAACTGCAAAAATTGAGTTTAAAGGATATGAAAGTGATAGTATGATGAGCCAGGCAACCGGGCTGATGAAAATGTTTTATAATCATCAAAAACCTTTTACCCGTTTTATCACTTTTTATAACAGCTACCGTCCGGCCAATTTTATTACGGCACCCAAAACCTATATTATCAAAAGAGGATATTATGCAGTGGCCGATTTACTGGCATTAAATGGAGTAAAAATGCGGGCCTTTCAAAATGATACTACCATTTTAGTAACGGCCTATAAAATTGATTCATACAAAAGCTATACAACCCCTTATGAAAAGCACCACAAAAACTTTAATGTAACACTGCAATCAAGTACAGAAGCAGTTCATTTTTTAAAAGGGGATTATATTATAGACCTTAATCAGCCTGGTAATCGTTTTATTATTGAAATGCTGGAACCAATGGGTGACGATAGTTATTTTTCCTGGAACTTTTTTGATGGCATTTTACAACAAAAAGAAGGGTATAGCGATTACCGATGGGATGAACTGGCTGCCGAAGTTTTAAAAAAAGATATGGCTCTTCAGCACGACCTGGAAACAAGAAAAAAAAATGATGCCCGGTTTGCGAAAAACAGTAATGCCATCCTGGATTTTATATACCGCCATTCTCCTTACTTTGAAAATGCATTTAAGCAATACCCGGTATATCGAATTGAGCATTCAAAATAAAACGGTTTCAGATTGGCATAATAAATATATTTAATTAATAATCAATTGTTTATAATTTTAATTATTCTTTCAAAATATTTTCTACACTCCGTTCAAATCAGGCTGAAATGCTTTACCTTTGCCACCCGTTTTTAAATGAAGACGGGATATTTTAAACAAATTTTTAAAACAAAATCAGGGAAAATGAGCAACTACGAATTGATGGTGATTTTTACCCCTGTGCTTTCTGAGGACGATTTCAAAAATGCCCGGAATAAATTTGAGCAACTTGTTAAAGAAAACGGTGGCTCTGTTTTGCACAGTAATCCTTGGGGACTAAAATCACTGGCGTATCCCATTGCCAAAAAGACCACAGGTATTTATTGGGTAATGGAATATAGTGCGCCAACCAGCTTCAATGAAAAGTTGAAAATTCAACTTTTGCGTGACGAAAACGTAATGCGTCACATGTTTACTGTACTCGACAAATACGCCGTGGAGTACAATACCAAAAAGAGAAGTGGCGTATCATCTTCAAAAACTGAAACAGCGGAGGTATAACCATGGCAAGAAACAACGAAATAAAATACCTTACAGCCATTAAGGCTGATAAGCGCCCAAAAAAATACTGCCGTTTTAAGAAACTTGGGATCCGCTATGTGGATTACAAAGACGGAGATTTTTTGAAGAAATTCTTAAACGAACAAGGAAAATTATTACCCCGCCGCCTTACCGGAAACTCATTAAAATTTCAGCGTAAAGTAAGCGAAGCAGTAAAAAAAGCCCGTCAAATGGCTATTCTTCCTTACGTAACCGATTTATTAAAATAAATTTTTAACCACCCTAATCTTTTAATGGAGAAAGTTCTGTGTAAAAACGGAATTGGGTAAAAATGCAACAAAATGCAGGTAATATTAATTCAGGATGTAAACAACCTTGGCGGCGCCAATGAACTGGTAACTGTAAAGAACGGCTATGGCCGTAATTTTCTTATCCCAAGTAAATTAGCGGTAGAGGCAAGTCCCACAAACCTGAAACAATTAGAAGAAAGAATGAAACAATTCGCTAAGAAAGAAGCTAAATTATTAGCAGAAATCAATAGCGTAATTAAAGTACTTCAAGATGGCGCATTAAAAATTGGCGCTAAATCAGGCACCAGCGGAAAAATATTTGGTAGCGTAACCAGTGTACAAATTGCACGTGCTATCAAAGAACAAAAGGGTTATGAAATTGACCGTCGCCGTATTACAATCCTGGATGAAGTAAAAGAACTGGGTACATTTAAAGCTAAAGTTGACTTTGGTAATGGAAATGAAACAGAGCTTGACTTTGAAGTAGTTTCTGAATAATACACTAATTATCAATTAATTGCAAAAAACCGCCTAATAGCGGTTTTTTTTTATGAAAAAAAATGATTATAAATGATAATTAAACCTGCAAAATTTCATTGCTATATGAAATAATATATTAAATTTGCGGTGCTTTAATGGTTTTTGTTTTGCCACAGTAAGCTGATGTAGTTTTAATAGCCCTCAGTTCATTGTTTCACACTAAGTCATTATGGTTTTTAAAACATTTTTTTTAAACAAAGTATTACAATGAACATTTACGTAGGTAATTTAAGCTGGTCAATGACTGACAGCGACCTAAACGACCTTTTTATACAGTTTGGAACTGTATCAAGTGCAAAAATTCTTAAAGACAAAATGAGTGGCCGTAGTAAAGGTTTCGGATTCGTTGAAATGGAAAACGATGAAGAAGCTAAAGCTGCAATTGCTAACTTAAATGAAACTGAAATTCAGGGTCGCAAAATTGTGGTTAATGAATCACAACCACGTCCTGAAGGAGAATTTAAAAAACGCACTGGTGGTTTTGGCGGCGGCGGTAATCGTGGCGGCGGCGGCGGAAGCCGTGGCGGTTACGGTGGCGGCGGCGGAAGTCGTGGCGGTGGTTATGGCGGTGGAAACCGTGGTGGCTACAGCGGCAACAGAGAATCAAGAGATTATTAATCAACTTTCTGTTATCAAATAATTTGAACCTCTTCAATAAAATGAAGAGGTTTTTTTAATGCCTGAGGCTATAAAAAAACGCAGACTTAGTATCTGCGTTTTTTATTATAATGAGATGCTTTTTTTATCATTTTAAAATTTGCAATTTCATACTATAGCTTTGGTCTTCTGCATTCAGTTTAAATAAATAGACTCCTTGCGCTAATGTAACAGGTATTTTTAAAGGCAAGGTATGGCTGCCAGTACTTACAGCAATAGCAGGCAAAACTCTTGCAATATACTTTCCGGTTGCATCATACAAGTCGCCTGAAAGTTGTACCCGCTTGCGAATGTTGATCTGTAAATGGGCATCAGCTTTTACCGGATTAGGAAATACATTCCAGGAAAAAACACGATCTACTGCCGGTGTTACCGTACCTGGATTGTTGATCGCCAATACTTCAAAATTACTTTTTAAGAAAATGGGGGAACCTGTAAGATTAATATTTGTTTTTGGAATGCTATTCATCAACCCTGTACTGCTATAATTCCAATCGAATTTGTATAATACTGAATTCACATTAATGCCGGTTGGGAAATTATAAACCGCCGATGCTGTTTCGGAATTATCAATACTCGTCTTTGCCCATAATACCAGGATGATTTCTCCTACCCCATTTTTAAAAGCAGCGCCGTCAATATTGGCAGGCAATGCCAAAGACCGTGTAAAAGTGGTATCAAAATGATAGCCTTTTAATAAGTCGGCCGTAGTTTTATAAGCCAGTCCACCATCTGTAAATTGTTGGTTGTATTGCCCGCCGTTCCATAATGGGCCAATACCTTTTAAATTGGTAAATAACCCCATCATGCTAAATGGATCGGTGGCACTTCCATAATTATCATAATCTCCCAGGCAATACACCTGGGTTTGTAACAATCCTTTTTTCTGGCTTTCTACCAGGCTTTTAATCATAAAATTCCGTTGAGCTTCTATACCACCAAAAATACCATTGATATTTTTTCGGGATGTATTAATCTCGGTGGTAATCATATATTTCCTGGGATAGGTTACGCCATTGTACCCACGATTTGACAGCACCTGGTTCATTCCATCAATTTTATTTACATAAAATTCAAGGGCTTTATCAGAATGACGATTTATGACACCCATATCCAGATAAGGATAACAATGAATACTCACACAATCAAAATAAGCGCCCCCTTTGTAAGGATAGGAACCCGTTACTGTACCATCAGAAGGATTGTCGCTATAACGCAATAAAGCATCTAAAAAACTAGGATACCCAATACCACCAGGCGTTACATAAGCAGTAGGATCTACTGATTTTATTACTTCATAACTAATCCTTAATAAACGGATATAGCGATAAATTGGAACATATATATTTTTAAGCTCGCAAGTTTTGGGTGCATGGTCCCACCAGTTTCCCAACGGGTCGCCACTCGGCCGCCAGCCAATTAAGCCCCAATCCTGGTCGGGTTCATTTACAATCTCCCAAAATTTTACATATTGTTTATATGTTTTAGCGAGGTTATAAATATATACTGCGTAATAATTATTTTCATTTACCGGCGTTCCATTTGCACCTCCATCCCAAATGGGTTCATACATATTGGCATATAATTTTGAACTGTTTGCACATCCATCATAAAAATTATTATCGGCATGTGAGGCAGCTACGGGTAAATCAACAAATAAGGTAAGGTTTGATGCACCAATTGAACTAAAATGCTGGAACCGGTCGTTTAAAATACCAATTCCCCATTGATCCGTAAATTGTTCATATACTTTTGGCCTTAAAGTATTTGCCCCGGCACCTTTTATATTTAGGGAAGCATTTCCAACAGCAATGTTTGCCATGGCCTGGTCGTCCCATGAGCCATCGTACCATCCTAAATTTACGCCATACCCAAAAATGCCGGAATAGGCATCCACACGGGTTTGTGCATTATAATTTATTTGTGAAAAAAGGGGTAAGCCTGAAATTAAAAATAAGGCTAACAAAAAAGAATGTGGTTTCATAAGAAATAGATAAGTGGTGTTTTAAAACAAGAACCATGCAAAACTGCAATTGCAACAAGAAGCAATTTGTAGTTCAAACTACCTGATCGGTGTAGTTACAAAAACAGTTTAGTGCAGCCTTCAATATTGCTAAAATATAACGCAGTAATATTTTATTTATTGTTGATAAAATTCAGTGTGGACAAAGGTTTCCGCTATTTTACCAGGGAACATATTGAGTATGAACCTGTCCGTCAAAAAAAAAATAAAAAATGATTTATGTAAAGTGCATATTTACAACATCCTGTACAAAACATGTAAAATTGATAAATATGAAAAAGTATTTTATAACCTTTTTGCCACTAACTCTTTTGCTACTATCGTTTGCCCCTGCAGACGAAAAAGTTACAACCACATCTACGTTGAACAGTGTTACTGTTTATCGTGCCGGAGCTGAGATGAACCATACAGCGAACGCTTACTTAAAGCAAGGGAATACAGAGCTAAAAATTGATGGTATTAGCAGTTATCCCGATCTAAACAGCATACAGGTGAAATGCCCCGCTAGTGTTACCATTTTAAGTTTAGAATATGGAAATGATTATTTAAAAGAAGAAGATAACAGCAGTGTAAAAAGATTGAAAGACTCCCTTACCATCATAGCAGATGAAATAAAAAAAATTGATGTAATGATTACATCGCAAAATGAATTGTTAGATGTATTAAAAACCAACAAAGAAGTGAAAGGCAGCCAGGCAGGCCTGAGTGTAGCAGAACTGGCAAAACTAATGGATTATTATGAACTAAAAAGTATTGAAATAAGAAACCGGCTACTGCTACATAACAGTAAAAAGAATAAACTACAAAACACGCAAAGCCGCTTATCTCAACAAATAAATGAAGAGCAAAAAAAGAATACAAAAACAGGCGGTACACTTACTTTGCAATTGTATGTTGCTGCTGCCGGTAATAGCAAGTTCGATGTCTCATATATCACCCGGAATGCTTACTGGACGCCCTACTACGATGTAAAAGCAGCAAATATTAAAAGTCCTTTACAGTTTATTTATAAAGCAAAAATATCTCAAACAACCGGAATAGACTGGAAGAAAGTGAAACTTTCATTATCCACTTCTACCCCATCCAGCTTTGGTAATGCGCCACTTTTAAAAACATGGTTTTTAAGTTATATAGATACATACGGGGCAATAAACAAAAGTTTAAATAAAATCAATACAATTCCGGGTATTGCGGGTGCATCTTCAGAATTAAGTGAAGTAGTTGTTACAGCTTATGGAAATAGAAGAGACGGGAAAATTGAGGATGCCATCTATATTGTAAATGGCAATCTGATGAGTAAGTCAGAATTTTCAAAATTTACGCCACAGGCTATTAAAAGCACTGAAGTATTATCACCCTCAGACGCTGTTGCGCTTTACGGTAGCCGGGCTGCTGGCGGAGCTGTAATTGTAAACTTAAAAGATGGATTAGATGATTACGTATCAGTAAGTGAAAGTACTTTAGATATCACCTATGATATAGATATCCCTTATGACGTGCCAACTAATGGAAAACCTCAAATAGCTACATTAAAAGAGACATCTGTACCAGCATTATACAAATACTATACGGTTCCGAAACTAGATAAAGAAGTCTATCTGCTGGCAGAAATACCCAACTGGCAAACATTAAATTTACTTCCCGGTGAAGCCAATATCATTTTTGAAGGTACTTATATTGGTAAATCCTTTATAGATCCGGCCAGTACGAGTGATACATTAAACTTTACCTTAGGCACCGATAAACGGGTAATTATAAAAAGAGAAAAATTAGTTGATTTTAGCAGTATCAAATTTTTAGGATCCAATAAACTGCAAACTTTAGCTTTTGATATCACTGTAAAAAACAATAAAAAAGAAGCGATACAAATTATTGTAAAAGACCAATACCCCATTAGCAGTAATAAAGAAATAGAAGTAGATTTATTAGAAAATAGTGCTGGTGCTGTGAATGAGGAAATAGGCGTCGTAACATGGATCCTGAATATTGAACCGGGGCAAAGCAAAAAAGTGAGAATAAGTTATTCAGCAAAATATCCGAAAAACAAAACAATCAATTTTAATTAAATTCAAATTTTTTCTAAAAAGCCTGTCATCTGACAGGTTTTTTAGTTTAATAACCAAATGCTGAGACGATTACTGGTATTCCAATTTTTCACAATAACTCTACTATCTTATCTTTGCGGCATCTCAACACAAAATATACTTTAAAAATACACTATGTCAGTATTAGTAAATAAAGATTCAAAAGTAATTGTACAAGGTTTCACTGGTACGGAAGGCACTTTTCATGCAACTCAAATGATTGAATATGGAACCCAATTGGTAGGCGGTGTAACACCGGGCAAGGGTGGCACTACACATTTAGAAAGGCCAGTATTTAATACCGTAAGCGATGCAGTAAAAGAAACGGGAGCGAATGTAAGTATCATTTTTGTACCACCTGCTTTTGCCGCAGATGCCATTATGGAAGCGGCAGATGCAGGAATTGCATTGGTTGTATGCATTACCGAAGGGATTCCCGTACAGGATATGGTGAATGTAAAAAATATTTTAGCAGAATCAAAGACAAGGTTAATTGGGCCAAACTGCCCCGGCATTATTACAGCAGATGAATGTAAAGTAGGTATTATGCCCGGCTTTATTTTTAAGAAAGGACGTATTGGAATTGTTTCAAAATCGGGGACCCTTACTTATGAAGCTGCCGACCAGGTAGCGAAGGCAGGCCTTGGAATATCTACTGCCATCGGAATTGGTGGCGACCCCATAATTGGAACAACTACCAAACAAGCAGTAGAATTATTTATGAATGACCCCGAAACCGATGCAATAGTAATGATTGGTGAAATTGGTGGCGGTATGGAAGCAGAAGCAGCATCGTATATAAAAAGTACCAACAATAAAAAACCGGTTGTAGGATTTATTGCGGGACAAACAGCACCTCCCGGCCGCAGAATGGGCCATGCCGGCGCCATTGTAGGCGGTGCTGAAGATACTGCAGCTGCTAAAATGAAAATTATGGGCGAATGTGGTATCCATGTGGTAGCAAGCCCCGCAGACATCGGTAAAGCAATGGCCGATGTGCTAAAAAAATAATAAAATAATTTCATTCTATAGCCGGCTCGCAACAGCCGGCATTTTTATACCTGCAAAAAAGAAGGATTGTATTTTTATTTTTAGCCTGGTATTTGTGTAATATTCATTAGTAATACATCTTACTAAAAAAAGAATTTCTATGTATTCCTTACTAAGCAAAGTTTCTGGCAAATTATTACCTGGCTTTATAAAATGGATTAACTTGTATTTACATATATCTAAACCACCCGCAATGAAAGCATTTACGCTACTTTTAGTATCCTCTTTCTTAATATTATTACCCGCTATGGCACAAAAAACGGATTTTGATGCAGCATGGAAAAAGTTGCAGGATTTAGAAAAAAAAGGGCTCACCCAAAGCGCTTCGCAACAAGCGAATGTAATTTTTGATCTTGCACTCTCTTCCCAAAATGAACCGCAACAAATAAAAGCAGCGATGTATGTAATGAAGTATCGCTACACCCTGAGTGATGAAGAAGCGATGGCAAAAAATTATGCTTATATAGATAGCCTGGTGAATAAAACAAAAGCACCGGCAAAAAATATTTTATTGAGTATGCAGGCCGATTATTTACATGCCTTTAAAAACAATAACCGGTATCAATTATATCAACGTACAGCGCTTGAAAATGAAAATAGTACCGATATCCATACCTGGAGCCTGAAAAAACTAAATGCTGAAATTGAAAAGTTATACAAAGCCTCATTACAAAATGATGAGCTTCTTAAAACAACCCCAGTTTCACAATTTAATGATATTTTAGACAAAGGTGAAAATACCCGCATCCTCCGCCCTACATTATACGATTTCCTGGCACACCGGGCATTATCTTATTTCATCAATACTGAAAACGATATCAGTTCACCAGGTTTTAAATTTATTATTGATGATGAAAATGCTTTTGCAAATACAGCAACATTTGTAAAAATAAAATTTAAAACCCAGGACTCAAGTTCGCTTCTTTACCAGGCGCTCCTGGTATTTCAGGATATTCTTCGATTTCATTTACTGGATAAGAATACAGATGCATTGATAGATGCCGATATTGAAAGAATTAATTTTGTTCATGATCATGCTGTTGTAGCTGATAAAGATCAGCTATACGAATTGGCTTTAAAAGCCATTGAACAAACCTATGCTAACAATCCATTGGTAGCAGATGCTATGTATGCAAGAGCAAATTTATATTTTAACCAGGGCGAGCAGTACGACCGAATTACAAAAAAAGAATTTCAATTTAAATTAAAAGAGGCAGTTGCGCTTTGTAAAGAAACGGTTGCTAAATACCCTGGCACGGCCGGGGCTTTAAATTGCTTTAACCTGGATAATATGATTCACAGGCCAGGCCTTGATATGGTAACCGAGAAAGTAAATGTGAGCAATACCGCATTCCGCACCCTTGTGAAATACAAAAACCTTTCAACCATTTATTTAAGAATTGTAAAAACAAATTATGATGACTGGAACAAATTGGTAAACCAGGAAATGTATAAAAGTTGGGAAGCCTTAGTAAATTCAAACGTGTTAAAAAGTTGGTCGCAATCTTTTCCAAACCCGGGTGACATGCAAGATCATGCTGCCGAAATAAAAATTGATGGGCTCCCCAATGGCATGTATGTGATCCTGGCGAGCCTAAGCCCCAATTTTGAATTAAGCAATAATTATCTTTCAAGGCAATTAACTTATATCAGTGATATTAGTTACATTATCAGTACAAAAAATGAATTGTATGTATTAAACAGGAGTACAGGCGAGCCCTTAGAAAATGCACAAGTACAATTGTGGGATAACCATTACAATTATAGTACAAGTAAATATGAAAAACAAAAAGCCGGGCATTATGTAACAGATAAGAACGGTTTAGCTATTTTGAAATTTAAGGATCGAAATTATTATAACAACAATATCCAGGTGAATTATAAATCTGATGAGCTCCATACAACAGATGAATTTTACCTAAGCTATTATCAGGGTGAAAGTGAAAGACAAGATGTAAAACAAACTTTCTTTTTTACTGACAGGAGTATTTACCGCCCGGGGCAAACTTTATACTTTAAAGGCGTAGTAATTAATAGAAACAAGAAAGACGGTATGCCCAGCATTGTACCCAATTACAAAACCCAGGTTGTTTTATATGATGCAAACAGGCAAAAAGTAAAATCATTGTTCATTGAAACCAATGAATATGGTTCATATCATGGAAGCTTTCAATTACCCGAAGGCAGTTTAAATGGCAATTTTTACATTTCTGATACCGCAACAAAAAGCAATCAATATTTTTCAGTAGAAGAGTATAAAAGGCCAAAATTTTTGGTAGAAATATCAAAGCCAACAGGAAGTTACCGGGTAAACGACAGTATAAAAGTGTTGGGAAATGCAAAAGCGTATGCCGGGAATAATATAGACGGCGCAGCAATAAGTTACCGGGTGGTGCGCAAAACACAATATCCTATATGGTGGGGATGGGGCAGGTACTGGCCACCCTATTACCAAAAGGAAGAAATGGAAATTATGAATGGGAATACCATTACCGATGCAAACGGCCATTTTGAAATTTCATTTAAAGCGATCCCTGATGAAACTGTAAGTAAAAAAGATCAACCCACATTTTATTATGAGGTATCTGCCGATGTTACCGATATTAATGGTGAAACACGTTCTGCTTCTACAAACATAGCGGTAAGTTACCAGGCCATACAATTAAACATTGCATTAGATGAAAGAATTGACGCTGATAGTTTAAAAAATATAAGGATCAGTAGTACCAACAGCAATGGAATTTATGAACCGGCAAAAATAAAATTGAATATTTACAGCTTAAATAATCCAGGCAAAATGTTCAGGGAAAGATACTGGGAAGCACCAGATCAATTTGTGATGAGTAAAGAAGATTATTATAAATATTTTCCTTACGATGCTTATGCTAACGAGAATCAGATTGGCAGTTGGGGTGTAGGGCCTGCGGTAATAGAAATAAATGATAGCACCGAAAAAGATGGTGCATTTAAAATAAAAAATATTGCACTAAAACCAGGATGGTATAAAATAGTAGCAACATCAAAAGATAAGTTTGGTGAAGATGTAAGGGCAGAAAAATTAATTTTTATCATCAATAATATTAATCCTGCCAAAAACTTACCCCTATTGGTTGATGTAAATAAAAAATCATTAGAACCAGGGGAAACTGCATCATTAGCCTATCATACAGGTTTTGATAAGATATGGTTAATTCAAAAATCATCAACAGTTAACAAGAAGATTAATACTATTTATACAAATGTAGATCAGACTAATCCGTACCGAACGAATATCTTAATAACTGAAGCTGACCGGGGCGGAATTTATATTGGATATGCTTTTGTAAAAAATAACCGGGTATATAAAGGAAGGAACTATGTTAGTATTCCCTGGACCAATAAACAGTTACAAATAAAATATGAAACTTACAGAGATAAGCTCTTACCCGGAAGTGAAGAAAAATGGAAAATAAAAATTTCAGGCCCTAAAACTGACCAGGTAACTGCAGAAACGCTCATTAGCATGTACGATGCTTCACTCGATCAATTTAAACCACATCAATGGGCCAACCTTTATTCCACCTGGCCATATAATAATACATATATTGACTGGCAACAAACAGATAACTTCCAGCAAGAAAATTCAAATGATTATGACCGGTTAATGCAAGATTATAAAAGCATCCCACCTAAAACTTATGATGGCTTATTAAATAATGGATGGATATATAGTAGTATTTCTGTGAGGTTAAGAGGCATGGTAGCAGGCTCTCCAGTTGTGGCTGATGAACTCGATTCGGCAGAAGAACAGAGGGCAAAAAAAAGCATGGGTTTTGCAACAACAATTAAAAGTGAAGATAAAAATACTGATACAACTACTGAAAAGCCAAATCAAAATGGACAGGGTGAAATCCAGGTTCGCAAAAACTTTAATGAAACCGCATTCTTTTTTCCCAACTTAGTTACTGACAAATATGGTAATGTAGCATTTTCATTTACCATACCGGAAGCGCTTACGAAATGGAAAATGATGACAATGGCTTATGATAAAAACCTGGCCAGTGCTTATTCCGAAAAAACAGTAGTTACTCAAAAACCATTAATGATTCAACCTTTTGCGCCTCGTTTTTTCAGGGAAGGTGACCAGTTGGAATTTACTGCCAAAATCGTAAACCTGGAAGACAAAGAGCTTACCGGCATCGCAACACTTGAACTGTTTGATGCCACAAACAATAAGCCCGTTGATGGTTGGTTTAAAAACATATTTCCCAACCAATATTTTACAGTTGCTGCCGGGCAAAGTTCATTGGTAAAATTCCCGATAGGCATCCCTACAAACTTTAATAGTGCATTGCTGTACCGTATAAAAGCAGTAACCAAAGATGGTGCTTTTTCCGATGGTGAAGAAATGGTGCTCCCGGTATTGAGCAACCGTATGCTGGTAACAGAAAGCATGCCTTTGAACATGCGCCATACAAACAATAAGAATTTTACTTTCCAAAAATTATTACAATCGGGTAATAGTAGCAGCCTGAGCAACCAATCGCTTACGGTAGAATATACCAGTAACCCTGCCTGGTATGCCATACAGTCATTACCTTACTTAATGGAGTATCCTTATGATTGCGTGGAACAAAATTTTAATCGTTATTATGCAAACACATTGGCATCTTACATAAGTTACAGTACGCCAAAAATTAAAGCAATTTTTGAACAATGGAAAAATTTAGATACCGCTGCCCTGCTGAGTAACCTTCAAAAAAATGAAGAGTTGAAAGCAGCCTTGATACAGGAAACTCCATGGGTATTACAAGCTAAAAATGAAAATGAGCAAAAAAAGAATATTGGTTTATTATTCGATATGGTGAGGATGGCTAAAGAAAAAGCGAATACATACAACAAATTAAAACAGGCACAAACACCCAATGGGGGATTTGCCTGGTTTACGGGAGGCAGTGATGATCGCTATATGACCCAGTACATTTTTACCGGCATGGGCCATCTTAAAAAACTAAATGCATTGGAGCCGGAAGATTACAGCTTGCTGAAACCCATGATAGATAAAGGGCTTGCCTATCTTGATGAACGCATAAAAGAAGATTATGATTATTTGATAAACCACAAAATAAAATTAAATCAAAACAACCTTTCTTACATGGCAATTCAATACTTGTATATGAATAGTTTTTTTGCAGATCATAAATTAAATGATAAATCAAAAAAAGCATACAATTATTATTTTGACCAGGCTAAAAAATTTTGGTTGCCACAATCCAAGTATATGCAGGCAATGATTGCACTTACAATGTATAGAAAAGGGGAATTGAAAACCGCCCATGAGATTATGGCATCATTGAAAGAAAATGCAGTAACCAATGCTGAAATGGGAACCTATTGGAAAGAGTTTGCAAAAAATGGTTATTACTGGTACCAGGCACCCATTGAAAGCCAGGCGCTAATGATTGAAGCCTTTACAGAAGTAAAACAGGATACTGAGATGGTAGATAATTTAAAAACATGGCTCTTAAAAAACAAGCAAACCAATCAATGGAATTCTACCAAAGCCACTGCTGAAGCCTGCTATGCACTTTTACTAAAAGGTAGCAATTGGCTTGCAGAAGAAAATAAAGTTACCATTCAACTGGGCAATACCACCCTAAGCAGTACCGATGCAAAAACAGAAGCAGGTACCGGTTATTTTAAACAAAAAATACCAGGTGAAAAAGTACAGCAGGGAATGGGCCATATCAATGTGAAAATAGAAAAGACAGATGTAAAAAGCAGTTCCAGTAGTTGGGGCGCTGTATATTGGCAATACTTTGAAAATTTAGATAAAATTACAACTGCAGAAACTCCCCTTAAGTTAGTGAAGAAACTTTTTGTAGAGAAAAACACAACTACCGGTCCAGTATTGCAGGCGATACATGAGGGGGATGTAATTCATATTGGCGATAAAATAAAAATACGTATTGAATTGCGGGCAGACAGGGATATGGAATATGTACACATGAAAGACATGCGTGCATCATGTATGGAACCTGTAAATGTATTAAGCAGTTATAAATGGCAGGGCGGACTGGGCTATTATGAAAGCACCAAAGATGCCAGTACCAACTTCTTTTTTGGCTGGCTCCCCAAAGGCACGTATGTATTTGAGTACCCCTTATTTGTAACACATGCAGGCGATTTTAGCAATGGCATCACACAAATACAATGTATGTACGCCCCGGAATTTACCAGTCACAGCGAGGGTTTAAGGCTAGTTGTTGAATAACATGAAAGGCTTATAAAAAAATATATTTTAAAAATATTTGGTGGTACAAAACTTATCACTATATATTTGCAGCAGTTCTTTTAAACAATTCTTATCAAGAAAGGCAGAGGGTAATGGCCCGATGAAGCCTTGACAACCTGTTCAAATGAAAGTTTGAAAAAGGTGCCAATTCCATCCCGGATATTTCGGGACAGATAAGTCAGATGAAACGCTTTTACAAATGATTCAACATATTTGAAAGCTCACCTGATTTACCGGGTGAGCTTTTTTGTTTTGTAACCCCCAAACAAAAGCTCACGGTAATTTCTCTTTGTTTTTTTGATACGAATATTTTACAAAATATTAAAAAAAAAAACAATGAGCAACGCAACCGAACTGATTCACAGCATTCCTACCGATCCATTAACAGGCGCCATAAGTGTGCCTATTTATCAAACCAGTACATTTGTACAGGAAGCACCCGGCGTAAATAAAGGATACGATTATGCCCGTACCGGAAACCCTACCCGTTTTGCATTAGAAACCCTTATCGCCAAATTAGAATGTGGCCATACAGGGGCCGCTTTTAGTAGTGGCTTAGCAGCCATTGATGCCGTATTGAAATTGTTAAAATCCGGCGATGAAATTGTTGCCGTAGATGATATCTATGGCGGTGCATTCAGGTTATTCACTCATGTGTATGAAAAATTCGGCATCCGGGTAAACTATGTAGATGCTACTGATCCCATAAATATTTTTAATGCCCTTACACCAGCCACCCGCCTCATTTGGATTGAAACACCTACCAATCCAACTTTAAAAATCAGCGATATCAAAACCATTGCTGCTATTGCAAAGGCCCAGTCATGCTGGCTTTGCGTAGATAACACTTTTGCCTCGCCTGCCTTACAAAAACCCATTTTACTGGGTGCTGATATCGTAGTGCATAGCGCTACCAAATACCTGGGCGGCCATTCTGACCTCATTGCAGGATTGGTAGTAACCAAAGAAAAAGAATTGGGTGAAAAAATAAAATCTATACAGAATGCTTCTGGCGCTATCCTTTCAGCCTTTGACAGTTGGTTGGTGATCCGTGGCATTGAAACCCTCCCCCTGAGAATAGAAAAGCATTGCAGCAATGCCCAGGCCGTTGCAACATTCTTACAGGAGCATCCTGCTGTTGATAAAGTGTATTACCCCGGGCTAAGCACACATCCCAATCATGATATTGCAAAAAAACAGGCTTCTGGTTTTGGCGGCATCGTGTCATTCAGTTTAAAAGAAGATACAGAAGATACCGCAATTGCATTTGTTACGGCTACTCAATATTTTAAACTAGCGGAAAGCCTGGGCGGAATTAAAAGCCTGCTTTGCCACCCCGCCACGATGACCCATAAAAGTATCCCGGCCGAAAAAAGAAAATCGGCAGGTGTGGCAAATAGCTTGGTAAGGCTGAGTGTGGGATTAGAAGATGCCGGGGACCTTATAAAAGATATTGAACAAGCTTTTGAAAAAATAAATTACAAAATATTTTTATTAAAAAATCAAATTTAATGTTACAATTAGAAAATGAAATTGCTCAAAAGCCCAAACATTGCATTGGTTTATTTGGATATGGAACGGTTGGGAAAGCAGTATATGAAGTGATTCAAAAAACACCCGGCTTACAGGCATGTATCCAAAAAATTGGAATAAAAGATACCGGTAAAAAAAGAAACATCCAGGATGATATATTTACAACAGATGCCTTTGAAATACTCAACAATTCCTGCATCAATATAATTGTAGAACTCATTGATGATGCTGACGTGGCATACAAAATTGTAAAAGCAGCTTTGTTACAAGGCAAAGCAGTGGTAACTGCTAATAAAAAGATGATAGCAGCACATTTCAATGAACTTTGCCAGCTTCAAAAACAAACCGGCACACCATTATTATATGAAGGAGCTTGCTGCGCCAGCATTCCCATCATTCGTAACCTGGAAGAATATTATGATACTGACTTGCTTTTAAAAATCAGGGGGATCATAAATGGTAGCACCAATTTTATTTTAAGCCGCATGGAAAAAGAAGGATTGGAATTTACCGAAGCTCTTTTGCAGGCGCAACAATTAGGCTTTGCCGAAAATAACCCCGCATTGGATATTGATGGCCATGATGCAGCCAATAAATTATCCATACTATTGGCACATGCTTTTGGGTGTGTTATAAAGCCCGAAACAATTTTATACAGTGGCATCAGTAAAATAAATGGAGAAGACTTAAGATGTGCCAGCCAAAGAAAACAAAAAATAAAATTGATAGCGCATGCACAAAAATTAAAAAACGGGAAACTGGCCACTTACGTTTTACCACAATTCATTACAAAAGAAGATGAACTTGCAGGGGTGCATGATGAGTTTAATGGCCTAATCACTGAAAGCCACTATGCTGATAGACATTTTTTTAAAGGCAAGGGTGCAGGTGCTTTACCAACGGCTGCTGCTGTATTAAGTGATATTGCCGCACTACGCTATGGGTATAAATATGAATACAAAAAGATAGATGCTCAAAAAAACATCAAATTAAGCAATGATTATTATTTAAAAGTGTATGTAAGCGCCGACGTATTTTCAAAAATTAACTGCCAGGCATTTGAATATATTGAGGAATATCAAAATCAATATGGATATGGCGCTGTAACGGGTGTGATACATGCTGAAAAATTATTGGAAGATACCTGGTGGAAACAATCCGGCGTATCACTTATAGCCTGCCCCGAAGCCATTACCCAGGAAGCAGATTACAAAAAAATAAGCCGAAGGTCGCTCGAACTGGCAGGCATCACATAATAAAATGCAGTTTTCGGTATAAATGCGGTAGCGCTTATCTTTGCAACCCATCGGATAGGTGAGACCCTGTAAAAGGGCGTCTTTTATATCTCTACAAAACCGGTGATTAAAATTTAAATGCATGTTTCGCACACATACCTGTGGCCAGTTAAGTGCCGCTGATATTAATAAAGAAGTAACCCTGGCGGGATGGGTACAAACCATCCGTAAATTTGGTAGTATTACATTTATTGATTTAAGGGACCGTTATGGTATTACCCAATTATTATTTTCTGAATCATTAAATGAATCATTAGAGAAAAATCCCCCGGGCAGGGAATATGTTTTACAGATAACCGGGAAAGTAAACGAACGAAGCAATAAAAATAAAAATATTGCTACCGGTGATATTGAAATTGAAGTTGAGAAATTTACAATCCTAAATAAAAGTATTACACCCCCATTTAAAATTGAAGATGATACCGATGGCGGCGATGACCTGCGCATGAAATACCGTTTCCTGGATTTAAGGCGCAATGTTATAAAGAAAAACCTCGAACTCCGGTATGCCGTAGGCCGCAGCGCCCGCAACTACCTCCACGAAAATGGTTTCATGGATATTGAAACACCTTTTTTAATTAAGAGTACCCCCGAAGGCGCCAGGGATTTTGTAGTACCCAGCCGGATGAATAGTGGCCAGTTTTATGCACTCCCGCAAAGCCCGCAAACTTTTAAGCAACTTCTGATGGTTAGCGGTTATGATCGCTATTACCAAATTGTAAAATGTTTTCGGGATGAAGACTTGCGTGCAGACAGGCAACCAGAGTTTACACAAATAGACTGTGAAATGTGTTTTGTGGAGCAGGAAGATATTTTAAACACATTTGAAAATATGATAAAACGTATTTTTAAAGATGTAAAAAATATAGATTATAATGAACCTGTACAACGCATGAGTTGGGAACAAGCCATGTGGCAATATGGCAATGACAAGCCAGATATACGTTTCGGTATGCAACTCTGCAATTTTAAATACCCGGCCCATCTTTTTGCTGAAATAAAAGATAAACAAGCAGTACCTGCTATCAATGGCTTCCCGGTATTTGATGAAGCTGAAACCGTAGTGGGCATTGCCGTACCCGGTTGCAGTGAATATAGCCGAAAGCAAACAGATGAATTGGTGGAATGGGTGAAACGCCCACAAATTGGCATGAAGGGATTGGCCTTTATTAAATGCAATAGCGATGGAAGTTTTAAAAGCAGCATGGATAAGTTTTATGATGAAGAAGCGCTAAAACAAATGGCAGCATCGGTAAAGGCAAAACCGGGCGACCTTATTCTTTTACTAGCCGGTACCGAAGAACGCACCCGTAAAGCCATCAGTGAACTCAGGTTAGAAATGGGTAAACGGCTGGAATTGAGAAAAGACAATGAGTTTAAATTATTATGGGTTTTAGATTTCCCTTTATTTGAATATGATGAAGAAGGGAACCGCTGGGTAGCCCGCCACCACCCTTTTACATCGCCAAAGCCGGTTGATATAGAGATGATGATTCAGCATGACCCATCCATTAAAAATGCAGCAGATTACCTGCAACACCCGTATGCCAACATCAAAGCAAATGCTTATGATATGGTGCTAAACGGAAACGAAATTGGAGGAGGCAGTATTCGTATTTATCAAAAAGAATTACAGCAAAAAATGTTTGCTGCCCTGGGTATGAATGAAGAAGAACAACAACATAAATTTGGGTTCTTACTCGGTGCATTTGAATATGGAGCCCCTCCACATGGCGGTATTGCTTTTGGTTTCGACAGGCTCTGCGCTATCCTGGGTGGTAGCGAAAGTATCCGGGATTTTATTGCATTCCCTAAAAACAATAGTGGAAGAGATGTAATGATTGATGCCCCATCAGCCATTGATGAAAAACAATTGGATGAATTACAAATTCAATTAAATATAAAGAAAGACTAATGGAGTAACCTCTCAATTTTTCGCTTCACTAAATAAATTCTAAAAAAAACAATCTCATAAAAAAGATTATTTTTTATTTATATACCCATTTTTATGCTAAAAAATAAATTCAATATTTCTTAGCATAGTTATTGTAATAAATAGCATAAAATGTGTTGATATGAGAAATCTACTCATTGTTTTTTGTACTTTGATCTTAATAAGTTCATGCAGTAAATCAGAAGACCCGATCCGCCCGGCAGAAACGGCATTAACCCAAATAAATGTGAACTATGGAAATGATGCTTTGCAAAAATTTGATCTCTACCTGCCTGCAAACAGGAACACAGCAGCAACCCGGCTCATCATTTTAATACATGGCGGCGGTTGGAATGAAGGAGATAAAACAGATTTCAATCCATTTATAGATACTCTAAAAACCAGGTTTCCCGGTTGGGCTTTTGCCAATATTAATTACAGGTTGGCAACTTTTCCTGCTATCAATATTTTTCCAACCCAGGAAAATGATGTAAAATCCTGCTTAGAATATATTTACAGCAAAAGAAATGAATATGCCATCTCCGATAAATGGGTTTTATTGGGTGCC
>Ga0138256_10000201_pt1 | contig 70705 bp, 61 predicted proteins | sample KNB2016incub_MG_FD_105486 | JGI IMG/M metagenome (GOLD analysis project Ga0138256, IMG submission 105486) | Active sludge microbial communities from wastewater in Klosterneuburg, Austria - KNB2014incub_MG | ecosystem: Engineered > WWTP > Activated sludge > Unclassified | place: Austria...
AAGAAAATGGTAGCACAAAGCGAGGTGTAGTTTTTATTAACGAAACCATTCCTTATCCAATTGTTGCTTGGGTTGCCAATAAATTATACAACGAACATTATACGGTCGTGCCAACAAAACACGAAATTACTACTGAGAAATCTTCAAAGAAAGTAAAATTCGAATGGTTGTTAAATAAAAAATGGAATTCCATTGCCGTAACAGCATCGACCAAATCTGAAAAGATGAAGCGACATTCTTTAGAAAGTTTTATCTACGAGCACTATTTTGGTTACACCATAACTGTCGATAATAAAACCGAAGAATACAAATTGCAGCATCCCAGTTGGAATGTAAGTGAGGTTTTGGATTATCAAATTGAATGTGATTTTGAGGCGATGTACGGGAAATCATTTGCAGTTTTGAACCAGACAAAACCCGAAGCCGTTTTCATTGCTGATGGTTCAGCAGTTGCGATAGAATGGAAAAGAACGAGACTAAACCTATAGTGAATGAAAGGTGTTAAAAAACAAAACCTACCCACTAAAATTTGCGTCGTTTGCCAAAAACCTTTCGCTTGGCGAAAAAAATGGGAAAAAGTCTGGGACGAAGTAAAATATTGTAGCGATAAATGCAGAAGTAATAAATAAAAATATAGCCACTGATTGAATGATTTATCTGATTTTAAAATCTGTGAATCTGCGGCAAAAAAAATAAAATGAAAAAAACTCTAAGATTAATTCTCGGCGATCAATTAAATATAAATCATTCTTGGTATCAAACCGTTGATGATTCTGTTACTTATGTTTTGATGGAAATTCGTTCCGAAACGGATTATGCCACACATCACATCCAAAAAATTGTGGGTTTCTTCTCGGCTATGCAAAATTTTGCAAAGGAATTAGAAGCAAAAAATCATAACGTTATTTATTTTCATTTGAATGATGACAATAATTTACAATCCTTTGATAAAAACATTCAACAGTTAATGGAAAAGGAAGGATTTACAAATTTCGAATACCAATTGCCCGACGAATACCGCTTGGACGAGTTGCTGAAGAATTTTTGCCAAACGCTTGCTATTTCAACATCGGTTACGGATTCAGAACATTTTATGAGTTCCAGAGAAGAATTGGGCGATTTTTTCGAAGGAAAAAAAACTTTTCTGATGGAAAGTTTCTATCACATGATGCGAAAAAAGCATAACATTTTGATGCAAGGCGACAAACCGCTCACAGGAAAATGGAATTATGACGGCGAAAATCGCAAAAAATTACCGGCAGCTCATAAACCAACTCCGCCCTTAGTTTTTAATAATGATGTCTCAGAAATTATTGCTGAAATTAATAAAACCAACATTAAAACCATTGGAAACATCGATGCTAAAAACTTTGTTTGGCCTATAAACCGAAAACAATCACAGGAATTATTAGAGTTTTTTGCTACGGAATGTTTGTCGCTTTTTGGAAGTTATCAAGATGCGATGACGCCAAACGAATGGTCTTTGTATCATTCCAGAATTTCCTTTTCGATGAATTGTAAATTAATTTCCCCATTGGAAGTCATTAATAGAGCTATTCAAGAATGGGAAAATCGCCCTGACGAAATCGAATACAATCAGCTCGAAGGTTTTGTCAGACAAATAATTGGCTGGAGAGAATATATGCGAGGGATTTATTGGAACAAAATGCCCGAATATGTTACGTTGAATTATTTCAACCACGAAAATAAATTACCCGAGTGGTTTTGGACAGGAAAAACCAAAATGAATTGCCTGAAAGATGCCATCAATCAATCTTTGAATTATGGGTATGCACATCACATTCAACGATTGATGATTACTGGAAATTTTGCACTTTTAGCCGGAATTCATCCCGATGAAGTCGATGCTTGGTATTTGGGAATTTATATTGACGCTATCGAATGGGTCGAAATTACGAACACACGCGGAATGAGCCAGTTTGCTGATGGCGGAATTGTAGGTACAAAACCGTATGTAAGTTCGGCTTCGTACATTGACAAAATGAGTCATTATTGCAGTTCGTGTTATTATAAAAAAGCGTTAAAAACAGGCGATAAAGCCTGTCCATTCAATAGTTTGTATTGGAATTTTTACGACAAAAACGAGGATAAATTAGGTAAAAATCCACGAATCGGGATGATGTACAATGTTTGGCGAAAAATGCAACCCGAAGCTAAAGCCGAATTGTTGCAACAAGCCGATTATTATTTGAAAAATATAAATGATTTATGAAAACCTCCATAGTTTGGTTTAAAACCGATTTACGATTAGAAGATAATGAACCCTTAATGAAAGCCATTGCGCAAGGCGAACAAGTAATTCCGGTGTATTGTTTTGACGATTCTCATTTTGAAACCACTGTTTATGGATTTAAAAAAACAGGCAATTTCAGAGCGCAATTTTTATTAGAATCGTTAGAAGATTTAGATAAAAATCTACGAAAGCTGGGTTCAGGTTTAGTAATTCTGAGAGGAAAACCAGAGATAGAAATTCCGAGGATAGTAAACGAATACAAAGTTCAAAAAGTTTTTGCGAAACGCGAAGTGGCTTTCGAAGAAAAACAAATCGAAAAATTAGTACAAGCCGAGTTGTTTAAATTGCGTTGCGAATTAGAAACTTTTAGCACAAGCACATTGTATCACGCAGAAGATTTGCCTTTTTCGATAAAAGACATTCCAGATGTGTTTACAAATTTTAGAAAAAAAACAGAGAAAGATGCTGTAATTAGAAAGCCATTCGACAAGCCAACAGAAATCAATTCGCCTGAAATTCCAAATATGGAATTACCAACTTTGGAAGATTTGGGATTGGTTTTTTCATCAATCGATTCTCGTGCTGTAATCCAATTCAAAGGCGGCGAAACCGAAGCTATACATCGTTTGAATCATTATTTTTATGAAACAAAAAGTTTGTCTAATTATAAAGAAACTCGAAACGCAATGATTGGCGCGGATTATTCCTCAAAATTCTCAGCTTGGTTGGCAATGGGATGTATTTCTCCTCGTTTTATTTACACCGAAGTCAAAAAATATGAAAAGCAATTTGGCGCCAATAATTCCACCTATTGGTTAGTTTTTGAATTGTTGTGGCGTGATTTTTTCCGGTTTATGTTCAAAAAACACCAAACCAAATTTTTCTTGTATTCAGGAATCAAAACCGAGAAAGTCAATTCAAAGTTATTGAACGAAAAATTTATTTTCCAATGGATAAATGGTACAACCAACTCTGATTTTATAAATGCCAATATGCTCGAATTGAAACAAACTGGTTTTATGAGCAATCGCGGACGCCAAAACGTAGCCAGCTTTTTTTGCAATGAATTGAATATGGATTGGCGATTGGGCGCTGCCTATTTTGAAGAATCCTTAATCGATTATGACGTTTGCAGCAATTGGGGCAATTGGGCTTACTTGGCCGGAGTCGGGAATGATCCTCGTGGTCATCGGTATTTCAATATCGAAAAACAAGCCAATGATTATGATAAAAACAAATCTTTCAGAGAATTGTGGCTATAATAAATCGGGTCAAGTATGTGTTTTAATTAAAATACATTAGTTAAATATCTAATAGTTTAAATTTTTTAAGAGGTAAACTATCTTCAATTTTTGAGGAGAATGTGCAGTGTTTTTATATCATACTTATGTTTTTGATATAAGCCCATTTTTAAATATTCATTAAATATCCTGTTAGATTTTCCTTTTTATTGAGACCTAATTTTTTGCGCAAACGGTAACGAGACACTTCCACACCTCCGCTCGAAATGTTCATAATTTCTGCAATTTCTTTTGTTGACATATTCATAAGTAAATAGGTAGAAAGATCTAATTCTCTTGGGGAAATAGTCGGATGTTTTTCTTTTAATTTTTTTAGGAAATCGAAATGAACATTCTTGATGTGTTTTTCAAGATCTTTCCAGCTTTTGTCAGTATTAACCTCTCTTACAATGCTTTTGTTGAGTTTACTGAATTGAAATTTTGTGGATTCATCAAATGATTCTACATTAATATCTTTTAGTTTGTGGATAATTCCGTTCAAGACTTTGTTTTTCTTTACAACTTGTAAAGAATTAGTAACCAGTTCTTTGTCTTTTGCTAAAATTTTTGTTTTTAACTTGTCATTTTTTAATTTTTCAATTTCTTTTTCCAATTTATATTGTTCCTGTCTAATTTCTTTTTCCTTTTCCAGGTAAAGTCTTCTTTGCTCAATAGTTTCATAATGTTTATTTTGGCGAATCTTCATTTTAATTCTTTTTCGAATGTAATAAAATGTTGTCAAAATCAAAATGAGGTAAAAAATATAAGCAATAAAATGCCGGTACCAAGGAGGCGAAATAGTAAATAAAGTATGTGCTTCATCAGATTGTTTTCCGTGACTATTTCGAACCTTAACTTTCATTTTATAGTCGCCTTCTCTTAAATTGGTGTATTCTTTCATAGCAATCGGAGACCAATTGCTCCACCTGTCGTCAAAACCAACCAATTGATATGAATATTCTATGTTTTCAAGATTTTCATAGCTGGGAGAAGAAAACGTAAATTTCACCCGGTTGGATTTGTATGGGATTGTTTGTTTTCTAATTTTCTTGGAGTCATTTCCAAATAGTAAGGTGTCGCCAGGGAATGAAAAACTCCTTATGAACGCAGCGGGTTTATCAACTGAATTATTCAAAAGTTTAGAATCATAATGTGCTAATCCATCGGTTAGGCCAATAAAAATATTCCTTGGGTCAATGGTATTAATAGACGTGTAATTGGCAACTAAATTACCTGTTAAATTTGAAAAAGGTGCAATAACATTCTTGTATTTGCCAGAGTCTGTTTTTAATAGCATTCCTATTGATTCTTTGAATACATACCAGATATTTCCTGCTGAATCCTGTCTTAAAGAATATATTTTTGGACAGTCTTTGAATAAGTTTGTTGTTTTTTTATCCTCAAAAAACAAATCCTGATCTTGAGAATATTTATAGAAATGATTATTCGTTTGAAACGAAACACTTTTATTTAAAGTTTGAATACTTCCAATGCCTTTATCCGTAGTCGAAAGGTTTGAGTGCGTTTTTATTGTGACGAATTTTTTCAAATCACTGGAAATTTCCATTTGGTATATTAAGTTATCTTTTTTGAACCACAAATAGGAGTTGTCCATTTCGAAAGAACTCGAAGGTTTTTCAAAACCAGCAATTTGATTTTTGAATTCCAAACCATTGGGTCCTTTTTCAAAAACGGCAAAACCATTATAGTTAGACCCAATAATGTGATTAGGATAGTTTGGGATTTTTTTGAAACCAAAATATCCTCTGTTATCAAGAGTTTTAACAGAATGAGTACTTTCTATTATCATAGCACCATTGTTGTTGCCACAAATTAATTGACCATCGATAACCTGAATATTCCAAGCCTGACCAGTAGTGCCTTCTATTAAAGAAAAATTTTCTTCTCGGAAAGGAGTATTCCAAGCGTGATAAAAAACACCTTGATTGGTGGCAACATACAGATTTCCTTTGTAAACTACTGATGCATAAACAGTACTAATGTCATAACTAAAACCAAAGTAGGTAAAAGGCGAGTTTTCGTTTATAAAAGCAATTCCGTTGTCAAGACCTAACCAGAGATTGTTTTTTTTGTCTAAAAAAGAGGTTAAAACGGTGTTGTTTTGTAGTCCCTTTTTGTGATTAATATGTTGTATGATTTTACCATTGGTATCAGAAATAATAATACCATTCAGTACAGAATTTAACACAATGAATTTGTCTTTGATGGCGATTCCTCCTAATGAACTATTTTTTTTGATGAAAGTATTCGCTTCAGTATTCCAAGGGGATACTTCATTATTATCATATACATAAAGACCTTTGTTGAGTGTGGCAATAAGCAATTTGTTATTGGGTAAAGGAAACATGGCCCAAATTTCGGTAGTATTAAAAAGGCTTGTTCCCTTTAGTGGGTAGAGTTTACCATTTTTATATTCGACAATTCCGGCTGACATATCTTGTAAATAAAGATGGTTTTTTACCTGAAAGGAAAATTGGAATCGTTTTGGAGCGTCTACTATTTTTAATTTGTTGTTTTTGTAAATATAAATTCTTGCAAATGATTGAAAAACAACTTCGTTTTTAAACAGATGGATTTTCCAAATGAAATCTATTATTTTTTGCTTGTTTACCATTTTTGATAAGGAAACATATTCAAGTTTTCCTTTCTCATTTGTTTTGAAATAACCAAATTCGCTGTAGCCACCAACAAAAATTTTACCAGAAGGATCGATTTTTACACAGCGAGTATCGGGAGAATTGGGCAAGGTATACTTACGCCAAGTTGAGCCATCAAATTGGAATAAGCCATTGTTGTTGGCAAAATATAAATTTCCGTTTTTATCTTGGTCAATATTCCAGTTTTGAGTTCCACCTTTATAATCGGTTCTTTTGAAATTTCTTATTTCAGGAAGTCCGATGTTTTTTATCTGTCCCAAAAGAGAGCTGGAAAACAAGACAAATAGTACAATGTTGAATTTTAAATGACGCATCATAAATTTAAAATCTAATGATTTGACTAGTAGTAGAAAACGGTTTTCTCCACACAACAAGCGATTTAAACGTGTTTTTTTGTTTAAAATCTTATTTCAAAAGCTAAAGTAAGGGATTTATAGGAATGTTGGGTTCTATTTTTTAAAAAACGTTTTCGTTAATAACATTTATTTATTTTTAAAATAATGAATAACAGTATTTTAAAAATTATTTGTTCAGTTTTTGTAAAGTCTAAAAAAGAACTTTGTATTGTTTTTGTAATGATTTTTCGATATGGATAATCAAAAAAGTGTTATACTATTGTATCAAATTACTAATTAATTAACCAAAAATTTTTAGAAAATGAAATTAACAAAATTATTTATTTTTTGTCTTTCATCTCTCTTATTTTCAATTTACGGTCAGGCACAAGATGTAACTGTAAAGGGTAAAGTGAATGATGAAAGTGGAATGTCCATTCCCGGAGCAACAATTTTAATTAAAGGAACCTCCAAAGCAACTACTTCGGACTTTGATGGGAATTTTGTAATTAAAGCTCCAGCCAATGGTACTTTGACAATTAGTTTTATAGGTTATACTTCCGTTCAGGAACCTATAAACGAAAGAACCCAAATTGTGGTAAAAATGAAAACTCAATCACAAGAACTCAACGAAGTTGTTGTGGTGGGGTATGGTACCCAAAAGAAAAGTGTTACAACTGGAGCAATTTCGAGTGTAAAAGCAAAAGATCTTGAAAATGTTCCAAATGGTCGTATTGAGCAAGCATTGCAAGGGAGAGTTTCCGGTGTAAGTATTGCTGCCAATGCAGGACAACCAGGTTCCGCAGCAACAATACGAGTTAGAGGGATTACTACTTTTTCGGAAGCAGGAAATAATCCGTTATGGGTTGTTGACGGTATTATCGTAGATAATTCAGGAATAGGCTTTTTGAATCAATCCGATATAGAGTCTATTGAGGTGCTGAAAGACGCTGCTTCATTAGCGATTTATGGTTCCAGATCTGCAGGTGGTGTTATTTTGGTGACTACTAAAAAAGGGAAATCAGGCAAAATAAGTGTCAATTATTCAGGATTTTCAGGAGTATCAAGTCCAGCGAAAGTTCTTAACTTGTTAAATGCTACACAATATGGTGCTTTGATGAATGAGCAATCTGTAAACGGTGGCGGTAATGTTATTTATCCCAACTTGTCTACTTTAGGAGTTGGAACAGATTGGCAAAAAGCTATTTTTACTAACAGTGCCATGCGTTATTCTCACGAAATAAGTTTCAGTGGCGGTAATGATGTTTCTACTTTTTACGCCTCTTTTGGTATTCAAGATCAAGAAGGTATCGTAACTCCGGATATTTCGAGTTTTAACAAAAAGAGTATGCGTTTAAATTCGACCCATAAATTGTCTAAAATATTCACAATTGGTCAAACATTAGGGTTTACACATCAAAATTTTAATGGTATCGGAAACACAAATGCAGAGCAAGGTGGCCCTTTGAGTTCTGCTATTCATTTGGATCCATTAACTCCATTGGTAGAAACAGATCCTTTTAAATTAAATGATATTCCTTATTTAGGAAGAACGGATCTTATTAGAGATGAGAATGGTAATCCTTATGGAATTTCAACTATGGTTCAAAATAATATGACGAATCCATTAGCTTACACTAAAACAAGATTAGGAAATTTTGACTGGTCCGATGATTTAATTGGTAACGCATTCCTTGAAATAACACCTATCAAAGGATTAAAATTTAGATCTACCATAGGAGCTAAATTGAGTTATTGGGGTAATGAAAGTTTTACACCTATTTACTACCTGAATGGTAATAATATTAATGAAAAAAACACTCTTAGTAGATCAATAAACAGAGGTTTTGGTTGGAATAATGAAAATATAATTTCTTATAACAGAGAAATAGGAGATCATAATTTTACAATATTAGCAGGAACTGGAGTTTATGTTGATAATGATGCTTATGGATCTAACGTAACTTACAAAGGCTTGCCAACATCTGATTATAGAGAAGCCTCGTTTAATTTTGATATTACACAAGAGAATAAGAGTTCTTCTGCCTATGACAATGATCAACACAAATTATCTTCTTTATTTTCAAGATTAAATTATGATTATAAAGAAAAATATTTGTTAACCGGAATTATTCGTCGTGACGGTTCTTCAAGATTTGGTACCAATAACAAATATGGAGTTTTTCCAGCTTTTTCAGCGGGATGGGTAGTTACAAAAGAAGGTTTTTGGAAAGAGAGTCCTGTCTTGAACACCTTGAAGGTTAGAGCCGGATACGGGGTTACTGGAAATGATGCCATCGGAGACTTTGGTTATTTGTCCACTATTTCCGGAGGTAGAAATTATGCATTTGGTACAGATGGCGCTATGCAAATAGGTTCTAGTCCTGACGCTCCTTCTAATCCAGATTTAAAATGGGAAGAAACTACTCAAACCAATATTGGTATCGACACAAGATGGTTTAATGATTTGACAATGACTGTAGAGGTATTTAAAAAAGTAACAGCCGGAATTTTGCAAAGTGTTGAAATACCTGGATTTTTGGGAGCACCAGCTAACCCTCTTGGTAACGTGGCAGATATGGAAAATCGTGGAGTTGAGTTAGAATTAGGATTCAACAAAAAATACGGAGAAGTTAATTTTAGAATCAATGGGAATGTTTCCTACTTAGAAAATGAAGTTACTTATTTGGGTCAAGGAAAAACCTATATTACGGATGGAGTTGGTTTTCAATCATTGGGAACATTAACCAGAACAGAAATAGGTAGAGGTATAAATACATTCTATGGTTTTAAAACAAATGGAATTTTTCAAAATCAAGCCGAAGTAACGAGCTATACAAATAGCACTGGAGTTGTGATTCAACCAAATGCTAAACCGGGAGATTTCCGTTGGGTTGATGCTAATGGGGATGGAGTTATTACGGATCTTGATAAACAATATCTTGGAAGTCCGTTGCCAAAATATACTTTCGGACTCAATTTTGGTGTTGATTATAAAGGATTTGATTTTTCAGCCTCTTTGAACGGAGCTGCTGGAAATAAAATTTTCCAAGGGTTAAGAAGAATAGATATTGGTCCTTACGCTAATTTTCAATCAAAAGCATTAGGCCGTTGGACAGGTGAAGGAACTTCTGATACGTATCCACGTCTTACCATTGCAGATGATAACCAGAATTTTACCAGATTTTCAGATTTCTATTTAGAAAACGGTGATTACTTGCGTCTTAAATTAATCACATTTGGATATACTTTACCGTCTAGAGTAGTAAACACGATTGGAGCCAGTAAAGTAAGGTTTTATGTAACTGGAGAGAACTTGTTAACCTTAACTAAATATACAGGTTACGATCCAGAAATTGGAGGAAATACTTTTGGAATAGACAGAGGATACTATCCTCAAGCTCAAACTTTTATGTTTGGAGTGAATTTTCAATTTTAATATTATAAATTATGAAAACAAAAATTATTAGAAATATATTCATTACCGGAGTAATGATGACTGCTTTATTCTCTTGTAGTGAAGACTTTTTAGAGGTAAAGCCAACAGGAAATGCCTTAGAGGATTCTTATTATACCAATGAAGCAGAAGCTACTTCAGCTCTTGTGGCTGTTTATGATATTATGGGTTTTAATTCATCCTCTTTCGATAACATAATTAGTTTTTTCAATGCGGGATCAGATGATAACTATGGGGCTTCGGCTCCAGGGGATGCAATTTCACTTTTTTCATTTTATCAGTTGAACCCAACCAACATGCCAAGAGCTTTTTGGAGTAATCACTATCAGGGTATTTTTAGAGCAAATACTTTATTAAATAAATTACCTGGAATTCCAATGGATGGAAGTTTGAAAGTTAGGTATGCTGCCGAATGTAAAGCAATGAGAGCTTATTATCATTTTAATTTGGTAAGAATGTTTGGTAATGTTCCTCTTATGACCACTACTATAACTCCTTCAGAGGCTCAAACCTATCCTCAGTCAAAACCAGAGGATGTTTATGCTCAAATAGAAAAAGATTTAAAAGAAGCTATCCTTGGATTACCAGCAACAATAAATGTAACTACCGAAGGAGGTCGTTGGGCCAAAGGAGGAGCACAAGCCATGTTGGGAAAAGTACTTCTTTATGAAAAAAAATATACTGAAGCCGCTGCACAATTAGCTCAAGTAAATGGTACCCCGGGAGGAACAAGTCAATACGGATATAAGTTGTTGACTAATTTCAAAGATTTATGGGTTCATAAAAATAAATTCAATTCAGAATCAATTGTCGAAGCTGTTCATACCGATGCAGGAAAATCAGAATGGTGGACCAATTCTTGGGGAACTGAGGGTAATATTTTGAATATAATGGTAGGAATTAGAGATTATACAAGAACCGCTGGTTCTACAGCACCAGATTATTTTTCTGGCTGGGGAATCAATACCGTAACTCAAGAATTATATGATGTTATGAAAAATGATCCACGATTCGGAGCTACAATTATAGATGTCAAAGCGTTAATTGCATCTGGTCAAGTACAAGGATATGGTAGTGTGAATAGTGTAAATACTAATACGGGTTATTTTATGGCAAAATTTGTTCCTTTAAAATCCGATGCCACAACCAATGGAAGTGATCAATCCCTAAATTTTTATCAGGATACCTACATAATTCGATTGGCAGATACTTATCTTATGGAAGCAGAAGCTCTAGGCGGAACTGGAGCAAGAGCTCAGGCATTGCTTGATGCGGTGAGAGCAAGAGTTGGTCTGGCATCAGTTCCAGTTTCCTTAGACGCTATTGCATTAGAAAGAAGAAAAGAATTAGCTTGTGAAGGGCATCGTTATTTTGACCTTATAAGAACGGGCAAAGCTGCAACTGTACTAGCAAGCAGAGGGTTTAAAGCAGGAGTGAATGAACTTTTACCAATTCCAACTAAAGAATTAGAAAATACTGTTTTTAAACAAAATCCAGGTTACAATTAATAAAGTATAAAACTATGAAAAAGATAAAATATATTTTCAGCCTTGTAGTAGTACTGGCTGTTACCGCAAGTTGTTCGATAGAGGATATCAGCAATGATATCGCTCTAATCGGAACCGAGACTTCTGGGAATCTGAATAAAGTATTTAATATCAGTACTGATAATTCAGGAATTGTAAAAATCACTCCTACCGCAGATGGAGCAACATCATTTAAAGTAGAATATGGTCACGGTACAACATCGGCTGTAACATTGAAACCCGGAGAAAGTGCAAGCCACGTATATCCTGAGGGTAATTATACTGTAAAAATTACGGCTACTACAATTTCTGGTGCAGTAACGGAACAAACATTTCCGTTGGCAGTTGTTTACAGAGCACCCGAAAATTTAGCAGTTACCTTGAGTGCAAATGTTCATAATTTGAAAGTGAAAGCCACTGCAGATTATGCAGCCTCTTATTTGGTTTATTTTGGAGATGTAGCCAATGAAGTTGGAACACCTTTAGCTAATGGAGCTGAACTTTCTCATGACTACGCTGCTGCAGGAACATACGCTGTTAAAGTTGTGGCTTTGAGTGGTGGTGCTGCCAAAACAGAGAAAATCACGTCAACTATTATTTATGATGCATATGGATTACCGATTACTTATGAATTGGCTACCCAAAATTATGCTGTTGGCGGAACCTTTGGCGGAGTTGAAACGGCTGTAATTGCAAACCCTTTTGCCACAGGAATAAATACGAGCGCTACTGTTTGGAAATACACTAAAACTATTGGAGCTGCAGGTTGGAGTGGAACCTATTCAGGATTAGATGCTCCTATTGATTTTGCAAAAGGAAACAAAATTAAACTGTACATCTATGCTACAGAAGTAGGCAAAAAACTTAATGTTGAATTGGAATGGGCCGTGGGAGGAAATCCTGCAAATGGGGTTGCTGTTTTAAAAGTAGCTAATACCGTTGCTAATGCTTGGGAAGAATTAGTATTTGATTTTAGTACTATTTCTGGAATTCCGGCTGATGCCAAATTCACTCAACTAGTATTCAGATACGATGATGCTGCGGATGGAACAGGAGAAGTAATTTACATTGACAATATTAGATTAACTAATTAATAAAAATATGAAAACAAATATAAAATACCTTTTAGGACTTTTCATTGCGATATCGCTAACATTGGTTAGTTGTAGTGAAGAAGAATATAGTCTGGGAGAATTAACAGCTCCTTCGAATATTGTAATCAATACTGAAGTAGTAGGACAGGATGCAGCACATCCAAATGGGGATGGTTCTGGCGATGTCAAAATTTCAATTTCTGCGGATAATGGACTTTCTTATAAAGTAGATTATGACGATAAAACAGCTTTAGATTTAGTTTATTTACCCACTGGTTCTACTACTAAAAAATACACAACTTTAGGGACAAATACCTATACCATTACAGCAGTTGTTTATGGTAAAGGCGGAACTTCATCAGTACTTACTAAAGATGTTACTGTAAGAAGTAATTTCACAGTGGCTCCAGAAATTGTCGAAGCCTTAACCAATAATTCCTCTAAAGCTTGGATTGTAGATAAGAGTGTTGCCGGGCATCTAGGTGTTGGTCCTTGGTCAGTCGATTCTATTAGAGCAGAATGGTGGGCGTCAGCTGTTAATGAAAAAGTAGCTTCTGCAAACTGTTTTTACACAGCGACATTTACTTTTGCAAAAGTACAGGCTTCTGGAACTTACTCTTTAGCCGTAGCTACTCCTGATGGTGCTTTTACTAAAACTGGTTCAATGACATCTCTTCCTGGTATTCCAAGTTCTGGAGGCGAAGCTTGTTATGATTATCCTGGCGGAACTTCAGAATTTTCTTTTGTGCCAGCATCTTCAGGAGCGCCAGCAGTACCTGTAATTTCAGGAAATTCACCATCAACTCAAACTAGTATTCTATTATCGGGAGTAAATACCTTTATAGGATATGGAGGTACACAAAAAGAATACGAAATCTTGGTTATTACACCAACTTATATGTATGTTCGAGTTCAAGGTTATGGTCCCGAAGAAGGAAATGCTTGGTATTTAAAATTGAAACCAGCAAATTAATACACATAATGCAATAAGCTCAGGACAGTTAAAGGTTCTGAGCTTATTTTTAAAATAAAAATTTATATCAAATTTAATCTGGAAGTAATTAAAAAAGAGAAATAGAACTCTTACTCATACGCATACAACATCAGAAACTTTAACTTGTGTTGTATGGGTATCTGCTTAGGATTCAAATCGTTATATTCTTTTCAATAGTGTAATTGATAAGAGCTTTAAATTTAGTTAGTTGTATGTTAGTTTTGGTTAGTTCTTCATTAAAAAAGCTTTTATTTGTCCGCAGATAAAAGCTTTAATGAAGACATTATTGAAGTTTTAAAGAATAGAAGTGTATCAAAAAGAATTGTTAGTATTGTTTTACCCAGATTGGTATGTTTTTCTAAGGAATTCAGCTTATTCTATTTGAGATAGAATAATTAAACAGTAAAACATTCTCTGATTTTATCGGGGATTTCAAGTCAGGGTTAAATGAAGAGCGAATACTAAAATAAAAAATGGATGATTGCAGGGAAATATCAAAGGAAAAACCCTTTGCTCCTTCGTGAACATTCAATGAATTTAAGCACAAAGAACCAATAATAAAGCAAATATATTGTGTTTTCATATCTAAACACAGTGCTTTAAAAGTGAAAAAACAGGCTGTTTTGAGTGATGCAATAGATTTAAATATCCATCTATCCTTTGCTTGTTTAATCTGAAATAAATTTTAAATAAATTATGAATACTATAAAAAAGACTATGAATATTTTTCTTCTAATTACAGCCTCGGCAATGCTTTCTCAATGTTCATCGTCTGCTGATGCTCCTAGTCCTACTAACCCTACACCAGTTCCTCCTGTGGTTACAAATGAAATGGATTTTTGGTTAACAAAAGGGAATCAGAGCGTAATGCTTCAAAAGCAATCTTCGATTTTAGCCTTTAGCACAACGCCTAATAATTATCTTAATATAGAGGTAGATGAGACAAAAACTTTTCAAAGTATTGATGGTTTTGGATACACTTTGACTGGAGGAAGTGCTCAAGTAATAAATCAGTTAAATGCACAAAAGAGACAAGAATTATTACAAGAATTATTTGGTTCTGGCCAAAATTCAATCTCGGTGAGTTATCTCAGGATTAGTATCGGAGCTTCAGATTTGGACTCGGCGCCTTTCACTTATGATGATTTGTCAAACGGACAAACAGATCTGAATTTGGAAAAATTTAGCCTGGCTCCTAATAAAAATGATGTGATTCCAATGTTGAAAGAAATATTGGCAATCAATCCAAATATCAAAATACTGGCCACACCTTGGTCTCCACCCGTTTGGATGAAAGACAATAACAGTTTCATTGGTGGAAGTTTACAACCTCAATATTATGGAGTATATGCCCAATATTTTGTGAAATATATTCAACAAATGAAAGCCGAAGGAATTACTATTGACGCCATAACTCCTCAAAATGAACCTCTCCATCCGGGGAATAATCCAAGTATGTTGATGACAGCTTCTCAACAAGCCGATTTTATTAAAAATCATTTAGGACCAGTTTTCCATAATGCAAATTTGAATACTAAAATCATTACCTACGATCATAATTGTAATAAACCAGAATATCCAATAGCTATTTTAAATGACGCTGCAGCCTATCCGTATATTGACGGCTCAGCCTTTCATTTGTATGAAGGAGATATTAATGCATTGTCAACTGTTCATAATGCATTCCCGAACAAGAATGTCTATTTTACTGAGCAATATACAGGCTCTTCAGGGACATTCGACGGTGATTTAAAATGGCATTTACGAAATGTTGTAATTGGCTCGATGCGCAATTGGAGTAAAAATGCATTAGAATGGAATTTGGCCAATAACGCTTCTTTTGGTCCAAATACTCCCGGTGGTTGCACCACTTGCAAAGGCGCCCTGACTGTTGTGAGTAGTGATAGTTTTACCAGAAATGTGGGGTATTATATTATTGCCCACGCATCAAAATTTGTATCGGCAGGTTCAGTTAGAATTGCAAGTAACTTGAGTGGTAATTTGCAAAATGTTGCTTTTAAAACGCCCGAAGGAAAAAAAGTTTTAATTGTAGAAAATGATGGAAACGCTTCTGAAATATTTAATATTAAATACAACGGCAAGTGGATTGCAACATCATTAGAAGCGGGTTCGGTGGGAACCTATATTTGGTAAATAACAGAAAAAAATAGAATATAATATCATGCAAAAAATAACAACAGCAACAGTACTTTTGATGGTCTCTCTTTTTGCTTTTTCTCAGCAAAAAAAAGCGGATCTATCTAAATCCTTTTCTACAAAAAATAAAAAAATTACAGTTTATACTACTGCAGATAGCACAAAATTGAGATTGACTCAAACCGATATTTTAACTTTTGTTCCTTCAAAACAACCATTAGAAATTGAGGTTTCTGTTTTTGTGGAACCAACAAAAACGTTCCAAAAGTTCTTCGGAATCGGAGGGGCAATAACGGATGCCAGCGCTGAGGTTTTTGCAAAATTATCCAAAGACAAGCAAAAAGAATTTATGAATGCCTATTATGATAAAGAAAAAGGAATTGGTTATTCATTACTAAGAACTACGATTCACAGTTCTGATTTTGCCAGCGGAAGCTATACTTATATCAAAGAAGGAGACAAGGATTTAAAGACTTTCAATATTGATCACGACAGACAATTTCGCATTCCAATGATCAAAGAAGCTATCAAAACAGCTGGTGGGAAATTAACACTTTATGCATCGCCTTGGAGTCCGCCTGCCTTTATGAAAAACACTAACAATATGCTAAGAGGAGGAACTTTGCTCCCGGAATATTATCAGTCTTGGGCTAATTATTATACAAAATTTATCAAAGCTTACGAAAAAGAAGGAATGCCTATTTGGGGAATTACGGTTCAAAACGAACCAATGGCTACTCAAACTTGGGAATCCTGTATTTTTAGTGCTGAGGCTGAAAGAGATTTCTTGAAAAATTTCTTGGGACCAACAATGAAAAAAGAAGGTTTAGGGGATAAGAAAATTGTAGTTTGGGATCACAATCGCGATTTAATGACACATAGAGCTAATATTATTTTTTCTGATCCAGAAGCTTCAAAATATGCTTGGGGAATGGGATTTCATTGGTATGAAAATTGGTCAGGTGGCGCTCCGATGTTTGAAAATGTTCGTAAAGTTCATGAGGATCATCCCACTAAAAATTTATTATTCACCGAAGGTTGTGTCGAAAAATTTGATGCCAAAAAATACCAATTCTGGGCAAATGGTGAACGATATGGTACTTCTATGATTAACGATTTCAATAACGGAACAGTAGGTTGGACCGATTGGAATATTCTTTTAGACCAAAACGGAGGTCCAAATCACGTAGGTAATTTTTGTTTCGCGCCCATCCACGCCGATACGGTCTCAGGAGAATTAATTTACACGCCGAGTTATTATTATATTGGTCATTTTTCAAAATTTATTCGTGTAGATGCTAAAAGAGTGAGTACTTCAGTGAGCCGAAGCGACTTATTGAGCACCTCATTTCTGAATGTTGACGGAAAAATGGTAACTGTAGTAATGAATCAAACCAATAAAAGTGTTACTTATAATTTGATTGTAGCCTCAGAAAAAACAGTTGTGGTAATTCCAGCCCACGGAATTCAGACCTTGGTTTATTAGAATACAAAAATTTATCTATCTCGTTTTTTTATAATTTATATACTATGAAATCCATTTTAATATTTCTTCTAATGCCATTTATGCTTCTGGCACAAATTAAAAAAGACAGCATCAAAGTATTTTATTTGGGTGGTCAGTCCAATATGGAAGGTTTTGGTTATGTCAAAAATTTACCAGATTCTCTAAAGAAAAAGAATAAAGATTTTTTTATTTATCAAGGAAACCCTGTTGTAGATAATGATAAAAGCGGTGGTTTAGGGAAATGGGATTTGCTGCAACCCGGTCACGGATCAGGTTTTTCATCAGATGGGAAAAAGAACATACTTTCCGATAGATTTGGAGTAGAACTTTCGTTAGCCAAAAAATTACAAGAATTATATCCTAACCAAAAACTAGCTTTCATAAAATATGCTAGAAATGGTTCATCAATAGATAGCGTTGGAACCACGAGTTTTGGTGCTTGGGAACCTGATTTTAAAGGAGGAAAAGGGATGAATCAATACGATTATTTTCTTAAAACCGTCAATGATGCTATGGCTGTAAAAGACATAAACGGCGATGGAGTCGAAGATGTTTTGATTCCAAGTGGTATCATCTGGATGCAAGGCGAAAGTGATGCCGATAAAACAGAAGCCATCGCAAATCAATATTATTCCAATTTGAAAAGGTTGATGGATTTGATGCGAGCCACTTTTAGAAATAATGATTTGCCTATTGTAATCGGAAAAATATCAGATTCTGGCGATATTGAAGGTGGAAAAGTTTGGAAATTTGGTGAATTGGTTCAATATTGTCAAGAAAAATTTGCCGCAACCCAACCCAATGTTGCCATTGTAAGAACTACAAATAGCTATAAATATTCAGACCGATATCATTATGATAACAACGGATTTATTGATTTAGGCAAACAATTTGCAATTAAAATTTTTAACCTGAATACTAAAAAATCTAATAATTCTAAATAATTTTCTTTGTGAAGTTGTGTAGCATAAATCAAAGAATAGGTTTTCAAAATGCTATAATATTGGAATTTAAATTTCCTTAGCCTTTGCAAATCAAAAAATATAATCTACCTTTGCACACGAATTAAGAAAATCTTGATTCATACATAATAATCATTTAAATAATATTGGAATGTATTTAACAAAAGAGGTTAAAGAAGAAATCTTCGCTAAACACGGAGGAAAAGCAGAAAACACAGGATCTGCAGAAGGACAAATCGCACTATTCACACACAGAATTAGTCACCTTACTGAGCACTTGAAAAAAAATCGTCACGATTACAACACAGAGCGTTCATTGGTACTATTAGTAGGTAAAAGAAGATCGTTGCTTGATTACTTGAAAAAGAAAGAAATCAACAGATATCGTGAGATTATCAAAGTATTGGGTATTAGAAAATAATCAATATATAAAGAGGTGCGCAAGTGCCTCTTTTTGTTTTTACACAAAGCTTAAAAGACATTACAAATCTTTTGAGTTTTTTACATTTAAAAAAAGTTTGGTTTTTCATTGGGTTTTAGGCATTAACTACGCAACAACAACAACTACAACACAACTAAAATCCATTGTTTAATCACAAAAAAAAATTATGATTCCAAAAGTTTCAAAAGAGATTATCGATTTAGGAGATGGCAGAAGCATCTCAATCGAGACCGGAAAATTGGCTAAACAAGCCGACGGTTCAGTAGTAGTTCAAATGGGGAATGCTATGTTGCTTGCAACTGTAGTATCGGCCCGTAAAGCAAGTCCAGGAGTGGATTTCTTACCTTTAACGGTAGATTATCGTGAAAAATTTGCAGCAGCAGGACGTTTTCCTGGTGGATTTTTCAAAAGAGAAGCAAGACCAACAGATGGCGAAGTATTGACAATGAGATTAGTTGACCGTGTATTACGTCCACTTTTCCCAGATGATTACCACGCCGAAACTCAAGTTATGATTCAATTAATGTCTCATGACGAAAATGTAATGCCAGACGCATTAGCAGGTTTAGCCGCATCAGCAGCACTTGCTATTTCTGACATTCCTTTTTCAACTTTAATTTCTGAAGTACGTGTTGCACGTGTTGACGGAAAATTCATCATCAATCCAAGTCGCGCTCAATTAGAAGTATCAGATATCGATATGATGATTGGTGCTTCGACAGATTCTATCGCAATGGTAGAAGGTGAGATGAAAGAAATTTCAGAATTAGAAATGGTTGAAGCGATTAAATTTGCTCACGAAGCCATTAAACTTCAAATTGCAGCTCAAGAAAGATTGGTTGCACAAGTGGGGAAAAAAGAAACTAGAACTTACGAAGAAGAAAGAGAAGACGAAGCAATTTACGCTAAAGTAAAAGCTGCAGCTTACGATAAAATCTACGATATTGCAAAAGTAGGTTCTTCTAAACAAGAAAGAACAGCTTCATTTGCAGCAGTAAAAGAAGAAGTAAAAGCATTATTTACCGAAGAAGAATTGGCAGCAAATGGTGATTTAGTTGGTAAATATTTTTACAAAACTAACAAAGAAGCCGTTCGTAACGTAACCCTAGATTTAGGAACTCGTTTAGACGGAAGAAAAACAAATCAAATTCGTCCTATTTGGGCTGAGGTTGATTATTTGCCTTCTGTACACGGATCATCAATATTTACAAGAGGTGAAACTCAAGCATTGGCAACAGTGACTTTGGGAACTTCAAGAGAAGCCAATCAAATAGATTCTCCATCGGAACAAGGTGAAGAGAAATTCTACTTGCATTACAACTTCCCTCCATTTTCTACAGGAGAAGCAAAACCACTTAGAGGAACTTCAAGAAGAGAAGTAGGTCACGGAAACTTGGCTCAAAGAGCTTTGAAAAACATGATTCCTGCTGAATGTCCTTACACAATTCGTTTGGTTTCAGAAGTATTAGAATCGAATGGTTCTTCTTCTATTGCAACAGTTTGTGCTGGAACATTAGCCTTGATGGATGCTGGTATTCAAATGGTAAAACCAGTTTCTGGAATTGCAATGGGATTGATTACTGACGGAGATCGTTTTGCTGTATTGTCGGATATTTTGGGTGACGAAGATCACTTGGGAGATATGGACTTTAAAGTAACTGGAACTGCTGACGGAATCACAGCTTGTCAAATGGACATCAAAATCGAAGGTTTGAAATACCATATCATGGAAGAAGCTTTGGCTCAAGCTCGTGAAGGTCGTTTACACATCCTTGGAAAAATTACCGATACTTTGGCTGCCCCAAAAGCAGATGTTAAAGCGTATGCTCCAAAAATTATTACAAGAACAATTGCAGGAAACTTTATTGGTGCTTTGATTGGACCTGGTGGAAAAGTAATTCAAGAATTACAAAAAGCTACAGGAACAACTATCGTAATCAACGAAGTGGACGAGAAAGGAGTTATCGAAATTCTTGGAACAGATCCTGCTGGAATTGAAGCGGTATTGGCCAAAATCCAATCTATCACTTTCAAACCACAAATGGGCGAAGCTTATGATGTGAAAGTAATCAAAATGCTTGATTTTGGTGCAGTTGTAGAATATCTTGCAGCTCCTGGAAACGAAGTATTGCTTCACGTTTCGGAACTAGCTTGGGAACGTACAGAAAACGTTTCGGATGTAGTAAAAATGGGTGATGTTTTCCAAGTGAAATACCTTGGTCTTGATCCTAAAACTAGAAAAGAAAAAGTGTCAAGAAAAGCGCTTTTGCCAAGACCTCCACGTGAGTCATAAATAAGAGTAATCAAATCTTAGTTTACTAAAGGTTCATTTATAGGAAAACCCGTTTCATTCATTTGAAACGGGTTTTTTGTTTGGTATAATCCTAACAATGAATACTAAGAAATATTTTATAAAATTCAAAATCAAGATTAGATTTTTACTACTTTTGATTTAAGTATAAATAATGTATATCGAAGCCATTTTTAGCAACATTGCAAATAGAATAAACGAAATAGAATCCGCAGAACAATCCGCTTATATTGCGGTTGCTTGGTTTATAAACAAATACACTTTAACAAAAACAAATTTATTCTATGAAAGAAGAAACAACTAGTTTCAATTTTATAAAAAAAATTGAACAATATATAGACGGTGAAATAAATGAAGTTAATTTATATAATTTCATTACACACCAATATGATCAAACAAAAAAATGGCACTTAGAATTATCTGAAAATCAAAATTCAATAGTTGATAAGCTATATCATCAGTTGAAGCAGTTTGTAGTTTTAGATTCAAATCTTACATTAATTATATGTTATTTGAAATATTTATACCTAAATAATGGAATTAAGCACAATACAATCGTCAGAAATAATAAGTACGACTCATATATTAAAGAGTTACAAAATTTATTTTCTACAATAAAAATAGAAACTAATGTTAATGAAATTTATATTAATTCTTTTAAACAACAAATATTTTATAAAAACATCAATTTACCGATTTTAGAAATAAATGACATTATTGCAAAAAAGAATTTTAAATTAGCATACAATAAACTAATTGACATTTCTTACAACTTACATAATGATTTAAGAAGAGATTCTCTAATCATAAAAGCATTTAATCTTTTAAAAACAGAATGTTTTAACGAAATACAATTTACATTAGAAAAGGAATTTTATCATTTGACTTTATTGAATATAAAAGTGCTAAATGATGTTTTGAAAATTATTGATTTTATTACGGGATATAATAACAATAATTACCATCCATACAAAAGCAAATTATTTGTATCAGATTTAAATATATCCTTGTACAGTTATTGTTTAATCAAAGTTTATAACGCCAATTTTTCGTTTACAAAAAATGAAATATTAGAAAATTTCAAAAACAATTTAAAGTCATATTTTGAAAAAAGATTATCATATTCTGAAACTACAGTAAGTGAAAAACAAATATTTTATCTAAGTAAAAATCTATACAAACTTGATAAAAATTATGAAATAGATTCAGATTTTGAAGAAAATGTAAAATCAATGATTGAGGATGATTCATTTTATTGTAATAATTATGAATATTTAAAATTTGACAAAAATAATGAATCTCATATCAAATCTATTGAGATTTATATTGCCAAGAGTGTTTTCAGTTGGTATTATGGAGGCATAATAAATAATTTTAAAATAAAATGTTTAAATTTTATTAATCTTTATTACAGTGAACAATTATATTCAAAAGTCATTCAAGTGTTTGAAATTTTAATTTCTGATCTTAATTATTATGATATCGATACTACATATTATTTAAAATATTTAAAATGTATAATGTATAATTATGACAACACAGTTAATATTACTGAAGAATCGGAATTATATAAGTTTTATTTAAAGCACTCTGAATTTGAAAAATTTAAATTTAAATCAAATAAATTAGTTGAATATACGACAGGTTCTGAAATTGAGTTTGGAAAATACAAGAATAGACTGGTAGAAGATATTTTAAATGAAAACCCTAATTATATACTATGGTGCATTATAAATATAAACAATTTCATGATAAATGGCATATCATTCAATTTAAATAGATGGAATGGAAGTATTTTTTTTAGACATGCACTAGAAATAAATATAGCGAAATTAATGATTTATGAACTTTTTGAAGATGAACCTTATTATGAATCCAACGATGATTTTGAAAACGATAATTATAGTTGCAAAGATTCATATTATGATGGAGGTGGCGGAAACGAATGGTCAGATCCTTCTGAATTTTGGTAGAATATTTAAAGTGAAATTATAAATGGAAATAGCAGGACACAAAACAATTGATGATTGGAATATTTTATTAAAAAAAATCAAACCAACCTACAATCAAAATTGGGATGAAGCATACAAATTTTTTGAATTAAGAATTTGTACAAGATATTTAAAACCTATCGAAGCTATTTTAAATTTAAACACTAATAATGGAGAAGGTTTTGCCATTGTGAATTTACAATGTTCATTGATTGAAACTATCGAAAGTTTTATTAACGGATGGATATACAGGCATCCTATTTTTATTAATCCGCATGGAATTATATTAAAAACAAACGATAAAATTTTCAAATCTTTTTTTAGTAAAAGATCTCCTTTCAAAAACTATTCTCCAAAAATAAACGGAAAATACTTTTACAAAAACGTCCGTTGTGGTCTTTTACATGAAGCACAAACAAAAGACAATTGGAAAGTTAGAAGTGATAAATCTAAAATCGGTTTCACATATAAAGAAATTAAAAGTGGAATTCTAGTTGAGAAAATAATTTATAGAGAGAATTTTCAAAGAGATTTAGAAAAATTAATAACTCTATATGGAAATTCAATAGTTACTGGAGTAGAATTTGATGGAATTTCAGCTTGTGAGTTAAGAGAAAATTTTATTGCAAAATTCAATCACATTTGTACAGAATCAACACCAAAACAAAAATGAAGATAGCAATACTAGGTTGGGGTTCATTATTATGGCAACCCAAAGATTTACAATTTGATAAAGAAATTGGTTGGTCAGAAAATGGTCCAATGCTACCCATTGAATTTGCAAGAATTTCAAAAGACGGAAGATTAACCCTTGTGATTACCAAAGATATAAAAGAAGTCAAAATTTATTTTGCAATTTCAAATTATAAAACTCTGGAAGAAGCCGTTTTAAATTTAGCAGTTAGAGAAGGTTCTGGCAGAGAGCAAATTGGCAGTTATGATAAATCAGAAAAAACCTTTTCAACAGAAGTATTCTTCGAAAAAAATATTTTAGAGTGGATTAACAACACAGATATTGATGCAGTAATTTGGACAAATCTTGGCGAGAAATGGGATATTAAAAACGAGGATGGCGAAATCATTGAAAAGATTGTTCCTAATAAAAGAGTTGACTATTTAAAAAAGCTAAAAAATCACAAAAGAGCTTTAGCAGAAGAATATATTCGAAGAACTCCAACACAAATTGATACCCATTACAGGGGCTTAATTGAAAAGGAATTGGATTGGAAACCTATTTTGTAATGGACAAATTTAAAAACCCTTTTATAGTTGGCGCTCATAAATTAAAGCTTTCAAATTTAGAACAACTTGCAAAAGATTTGGCTATAAAATTAAATGCAACGATTAAAATTGAGAGTAACGAAGGATTAATTATTACGTTTGAAAGTAAAAAACCCGTTAATACAGGTCGACTCATCCAGAAAAACTCCAAATTCATGCCTTATTTAAAATATGAATTAATTTTGGAAGAATTCATATTGATTATTTATGAAGATTTTATAGAAATACTTTTTTTATTTGACGTAGATTATTTTCATTTTTATGAATTATCGAAAAAAAATGAATTAAAAAAAATCGATACTTTTCATAGGTCTTTTGCAATATTAAATATTTTGGGTGTCAAAGAAATATGTTTAGGAGTTTTAGATGAATTTGGAAATGGAAAAAAAATAAAATATAAATGGAAGATTGTATTGAAAGAAATAATACTCCATCAACATTTTAAAATTTCAATACAATAATATATTAAAAATATTATTTTCTGAACGTATTACTTTTGGAGTAGGGAACGTACAGAAAACGTTTCGGATGTAGTAAAAATGGGCGATGTTTTCCAAGTGAAATACCTTGGTCTTGATCCTAAAACTAGAAAAGAAAAAGTGTCAAGAAAAGCACTTTTGCCAAGACCTCCACGTGAGTCATAAATAAGAGTAATCAAATCTTAGTTTACTAAAGGTTCATTTATAGGAAAACCCGTTTCATTCATTTGAAACGGGTTTTTTGTTATTAGAAAGTCATGATTCAAAAATAATTGTAAAAACAACATTAATCTTATCCTTAATTCAAAGAAAAAAAATATCTTTAACCGTATTAATCTTAAAAAGAAATTTAATTATGGCATTTAAAGTTATCCAAAACACGAAAATCAACACTCAAGTTTTTACCTTCGCAAGTCCTGAAACTGTGAAATATCCGGTAGCTCCTTTAGTTTCGGCAAAATTCTACACTCCCGAAGGAGGTGTTTTAACGCTAAAAATAAGAGCTACTTTGTATATGAATTCAGACGACATTGTTCCTCCAATAGTTGAAGAACCAACAGAATCTGGGAATACTTTGACGATGAACTACGACTATGATTTCTCAGAAGTTACTCCAGAAACCTGCGATGTGTATTACATAGAAGTAGATTACACCTCAGATACAGTAGGGAATATTACAACAGTTGAATCTTTTATGATAAACTTAGATCCTGAAACTTCTAGAGGAACTGTGACAGGAGTAGGACAATAACATGAACCATCTAAATATTCTAATTTACATCTTTTAATTATCCTGAAAATAATTAAAAGATGTAATTATTTAATAGTACTTTCGTTCAAAACTAAAGTTTACTTTGAAATGACCAAATTTAAACTATTTCTAATTTCATTATATTTAATCATTCCTTCAGTTTTATTTTCCCAAGAGGAAGCCATAAATCCTGTTTTTAATAAAGCGCTCCAGAAAAAATCCGTTGAATTTAGAACTGAAATCAACTTCAATAAGGCTCAATACTTTTATACAAATCAAAAATGGGATTCTACTTTAGTTTATTGTATGAAACAATTAAACTCAAGTAAAAACAAAGAATTGGCCGATTATTGTCATTACTTAAGAGGAAATTCCTTTAGACAATTAAAATTATTTCAAGAGGCTAAAAAAGAACTTAATTTGGTATCTAAAAATTTTGTTTTTTATCCATTAGTAAACAAAACTCTTGGTGAATCTTCTTTGGAATTAAAAGAATTTGAAAAAGCTATTTATTATTTTAATGAAGTAGAAAAATCGCCAAATGTAGACCAACAAGGCATCAAAATCAGAATTATATATGGAAATTTAGGTGTCAGTTATTTGCATCTCAATTTATTTAACAAAGCAGAAGAATATCTTTTTAAAAATAAAAATCTACTAGAAAAAGAGGATAATAAAGAATCGCTGTCCCTTTTGTACACTAATATTGCCAATTTATATTATGAACAATATAAGGACAAACAAGCTATTTTTTATTTCGAAAAAGCGTATTCTTTATCCAAACAAATAAAAGATTTTGGAAAAAAGAGCATGGCTTCCCAAAACATGGCGGTGGTAGAAGAAAACAGAGGCAATTTCAAACAAGCTTTAGTTTTTAGAAAAGAATTTGACCAATGGAAAGATTCCCTCAACAATCAAAACAAAATATGGGCAGTAGCTGATTTTGAGAAAAAGTTTGCTGTAGCTCAAAAGCAAAAGCAAATTAAAGTACTTGAAATAGAAAATCAGTTAAAAAACAGTCAACGAAATTGGTTGTTTTTCTCAGCAATCTGCTTATTTTTGTTACTAACTACTGGAGTGTATTTTTATGCCCAAAAAGTAAAAAACACTAAAATAATCTTGCTTCAAAAAAACAAACTCGACGAACTCAACGCCACTAAAGACCAACTTTTTTCTATTGTAAGTCACGATTTGCGTTCCTCAGTAAATGCTTTGAAAACCAGCAATGCCAAGTTATCGGCAACATTGGAAACCAAAAATTACGATGAATTGAACCAGCTAATTATTCAAAACAGCGGCATTGCCAACGGAGCCTATAGTTTATTGGATAATTTATTGCATTGGGCATTGTTGCAAACCAAACAATTGTATTTTCATAAAGAATCAGTGCATTTGTTCTCTATTGTGCAACAAATTGAATACAACTACAAACCCTTATTAATAGATAAATCCATTACTTTTGAGAATTCAGTTTCCAAAAATATTTTTATCTTCGTGGATCTCGATTCGCTAAAAATTGTGCTTCGAAATTTATTAGATAATGCCATCAAATTTTCTAACGAAAACGGCAAAATCAGTTTTTATGCACAAGAAAATAATACTGAATCTTGCCAACTCGTCTTGGAAGACACTGGTTTGGGAATGGACGAAGAAACCATCGCAGCCATTTTAAAAGACGACGAATTATTAACCAAAAAAGGAAAGTCCGAAGCCATTGGAACAGGCCTGGGAATGCAATTGTGCAAACAAATGATCAAGAAAAATGGTGGCACAATTCGGATAGAAAGTGAACTCCATAAAGGAACCAAAATGATATTGACGTTCCCAAAAAAAGAACAAAATGGATAATATCAATGTACTGATAATAGAAGACACGCCAGAGCAAAGTGATGCACTTAGCAAAGTTCTTTTGGACAACAAATACAATATTGTAGGTGTTGCCAGAAGTTATACTGAAGCACTAAAACTTTTTTACGAGCATGCTGTTGACATCATCGTTATTGATGTGTTTCTTGACGGAAAACCCGACGGAATCACCTTTGCCGAAACCATCAACATTGTTCCCAATGCTTCAAAACCATTTGTGTTTTTGACCAGTTCACAAGACCGTCAAATATTTGAAAGAGCCAAATTGACTAAACCATTTAGTTTTTTGATGAAACCTTTCAACGAATTAGAAATTCTCTATGCTTTAGAAATGGCTGTAGAAAAATTCTACGAACAAAATAATGTCTTTCTTAGCGAAGATCAAGACACTGTAATCAGCAACGATTTTCTGTTCATAAAAAAGAAAAATGCTCTGAAAAAAGTATCCATCAATGACATTCTTTATATCGAAGTCGAAGATCGTTATTGCAACATTATAACCGAAAAAGAAAAGTTTGTTATCCTAATTTCATTAACCAAAATCAGTGATTTACTCGATAAAAACAAATTCATAAGAACGCACCGCAACACCATAGTCAACTCGGATAAAATTGAAGAAATCATCCTTGCTGACAATCTGATTATTCTGAAAGGGAATCACAAAATAAACCTTAGCGACACTTATAAAGACTTTATAAAAAAAATGAATATTTTGTCTTAACGAAATTCATTTGTAAACCAAAACTCATTAAATCTTCTCCTTGCTGAGAGGATTTTTTTGTTTATAACCAAAATCGAAATTTCATGACATTAAATACGTGCTTCATGACAATTGAAACTGAGCAGAGGGAAAACCACAGTACATTTGAAGAACAAAATAAAAAAAATAAATCATCATGACATTATCAAATAACCATCACCCCATGTTGAAGTTTATCACAGTTTGCCAAAAAATAATATCAAATCCATACGTTGGAGTTTGTGCGTCATTGCTACTTATTCTTCCAAGTTTATACATAATTTTAGGAGATATAACAGTAGTAAGGAAAGAGTATGTTTTTCTAGCAATTGGAATTCCTTTATATATATGCTCCTTGAACAAAATTTTCGACGAAATCCTTAATGGTGACAAAAACAAGTTCAAATAATACAAATCAGATTTTCTTTTTTATATTTTAGTTTTAGTAATTCCCGTTTCAAGCTGATGAAACGGGTTTTTTTGTTAAATAAAAAATATTTTCAATCCTTTTGTAACTTTTTTGAAACTCCACACGTATAACCATTCGTACACTTAAAAATTGAGGAGACAAAAACATGAGACAACTTAAAATCACCAAGCAGGTAACCAATCGTGAAACTGCATCATTAGACAAGTACTTACAGGAAATTGGAAAAGTGGATCTTATCACTGCCGATGAAGAAGTAGAATTGGCACAAAAGATTAAAGCTGGAGATCAAAGAGCTTTAGAGAAATTGACCAAAGCCAATTTGCGTTTCGTGGTTTCGGTGGCTAAACAATATCAAAATCAAGGATTAACACTTCCCGATTTGATCAACGAAGGAAATTTAGGTTTGATAAAAGCTGCACAACGTTTTGATGAAACACGTGGTTTCAAATTCATTTCGTATGCCGTTTGGTGGATTCGTCAATCTATTTTGCAAGCTTTGGCCGAACAATCTCGTATCGTTCGTTTGCCTTTGAACAAAATTGGTTCGATCAATAAAATCAATAAAATGTATGCTTTGTTAGAGCAATCTAACGAAAGACCACCAACAGCTGAGGAAATTGCCAAGGAATTGGATATGACCGTAAATGACGTAAGAGAATCTATGAAAAACTCGGGTCGCCACCTTTCTATGGATGCGCCATTGGTTGAAGGAGAAGATTCGAACCTTTACGATGTATTACGTTCTGGCGAATCGCCAAATCCAGACAGAAGTTTAATTCAAGAATCATTGCGTACCGAAATTGAGCGTTCATTAGAAACATTAACTCCAAGAGAAGCTGATGTGGTTCGTTTGTATTTTGGTCTTGGTGACCAACATCCAATGACTTTAGAAGAAATAGGAGAAACTTTTGACCTGACTCGCGAACGTGTACGTCAGATTAAAGAAAAAGCCATTCGCAGATTGAAACATACTTCAAGAAGTAAAATATTAAAAACCTATTTAGGTTAATAGAAGAGTAACGACGGTCTGATTAACTGTTCGTTTTTTGATTGATGATTGAAACTCCGGCTGATTACCGGAGTTTTTGCTTTTTCAGCAAAACTCCGGTCAGTTCGCTTCGCTCGGGTATCCGAGTTTTATTTTTTATATTTACCTTTGCAAAAACAATTTAACTACATAATGAAGAATACACTCATTGCACCATCAGTTCTTGCTGCAGATTTTGCCAATTTACAAAGAGACATCGAAATGATTAACAATTCAGAAGCCGATTGGTTTCATATTGATATTATGGACGGTGTTTTTGTACCCAATATTTCTTTTGGAATGCCCGTTTTGGCCGCCATTGCAAAACACGCTAAGAAAACAATCGATGTCCATTTGATGATTGTTGATCCAGATCGATATATTAAAACTTTTGCTGATTTAGGAGCTAATGTGTTATGCGTTCATTATGAAGCTTGTCCGCATCTTCACAGAACTTTACAGGCCATCAAAGCCGAAGGAATGAAAGCCGGAGTAGCATTGAATCCACATACAAATGTTGATTTATTGGAAGATGTAATCAATGATATCGATATGGTTTTAATAATGAGTGTCAATCCTGGTTTTGGAGGACAATCTTTTATTGAGAACACTTACTCTAAAGTTGAAAAACTAAAAGCATTGATTACTCGAAAAGGAGCAAATACCATTATCGAAATTGACGGTGGTGTAACCAATAAAAATGCAAAACAATTAGTAGAAGCTGGTGCCGATGTTCTAGTTGCCGGAAGTTTTGTTTTTAAAGCTGAAAGCCCGACAACAACTATTGCTGATTTAAAGAAACTGACTTGTTTCTAAAAACATTAAAATCTTTTCATTCAAGAAATCCGAAGCTATAAACTTCGGATTTTTTTGTTTAAATCTGTCATTATTACACAACATTCCCTTAAACTACAGCATACAAAGAGTTAATAATAAAGTAACTATTACATTAAATACAGGTGTTACCTGATAAATACATTTGTATTTAATTTAAAAACTACTTTATGCAAAAACATTTACAATTAAGATTGAAGAACGCTGCAAGCTCTAAAATGGCTATGGGATTATTTTCTATTGTTGCATTATTGGCTTTTAACAATAGTATTGGTCAAACTGTAGATCTTTCTAATTATGTTAGAGTAGGTCGTTATGATTTACCAGAACCAACAAGAACTACAGCTCCAACTAACAATTTATTGACTCAGGAAGCTTCTGGAGTAACTTACAATTGGGATACTGATACTCTTTTTATTGTTGGAGATGGAACTACATCTGTTACTCAAGTATCAAAAACTGGACAACTTATCGACACTATGACATTAGCTCAAGGGAGTAGCCCACAAGGAACTGAATTCTATGATTCTGAAGGAATTACCTATATTGGAAACGGTCAATTTGTAATGACGGAAGAGCGTGACCGACAAGTAGTTTTGTTTACTTACGCTGCCGGAACTACACTTACCAGAAGTAATGCTAAAACAGTAAAACTAGGAACATTTGTAAATAATACAGGAACCGAAGGGCTGACTTATGATCCATTGACTAATGGTTATATCGTTTTAAAAGAAATAACTCCTATAGGAATTTTCCAAACAGGAATTGACTTTATTGCCGGAACTGCTACTAATGGTTCAGCTACAACTGAAAATTCGACTAACCTTTTTGATCCAGCTTTGTTGGGCTTTACAGATGTTGCTGATGTTTTTGCATTATCTAATTTGCCAGCCTTGAACGGAAAACCATTATTCAACAATTTATTGGTATTGAGTCAGGAAAATGCTAAAGTAGTAAATGTAACAAGAGACGGAACTATTACTAATTCGCTAACCATAGTGACCGATCCAGGAAATCCTTTAGATGCTCCATCTCAACAACACGAAGGACTTACTATGGATCGTGATGGTGTGTTGTATATTGTAAACGAAAATGGTGGTGGAGATATCAATCACCCACAACTATGGGTTTGTGCGCCTTCATCTTTAGCCAATCAAGCACCAACGGCTGTTGCATTGGCAAACACTATCAATTCTGTTTTAGAAAACTCAAACACTACTTCGGCGGTAAAAATTTCAGATATTTTAGTGACTGACGATGGATTAGGAATGAACAATTTATCTTTATCTGGTGCTGATGCAAGCTTTTTCCAAATCACTGGAGCAGGATTGTACATCAAAGCTGGTACAATATTAGATTATGAAACTAAAACAAGTTATGCAGTAACTATAAATGTTGACGATACCACTGTAGGTACTACACCTGATGCAACGGTTAATTTTACTTTATCAATTACAGATGTAGTGGTAGAAAGCGCACAAGCTGCTGCTGTAATCATATCGGAAGTAACGCCTTGGTCTAGTGGTAATGCTCTAGTTGGTGCCGATTGGTTTGAACTAACCAATAATGGAAATGCCACTCTTGACATCACAGGTTGGAAAGTAGATGATAGTTCTAATTCATTTGCTTCAGCTTTAGCTTTGAATGGGATTACAAGCATCGCTCCTGGAGAATCTGTAATTTTCTTAGAAACAAGTTCTACCAATGCTTCGACTATTATTGCTAATTTCAAATCGGCTTGGTTTGGTGCTAATGTACCTGCTAATTTACAAGTGGGATCTTATACAGGTAGTGGAATTGGTTTAAGTACAGGAGGCGATCAAGTAAACCTATTTGATGCTTCTGGAAATCTTAAATCTAGTGTCACTTTCGGAGTAGTAACTACCAATATTACATTCAACAATGCTTTAGGTCTTACGAATACTACAATTTCAACATTGAGTCAAGTAGGAGTGAATGATGCTTTTGCTGCAATAAATGATGCGAATCAAATTGGTTCACCTGGAACTATAGGTAAATTATTTATCTCAGAAGTAGCACCGTGGTCGAGTGGAAATAGTCCTGTAGCTGCCGATTGGTTTGAAGTTACCAATACAAAAGCGGTTGCTGTTGATATTACAGGTTGGAAAGTAGATGATAGTTCACAATCTCCTGCCGCTGCCGTTGCATTAAGTGGAATCACAACTATCAATCCGGGAGAATCAGTAATCTTTATTGAAACTAGTGATTTGGCTGGAAAAACGACTGCTTTTTTAAGCAACTGGTTTGGAATAAATCCTCCGTCAGGTTTAAGAATAGGAAACTACACGGGTACCGGAATTGGTTTAGGAACAGGTGGAGATCAAGTAAATTTATATAACGGTGTAAGCAGTACACCAGTAGCTTCTGTATTGTTTGGTACGTCACCTACCGCAACTTTTGGAACCTTTGATAACACTGCTGGACTCAACACAATAACTACTGCAATTACGCAATTGAGCGCAGTAGGTGTAAACGGAGCGTTTGTTGCCGTAAACAGTAGTAGCGAAATTGGTTCTCCGGGTGTTTTTACTAAAACAACTAGCTTGTCAACAGATACTTTTCTAGAAAACATAACCCCATTTAATGTAATTGCTTATCCTAATCCATTTAATTCAGCATTTCAGTTGGATTTCACAACAACTAGTAATGATGAGGTGGATATGAAAGTGTATGATATGAACGGAAAATTGGTAGAAGTTCGTAAATTAGATACTACCGAATCGAAAAGTCTAAATACAGGAAATAATTATACATCAGGTATTTATAATATTATTTTGACACAAGGACAAAACGCCAAAACAGTTCGTGTGATTAAAAAATAAGTTAGAAATGTATTTTAAAAACCCTCGTTTGAGCAATCAGGCGAGGGTTTTGTCATATATTTAATTGCTTTCTAATAATTCATCAAAATTCTTTTCGTTGTAATTAATCATCGAAGAAACGTGTTGATACAATTCGGGATATTTGCTTTTAAAAAGATGTGGTGTTTCAAAAAAGTGTTCTAAAATTACGGCTATAAATTCAAATCCATTTTCATACGCATATTCCCTAAAATAGCCCTGTTCAGATAGTTTTTTGTTCAGTTTTTCATCTTTGAAATAAGTTATCACTTTATTGAATTCGTCAAAAAAAAGGATTGCACTTGGGTCATTGCTTTTCATGCCATGAAAGTGTAATGCGTGTGCAAATTCGTGAAGGCCTAGATTAATATTGTCGTTTGTTGATTGATGTCCAAGGATAAAATCTTCCCAAGAAAATGCCACAGCTTTCATAGCAGGATTAAATTCCCCTTTATGATATTGCTGGTTTGAATTCGAAAAATAGGCCGATGGGTAAATTATGATGACTTTAAATAAATTAATAAGGTATTGTCTCATCCCAAAAGTCAGCATAATATAAGTGCCAGCTATGATAATTTTCATTTCGTCAGTAACCAAAAGTTCTTCTTTTCCTATGAATTGATAATGGTTTAAAAACCCTTTTACCCGATGTTCAAAATAGATTTTCTTTTTATTTGACAACTTTTTATAAAACGGAAACTCTTTTTCTAAAATTTGCTTTTGAGTTAGACTCAATTTTTTCGGGAATGGATAAAGATATAAATACAGCGGTTTATTAAAAATCATCATATAGGTAGGCTCAACTATTCTAAATAAAATTAGAACTAAAAATAGTATCCCAAAATAGGTCAAAAGTAAATGGTGAATTATCATAAATCAGGAAGGGAATTACGTTTAGAGTTGAGCAATTGTGTATTTGTTTTTTATTTTTAAAATTAAATCTGTTGTTGCGTGATGCAAAAGCTGAACAGTTTTCTAAAACTGATAAAGCGTGAAATAAACACCCTTTTGTGTGAATTTCACGCTTTTTTATTTTGTATTTGTGACCTTGGAGGGGTTCGAACCCCCAACCCTCAGAGCCGAAATCTGATATTCTATCCAGTTGAACTACAAGGCCATTAATTATTAAAACCCAATATTTTAAATTCCAAATTTGAATTTTGTTTACAAGACGCAATTTGGAATTTAAAATTTTGGAATTTAAAAACTATGTCAATAGTTTTTTGACGATAGAAGAGATGGTTTTTCCTTCGGCTGTTCCGCCTAATTGTGCTGAGGCGATTCCCATTACTTTTCCCATCGAAGCAATGCCTGTTGCTCCTGTTTCAGCAATAATTTTTGCAATAATAGCTTCTACTTGGGCTTCGCTTAGTTGTGCTGGAAGGAATTTTTCGATTACAGCTATTTGAGCTAATTCAGGTTCTGCAAGATCCATGCGATTTTGTTCCGTGAAAATTTTGGCACTGTCCTTACGGGTTTTTACTAATTTTTGAAGTAATTTAATTTCGTCTGCTTCGGAGATTTCTTCTTTAGATCCAGTTGCAGTTTGAGCTAAAAGAATTTCAGATTTAATGGCTCTTAAAGCTTCTAAGGCTAAAGTATCTTTGGCTCTCATGGCGGTTTTAATTTCCTCCATGATTTGTGTTGATAAGCTCATACTAATTTATGATTTGCAACGTCAGTTCGTTGACGCTCGGGTTAGGTTTTTAATTTCAGATTGAAGCATCCTTTTAACCAAAAGTTTCGGGAGTAATCTGGAGCACAAATTTATGTTTTTTTAATGGAATTAACAACTGATTCTGGCAGTGTTCATTAATGAAATTGCAAAAAATAACCCGAAAATTAATTTAATTTTCGGGTTAGGCAACTTTGGTTTGAATTAGTTAGTCAACATTATCGTGTAAGAAAGAATTGTTTGATCTCAATTGGAGGTCGTCATTACTATCTATCCCAACTGAAATTCTTGAATTAGTTCCAGTTACTTGTCCTTTTGAAAGTTCAATATTTTGTCTTTTATAAGCAGGTACTCTCTCTAATTCGTCAACTTTCGAAATAGTATTGTGAAATTTATAATTAAATTCTTTTAATTTTTTTCTTCTTTCATCAGTTCTTAATTTCATCGATTCCTGAATTGTCATATCCATTGGTGAAATACTCTCGAGAGTAGAAGTGGAGTTTTCAACTACATCAATCTTTTTCATGGTGATGTTCAACTCTTCTGGAATTACTTCCTCAACTACAGCCGCAGTAGGTTTTGAGTCTAACAATGCATTTTCAACTTCAGTATATTCTTCAAGAGAATATCTTATTATTCCATTATCAGTCAATTCTGTTACTGGGACAAATTGAACAGGCTCATTTACTTTAATATCTTTTGTTTCATTACTCAGTTCAAATAAAGTTCTTGTTTCTTCTTTTTTTACTGGCTCAGACTTGAAAAGAGGCAAGTCGAATGATAAAGAAGCTTGTTCTTCTTTGTGGTATATTTTTGGTTCGACAACTTCTATCTGTTTAACTTCTGGTGATGACACAACAAAGTCCAAGTCTTTGATTGGTGAAACAATTTCAAAAGTCACATCTAAATTTCTGATAAACTCATTCATACCCATAAGTTCTTCACTTTTAAGAATAACTTTTGCAGGTTCTTCAACAACTTCTTGTTCTTCTTCTAATAGTTCAAAAACGATTCTGTCTTCGGTTTTAGCAAGAGGTGTTTCAGTTTCTTGGTTAAATGCAGTAACTGTTTTTTTTGTCAAATCATACACATTTTTTTGTTCGTCATCAAGTGTATGTATAATCTTAGCCGGTTCAACATTTACTATTTCACGTTGTTGTTCGATGTCAAATCCAGTTGCAATAATGGTCACAGAAATTGATTCGCCAAGTGATTCGTCTTCACCAACTCCCATAATGATATTAGCATTATGTCCTGCTTCGGCTTGAATATAATCGTTAATTTCTCCAATTTCATCAATTGTGATTTCGTCAGATCCAGAAACGATGAGCAACAATACGTTTTTGGCTCCAGTGATTTTATTATCATTTAAAAGAGGGGAGTCCAAGGCCGAAATAATTCCTTCTTTGGCTCTGTTTTCACCTGTAGAAACAGCTGATCCCATAATAGCAGTTCCGCTATTGGCCAATACTGTTTTGGCATCTTTTAAATCGATATTTTGAGTATAGTGATGTGTAATTACCTCGGCAATACCTCTTGAGGCTGTGGCCAAAACTTCATCGGCTTTCGAAAATCCAGCTTTGAAGCCCAAATTTCCATATACTTCTCTTAATTTATTGTTGTTGATTACAATTAGTGAATCAACTTGTTTTCGCAATTTATTAATACCTATTTGCGCTTGTTCAAGACGAACTTTTCCTTCAAATGAGAAAGGCAAAGTCACTATTCCAACCGTTAAAATATCTCTTTCTTTGGCCAATTGAGCAATTACTGGCGCTGCACCTGTACCAGTTCCTCCACCCATTCCTGCGGTTATGAAAACCATTTTGGTGTTACTGTCAAGCATTTTTTCAATCTCGGCTATACTTTCGATTGCCGATTGCTGTCCCACATCTGGATTTGCTCCTGCTCCAAGTCCTTCGGTCAAGTTGACACCTAACTGAATTTTGTTTGGTACAGAACTGTTATCTAATGCTTGAGAATCGGTATTGCAAACGATAAAATCTACGCCTTTGATACCTTGTTTAAACATGTGGTTTATAGCGTTACTCCCGCCGCCGCCTACACCTATAACTTTTATTACATTTGATTGGTTTTTTGGTAAATCAAACGAAATACTGCCAAATTCTGAGTTGCTCATCATCTTATGGTTTTTATTATTTTGTTAATATATTTTAGTTCTTTATTCTGCGTTGTCTAAGAATTCTTTTATTTTTCCCAGGTAACCACTTAAATCAAAAAAGTTTTTTTTGTTTGAAGTCGCCGTTGGAGGAGTTTTTATATCCTGAATGTCTTCTTTTATAATTTCCTCTTCTATAACTTCTAATTTTGGTGGCCTAACGATTTTTTGTTCCGTGTATTTTTCAACTCTAACAGCGCTTTGCGTTTTGTTTTCAATGCTATTCATCACTAAACCAACTACAGTTGCATAAAGTGGGCAAGATATTTCTTCGTCAGAGTTTCCAGCCAAATGCTCGTTTGGATACCCAATTCTTGTATCCATGCCAGTGATGTATTCTACTAATTGTTTGATGTGTTTCAATTGAGCACCACCACCAGTCAATACAATTCCAGCAATTAGTTTTTTACGAGGATCATCGTGTCCATACTCTTTGATCTCTGTAAAAACTTGTTCAATAATTTCTACAACACGAGCGTGAATTATTTTTGACAAATTCTTCAGCGAAATTTCTTTCGGCTCTCTTCCTCTTAAACCTGGAATAGAAACTATTTCGTTGTCTTTATTTTCTCCTGGCCAAGCTGATCCAAACTTCACTTTCAATAATTCAGCTTGCTTTTCGATAATGGAACACCCTTCTTTGATATCATCTGTAATTACATTTCCACCAAAAGGGATTACTGCTGTATGGCGAATAATTCCGTCTTTGAAAATGGCCAAATCTGTAGTTCCACCGCCAATATCTATCAATGCGACACCTGCTTCTTTTTCTTCTTGGCTTAAAACCGCATTTGCCGAAGCTAAAGGCTCTAAGGTTAGACCAGAAAGTTCAATGTCTGCACTTTGAATGCATCTTGCAACGTTACGAATAGACGAAGCTTGTCCAACCACGACATGAAAACTTGATTCTAATCGGCCACCATACATTCCTATGGGCTCTTTTATATCGGATTGACCGTCAATTTTATATTCTTGAGGCAAAACGTGTATAATTTCTTCCCCAGGCAACATAGCCAATTTGTTTACTTGGTCTATTAAAAGTTGAATATCATTGCCGTCTATAACTTCTTCTGAACTTTTTCTGATGATATAATCACTATGTTGAATACTACGAATGTGTTGACCTGCAATACCTACAACCACATTATTGATCTTGTATCCTGATTTGTTTTCTGCTTCAAGCACCGCTTGCTGAATGGATTGAATGGTTTGAGTGATATTGTTTACAACACCTCTAGCAACACCGAGACTTTTAGATTTTCCAACGCCTAAAATTTCTAGTTTTCCATACTCATTTTTTTTGCCTATCATGGCAACTATTTTTGTTGTCCCAATATCTAGACCTACTGCAATATTCTCTTTTTCCATTTTCTATTTTTTAGTACATATCACTTGCTGCGCAAATCTCAGGTCGATGGTTTTATATTTATATAACGAACTGTCTAAAACTGCTTTTTGAAAAAAAACTTTATAGTTATTAAATTTAGCGTTCATTCTTATGGTTCCACCAAAATCTATTTGATAATTGTAATTTCTGTTGAGCAATTTTAAGCTTCCGTTTGGCATAATCTGAACACCAATGATGTTTTTTTTCAAAAACTCATCGTCGTACATTATACGAAAAAATTCGGCTAATTTTTCTCTGTTTTTTTTATTTATTACCCCCGAAACAAGTGGAACTCTAGCTGTATAATTTGCCGACAAAGGCATCCTATTTCCTTTATAATCAATGTAGAAAGAATTGTCTCCATCAAAAACTCTAGCTACTGGAGTTTTTTGTTTTACTACTGCTTTCATTACCCCATCAATGCTCACAAACACATCAGATTTTTCTATCATTTCGTGTGAGTTCAGCCTTTTTTCCAATCTATTCAAATCTAATTTATCTTTACCTATACTTTTAGCGTCTTTATTATTTTCTATTAACAATTTATTAACCGTTTCTTGGTTGATATATGGTGCGTCATCTCCTACAAAAACAACAACCGATTTTGTCAATTTTCGATTATTATTTCGATTTGAAGTAAACGAATACAGGAAAATTACCAATGAAAACATTAGCACTAATCGAATAGTAGACCAATTAAATAGTTTCATTTAATGCTTTTTTAATAGAGGTTACCATTTCTCCAATATCTCCTGCGCCAATTGTTACTATAACGGTTGCGTTACTTTCTAAAATTGTTGGAATCAATTCTTGTTTTGAAACTAATTTGTTATTAGAATTTTCTATTTTATCCAACAACCAACTCGAAGTAATTCCTTCCATCGGCAATTCTCTTGCAGGATAAATATCTAACAAAATCACTTCGTCAAATGCAGCCAAACTTCTGGCAAAATCATCGGCAAAATCTTTGGTTCTGCTAAACAAATGGGGTTGAAAAATAGCCAAAACTTTCTGGTTTGGATATAATTCTCGTACCGCTTGATGCACCGCATTTATTTCGGTTGGATGATGCGCATAATCATCGATGTAAACTAATTTTTCGTTTTTAATTTGATACGAAAATCGTCGTTTTATTCCTTTAAATGAGCGCAAAGCACTAGCAATGTCTTCAGTTGGGAGGCCGAAAGTTTTTGCCATTGCCAATGCCATTAACGCGTTCATTAAATTGTGTTTTCCAGGTAATCCAAATTCTATATTTTCTAATGTTTCCGATGGAGTTTTTACATCAAAAACGTATTGACTGTTGATGATTCTTATATTGAAAGCTGTGAAATACGCTTCTTCGTTGATGGCACAACTAATCCCTTCTAAAGGCAATCCTTTTGGAATAAAAATTTTAGTTTTATCGGTAACTTTGTTAGCAAATTCTCTAAATGATTCTTCGATAGCCGATTTGTCTCCATAGATGTCTAAATGGTCTGCATCCATCGAGGTTACGCAAGCGATATCAGGGTGCAAATGCAAAAAGGAACGATCGAATTCATCGGCTTCGACAACCGTTATAGTTTTTCCGTTTCCAATTAAATTTGAATTATAATTTTCGACAATTCCGCCAACAAATGCCGTAACATCTGCGCCGCTTTCGTATAAAATGTGTCCTAAAATACTAGAGGTTGTTGTCTTTCCGTGAGTGCCAGCAACCGCAAAACAAAAAGTGTCTTTTGTAATGATTCCCAAAACCTCGGCTCTTTTCTTTACTTCATAGTCACGTTCCAAGAAATAATTCCATTCCGAATGATGTTTGGGAACTGCTGGAGTGATTATTACCAAGGTGTTTTCTGGATAGTAATCAGCAGGAATTAAATCGATTTTATCTTCAAAATGAATGTCAATTCCAAGTTGCTGCAGGTCTATTGTAAGTTCGGTTTCGGTCTTATCATAACCCGATACGTTCTTTCCGATGGCTTTGAAATATCGTGCCAAAGCACTCATTCCGATTCCTCCGATTCCTATAAAATAAACGTTCTTTATTTGATTTAGATTCATTTTATTAATTTCACGATTTCGTCCACAATTTGTTTTGTAGCGTTTGGCAAAGCCAATTGTTTGATATTTTTGCTCAATTGGTCTTGTTTTCCAAGGTCTTTCAGTAAGGCTTCAAAAACAATGCTGAATTGTGTATCCAACTCAGATTCTTTTAGCATTAAAGCTCCTTTTCTATCTACAATCGATTTTGCATTTTTGGTTTGATGATCTTCGGCAACGTTTGGAGATGGAATAAAAATCACGGGTTTACCAACAATACACAATTCTGAAACTGATGATGCACCAGCTCTGGAAATCACAATATCGGCGGCGGCATAGACCAAATCCATTCTATCTATAAACGCTAAAACTTGCACATTATTCGAATTGTATTTTTTATAATCTTCAAAATACAATTTTCCACATTGCCAGATTACCTGAACATTTAGCGCATTCAAATTGTCTAATTCTTTTTCAATTAATTGATTGACTCTTCTTGCGCCAAGGCTTCCGCCAAGAACCAACAACGTTTTTTTATTGGTATCTAAATTGAAATATTGAATTGCTTCTGCTTTTTTACTTTCGATGTCGATTAAATCCTGACGAACTGGATTTCCAGTCAAAATCATTTTTTCTTTTGGAAAAAAACGTTCTAAATTTTCATAGGCCACACAGATTTTATTGGCTTTCTTACTTAATATTTTGTTGGTAATCCCTGGATATGAATTTTGTTCCTGAATCACGGTTGGAATATTCAGCATATTCGCCATTTGCAATAACGGACCCGAAGCAAAACCACCGGTTCCAATGACTACGTTGGGTTTGAATTCCTTAATTATTTTTCTGGATTTCCACAAACTATCAATTAATTTGAATGGAAACATTGCGTTTTGCAAGGTCAGTTTTCGTTGTAAACCTGCTATCCAAAGTCCTTCGATTTTGTATCCTGATTGAGGAACTTTTTGCATTTCCATTTTATCTTTGGCACCTACAAAAAGGAATTCGGCATTAGGGAAACGAGATTTTAGTTCATTGGCAATCGCAACGGCTGGGTAGATATGTCCACCAGTTCCGCCACCACTTAGTATGAATTTTAATTTTTCCATTTTTCCAAAAATTTTATTTTTAATCAAACAAGTTCTTATTTATTCAGAACTGCATTCATTGGATTATTGGTATTATCTTCGATAGAATAGTTTTCATCGGCAGCCATTTCGGCTTCATTTTCTTCTTCTAATTGCTTGTCGATTAGTTTTTGTAAAGCGGCTTCACGTTTTGCTTTATCACTTAATTCCTGGGCGATTTCTTCGTCTTTTTTAGTGACATTGATGATAATTCCTAGAGCGATACATGACATCCAAATAGAACTTCCTCCACTACTTATCAAAGGTAAAGTTTGTCCTGTTACGGGCAATAATTCTACCGCAACAGCCATATTAATCATCGCTTGAAAAATCATTGGAAACCCTAATCCGACGACTAAAAGTTTGCCAAACAACGAGTTGGCTTTATGGGCTGCGATGACGAATCTAAAAAACAACAATAAATACAAAATCAATATTCCGAAACCTCCAATTAATCCCCATTCTTCGACAATAATGGCATAAATAAAATCGGATGAAGATTGTGGTAAAAAGTGTTTTTGTACGCTTTTTCCTGGTCCAAGTCCGTAAACACCTCCCGAAGCTATTGCGATTTTGGCTTTTTCTATTTGATAATCATCTTCGCCAGGTTTATCGCTAATAAAATTTTCGATACGACTTTCCCAAGTATTCACACGATTTTTAAACGCATCTGGAAAAGCTTTGGCTACCAATACAAAAAAAGCTAACGAAAGAATTCCTAATCCAATTATAAATCCGATATATTTTAATGGATATTTACCCACGAAAGTCAACATTAGAACCATTGAAAAAATTAATGCTGTGGTGGAGAAATTTGCCGGTAAAATAAAGCCTAAAGTGATAAATACTGGAACCCAAAGGGCTATAAAAGAGGTTTGAAAAGTTATAGGTTCAACATTTTTTTTGGATAAATACCTAGCTACAAATACAAATAATACAAGTGCAGCCAATGTAGATGTTTGAAATGATATTCCAATAAACGGTAACTGTATCCATCTACTTGCGTTCGCACCTGCGATTACGGTTCCTTTTATGAGCGTATAGCCAAGCAATACCCAAACTATGGGCAAACCAATTTTGGAAAGCCCTCTGTAATAATGAAAAGGTACTTTATGAACCCAATAAATAATGATTAAGCCAATAAAAATATGAGCTAAATGTTTCAATAAATAACTAATGGTGTTACCTGTCCCTTGACCAATATATGCCAAATTACTACTCGCACTAAAAACAGGCATAAACGAAAATAAAGCTAATAAGGCCACGAATGTCCATATTACTCTGTCTCCTTTTAAGTTGTTTACTAGTTCTTTCATCTTAATGTACGATTTATGATATTTGAAATACGATTTATGATGTTTGTAATTGTTTTAAAGGTTTATTCCTCCAACCCAAATCAAAAATCGTTTTTAACCGTTTTTTTTTTACAAATGCTTTACAGCTTGCTTAAATTGATTTCCTCTGTCTTCATAATTTTCGAATAAATCGAAACTTGCACAAGCTGGAGATAATAAAACGGTGTCTCCTTTTTCAGATAATCTTTGGGCCATTTTTACGGCATCTTCCATAGTATTGACCTCAATCATTACATCTACTACATCGCCAAAAACGTTAATTATTTTTTTGTTATCCACTCCCAAACAAATAATAGCTTTTACTTTTTCACGAACTAAAGACATCAATTCGTTGTAATCATTTCCTTTGTCAACACCACCCACAATCCAAACTGTTGGCGTATTCATACTGTCCAATGCAAAAAAAGTGGCGTTCACATTAGTCGCTTTTGAATCGTTGATGTATTGCACATTTTGAATTTTAAGCACTTTTTCCAAACGATGTTCTACACCTTGAAAATTGGATAAACTTTCTCTAATGGTTGAGTTTCTAATTTTCATCAATTTTGCTACAGAAGTTGCTGCCATTGCATTTTTCATATTATGCTTTCCTTCAAGTGCCATAGTTTCGGTTTCCATTGTGAATTCTTCCTCGTTGATGATGTTTACTTCCATTGTTTTTTCTTTTATAAAGGCTCCCATTTCGAATTTTTTTGTCAGCGAAAAAGGAATTAATTGAGCTTTTGTTTTATTGTTCTTTAACCATTCTGCGATTGCCTCGTCATCGGCATCGTAAATGAGGAAATCATCCTCGGTTTGGTTCATTGTTATTCTGAATTTTGATGCAATGTAATTCTCATATTTATAATCATATCGGTCTAAATGATCCGGACTGATATTGGTAATAATGGCAATGTGCGGCTTGTAATTTATGATTCCATCCAACTGAAAACTACTCAACTCCAGCACATAACTATCAAATTTATCTTCTGCAACTTGCCAAGCGAAACTCTTTCCAATATTGCCTCCCAAGGCTACATTTAATCCCGCCGATTTCAGTAAGTGATAGGTCAACATTGTCGTTGTTGTCTTTCCGTTACTTCCTGTTATTCCTATTGTGATTGCTTTTGTAAATGAGGCTGCAAACTCAATTTCTGAAATTACTGGGATTCCTTTTTCAATCAGTTTAATAACAATTGCTGATTTTTTTTCAGGGATTCCTGGGCTTTTCATCACCACATCAGCATTCAAAATCAATTCTTCTGTGTGCTTCTCTTCTTCCCAAGCAATGCCATTATTGATAAGAACTTCTTTGTAATTTTCTTTTATTTTTCCATAATCGGATACAAAAACATCATATCCTTTATTCTTTCCCAGAATTGCAGTTCCAACACCGCTCTCGCCGCCACCCAAAACTACTAATCTCATTATCTTAATTTTAATGTGACTATTGATAGAATGGCTAGCATTATGGCTACAATCCAAAATCGGGTTACGATCTTACTTTCGTGATAGCCTTTCTTTTGATAATGATGATGCAAAGGCGCCATCAAAAATATTCTTCGGCCTTCGCCAAAACGTTTTTTAGTGTATTTGAAATAGAACACTTGTAAAACCACCGAGAAATTTTCTGCTAAGAATATTCCGCATAGTAGTGGGATTAGCAATTCTTTTCTAACTGCAATTGCCAATACGGCTATCACACCACCAATAGTTAAGCTTCCTGTATCGCCCATAAATACCGATGCCGGATAGGAATTGTACCATAGAAATCCGATTAACGACCCTACAAATGCTGAAATGAAAACCGTCATTTCACCCGAATAGGGGATATACATAATGTTCAAATAATTGGAGAAAATAATATTTCCCGAAACAAATGTGAAAATTCCCAGCGCAAGCACCGAGACAGCTGATGTTCCTGCTGCTAAACCATCGATTCCATCAGTTAGATTTGCTCCGTTTGAAACAGCAGTGATAATAAATATTACCATCGGGATAAAAATTAACCAAGCCCATTTTTCATATCCTTCTCCCATCCAGGATAAGGCTTCGGCATAATCAAATTGATTGTTTTTTACAAAAGGAATCGTTGTTGCTGTCGATTTTTCGTAAACAGGGGCTGTTTTAATTTCGTTTACAGATATTTCTTTTGTGATATTACTCGTTGCAGTGTCAGTTCTAATAGTTACATCTGGGTTAAAATAAAGTACTGAACCCACAATTAAACCCAAGCCTACCTGGCCAAAAACTTTGAATATACCCTTTAGTCCTTCTTTGTCTTTTTTGAATACTTTGATATAATCATCAATAAATCCAATTGTTCCCATCCACAAAGTTGTTACGATTAGTAATACGATGTAGATATTTTGAAGCTTTGCGAAAAGGAATACTGGAATTAAAGTGGCGAAAATAATAATCAAACCACCCATAGTTGGTGTTCCTTTTTTTTCGTTTTGTCCTGTTAGACCAAGTTCTCTTACTGTTTCTCCAATTTGTTGTCTTCGCAAAAAACCAACCACTCTTTTTCCATAAATAGTAGATAGAAGTAAAGAAAGTATAAAAGCCAGTGCTGATCTAAATGTGATATATTGAAAAACTCCTGTCCCAGGAATATCCATTGTTTTGTTTAAATATTCAAATAAATAGTATAGCATATTTCTATTTGTTGAGTTGATTTAGTAATTCAGTTACTGTTTTCATATCGTCAAAATCGTGACGAATTCCTTGAACTTCTTGATACGTTTCGTGCCCTTTCCCTGCAATTAGTATAATGTCATTGGGTTGAGCAAGTTGGCAAGCTGTTTTTATAGCTTGTTTTCTGTCGGTTATAGATAATGATTTTTTAAAATTTTGAGGTTCAACACCTTGTTCCATTTCGTTAATAATAACTTCTGGGTCTTCATTACGAGGGTTGTCAGATGTTAGGATGGTTTTATCGCTTAATTCTGTAGCGATGTTTGCCATTATTGGGCGTTTGGCTTTATCTCTGTTACCACCGCAACCTACAACAGTTATTAATTGTTCGTTTTTGGTTCGAATATCATTAATCGTTTTTAGTACATTTTCTAATGCATCAGGTGTATGCGCGTAATCGACAATCGCAGTAATATTCGAGTTAGAAACTATAAATTGGAAACGACCTGAAACACTTTCTAAATCTGATAATAATCGAAGTACTTCCAGACTTTCCATTCCTAATTCGATTGCTGTTCCATAGATGGCCAACAAATTATAAGCGTTGAAAGTTCCTATTAGTTTTACCCAAACTTCATTACCGTTAATTTTCAACAATAAGCCTGATAATTGGTTTTCTAGGATTTGTGCTTTATAATCTGCATAAGATTTTAAGGCATAGGTCAATTTTTTGGCAGCTGTATTTTGAAGCATTACTTGACCATTTTTATCATCGATATTGGACAATGCAAAAGCAGTTTTTGGCAAATTGTCGAAAAATGATTTTTTCACATCTCGATATTCAGCAAAAGTGGGATGATAATCTAAATGATCGTGCGATAAATTAGTAAAAATTCCGCCTACAAAATGTAAGGCTTCGGTGCGTTTTTGATGAATTCCGTGGGAACTCACTTCCATAAAACAGTATTCAACACCAGCCTCAACCATTTCTCTTAAATAATGATTGATTGTTAATGAATCTGGTGTGGTGTGTGTCGCTTTATATTCTACTTCATCAACTAAAATTTTTACCGTGGACAATAACCCAACTTTGAAACCCGCTTTTTTAAATAATTGGAACAATAAAGAAGCAATTGTTGTTTTACCATTTGTTCCTGTTATACCAACTAATTTTAAATCTTGAGAGGGATTTCCAAAATAATTGGCAGCCATAAACGCTAAAGCTTCATTGGTGTCTTTCACCTGAATAAAAGTAATTCCGGGAGTTAGAATTTCTGGTAAAGTATCGCAAACAATTGCAATAGCACCATTCCAAATCGCCGTTTCAATATAATCGTGACCGTTTGAAATCGTTCCTCGAATAGCTACAAAGGCATCATTGGCTCCGATTTTTCTAGAATCAAATTCTATTTTATCGATAGCAATATCTGTCGAACCTTTTACGGCTTCGATAGCGACTTTGTATATTATTTCTTTTAAAATAATCACGATAATTCTAATGTTATAGTTGAGTTTTTATCTAATGGTTCACCAGCTTGAATCGATTGTTTTTTGACTTTTCCAACGCCAATAATTTTTACTTTCAATCCAAGATTACCAAATAAGGCGACGGCATCCATTCCCGCCATTCCTTTTACATTTGGAATTATTGACTTTTGCTCTTTTTGTGTTTTAGCATAATAAGAGTCATAGTCTTTTTCTTGTTTTAATATTTTTCTGTTGATGTTTTTTATTTCATTAGTTGAAGGAGCATCTGTGAAAATCTTTTGGGCAATTCGTTTAAAAACGGGACCGGCGACATCGGCTCCATAATAATTATTGTTCACGGTACTTGGTTTATGAACTACCACAATACAGGAGTATTTAGGTTGATCTGCTGGAAAGTACCCTACAAACGATGAGGCATAATATTTCTCAGAACCTCCGTTTTTTGCGTAATTTACTGCGGCTGTTCCTGTTTTTCCTGCCATTGAAAAATCTTTAGAATACAACTTTGAACCAGTTCCTTTTTTTACAACATTTGCTAAAACTGCTTTTAATTTCAAGAGGGTTTCTGTGGAGCAAACTTTAGGATTCAGTACCACTGTGTTGTATTTTTTGATAGTTTTATCCCATTGTTTTATTTCGGAAACAAGTTGTGGCTTGACCATTTTTCCATCATTGGCAACAGCGTTATAAAAAGTGAGCGTTTGCAACGGGGTTACAGAAACACCATATCCAAAAGCCATCCAAGGAAGCGAAATATTTGACCAGTTTTTGTCGCTAGGTTGAGGTATAAATGGTGCGCCTTCGCCTTTGAATTCTAAGCCTAATTTTTTGTTTAAACCAATAGCGTTAATGTGATTTACAAATTCACTTGGATTATTTTTGTAATTATTATAAACCGCTTGAACCATTACCGTGTTTGATGAAACTTCAAATCCACGTGCTAATGATATTTTTCCATATCCTCCTTCGTGTGAATCTCTTACTGATTTTCCGGAATATTTAATAACTCCGCCATAGGTATTGAAAACAGCACTAGTATCAATTTTTTTATCTTCCAATAGAATCATCAAATCCACCAATTTAAAAGTAGAACCTGGTTCGTGAGACTCTGTGTAAGCATAATTTGTAGTTTCATAATAGGTGCCATCATTATGCCTTCCTAAGTTTGAAATTGCTTTTATATTTCCGGTTTTTGTTTCCATAACCACAACACATCCGTGATCTGCTTGGTACAATTCTAATTGTTTTAGCAAGGCGTGATGCGCAATATCCTGAATGTAAACATCGATTGTAGAGAGTACATCATAGCCATCTTGCGGATCTACTTCGTTTGCATCACTGATAGGTTTCCATTGCCCTTTTGCAATTTTTTGTTTTAAAATTTTACCGTCTTTACCGTCTAGATATTTTCTGTAAGCCCATTCAATTCCTTTGCCGCTAGCTGTTCCGTCGGAATTTTTTCTTTCGTATCCAATGGTTCTCTCGGCAATTTCGCCAATGGGATGTTCTCTAACGGTTTCCTGTTCTACAATAATTCCGCCTTTATAAGGGCCTAATTTGAATAATGGGAAACCTTTTATTTTTACAAATTCGGTGTAACTCAAATTGCGAGCTACTAAAAAATATCTGTTTTTGTTCGCTCTCGCTTTTCGTAATTCGTTTAAATAGAAACCACTTGGTTTCTTCAAAAGAAGCGATAAAGAATCGGCTAATGGTTTTATGTTTTTTTCGAAAGCTTCTGATTTTGGTGCAATAGCGTCAAATCGTATTTCGTAATTTGGAATTGAAGTTGCTAAAAGACTTCCATCGGCAGAATAAATATTTCCTTTATTGGCAGGAATAACAAAATTCTTTACCGTTCTGTCTTTAGCTAATTTTCTATAATAATCTCCTTCGACCCATTGAATATTGGTCAATTTAATAGCAATAGCAATTGCCATCATAAAGATGACGAACGCTACCAGATAAATTCTGTAAGAGATATTTTTATCTTCTATTGCCATAATTTTTGAAAGAAATTTTTCTTTTCTACTGTTTTTTTGACTTTAATTTTTGTTGGCGGAACTGTTGATGGAAAAATTTGTTTTACTTCCATTTTTTCAGAAACTGTCGATTCCATTTTTAGTTTCATTAATTCCGAACGTCTATCTACAAATTCTGAACGAAGTTCTTTAACTTGGTTTGACAGTTCAGCTATTTTAAATACCTTTTGTTCAAAACGCTGTGTGTTTGCAATCATTATAATAGCGAGAACAATCAAAAAAACGATAAAACGCCAGCTTTTTATTGCATCATCTTCAATAAGGAATCGCGCTTTTAATATGTCGTAAACTCCAGTTTTCATTTTTTCTCGGCAATTCTTAATTTGGCACTTCTTGCTCTATTGTTGATCTTGATTTCGGCATTATCCGGAACAATTAATTTGCCGATGGTTTGGAATGGAACTGAATAATTTCCAAAAAAATCGCGCTCTGGCTCGCCTTCAAACATTCCGTTTTTGATGTATCTTTTTACCAATCTGTCTTCCAATGAGTGGTAGGAAATGACGCTTAATCTTCCACCTGGATTTAATATTTCTAAGGATTGTTCCAGAAATTCTTTCAAAACATCCATTTCCTGATTGACTTCAATTCGAATGGCTTGATAAATTTGTGCCAACACTTTATTTCGAACTTTCTCAGGTAAATATTTTGCCAAAATGTCTTTCAGTTCATCTGTAGTATTAATGGGTTGATATTCCCTAGCCTCGATAATGGTTCGTGCCAATGCAGGTGCGTTTTTCAATTCTCCATAATCCAAAAACACTCTTCTCAGGTTGGCATCATCATATTCATTGACCACTCTGAAAGCATTCAAATCATTTTTTTGACTCATTCTCATGTCCAATTCAGCATCAAAACGAGTCGAAAAACCTCTTTCAGGAACATCGAATTGATGTGATGAAACGCCTAAATCAGCCAAAACTCCATCGACACTTTTTACACCATAAAAACGTAAAAATCTTTTTATAAATCTGAAATTTTCATTGATTAGTGTAAATCTTTCGTCTGGTAATGCATTAGCCAAAGCATCTTCATCTTGATCAAAAGCAAACAATTTTCCGGTTGGGCCTAGTCTTTTCAAAATTTCTTTTGAATGTCCACCACCGCCAAAAGTCACGTCAACGTAGATTCCGTCGGGTTTTATATTCAACCCATCAACCGATGCTTGAAGCAAAACTGGATTATGATATTCCATTGTCGTCATTTGTATTTCCCATTACTTCTTCGGCTAAATCTGCAAAATCTACATCTTCACCGTTAATCGATTTTTCATATAAATCTTTATCCCAAATCTCCACAATATTAACAGCAGACGAAAACACAACCTCTTTTGAAATACTAGCAAAAACCACTAAATCCTTAGGAACCAGTAATCTTCCTAAAGCATCAATCTCAACTACTTTTACACCCGCAGTAAATCGGCGTATGAAGTCATTGTTTTTCTTAACGAATCGGTTGAGTTTATTGATTTTTTGCATCATCAAATCCCATTCTTCCATTGGATACAATTCTAAACAAGGTTGAAATACGGAACGCTTCAAAACAAAGCCATTTTGAAGGGACGAAGCCAATTGCTTTTTCAAAGGCGCAGGCAGAAGCAGCCTTCCTTTGGCATCGACTTTACATTCATAGGTTCCGACAATTGTATTCAAGTTCAAATTTTTAAATGATGTAGAGCAAAAATATAAAAATTATTACCACAATTTACCACAATATCCCACTTTGTTAATAAGTTTTACCACTTCAGAATAAAAATGACTAGTTTTTAGTGAATCAGGGAATTAGCAGTTTTTTAATACCGGGTTAAGAACCATTGATATTTAGAAACGATTCTACAGTAAAAATGGAAAAGTGTCATTTTTTAAACGGCAATTGGAATGAATTAAAAACGGAAAATAATAGAACCGAAATCGATAGAGTTTTTAACAATTTTTTTAACATTAAGGATTAAAATGCATAAAATTTGATTTTAAGAATTTTTTTTAATTTATTAAAACCTATCTTTGTGGCAACTGAAAATTCGCTATATAAAGTATGGAAAAATACTATAAAAAAGAAGGCAAATACAGCTATTATGAAGCTGGTGAAGGAACTCCGATTGTTGTATTGCATGGTTTAATGGGAGGTTTGAGTAATTTTGATGCCGTTGCCAGTCATTTTTCTGAAAAAGGGTATAAAATAGTAATACCAGATTTGCCGATTTACACTCAAAGTATTTTGAAAACTAATGTTAAAGCATTTGCAAGATATGTGAAGGATTTTATTACTTACAAAGGATTTGACAGAGTGATTTTGTTGGGAAATTCATTGGGAGGACACATCGCTTTATACCACACTAAGATGTATCCAGAAAAAGTGGCTGGTCTTGTATTAACAGGTAGTTCAGGACTTTATGAAAGTGCGATGGGTGATAGTTATCCCAAAAGAGGCGATTATGAATACATAAAAAAGAAAGCGCAAGATGTTTTTTATGATCCAAAAATGGCTACCAAGGAACTAGTAGACGAAGTGTATGCTTCTGTAAACGATAGAATAAAACTTATAAAAACCTTGACTATTGCTAAAAGTGCTATACGACATAATATGGCGAAAGATTTACCAAAGATGCATGTTCAAACTTGCTTGATTTGGGGAAGAAATGACCTTGTAACTCCTCCTTCTGTTGCCGAAGAATTCAATGAATTATTGCCCAATGCGACATTATATTGGATAGAAAAATGTGGCCACGCAGCAATGATGGAAAGCCCAGATGAGTTTAATCGTTTGCTTGAAGACTGGCTTTCTCATACACATTTAAAAGCACACTAAATAGAATTTTTGTGTTTATAAAAAGTTATTGAAATGGAAAAACAAATAGAAAACAAACTCCCTCAAATAAAAAAATTATTCTCCAAGTATGGAGCTAAAAAGGTATTTTTGTTTGGAAGTGCTGCAACTAATAAATTCAATGAAAATAGTGACGTTGATTTTTTATATACATTTCCTGAAGATTTAGATTATGAAACTTACGCCAATAATTATTTCAGTTTATTGGATGAATTACAAGAGTTGTTGGAAACACAAGTCGATTTAGTTGCCGAAAAAACATTGCGAAATCCTTATCTTATCGAAAGCATAAATGAAAGTAAAATTCAATTATTATGACAACTCGAGAGGAAAAAAAACTACTTGTTGATATTGTTGAATCTATAAATTCAATAGATGAACATCTTGAAGGAAATAGAATTCTTGAAGAATATTTGTCTAATAAAACCAAGAGAAGAGCCGTAGAAAGAGAAATAGAAATCATAGGTGAAGCTATGTCGAAACTCTTGAAAATAAATCCTAATGTTTCAATTTCTTATTCCAGAATAATTGTTGATTTAAGAAATAAAGTAATTCATGCTTATGATAACGTGGATGATATTTTAATTTGGAAAATAATTAATAAAGACATTCCATTATTACTTAATGAAGCAAAAACATTATTAAATGAAAATTAATACAGCCGAATTTATTGTAAGTAACTCCGAAGTCGACAAATGTCCCAAAGACTTTTTGCCAGAATATGCTTTTATTGGTCGTTCCAATGTTGGAAAATCGTCTTTGATTAATATGCTTACCAATCATAAAAATTTAGCAAAAACCTCAGGCAGACCAGGAAAAACTCAGTTGATAAATCATTTTAAAATCAACAACAATTGGTTTCTAGTCGATTTGCCTGGTTATGGTTATGCCAAAGTGTCGAAAAAAACCAAATCCGTTTTTCAACAATTTATTACGGATTATTTTGAAACCAGGGAGCAACTCGTTTGTGCATTTGTTTTGATTGACATTCGTCACGAAGCACAAAATATAGATATTGAATTTATGGCATATATGGGCGAAAGTGAAATTCCGTTTTGTATCATTTTTACCAAAGCTGATAAAATTAGTAAAGTAAAAATAGATTCTCATGTTGCTGCTTACAAAAAGAAAATGTTTGCCAACAATTGGGCCGAAATGCCACAGTATTTTGTTACTTCAGCTACTGAAATGACCGGAAAAGAAGAAGTTTTAGATTATATTGACGAAGTAAATCAAGAGGTTTTCAAGAACAATAGTGAGTTTTAAAAAACATATAATTGAAAAAGGATAAAATGCAGAACTCACTCTACATTTTATCCTTTTTTTTGAAATTTATTTTCCAAAATGTTTTTGTACCGCCAACACTAAAAACATAAAGTCAGTAGACCCTCCACCCATAACATATTCTGTTTGTTGCCAAAAGTAAGGCCATGTTTTAAGTTCAGGCAGGTTAGGTCTAATAAGAGCTGTGCCAGAAGTTACACCTCCAGGAATGTATGACCAATCTGCGCGGTTCATACCATAAGCTACCAGCAATGAATTTGACCCAATTCCCGAAGCAAAAGAGGCTGTATTATTACCCGGATGAACTCCAAGTATGAAATTCAAAGCATTACTATATACCTCGTAATTAGCAAACTCCGGCCAAGACTTCGAAAAATAATACTGTTGTACTCCAAAATCTTGCAAAGTCCAACCTGCTCCCCAGATATTAGGAGTATAAGGAACTCCATATGGAGAATCTGTAAGTGCATTATTTTTGGTTTTAACACTCCATTTTTGTGCTTCAGAATTTAGTTTGTCAAGAAAAGATTTATCATTGATAAGATGTTTCATTCTACCCACTTTCCATCCTAAATTTTCGAAATTTTTCAATACTTCTGATTGTAAATTGACAATTTCATTCGTATAAATTGCTTCATTTGTTGCCAATGCCAATTCAACAAGTAATGTTATTTTGCTATCTGCTCTTTTTGATTTTGCATAGGAAGTTTTATAAAGTGCCTTTGATGTTTCCAAACATTCGGTTGCTAATTTTGGATTTTTGACTTTTAAAACTCGGTAAGAAGCAGCAAGTCCAGCAGCTACATTCAGTTCTCTATCAGGATTATCTTCCGTAAAAACCCATCGATCATCATCTTTTGCACTTGGATTAGGGTTCCAAATACCATCCGTAACTCCTCCAAAATCACCAAGAAGAACATATTGTTTTAGACTATTTGTAATTATTCCTCGGTACAAACGCCCCATAGAACGATATCCTGCCAAAATTGAAGCAAGCCCATGTTCCATTTGCTGCAAAGCATCCGATTTGCCGTCAGGTTGGTGAATTTCAACTATTTTTTTATCATAATCAATGCTTGTTGCATCGTAAGACTCAATATTAAATTCCTCTAACATTAGTGCGAGATTCCAAACTGTACCAATTTGAGATTCTACCCTTAAATCATCATCACCAGCATCATGCCACCCGCCTTGATTTAAATCGGGAACAATTTCATGAGATTTAAATTTTGTAAGTGTTGATGGGCCTTGGACATAACCATCAAAATGATTGATATTAGTTGGTGCCATCTGAGCATCATCTAAATGACAGAAATCATGCCAAATTCTGTATTTTTCATTCACTCTGACGTGACACATTTGTACCGGCAAAAAATATTCTAGAATAGGTTGCCAAACATTTCTATCATATAATTTTTTACTTATTTGGAAGGGAGATGTTTCATTTCCTCTATAACTTATCGTGTACATTCCTTCCTCTTTTATTTCAGAAAAGTCTATTTGGTAATAGTTATATCTTAAAAAGTCGCCCCATTTTTTAGGTTTTATGGTTTTAATGTTTTTTTTACCAAGCTCATCGTGTTTTATTAAAATAACTTCCGATGGTTCAATATCATTAGGATCATTTTCTAAAATAGCTACTTTGGATTGTGTTGGATAATAGCCAACTTGAGAAACCTGAACTACAGGTTTGTAAGTCCAATTTGGCATCACATTTGGAGAAACAATAATATCTATAACTCTTTTTCCTGAAATATTGGAGATAGGAGCACGGATAATAAACCAACCGTTATTATGATTGATTCGCCCATCCCACAATGCAATATCTTCTAAATTAGATTGAATAGTTACTCTTGATAAATCACTTTCAGGAGCAATTGTGATTTTTTTTCCTTTACACAAAGGTGTTCCCAGATTCTGACCGTCCATTTGAGCTTGAAGAGGCCCATAAGGAGAATGAGTGAAAATTCCAAAATTCCCATCACATATATAAGATTTGCCAAATAAATCACCTGGAAACAACTCGATATTAAAACCAATTTTTCCTAACCATTTTACATCTACATCATTTTCTAAATCAACAGTAATACGAAAATTATTGCCTTCAGTAGGAGTTACATTTACTTTATATTTTAACTTCAAATCGGGATAATCTATTGGATTAAAGCCTTTACGATTTTTTGTTTCATCAGGATAAGATAGCGATTGAGATATAGTTTGCGTAGCAATATCTATTTTTTTTTCCACTTCTCTCGGAACTGGTGACCATTGACCAGGAGAAATTTCTAAACGCAAATCTCCATTAGCCATAACGCGCTCTCCATGCTGAATCATTGTTACACCTGTTTGATGACCGTCAGGATAGATATCATCAAAGACCGTTACATCAATTCCTCGAGCAGAAAAATAACCTTTAGGGTGAAGTTTTAAATTTTGAGCGTCAACCTTTAATATTGTCATCACTGATAATATCACAAAAATGGAACCGATTGCTTTTTTCATGAAGTGTTTTTTTTAAAGAATAAGCGAATATAATTCAAATAGTTAACAATAAATGGATAGATTATAAAAAATTATAATAATAAAAAATCCCAAAATCGTTTTAAACGATTTTGGGATTTTTACTGCTTAAATTTTAAAAAATTACTTCCTCAACTCTAATTTCTCTGCAAAATAATCACAAAAATCCTGCATTGTGGCTGACATTTTTTCGTCGCCAGTAGCTCTTTGAAAAGTTTCAGTCATTGACAATAAAGTTTGATGAAAAAAGATTTTCATTTCATCCATAGACATGTCTTTTGTCCACAATTCGATACATTTTGTTGATTTTTCGTCGCTATTCCAAACCGAAAGCATAAAGGCTTTTGCTTCTTCAAGTTCTACGCCGCCTTCAACCGCAGCCCATGACAATTTTTCTGGAATTCGGTTTTCGTCTAGTTGGACATTTATTTTAATTTCGGATGTATTGTTATTCGCCATTTTTTTTGGGTTTGTATTTAGATTTTTCAAATAATTCTTTTGCATTCATTTTTAGCATCTTTTCTAGCGGTACATCATTGTTGTTCATATAAGACCGTACCATTTGCCAGCCAATCCAAGTGCCCACTCTTCCTGGGGATTCATTGTCAATTTCGAGATAAAATTTCGAAAATGGGGCAGGGTTTATAAAGCGATTGCCCAGTTTAGGATCGTCGCTGTAAAGCATTTCATTCTCTAGTAAATACCGCCACATATAGCCTTCATTTTCTTCACACCACTTATTTTGGTCTAATGTATATCCTATTTTGTCGGCATCGGTATATTCAGGTAAAAGCAAATCTTTTAGATACAATTGTTTTCCGTAATAAACCATTTGGCTCAACAAAGAGGTGTCTGTGAGAGGAGCAATTTTTTGTATTGAAAAACTCTCAACTACATCGGGAAGGATATGTTTTTGCTCGAAATTTTGTTTTAAATAGTTGGGAAACTGATAAAATTTATGGTCTTTTCCTAAATACAATTCTAGTGAAATAATGACTAAACTATCGGCATAAATCACCTTGCTGTTATAATCCATTTCGGATATTACCGTGATAACTTTTGGAGTTTTGGTTTCTGGGAAATAGTATTTTATATGTTTAAAAAGGTTGTTCAATTCTTTTTGGACAGGCTCAAAATTGGAGTATTTTTTTTGAACTTCGGTATATAACTCTCTCCAAAGAGGATTTTGCATTTTGTCTAACCAAACGCTGTCGGGATTTCCTGGCGGAAAGAAGAAAGGGAATTGTTTTTTTAATTGGCCTAAATCCTTTGGTGAAGTTTCGAAAAATAATTTGTCGAAACGTTCGACTTTGATTTCTACAGGAATATCTTCGACGGCTTTTTCTACTTTTGTTTTCTTATCGCAAGAAACAAAAGCAATTATTAGGGTAAATAGTATAATTATTCTTCTCATTTTATTTTTTTTAGCCCCGATAGCAGTGGAAATCCTTTTCTTTTTTTCTTTAAAAAAGAAAAGATTGCAACGGATAGCGGGAATAGCTTCTGAAAATTATTATTTTTGCAAATATACAATACCTACATTTTAAAAACCCAAACTATTATGTCTAAAATAAGTACTATTCAAGTCGAAAAAGTAAATACGCATATTGTCAATTGGTTAAAAACCTACGCTGAAAACGCAAAAGTAAATGGTTTTGTTGTGGGAATTTCTGGCGGAGTCGATTCGGCTGTTACTTCAACTCTTTGTGCACAAACTGGCATGACCGTTTTATGTGTCGAAATGCCTATTCATCAGGCTCCAAGTCACGTTAGTCGTGGTCGGGAACATATAGAACAATTGAAAAAAAGATTTCCAAATGTTTCTACTATTGAAGCTGATTTGACAACTGTTTTTGAGAATTTCAAAACTATAGTGCCAGTTGTGGATGATTTAGATAAAGTAAATTTATCATTAGCCAATACTCGTGCCCGTTTGAGAATGACTACTTTGTATTATTTTGCTGGTATTCAAGGGTATTTAGTTGCAGGAACTGGAAATAAAGTAGAAGATTTTGGCGTTGGTTTTTATACAAAATATGGCGATGGAGGAGTAGATTTGAGTCCGATTGCTGACTTAATGAAATCGGATGTTTATGCTTTGGGCAAATATTTACAAATTCCAAATTCAATATTAGAAGCTTCTCCAACAGATGGATTATTTGGTGATGATAGAACCGATGAGGATCAATTGGGTGCCAGTTATGATGAATTGGAGTGGGCAATGCTTGAGGAGGAAAAAGGTAAAATCAGTGAAAATTTTCTAGGAAGAGAAAAGATTGTTTTTGATATTTATAAAAAATTGAACACCATAAATCAGCACAAAATGATAGAAATTCCAGTTTGTATCATTTCAAACGATATTAAGTAGTATTTTCCTAATATTTTTTGGGAGTTTAATAAAATTTTTAGTAACTTTACTAATTCGTAAAATAAAGGCAACTCTAAAAATTAATATTATGATAAAAGTTTGTTTAGCAAATAACCATCCAGTAGTGCATTTCGGGGTAAAATCGTATTTTAAAGATCACGATAGTATTTCGATAGTTGCCAATGTGGGGAATTTTTTAATGGTAAGAGACATCCTCCTTACTAAGGAGATTGATGTTTTAATTTTGGATCTTGAATTAGAAGGTCTTTCTAGTATTTTTGAAGTTAAAAATATTTTGAAAAATTTTCCAAAAACAAAAATCATCATATTCAGTGATCTTTCAGAACAAATTTATGCGCCAAATGCAATAAAAGCGGGTGTTTCTGGATTTGTTTCTCAAAAAGAAAAATTAGAAACTTTGGGTCAGGCAATTATAAAAGTGAATCAAGGTAAAATTATTATTGACGAAACTGTCAAGAAAAATCTTGCACTAATTGCCAAACAAAACAAAAGTGAACGTTTATATCGTAAGCTTTCTAATCGCGAAGTTGAAGTTTTGCGCTATTTGAGTGACGGTAAGAAAAACAACGAGATTTCTAAAATTTTGGGTCTTAACGAAAAAACAATTAGTACTTATAAATTAAGATTGTTGCAAAAATTAAACGTTACAAACCTAGTAGATTTGGTAAACAAAGCCAAAACACTAGAAATAGTTTAGCTATATCGCGACATTACTCTGCCTAATTTTTTCGAAAAAGAATTGATTAATTTAGAATAATCCATCGCCATAGATAAAGGCTCAATGTTGTCAGAATCAGGTTCTGACGATATTGAGCTTTTTATTTCTTCGATAATTCTATCGACTAAATACCATCTTAAAGTCAGAATAGTTTCAGAAACATATTGACTTATTGTTTTGTCTTTTGTTTTTGGAAAAATATTTTGCCCTTCCCAATTGTGCAAGACAACTCTTTCGTCTGCCATCAAAATATCGGTCACCTCTTGCGCAAAGTCAGGATGCAAGTGCATTAAATACTGTTCGATACTAAATGTTTCATTTTGATGAAAATAAGCTATTAAATTATTGTAAATATCTCTAAACAAAGGATTTGCGAGTTCTACTTCGTCTTCCTGTAAACTTAAATAAATTCTTTGAAACACTTTGTATTCTTTCTTTTCAATGACATTTTCGATATCACCGGCTTCATTGGTTTTCAAAAGCACGTCTTCAAATTCTTCTGTTTTATTTCCGTACAACAAAAGAATTTCGATAATTTTTCGTTCTAACCCATAAAGAATATCAACTTTTTGAACCTGAATTGGCATTTCATTTTTAACTACTTCAAAGGCTTTTTGCTCTTGTTTTTGTTTTTTGCCAAGTTCAGAAATATCTTTTTGAACCAATTGCGCTAATGTGCTGACTAAAACTTGTTCCGAAATATCCATAATTCTAGAACATTCCTGAATGTAGATTTCGCGCTGAATTCTGTCTGGAATTTTAGAAATACTCACTACCATATCCCGAATCAAATCGGCTTTTTTTATCGGATCGTTTTTCGCCTCATTCATTAAAAGCGAGGCCTTGAATTGGATAAAATCTTTAGCATTTTCCTCTAAATAGTTGACCAATTCTTCGTAAGGAGTTTTCTTGGCAAAACTATCTGGATCTTCTCCATCGGGAAAAGCGCAAACTTTTACGTTCATTCCTTCCTCCAAAATCAAGTCGATTCCACGAACAGAAGCGCGCAATCCAGCTGCATCACCGTCAAAAAGAACGGTTATATTTTTGGTCAATCTGTTGATTAAACGTATTTGGTCTGGTGTCAAAGCCGTTCCTGAAGAAGCCACAACATTTTCTATTCCAGCTTGATTGAACTGAATTACATCGGTATAACCTTCGACTAAATAGCAGTTATTTTCCTTGGCAATGGCTTGTTTGGCTTGAAAAATACCGTACAAAACTTTGCTTTTATGGTAGATTTCACTTTCGGGTGAATTGAGGTATTTTGCTGCTTTTTTGTCATTGGCCAAAATTCTTCCTCCAAAACCCAAAATCCTTCCCGACATACTTTGAATGGGGAACATTACGCGTCCTTTGAATCGGTCGAAAGGTCTGTCGTCTTTGGGAATTGTCAATCCTGTGCTTTCCAAAAACTCTAATTTATACCCTTTTCCTAAGGCTTCTTTAGTGAAAGCATCCCAAGTTTCCGGCGAATAACCTAGAGCAAATTTCTTAATAGTTTCTCCCGTAAAACCTCTTTCTTTGAAATAGGAAAGTCCAATGGCTTTGCCTTCTTCTGAATGTAAAAGTGTGTTGTGGAAATAATCTTTGGCAAATTCAGAAACCAAGTACATACTTTCGCGAACATCGGTATTGGCTTTTTCTTCGTCTGTTTGTTCGGTTTCTTCGATTTCGATATTGTATTTTTTGGCTAAATATCGAATGGCTTCTGGATACGTAAAATGCGAGTGCTCCATCAGGAAAGCCACTGCATTTCCACCTTTTCCAGAGCTAAAATCTTTCCAAATTCCTTTGGCCGGCGAAACCATAAATGAAGGAGAACGCTCATCCGAGAACGGACTCAATCCTTTGAAGTTGCTTCCTGCACGTTTCAATTGTACAAAATCACCAATAACCTCCTCAACACGAGCAGTTTCGAAAACGGTATCTATGGTGGATTTTGAAATCAATTTGTTTTGTGTTCAATATTCGAAAAGTTCAAAGATACAAAGTTAATTTTGGATTATTTAAATGAAAAAGTGTTCCATTGCTGAAACACTTTTTACTTTACAAAACTAACTCAAAAATTCTAATTAAAATCGAAGCGAATACCAAGCGAAATGTTGTTTTGATCTATTGTATTATTTTCGAATAATGGATTTAAATCGTATTTCAAATACAAGCTCGTTTCTTTGTAACCAAGGTAAGTGCTCACACCGTAAATAAAATCATTGGCATTAAAATCGCCTTTGGTTTTTATTCTAATTTTATCATCGTCGATGTTGTAATACATTTTTTGTTTTGATTTGATGCGGAAACCACCATAACCTCCAATTCCGAAACGAACGCCTTTGTGTGTTGAAAAACTAGAATTTCCATACTTTGATTTATTGCCAGAAAAATCAAATTCTAAATGCAAAGGTGCAACCAAATAGACATTTTTGAAACGGGAATCCTCTAATTCATAAGGAAAAACCTCAAGGTTGGTTTGGTTATTTGGAGCCGTAACAAAATAGCGATTATCGGTTGGGCAAATGTTATTGTACATTACCGAAAAGCCATATTTCAGATGTAATAAATTATGGTTTTTGAAAATTCTGGTATTCTCAGTAAATCCCCATTCGAAGAAATGAGATTGCCAATAATAGAAATCCGAGTTGGCAACTGCTTTATTTGTGACTAGATTATTGGCTCCGAAGGCAAGGACAAACTGCGAAGTGGTTCTTTTTTCGGGTTTAGGTTTCTTAACATAATCTTTGTCTCCTTTATCCCATGTTAGTATTAGTTTAGCTGGTTTTTTTATGGTGTCCTGACCTGTAATTTGTCCATCCACTTTCAGTTGAACTAAATTTTTTAGATTTTCTTGTTCAACTGCCACCCTGTCTTCAATGTTTTTAGCTCTAGTATCGGCTAATTTTTGTTTTTTAGCTTCGGCTTCTTCTTTTGTGATTTTGCCATTTTCCAATTCTACATTTACAGCTTCGACTTCAATTTTTAGAGCTGATTTTTCTTCTTTAGTAATGGTTTCAATCTTGGATGAGATTGATTTTACTTGGGATTCAAAGGATTGCTTCTCTTGATTGTCTTTAGGGCTCGGGTCTTGTGCGTTTAATTTACTTACACATAGAAGAATAAATACGGTTAGATAAAAGATAATTTTTGTCATAATGTTAAGATTTAATTGTTCGATTTTTGATTGATGATGATTATTGATTATTGATTATTTCTGTTGGCAAATGCTTCTTTGGCTTCTTTGTATTTTTTGGTAATTGTATTCAATGCTTTTTCTCGAAAGGATACTTCCAATTCTCCGTCAACTTGTTGTAATAAATCGGTTGAATTTATTTTTATGGATGAATTTTTACGATCTGTTTTTGAATTTTTTTCTGCCGAAGCTAATAAGCTCTCCATGTTTTCGTGGCTTATGTTTTTATTTTCATCAACTTGTAAGTTTTGATTATTGGGTTGAATTTCAGCTACTGCATTTTCTTGAGTTTTAAATATTGGAATCTCAACATTGCTTTTAGTATCTTTTTGAGTTTGAACCAAAGGGTTTGAATCTGATTTTACTTTGGTTTGAGAAACATTTGATTCTGCTTTTATGGATTTAATTTCAACTTTTGAACTTTCTTTTGGATTACTATTTTCAATTACAACTGTATTTTTCTTGATGTTGATTGTGTTTTCTTTTGCCTTAAAAAACACAGTTGAAATCAATAAAAATCCAATAAAACTAGCGGCAATATAAAGCCAAGTGAATTTGCTTTTAGTTTTTTGATTTTCTTGCTGGGTATCGTTCAGTTCGGCAACAGATAACATTGCATTCAATCGATCCCAGGCCATTTCTGACGGCTTGATTTCGCGAGAATTCAATTTTTCCTTGAATTGTGTTTCTAATTTATTCTGTTCCATTGCTGTAATTTTTTAGTGTCAGTATTTGCTCTTTCAATAGTTGCCGAGCGTGTGACAATTGTGATTTCGATGTTCCTTCGTTGATGCCCAACATACTCGAAATTTCCTTGTGTTTGTATCCTTCTATCGCATACAAATTGAAAATTATTTTGTAACCATCGGGTAAACTGTCAATTAAATATTGAATATCTTCGACAGAAAATTGACTTTCTATGTTGTTAAAACGGTCTTCAAAATAATGTTCCTCTTCTAGAAAATTCACTTTTTTTTGAACCCTGATATGCGAAATGCATTCGTTGACCATAATCCGTCTAATCCAACCTTCAAAACTTCCTTTGTTTTCAAAATTTTTCAAATTGGTAAACACTTTCATAAAAGCGGTAATCATAATATCTTCGGCCTGATGAATGTCTTTTATGTATTGTCGGCAAACACTCAACATTTTTGAAGAAAATTTGACGTAAATCTTTTGTTGGGCGGATCGATTGTTCTCGATTGCCAAACGAATGATTTCATTTTCTTCCTGGTTAAAGTGAATTACTTTCAATTTTGTTTTATAAAGTGTTTCTATAAGTAAGACGAGCTTGCTTGCAAAAAGGTTGCATCAGCAATGAAAAATTTATGATAAAAAATAAAAACCTTAGTAAAATCAAGGTTTGAGAAGGTGTATTTTTATTAAAAAAATTATTTTTTTCTTTCAATAACGTAATTTACCATCAAGATCAAGGCGTCTTTGAAATCGGATTTAGGATAATTATCTAAAAGTAAAAGCGCTTCTTGCTGGAATTCTGCCATTTTTTGTTCCGCATAAAGCAATCCTTTATTGTCTTTTACAAAAGAGATAACTTCTTTTACGCGTTTTTTGTCTTTGTTGTGGTTTTTGATGGAATTGATGAGCCACGATTTTTCTTTGGAAGTACAATTATTCAAAACATGAATTAGGGGTAGAGTCATTTTTTGTTCCTTAATGTCAATTCCGGTGGGTTTGCCAATGGCATCTTCAGTATAATCGAATAAATCGTCTTTGATTTGAAAAGCCATTCCGATGAGTTCGCCAAATTTGCGCATATTCTCCACTTGAATTTCATCTTCAATCACTGATTTTGCCCCGAGAGCGCAACAAGCCGCAATCAAAGTAGCTGTTTTTTTTCGGATAATTTCGTAGTAGACGTCTTCAGTAATATCGAGTCTTCTGGCTTTTTCGATTTGCAATAATTCGCCTTCACTCATTTCGCGAACGGCTACCGAAATAATTCTCAGTAAATCGAAATCGCCATTGTCTATGGAAAGTAACAAGCCTTTAGACAATAAATAATCGCCAACAAGCACTGCAATTTTGTTTTTCCAAAGCGCATTGATAGAGAAAAAACCTCTTCGGCGATTGCTGTCATCGACCACATCATCATGAACTAGGGTTGCAGTATGAATTAATTCAATAACCGATGCCCCGCGGTAGGTTCTTTCGTTTACAATTCCCGCAGAAACCATTTTAGCAGTCAAGAAAACAAACATTGGACGCATTTGTTTTCCTTTGCGATTCACGATATAATAGGTGATTCTGTTGAGCAAAGCCACTTTAGAAATCATCGATTCGTGGAACTTTTTTTCGAAAAGTTCCATCTCGTTTAAAATAGGCTGCTTTATTTGAGAAGTAATATTCATTTAGATTTCAAATATACTATTTTCGGTTTAAACTGCGTTATCTATATCAATGTAAATGAAAATGTTTATTTTGAAAAACAGCTCCAATTTTTAAGACAATATATCTTATGTAATTGATTTTAAGTTCATAACCATTGTTTTTTTAACGTTGTTTATCGATTAGGAGTTCGTTTTTTGTTTAAACTTATTTTTTTTGCATAAATTTATTAACCCAAATTAAACCATTTGTAAATTTCTTTATCAAAGAAATAAATCTTTAAATTTTTATTCATTATGAAAAGTAAAATTTTATTATTCGCTACATTGTTATCCATTACTTTTTTTATTAGTTGTAACAATGAATCCGTTAATGAAGCAGCAACTTCAAACACAATTACAGCTGATGAGACAGTTGTAAACTCAGAAATCGATGCCACAGTGGATGATGTTTCTATCATTGCTGAAGACCAATTTGACATGCAAAAAAGTTCGGCTGCAAAAACCAGTGCAGGAATGAAAAGCATGCTTCCTCCTTGCGCAACTGTTACTGCGGTTTTGACAAATGATACTTGGACACGAACTATTGATTTTGGCACTGAAGGTTGTGCAATGCCAAACGGAAATATTTTAAAAGGAAAAATTATTATTAGTTTCTCTAAAAATTTTGCAACTCCAATAAGAACGATTTCTTATAAATTGGAAGGATTTTATCACAATGATAAATTGATTGAAGGAAGTAAAACCATAACTCACGAGTTAAAAACCACTGATTTATTGGTTGATATACACCCTGTAAGCTCCCATTCTATAGATGTGAAAATCACCTATCCTGATGGTAAAATTTATTCTAGAGTTGGAAAAAGAGTTCGTGAAATGGTTGAGGGATTTGCTACAATGACCAATTGGGAAGACAATGTTTTCAAAGTTTGGGGAAACCACACAACTACTTTTCCTAATGGTTCAGTATATACTTGTACCATAAAAACACCACTTCTAATTAAGATGAGTTGCAAAATGCCTTTCCCAGTTTCTGGTGTTGTAGAAATCGTGAAAAATGATGCTCAAGCTACTCTAGATTATGGAAACGGAGATTGTGATAAGCTTGCAACCATAACTATTGATGGAGTTTCAAAAGAAATTGTACTAAGAAAGTAGTTTAAAAAATAACCGGAAAAACGTCCTAAATTTTATTTTTTAGGACGTTTTTTTATGCTTCTTTGTTAGCCAATTGACCACAAGCGGCATCAATATCTTTCCCGCGACTTCTTCGCACTTTTACTACAATTCCGCTGGCTTCTAGCGCTTTGATGTAAGCATTGATTGATTCTTCAGACGCTTGTTGAAATTCGCCGTCATCAATCGGATTGTATTCTATCAAATTGACTTTACAAGGAACATATTTGCAAAATTTGACCAAGGCATCTACCGAAGTCTTATTGTCATTTATTCCTTTCCAAACCACGTATTCAAAGGAAATTTTGCTTTTGGTTTTTCTATACCAATATTCTAATGATTCTCTTAAATCTGCCAAAGGAAAACTTTCGCTGAAAGGCATGATTTTAGAACGAATTTCATCAATAGCAGAATGTAAAGAAACAGCTAAATTGAATTTCACTTCATCGTCGGCCATTTTTTTAATCATTTTCGGAATACCAGATGTGGAAACTGTGATTCGTTTTGGCGACATTCCCAAACCTTCGTTTGAAGTTATCATTTCGATGGCTTTCATCACATTGTTATAATTCATAAGCGGTTCGCCCATTCCCATAAAAACAATATTCGACAACGGATGATTGTAATACAAACGACTTTCTTTATCGATGGCTATAACTTGGTCGTAAATTTCGGCTGGCTCGAGGTTTCGCATTCTTTTCAATCGTGCCGTGGCGCAAAAATTACAATCCAAACTGCAACCCACTTGACTTGAAACACAAGCCGTTGTTCGGGTATTGGTTGGGATTAAAACACTTTCTACCACTAAACCATCGTGCAAACGAACCGCATTTTTTACTGTTCCGTCTTCACTTCGCTGCATTGTATCAACTTTAATATGATTGATAACAAAGTTGTTTTCGAGCATCGTTCTAGTCGCTTTTGCCACATTGGTCATATCGTCAAAACTGTGTGCGCCTTTGCTCCACAGCCATTCATAGACTTGGTTTCCGCGAAAAGCTTTATCGCCATTGGCAACAAAAAAATCGCGTAATTCTTCTTTAGATAAGGCTCGAATGTCTTTTTTCTCCAACATCGTGCAAAGTTAATTACAATTTTTAATTATATTGAATTTTTCTAACCCTCAAAATTATATTTTGTAACTTTGTTTTTGTAAAATGAAAAGGTATGGGACTTCCAGAATTGAAACAGAAAATTCAAATGCAAATCGAAAATGCCGACGAACGTTTATTGCGCATCGTTTCCTCGGTTTTTGATAATTATTTGAATGAAGATGCATCTGATAATACTATCCAAAATTCGATGACATTATCAGAAAAAACAGCGATAGACGAAGCACTCATTCAAGTTGCTAACAAGCAAACTATTTCCCACGATGTAGTAATGGAAGAAACCCAAAAAAGGTATCCCAAATATTTCAAAAAATGAAAATTGAATGGACTTTAGCGTCCAAAAATGATTATTGGAAAAATATTGAATATCTTGAAAACCATTGGTCTGAAAAAGAAGTCTTGAATTTTATCAATAAAATCGATTTTTCTCTAAATTTATTAGCAAAAGAGACTGTGCTTTTTGTTAAATCTGATTATCCTAATGTTTATAAAATGGTAGTTATAAAGCAAATTACCATTTATTATTCCATTGAAAACGAAACCATTTATTTATTGCGATTTTGGAACAACTACCAAGATTTGAGTAATTTTAAATTAAAATAATGCACTTCATTTCCCAAGAACTAGAAAATTATATCGAGCAACATTCTGAAAAAGAACCCGAATTGTTGGCGGCTTTGAACAAAGAAACTTATCAGAAAGTTTTGTTGCCACGAATGCTCAGCGGTCATTTTCAAGGACGCGTTTTGAGTATGTTGTCTAAGTTAATTCGTCCTGTAAATATTCTTGAAATCGGGACTTATACGGGTTATTCAGCTTTGTGTTTGTGCGAAGGAATGCAAGAAAACGGTTCGCTTCATACGATTGACATCAAGGAAGAATTGGTCGATTTTCAGCGCAAACATTTTGACAAATCACCTTGGGGAAATCAAATCGTGCAACATCTTGGCGAAGCTTTGGATATCATTCCAACTTTAGATCTAAAATTTGACTTGGTTTTTATTGATGCTGACAAGGAAAATTATATCAATTATTTTGAATTGATTGTTCCAAAAATGAACAAAGGAGGAATTATTCTTTCAGATAATGTGTTGTGGAGTGGAAAAGTTCTGGAACCCTTGAATCCTAAAGATGTCAGTACCAAAATATTATTGGAATACAATCTTTTATTGAAAAACGACCCGAGAGTGGAAACGGTTTTATTGCCCATCCGTGATGGATTGACTGTTAGTCGGGTTTTGTAAATAACTTTAGATTTCTTACTTCCACGCAATAACTTTAAACTGGAAAATTTCTTTTTTGTGCAATTTGATACAATTTGAACATCAACAAACCTACAATTGCACCACATAAATAGCCGCAAAGAATGTCAAGCGGGTAGTGTAATCCCAAGTATATTCGGCTATAAGCGAATATTAACGGCCATAAAAACAGCAACCAAAAGTAGTTGAAATCCTTTTTGAAAATTAGGTATAAAAACGTGGCAACTCCCATTGAACTTGTGGCGTGACCTGAGAAAAAACTAAATGAGGTTCTGGATTGTACTATTCGTATAAAGGTGTTTATTTCGGGATTGTTGCAAGGTCGCAGTCGTTGAAATCCGTTTTTGAATATGTTTGCGATTTGGTCCGTAAAAACCAATAAAATCGTAACGAATAGCATTAAATACAGAGTTTGTTTTGTTCCTAATTTTTTGAAAATAAGATACAACAAGAATAAAAAAAGCGGAATCCAAGAAGTTTGTTTGGTAATTATTAACCAAAATCCATCATACTTTTCTGAACCCAAACCGTTTAAGAAAACAAATAATTCGGTATCAATCGACAGGATTTTTTCCAACATTATTTTTTGCGTTTTATTGGTCCAATGGCGTCTTCAATTTCCTCCTCCTTGTGGGTTTCGTCTGTTGCTAAATCTGCTTTGACTTTGTCGCTTTCAATTGTAGATGAAGGTAAATTTTCTTTTACAGCAGTTGGATTTTCGTCAACAATACTACTTTTGACTTTGTCAATTTCTGACGAAAAATTATCCGAAATTCCTTTTAAAGGATTGGAATCTCCAAGTAAATTGGTTTTGGCACTATTGATTTCAGTCGTGATATTGTTGGTTAAATCGCTCAACATATTTTGGTCGAAACCATTGGCTTCAGCTCCTTTTTGAATTTCGTTTTTGATATCGTTTGTGGCGTTTTTTAATTGCGCCATAGCTTTTCCCATTGTACGCGCCATTTCGGGAACTTTATCAGATCCAAAAAGCATTAAAACGATAAACATTATAAAAATTAATTCGCCTCCACCAATTCCAAACATAATTTATTTTTTAAGTTGCAAAGTTACAAAGATGTACAGTTACAAAATAGTGTAATTTAAATTTAATTAACATTAATCGAATTTCGATTTTACTTCTGCCTTTGGCCAAGTATTATTGGTTATATCAATATCGGCAGTTTCTAGCTTTGGATCAATCTGAATTGTTTTAATTGCTTTCTCGGTTGTGAAAACTCTTTTAGCAGTATCATTGTTCTTTCTCCAAATTTGTGCTGGAAATTTAAAATTTTCTTTGGTATTATCATCATAAGTTATCTCTACGATGATCGGCATTAGCATTCCTCCGGGTTTGTTGAACTCAACTTCGTAAAAGTATTTAGGAGTCTTCATGGTTGCTTTTTCTTCGGCCGAAAAATTTTGAGCAACATATTCCGAAAGTAATTTTACCGAATCCAATTGGAAAGCTTGTTTCTTACCAGAATTTAAATCTGAATTATTCTCTGAAATCAAATACAAGTAAGGTCCATTTTCTTTGCCAAAACGTCTTTTGTTGATGGTTACATCTTTCAATTCATTTGGTGCATTCTCCGTAACATAGTATTGTTTTACCTCTTTAATGCCAATATCAACATAGTCTGTAGTGTAAAACCAGCCTCTGAAAAACCAATCTAAATCTACTGCCGATGCGTCTTCCATAGTTCTAAAAAAATCCTCGGGTGTAGGATGCTTGAATTTCCAACGATTTGCATATACTTTGAAAGCATAATCAAATAATTCTCTTCCCATAATGGTTTCTCTCAAAATATTTAGACCTGTTGCTGGCTTTGCATAGGCATTGTTTCCAAAATCGATAAGGCTCTCTGAATTAGACATAATTGGTTCTAAGAATTTTTTATCAGAACTCATGTAAGGAACAATGCTTTTTGGAGAACCACGCCTAGAAGGAAAGTTCGTTCCCAACTCTTGTTGAGCCATAAATTGCATAAAAGTATTGAGACCTTCGTCCATCCAAGACCATTGTCGCTCATCAGAATTGACTATCATTGGAAAAAAATTATGTCCAACTTCGTGAATTATTACTCCTATCATTCCGTTTTTGATTTGTGTACTCGTTACACCATTTTCGTCAGGTCGGCCAAAATTCCAACAAATCATTGGGTATTCCATGCCTTGATCTTCAGCCGAAACCGAAACTGCTTTGGGATAAGGATAATCAAAAGTATGAGCGGAATAACTTTTTAAAGTATGTGCTACGGTTATTGTTGAAGTTTCTCCCCAAAGTGGATTGGCCTCTTTTGGATAAACCGATTCTGCCATTACTATTTTTCCATTCAATTGTACTGCCATTGCATCGTATATGAACTTTCTGGAAGTTGCAATTCCAAAATCTCTAACATTTTTGGCGCTGAATTTCCAAGTTTTTTTCTTGTCAGAAAATCCTTTTTCAGCAATTTCTGCTTCCGCTTGTGTGACAATAACAATGGGTTTGTCAAATGTTTTTTGAGCTAATTCATATCGTTTTACTTGGGCGGCAGTGAACACTTCGTTTCTATTCATCAATTCACCGGTTGCATTCAAAACATGGTCAGCAGGAACTGTAATATTCACATCAAAATTTCCAAAAGGGAGTGTAAATTCTCCACTTCCCCAAAATTGCATATTTTGCCAGCCTTCAACATCGTTATACACCGCCATTCTGGGATAAAACTGAGCGATTATGTAGAGTTTATTCCC
>Ga0138256_10000203_pt1 | contig 70438 bp, 77 predicted proteins | sample KNB2016incub_MG_FD_105486 | JGI IMG/M metagenome (GOLD analysis project Ga0138256, IMG submission 105486) | Active sludge microbial communities from wastewater in Klosterneuburg, Austria - KNB2014incub_MG | ecosystem: Engineered > WWTP > Activated sludge > Unclassified | place: Austria...
CGGATTGTGCTTTGCCAATACACGCGTGATCGCCGCCGTCAACGTCGTCTTACCGTGATCCACGTGACCGATCGTCCCTATATTCACGTGCGGCTTACTCCGATCGAATTTCTCTTTGCTCATCTTCTATTCCTCTAATATTTCAGATCCTTTCGGTCTGAGTTTTGGGATCTGAATTCAAGATCCAACATCCAAAATGCAAGATCGCTTTAACTGCTTGCCCCTTTAACCTTGGCAATGATCTCTTCGGCAACATTTCGCGGAGCTTCGGCATAACGCTCGAAGTGCATCGACGAAGTTGCTCGGCCTTGTGTCGCTGAACGAAGATCCGTCGTGTAGCCGAACATCTCCGAAAGCGGCACGAACGCCGTCACGACCGAAACATTGCCCGGACGCGGCTCCATCTTGTCGATCTGGCCGCGGCGACGGTTAAGATCGCCGTTGACCGAACCCATATACTCTTCTGGCGTTACGACCTCGACACGCATGATCGGCTCGAGCAGAACAGGTTTTGCCTTCTTAACGGCATCTTGGAATGCGAGCGACCCTGCGATATGGAACGAACGCTCGTCCGAATCGACTTCGTGATACGAACCAAAGACGAGACTCGCCTTGATGTCCACAAGCTCGTAGCCCGCGAGGAATCCGCGGCGCATTGCGTCTCGAATACCTTCGCCCACCGGTTTGATGAACTGACGCGGGATCGCTCCGCCCGTGATCTTGTCCTCGAATACAAAGCCTTCACCGGGCGCCGGCTCGATCTCGAGCTCGACGTGTCCGAATTGACCGCGGCCGCCCGACTGCTTCTTGAATATCTCTTTCCCGGGAGCGCCCGTCGTGATCGTCTCGCGATACGCGACCTGCGGCTTACCGACATTCGCCTCGACGCCAAACTCACGCTTCATACGATCGACGATGATCTCAAGGTGAAGCTCGCCCATCCCGGCGATGATCGTCTGGCCCGTTTCGTGGTCCGTTGAGACCTGGAATGACGGATCTTCCTGTGCAAGCCGATTAAGGGCGATGCCCATCTTATCTTGGTCAGCACGCGTTTTCGGTTCGACCGCAACGCGCACGACCGGATCCGGGAATTCCATTGACTCGAGAACGATCTGCTTCGTCTCGTCCGAGATCGTCTCACCGGTGGTGGCATTCTTCATACCGCCGATCGCCACGATCTCACCTGCGCTTGCGCTCTCGACATCCTCACGCTTGTTGGCATGCATAAGCATCAGGCGCCCAACGCGTTCCTTAGTGCCTTTGATCGTGTTATAGACGTATGAACCGGAATTTACAGTACCCGAATAGATACGCACGAACGCAAGTTGGCCTAGATGCTTGTCGGCCATAAGCTTGAACACGAGGCCCGCGAACGGCTCTTTGGGGTCGGCGGCACGTGACTCAACGGCGTCAGTTTTCGGATTTGTGCCCTCGACCGCAGGGATATCAAGCGGGCTCGGGAGGTAATCTACGACAGCATCAAGAAGCGTCTGAACGCCTTTATTCTTAAATGCCGAACCGGTAACGACGGGGACCAATTTGAGTTCGAGTGCACCTTTGCGAAGCGCCTTGCGGATCTCGTCTTCTGAGATATCTTCGCCTTCGAGATACTTCATCATCAGGTCGTCATCGACGCCCGCGGCAGCTTCAACAAGCTTTTCGCGCCACTCTTTTGCTGAATCGACCAATTCGGCAGGAATATCAACGGTCTCGTACTGCGCTCCCTTAGTCTCATCATTCCAGATGAGCGCTTTCATCGCGATCAGATCGACAACGCCTTTGAGGTGCTCTTCTTCGCCGATCGGGATCTGGAGCGCGACAGCGTTCGCCCCCAAACGAATCAGGATCGAGTTAAAGCTTCTTTCGAATGAAGCACCGGCACGATCGAGCTTGTTAATAAAACAAATACGCGGAACGCCGTATTTGTCAGCCTGACGCCAAACCGTCTCCGACTGCGGCTCAACGCCGGCGACACCGTCAAATACCGCAACAGCCCCATCAAGAACACGAAGCGAACGCTCGACTTCCATCGTGAAGTCCACGTGGCCCGGCGTATCAATAATGTTAACGCGATAATCGCTGCCGTTCCGCTTCCAGAAACAAGTGGTCGCAGCGGACGTGATCGTGATACCACGCTCCTGTTCCTGCTCCATCCAGTCCATCGTTGCGGTACCCTCGTGAGTTTCGCCGATCTTATGGGAAACACCGGTGTAGAAAAGCACACGCTCGGTCGTCGTGGTCTTGCCCGCGTCAATGTGGGCCATGATTCCGATGTTTCTAAATTTGTCTAATGCGATATTAGCCATTACTAAAACCTATAATGTGCGAATGCCTTATTGGCCTCGGCCATGCGGTGGACATCGTCCTTCTTCTTCAAAGCTCCGCCGCGACCGTTGGTCGAATCAAGAAGTTCGCCCACAAGACGGTCTTCCATCGTCTTTTCGCTGCGGTTGCGTGAATTCGAGACGATCCAGCGGATCGCGAGCGTATTCCGGCGGTCACGCGAGACTTCGAGCGGCACCTGATATGTCGCGCCGCCGATACGGCGTGATTTGACCTCAAGCGTCGGGGCGACCATATCCAAAGCCTTTTTGAAGACCTTGAGCGGCTCTTCGCCCGTCTTTGCTCCGATCTTTTCCATCGCGCCGTAGAAGATCTGTTCTGCCACGGACTTCTTTCCCTGCCACATCAAGCCGTTGATGAATTTCGTCACGGCGATGCTGTTGTAAATCGGGTCGGGGAGGATCTCTCTTTTTGCTGCAACTCTACGTCTTGGCATTACTTACTTAGCTCCTTTCGGCCGCTTCGCGCCGTACTTCGAACGTGCCTGATTGCGGTTTGCGACGCCGGAGGCATCGAGCGTTCCGCGAACAACGTGGTAACGCACGCCCGGAAGATCCTTTACACGGCCGCCGCGAATAAGCACGATCGAGTGCTCCTGCAGGTTGTGGCCGATACCCGGAATGTATGTCGTAACCTCGATCTGGTTCGTCAAGCGCACACGAGCCACCTTACGAAGAGCCGAATTCGGCTTTTTCGGCGTGGATGTGTAAACGCGTGTGCAAACGCCGCGTTTCTGCGGATTTGCCTGAAGCGCCGGGCTGGCAGTCTTGTACTGCACCCTTTGGCGTCCCTTTCGAACTAGTTGGTTAATTGTAGGCATCGTTTATCTCGTTCCCTATCTCGCTAAAAAAGACAAAATCAAGGTCTTACCTGACTCTTGCCGGATCAAATGTCCGGCAGTTAGCTCAAGCAGCATCTATGCTGAATGAATTAAATTTAAGCTCTTAAACCCTCGAAAAATCGTGACTTTGCTGTAGCGTGGCCTGTTAAGACGTGTTCTTTTTACGCCGCGTTCACGGGTGTCCGCAAACCGCTTTACGCTACAATTCCTGTGTCGATCCTCAAGTAACAACTGCCTCGCAAACTCAACTGAACTCACAAGACACCCGGCCCGTTAAAGTCCGAAACTTTAGATACTACGAATTCAAGGCGATTGTGTCAACCCGCCGAAAGCGAAAATCACAGACCGATTTTAGGCATTTTGCGTCTCGGGCTTTCGCAAAAAATCATTGACTCTAATCATCGTGCCGTCTTTAGTGCGGGGCGTCGGAAGTACTCGATTCTAGGTCAAGACGATTTATCAAGCAGAATCTGCTCAAGATCCGCAAATTTCGTCGATCTGCGGGCCGTATTTTTCATCGACAACGCTGCGTTTTATCTTTAGGGTCGGGGTCATTTCACCTTTGTCGATGGAGAATTCTCGTGGAAGGAGAGCGACGCGTTTGACGCGTTCGTAGTCCGAGAGTTCGGCGGTGAGGGCGACCGCGTCCTTTTGAACACGCTTTATGAAGGCGCCATCCGCGGCAAGTTCCTCTCGTGTGCGAGAGACATCCGCTCCGGCGATTTTCATCTCATCCTTAAGAGCTTCCCAATCGGGGACGATCAAGGCTCCGACCTGCTTGCGGCCCGAACCGACGACGACCGCCTGCGCAACAAGCGGGCTTTGTTTCAGAAGGCTTTCGACCTGGAGCGGTGCGATGTATTTGCCGTTCGAGAGCTTGAAAAGGTCCTTAATGCGGTCGGTGATATAAAAGTGGCCGTCCGTGTCCGTGTAGCCAATGTCGCCCGTGTGGTAGAAGCCTTCAGGATCCACCGCGACAGCGGTCGCCTCCGCATCGTTATAGTAACCGAGCATCACGCAGCGGCCTCGGATCAAGACTTCGGCGTCCTTTTCCGCGATCTTCATCTCGATCCCGTCAAACGGACGCCCGATCGAGCCGACCTTGTTGTCTTCCGGTCGGTTCGCGCAGACGATACAAGCTTCGGTCATACCGTATCCCTGCAGGATCGGGATCCCGGCAGCCCAGAATGCGTAGCTTAGTTTCTTTGAGAGCGGAGCGCCGCCCGAGACGAAAAACCTCAACGCACCGCCGACGCCTTCACGCCATTTCGAAAAGACGAGTCTGTCCGCAATAACGTGTTTCGCCATTAATCCGGCGGGCACGCGTTCTTGTGCGTCCTTGAATGCCCAATATTCCTGCCCGACCTGCAAAGACCACACGAAAAGCCGCGTTTTCATACCGCCGGCGGACATTCCCTTTTTGACGATCTTGTGATGCACCTGCTCGAACAGTCTCGGGACAGCCGTCATAATAGTCGGCTTCACTTCCCTAAGGTAATTCGCGATCTGCTCGAACGCCGAGCAATAGTGCACGAGTACGCCGTTCGCCGTAAGTACGTAAAATACTGCCCGCTCGAAGATATGCGAGAGCGGCAGCACCGCAAGGCTGCGGTCGTGGAGAAGGATCGGCAACCCTTTCGAGATCGACGTGATATTCGAGACGAAATTGTCGTGCGAGAGCATCACGCCCTTTGGCGTACCGGTCGTCCCGGAAGTGTAAATTATGGTCGCAAGGTCTCCGCCATTGATCGCCGCGATCTTGTCTTCGAGAAAATGCGGATATTCCTTCAGATACTCGCGGCCCGCGTTTTCGAGATCTTCTAGCAATACCGATCTCGCTGCATTCTCCTTCGCATCGTCAAAAAAGATCACCTTTTGAAGGCTCTCAACCGTCTGAACGCCTTCTTTTGCGTGCTTCCAGAGCTTTTCGCCCGAAACGAAAAGCATCTTCGCACCCGAATTCTCAAGAATGTAACGTATCTGATCCACCGCCTGCGTCGTGTAGATCGGGACGTTTACCGCACCGAGGCTCAATATCGCAAGATCGACGAGCGACCATTCAGGCCGATTCTCCGAGATGATCGCAACTCGGTCGCCTGATTCGATGCCCCAAGCCTCAAGTCCGGCCGCATAGGTGCGCACGCTCTCGACCATCTCGCTTCCCGTTAGGAACTTCCAGATGTCGCCGCTTTTGAACCCCACAACCGGCGAACTACCGCGCCTTTGAAACGCCTCAAGGCAATAGGACGGAAGATTTTGCGGAATTTGATCGAAGTCTTTGAGATTAGGTGCGGTCATTTGTGGATAGAAATCCGCCTGTCCAGCGTTACCGTCGGTTCAAGACGGGAGTTTTGTTGCAATTCTTGCAAAACATTGCAAGCAAGTCCACTTGCGCGGCGTAGGGACCATCAAAAGTAAAGATCAGAAGCGAAGGCCTTTGACCTTTCACTTCTGACCTTTCACCCGAACTTACTTCGGGCCTAGCTTCGTTTAAGCTCGATGCCCGTCGCTTCGAACGAAACTTCGGTAACTGAACCGTCGGCGTTTCGGTTATCGAATTTCGCTCCGTCCTCTTCGATCATATGATCGACTTCGGCCTTCGAAAGCGTTTTAACCTGGAACTCACCTTCGACACGTGCGTTAGCGCCGGCCGACTGAAGCGGGATAAAGAACGAGTGGCCCTTCATCTTGACGCGAACGCTTTTGGCGCCCTGCTTTTCAGCGACCTCAGCCCAACAGCCTTCCATCTTGCATGAGCGGACCACAACGCCTTCGATAACGACCTTCTTACCGGAGAACTTCTCCGGCTTTGCAAGAGCCTTCGAAAGCGAAACTTTCTTCGACTTGCCGATGGCGTCGCCGCGTTTGAGCCAACCATCCGTCGGGATCGCTGCCGTTTTATCGGCCTCCGTCGGCTTTTTACCGCCTTCCATTCCTTCCATACCCTTTTCTTGACCAAAGGCGGTCGCAGAAATGGCAAGGATCAAACCCGCGAGAATAAAGAGACTTTTGAATTTCATACGTATATTTAATTTGCCTGCAAATGAGGATTCTATCCTATTTCGCCTCCGAAGCTGAATCGAAAACGACGCGACCTCCGACAATTGTCTTCAAAACTTTCACGTTCGCGATCGTTGTGGGATCGATCGTGAAAATATCTTCTGAAAGGATCACTACATCTGCGAGCTTGCCGACCTCGATCGTGCCTTTCTCGTGCTCCTGATATTCGGCGTATGCGGAGCCGAGCGTATAGGAGCGAACCGCCGCATCGACCGAGATCTTCTCGTCAGGAAGCCAACCGTTCGGATTCTTGCCGTCGGTCGTTCGGCGGGTAACGGCCGCGTAGATCCCGAAGAGCGGATTCAGTGGCGCAACGGACCAATCCGTCCCGAACGCAACGTGTGCTCCGCTTGCAAGCAGCGAATTGAACGCATAGGTTCCTTTCAGACGTTCTTTGCCGAGTCGCTTCTCCGCCCATCGGCCATCGTCGGTCAGATGTACGGGCTGCATTGATGCGACCACGCCGAGCTTTGCGAACCGCGGAATATCGCTCACACGCAAATGCTGCGCATGTTCGATCCGCAGACGTCGATCGGACGGGCCATTTTCTTTTTCGACACGCTCGTAGATGTCGAGAACGGTCGCATTCGTCCTATCACCGATCGCGTGGATCATGACTTGCAACCCATTCTTGTCGGCCGCGGTGACGTGCTCATAAAGGTGCGGCATCTCGGCGCTCGGAACACCGCTTGTCGAAGGCATATCGGCGTAAGGCTCAAAGAACCATGCGGTCGATGACCCCAAACTACCGTCACCGTAGCCCTTCAATGTTCCTGTTCGCAACATCGGACCGCCGAATGCGTGGCGAATGCCGACATCGGCCCGCGACTTCCAGTCCGCAAGCTCTGCGCCCGCGTAGAGGCGCGTCTTGAGCTTTCCTTCTTGCAGAAGGGTCTGATAGACAGCAAGATTCTGATTCGCCTGCATATCCTGAGCGCTCGTAACGCCAAGGCTCGCAGCATAGTTCGTCGCCGTCTCTGCAGCGGCAAGCCGTTGAGCGAATGTCGGGTCCGGAATGACACGTGATACGAGATCCATCGCAGCGTCTTTGAGTACACCCGTCGGTTCGCCATTCGCGTCTCGAACGATCACGCCGCCGTCGACATCCTTCGTATCTTTCGTAACGCCTGCGAGCTTCAGAGCAAGACTGTTCGCGACCGCCATGTGGCCATCGAGCCGGTTAACAAATACAGGGTTGTCGGGTGTTACGGCGTCGATAAGCTCCTTGGTCGGAAGGTTCGCCGGCTTCCAGTTCTCGTGATCCCAGCGTCCGCCAGTGATCCATTCGCCCCCTTTGAGCTTGGCAGCGTAGTCTTTTATCCGTTGCGCGAACTCTTCGGGAGACTGCGACGAGCGGAGATCGACAAGCGAAAGTTGCTGGCCGCCCGGCACGAAATGCAGATGAGCATCGTTGAACCCCGGAATTACCGTCTTTCCATCGGCATCGATGACATTGGTCTTCGGGCCGATGAGTTTTGCGATCTCGGCGTCGCTTCCCAGCGCAATAATTCGGCCATTCGCAACCGCCATTGCCCGCACGATCGACCGCTTGTCGTCCATCGTGCGGATATTCGCGTTTCTGATAACGACGTCTGCGGAAACCGTCTGCGAAACTGCCAGTGGCGGCCAGGCGAGCAAAACGAGCGTAAAAAGGGCAAGAAGGTTCTTCATAGTAAAAAAGGGCAAACCAAAGTAAAGTTAGTATTTAGGCGAGGAAATTATACATCAAATGCGGGCCTCATACTTCCACATTGCGAGTCTTTTGATCGTCGCGGTCGGCGTTACGCTGATCGTCTTCATCTATTCAACCCAGCCGAAGAACTTAGCAGAAATCGCCACAAAGAGCAGCGTAGCAATTGGAACCTATGAGATCGACAGAGCCGAATTTGCCAACGGACTCGCGGCGTTTCGGCGTGATGAATTCGGATCGGCACGTGCCGCTTTCGACCGAGCCGACCCGGAGAAACGCGATGCCGCAACGCAGTTCTATATTGCTTACAGTTTCTATCGACAAGGCTGGGGACGCATTTCGAACGATAACGATCTGTTCGCGAAAGGCCTGTCAGCAACTGAGAGGGTCTTGCAGCTCGACCCGAACTATCGATCTGCCGACACCGAACTTGGGCTAAAGACGCCAACCGAACTAAAGGCGGAGTTTGAAGATGGGCTGAAGGTCACGGTGTCGGATTTCAATCCGCTTAAACTTACACGCGAGAGGAAATGACCGAGGACGAAATAGTTAGATCTGAAGATCTCGTCGAGGCAAGCGATTCGCTTGAACTCTCCAAGACGAAGAGCGGACTGAGCGAGACAGAAGTCCGCCGGTACGTACGCCTGTACGTAATGCTTCCGATCATTTTTCTACTAGTAACATTGTTCGGGGGAATGCGTTTTGCCGCGACCGACAATGCATTCTTGTTCCTGCCGCCGCCGCTCATTTGCCTGATATTCGGGGCCGTAACGATATTCCTGATATTCCGCGCTCGGCTGATCGAATTCGAAAGCTGGTTCAACGAAGAGAATCCGGTCCTCGAGAACGTTGCGAACGCGGGCATGATCCTACTTATCTTTGCGGCGAGCACACAGGTCTATAACCTACTTCTTCCGGAACGCGGCCTTGCGAGTTGGATCGTAACGGCTCTCTTTATATGGACGCTTTGGAACGATATTTTCGTTGATTTCGACCAGAAGAAGCTTCTCAGAAGCCTCGCCGGATTATTCGCCATCGCATTCGTTACGAAATATCTCGTTCTCGCGAATCTAGCGGTGAAAAATGATGCGAGTTGGCTGCAGAGGATCTTCGAGAATCCGGGAAAGGAAGCCGCTACTTGGTTTCTGGACCTCCCTGTTTACGCGCCGGCGACCGGATATCTTCAGTTCTTTACGATCCTCTTGTTCCTTTTCGGGCTCTACCTGACGCCAAGGGCCGGGAACGCGAAGAAACTATCGGCCTAGCGGCAAAGAGAGAACTTTTCCATCGCGGCGAACGATCACGCTGCGTGCGGTAAGCGTTCCATAAAGCATCGTGTCCGCAGAAATACGTTCTCCATTCAAAGACTTGATCACGTCGCCCGCCTTAATACCGGCGCGGGCCGCGATGCTGTTCGCCGTAACAGAATCGACCCGCAGGCCATTCCCGGCCGCAGTGAATGAAATACCGAGTTGGGAAAGAACATCTCGGATCGAAATTCCCGCTCGCGGAGCATTTGGCGAGATCGGGGCTGACTCTACATTCGGCGAGATGCCGCGAGGATAGAGCTTCACGCCTTGCGTGCCCGACTCCACGAACGATGTGCCGCCCGTCTCATCATTTGAGGGTCCGCCCGGACGCGATGAGGCGAGCTGATCGTCCAAAGGTACGCGCTTTGGTGACTCGATCGAAGGGCCGTTCGACGCGAACGTAGTTGATGGTATCTCGATAGGCGACCGAGACGCGGAGGCCGGGTTTTCATCGGGCTTCTCCACGACCGCCACATCGACGTGCGTTGAAACGGGGTTCGTTTCACCCCAATATGGATTCAATACGAGGACGGTTCCCGTTACCGCTAACAGAGCGGCCGCCGGGACTGCGATCCTCAATGCACCAAGCATTCCGCGCGGCTTTACCCCAACTCGGGCAGACGCGATCCGTGCCGAGACACGAAACTCAAAATCGTTCGGAGCGGAAACCTTCGGCATCGCGGCGAGCAAACTCACCAATTCGGAATCCGCTAGCTCAAGATCTGTATTGTCGGCCTTTTTAACCATTGTTGCTATTGCAAATATTCCCGCAACTTCTCTTTCAAAAGTGCTCTTCCTCGGCTAATACGAGACTTCGTCGTGCCTAATCCGAGATCCATTACCGCCGAGACTTCTTCGTAACTTCGTCCCTCTACATCACGAAGAATGATCGGGATCCGATACTTCTCCGGCAATGCGGCGATAGCCTTTGCGATCTGCGTATCTCTTTCGCTTTCAAGGAGTTCGTCTTCCGGCAGTCTTCGTTCGTCCGGAATCTCGAACTCCGTCGGCTCCTCATTGTCTCCCGCCAATATCCCCGATATTGAGAATAACCGTCTCCGCTTTCGCCGCCTTATCTCGCTGATCGCAAGATTTGTCGCGATCCGATAGATATATGTCGAGAATGCAAATTGTGTATGGTAGCGATCGATCGCGAAATAGACTCGGACGAAGGTCTCTTGCGCGATATCGACAGCCTCTTCATAGTCGTTAAGAAAGCGGTAAAGGTAGTTCGTGATCGGGCTTTTATAGCGCGAAACGATCTCAGTGAATGCAGATTCGTCGCCATTCTTTGTAGCTTCGATGAGTTCGTGGTCAGAACGCTTTTCCTCAGCCATTTGGAAGGTAGAGCCCTCCTTTGTTGGGAAATGAAACGCGTCGTGTGCCATGCATCCATACAATTTAAGCGATATACCGCTCGAACAAAAGCGGCCTGCCAAAAGAACTCACGCCTTCGAGGCCGCTTTGTTGCGAAAGTGTTGAATAATTACTGCGACTTGGCAGTCAAGACGGCAAATACAGGACCGTCGATCCCGGCTATCTGAAACGCCCCGAGCACAGTAGGCGAATTTGGTTCGAAAGCGAGGCTAGACATGGTCACTTTAAAGACCTGATGATCGCGAACGCTCGCAGGCTGTTGAAAGTCCAAGCTCGGGGGGATAGCAAGAAAGAAATTGACGTCCTTCGTAACGATCTTTCCTTCGTCAAGGCTTAGATCAGAAAGAGAATAACGCGCTACGGATACCCTTGCGGTATCTTTTGACGGCCCGCTCCACCTGCCTTCATAACCCACCGTGCCGCCGATCGTGCCTCTGATCGCGAACGTGCCGACCGTCTCAAAGCCTTTCACCGAAAATGTCGAACGTAACTGCTTCTCAACCTTCTCCCAACCGATCGGCAGCCCGTCTTTTACGCCTGAGCCTTGGCCGGCGGCGACCAATTGCAGTACGAAATTGAAGCTCTCGCCGGGCTTTTCAGAAATCGTTTGCCCGAAGCCTGAGCTTGCGATAAAAATGACCGCAATGCAGACAGCGAGCGGCCGAAAAAGGGATGTTCTGATCTTCATTTTTCCTCCTGTTGTGACGCGCCAAGTGAGACCACCAACGGGAAGAAAGCACGAGAAGACAGATGAAAGGTTGCAAAAACTTAGGCTAATTTGTCCTAAAAAGGTCCGAATTTACCTGCTGGCCGAACGAGATCGACTTGATCTGAGTGTCCTCAACGATCTTGCCGTCGGCAAAGAGCACTGAGTGTGACGGAACAAGCGTTCCCTGCACGTAGTTGTAATCGTAGTATTTCCGTTTGTACTTTATGCCGTTATGCTCGTAGGTAAGCATTTTTACCTGAAAGGATTTTACAGAGATATAGTATCGGGTCTTTCGGCCGGATTTGTCGGTAACATCAATGAGGAAGAAATCAACGCCGAGATCTTTTTCGCGGCCCCCAAGTTCGAGGGTCGAGCCGTTCTCTTTATATCTAAGAAGGCCTTCGAGACCGCGGAAAATACCATCCTCGAAACCCTTCACAACCGTATCGTCCGGCGTGAAGAAGGTCGTGTTATAGACGCCTGTTGTCTTTCCATCGGCCCAGATCAAGGAGTATCGAGCGTCGGCAAAACTTCGATCCATACGGATCTTTTCCGAATACAAGTCGGATGCTCTTACGATCGAGATTTCGTAATCGCCCTGCTGCACCTTGCCGTCCGCACCTGTGTGTTTCGTGAAGCCTTTTTCGATAGTCGTCTTTCGGATCTGGTCGAGTCTCGGCCGACCGCCGCCAAGCCCGTAAATGAAGATCGCGGTCTCAACTACTCCGTCAGCGGTCACAGGCTTATTCGAGATCGCCTTTAGATCCGGCGTTGGAGCAGGCTTTGCCGGATCATCAACCGCGGGGGTCGGCGTTGGACTAGCCTGCGCGTCCTGTCCAAAAATGGCTGCGGACGAAAGAAGCAAAACGGCGGATAGTAAAAGTAAGGCTCTGATTCTCATTCGATGCACCGGATCTGTTACGGTGAAAACAATACCCTTGTTGAAATTCCGAAATGCGGATTGTAGCACAATATCAAGCTCTTTCTTTATTCGAGATAAGGCCGTACGGCGCGCCGTTCCCCGACATATTGATGTAGCCAAGGCCGAAAAAGATGCAGGATAGTGTGCGCAAAAAGGCTGCTCGGCCTCTTCTTTGGTAAAATTCCGATAGCCGAATAAGATGCATATTGCCCTTTACGAACCGGAAATTCCACCGAATACGGGAAACATCGCTCGCCTTTGCGCGGCAACCAACACTCCGCTTCATATAGTCGGCGTGACCGGTTTCCGTATGGACGACCGGACTTTGAAGCGTTCGGGACTGGATTATTGGCAATTCGTCGAGCTTCACAGGCACGTCGATCTCGATGAATTAAAAGCTTCGCTGCCGGGATCGCGTTTTGTCTATCTTTCGACGAAAGCTTCGACCATCTACACCGATTTTGAGTTTCGCGAGAGCGACACTCTCGTGTTCGGACCAGAAACGCGAGGGCTTCCCGAACCGATCCTTCACGCCTGCCCGGAAAGGTCCCTGAAGATCCCAATGGCGAACCCGAACGTACGGAGTTTGAATCTCGCAACTAGCGTCGGAATCATCCTTTTTGAAGCCATTCGGCAAACCCGCTAAAAAAAGTATCGAAATAAAAGCCACGTTTTTCGCGTCCGAAGCGTCGTACTAGATGAACTTCCCCGTGAGCGTCCAGTTTCTCCCTTGAACGCTGCCAGGAGAGGAGGTGAAAAATCATGAAGCTTTCTAGATCAATATTATTTCTAACCATTGCGTCGCTTTTTGCGTTCGCAAGCATCACATTCGCTCAGGACAATTCAAAGGCAGCGGTCAATTCGACCGCAGCGCTCGAGAAGAAGATCATGACGACTATCGAAAATTTGCCGAATTACGGCGTTTTCGATCATATTTCGTTCGCCCTCACGGATAACGGAACTGTCACGCTGTCGGGCAAGGTTCTCTCGCTTGGGACGACGTCGCTCGCAAAGTCAGCGGTCTCTAAACTGGCTGGCGTGACCAATGTTGTCAACAACATCGAGAACCTTACAAGCAATCCGGGCGATGATCATATACGGCATCAGTTACTCCGTACACTTGCCCCTCAAGCCGTGATCGGCGGAATGCTGCAAGAGCCGAATCCGTCGGTACGCCTCATTGTTGAGAACGGCCGCGTGAGCCTTGAAGGCTGGGTCGCAAACAAAGGCCAGAAGGATACATTCTTCGTGCTGGCGAGCGGTGTACCCGGCGTCTTCAAGGTCACGAACGACCTTCGCGTCGGCAAGCCCGACAAAGTCTGATAAACCTTAGATACTTAGGCAAGAAGCCGGAGATCGAAGCTTGACAGCTTTTGTTTCCGGCTCTTTTCATTCTGACCGCGACCTGTTTTTTTGTATTTGGGCATTGACTACCTTTTTCCTAATCCGTCATTATGCTTAATTGCCTTTTTGACAGCGGTCGCCTCCTTGCGTTGTCGGATAAGAGACAAGATCAAAAATAATGAATAACGACCAGATCAGAAATATCGCCATCATCGCACACGTCGATCACGGGAAAACCACTCTCGTTGACGCCATGCTGCAGCAATCGGTTACGCATCGCGACAACGAAGCGGTCGTCGAGCGCGTAATGGACTCGATGGACCTTGAACGTGAGCGCGGGATCACGATCATGGCCAAGAACACGAGCGTCCGCTACGGCGACTACAAGATAAATATCGTGGATACGCCGGGCCACGCTGATTTTGGCGGTGAAGTTGAACGCGTGCTCAAGATGGTCGATGGCATCATTTTGCTGGTCGATGCTGCCGAAGGCTGCTTGCCGCAGACTCGTTTTGTGCTCCGGAAGGCGCTCGAATTGGATCTGCCTGCGATCGCCTGCGTGAACAAGATCGACCGCCAAGACGCAAGGCCTGACGAGGTCGTCAACGAGATCTACGACCTGTTCATTGATCTCGGAGCAAACGATGAGCAGATCGAGTTCCCGATACTTTATTCGATCTCGAGAGACGGCGTCGCGAAAAAGGACCTCTCGGATGAGAGCAAAACCCTTAAGCCGCTCTTTGATCAGATAATCGAAACGATCCCGGCGCCAAAGCCGCTACGCGACGATTCGCTGCAACTTCTCGTTGCGAACATCGATTACAATCCGTTCGTCGGACGCCTCGCGATCGGCCGCATTTTCTCGGGCAAGATTGCGAAGAATCAGGAAGTTGTCGTCTCGAAACGCGACTCTTCGCTCAGCCGCCCGCGAGGAGTCAAAGAGCTTTTTGCGTTCGAAGGCCTTGAGCGCGTCCCCGTCACAGAGGCCGGAGTCGGCGAGATCGTAGCCCTTGCAGGCTTTGACGACGTCGAGATCGGCGAAACCATCACGCTGCCGGAAAATCCGAAGCCTTTGCCCGTGATCGCGGTCGATGAACCGACGATCTCGATGATCTTCGGCGTGAACACATCGCCGTTCTCCGGCCTCGAAGGCAAGTTCGTTACTTCCCGGCAGATCAAAGAGCGCCTTGATCGCGAACTTCTCGGAAACGTCGCATTGCGTGTAACGGAGACGGAAGCCGCGGAGCAGTTCAAGGTTTCGGGACGCGGCGAATTGCAGCTCGCAATTCTTATTGAGATGATGCGTCGCGAGGGTTACGAGGTTCAGGTCTCAAAGCCTGAGGTCGTTACTCGCCGCGATGAAGAGACCGGCGAACTGCTCGAGCCGATCGAACTCGTCGTCATTGACGTCCCCGAAGAATTCATCGGCGTAGTAACCGAGGCGATGGGCCGCCGCAAAGGCCAGATGATGAAGATGATCAACAACGGTTCGGGCCGCGTGCGTCTTGAGTTCGAAACGCCTTCGCGCGGTCTTATCGGATTTCGCGGCGAATTCCTAACGGAAACTAAAGGCACGGGCCTTCTCAACACGCTGTTCCTGCGATTCGACAAATGGCAGGGCGAGATGCGTTCGCGACAGACGGGCTCGCTCGTCGCCGATCGTATGGGCGAGACGAACACCTATGCACTCTACAACCTGCAGGAACGCGGTATGCTCTTTGTAAAACCGCAGGTCAAGGTTTATGAGGGAATGATCATCGGCGAGAACGCCCGCAGCGTCGATCTTGATGTGAACGCCATCAAAGAAAAGAAGCTCTCGAATATGCGTACGACCTCGGCAGACGAGGCAATGAGGCTCGTACCCGTTCGAGATATGTCGCTCGAACGCGCTCTCGAGTTCATTGCCGACGACGAACTTATCGAGGTTACTCCTAAGACGATCCGTCTCAGAAAACGAGTGCTGAAAGCCAACGAACGGCCAAAGAAGGGATAATCTGCGACTAAGGCCTTGAGACCTGTGCCATCTCGCGCAGGCGGTTTGAAGAGAGATCTTGGTGGAGCAGAGGGGGATCGAACCCCTGACCTCAGCATTGCGAACGCTGCGCTCTCCCAGCTGAGCTACTGCCCCCGAAAAAGTCATACTCGAACGGCAAAGGTCCCAGAAGGCCAATGCTCGTAACCTATTGCACGCCTGCGGGAAGTAGCGAGCCTTTCAGGTCGGACGCGTACGCGTAATCGCCCTCGATCTTGCCGATCATTCCGTGAAAAAAAATGTCTTCCTTTTTTACGACGACCACGATGTCGCCAGGGCTCACGCGTTTCGAGTCAACGGGAAACCTGATTACCGACGCGTTGCCGTTCTGCGAATCGACGGTTTCGTATTCAAAAGTATCGGGGTCAAAGCTAAGTGTCTGGGTAAATGCGACTTCCATAAACTATGAATATACCATTTTGCACCTTACGGTGCATTTCGTCGGAGGTGATCTTCGGCCGCAAAATGCAAAAAAAGTTGCCGGCAAGATCAACGTTAGCTTACGCCGAAGATGATAGGCCGATACGACGGAGCAGATCGGAGAATCGCGGGTCAGACTTCAGGCCGTCGAAAGCCGGTTCGATCTTGCACCACGCGATGTCGAATTCGCGGGCGGCGAAAGATCGCTCAAGGTAGTCGAAAGCTCGCTCGCGTTGACCGAGCCTTGCGTAGATCACCGCGATATCGTAGGCCGAACCGACCTTCTTGTTCAGATCCTGCTCACCAAACACAAGACGTTGTTGCCAATAGCCGTTTGCTCCGTCACGCTTTAAGGCAGCGGTCAGTGCGATCGCCCGCTCCGACGCATCATTTGCCGACGCTTTTTCGAGAAGCACATCGGCAACGCGATATTCCTCGATCGCTTCCCCGTAACGAGCCGTTCGATCGTACGCCTGCGCGAGGACAAGGTGGGTCAGCGGATGGTTCGGCTCGGTTTCGAGCACACGCTTGTATTGCGCGATCGCGTCGTCAAAGCGCCGGGCGTCGGCAAATCGACATCCGACATTAAAAGCGATGCTCGGTGAGAACGGCTCTAGCTCTCGGGCCTTGTTGATCTCGGCCATCGCTTCTTCAGACCTGCCCTGCCAAGAAAGAAATAGCGAATAGCCGCTGCGCGCCATCGCGAGGTTCGGATTCAGTTCGAACGTCTTGCGGTATTCGGCCTCGGCAGCGGAAAACTCGAATGCATCCTCGTGCTTTGCCGCGAGAAGAGCGTGTACTTCGGCGAGAGAACTATCGAGTTCCTGTGCCCGCTGTGTCGCGGCGTACCGCTTCTGTAAGACGTCCTTCAACTCATCGGGCGTAAGCTTTTTCGTGTAACTAGGCAGCACAAGATAGGCAAAGCCGAGCCAGGCATACGCCTTTGCATAGGAAGGATCTTGGTCGATCGCTTGCTGAAAAAGTTCGGCGCTTCGGCGGATGTCCGGCGCCGTTCGCTTGTTCCAATGATAAAGGCCTTGCAGATAAAGCTGGTATGCCTCGGCGTTGCGCGTGTCGGTACGCACAATGAGAGGCGAGTCGGCGGCGGCTAACTTACTGTGCAAATTGCTCGATACCTTTCGTGCGATATCGCTCTGCATGTCAAAGATATCCGTGATGCTGCCAACATATTGCTCACCCCAGATGCGATGGCTGTCACGGGCATCGTCAAGGCGCGCGTTGATGACAAGCTGGCCGCCGATCTGCTTGATGCTGCCGCTCAGCACCGCGTGGACGTTCAGGTCCGAGCCGATCGAGCGCAGATCGAGTGCCTGCCCGGTATCGGCTCTGACGGCACTCCCCGATATAACTTTCAGGTCGGACAGTTGAGAAAGGTTGTTGACGACGCTCTCGGCAATTCCCTCGCCGAGATATTCCGTGCCTGCGGAGCGGGCTGCGTTCTCGAACGGCATCACGACGATCGAATCTATCGCCGTGACGGCCTGTGGCCGGTCGATGGCAAAACGCCATACGAGTATCGAGGCGGAACATATTACGAGAATGGCGGTCGCGGCGATCCACAATGGCCGTTTGCGCGAGTGAGGGCGTTCGATGATGCCCGGCGCAAGCGACGGTTCGCGGCGCAGTTCTTGAGCTGACGATTCCACCGCCCGTTGAGGCCGTTCATCAAGCGCTGCGTCCTGAATCTTTGCCGCGAGAGCGATCACATTGCCCGCCGGCCGACCCTCGCTCGACACAAGTGGCCGGGGCGGTTGTTCACGTTCGATCTTCTTTGAGGTGTGCACATCGGATTCCGCAGCTTCGGGATCGATCGCCCGCACTTCCGGCAAGAATCTATAGCCTCTGCCTCGCACCGTCTCGATGAATTTTTCCCGGCCTTTACCCCCGCGCTGTTCGCCAAGCGCGTGCCGAAGCATCGAGATCTTTTGATCAAGATTGTTCTCCTCGACAATAACGTCCGCCCAGACCTCGCTGATCAGTTCGTCCTTGGCGACGAGTTCGCCACTGCGCCGGACGAGAATGCAGAGCGTCTCAAAAGCCTTGTCGGCGAGCGGCACACGCTTTTCCCCGCGCAGCAAAAGCCGCTCGGAAACATCGAGCCGGAAACGCGAAAACTCATATAACTCTTTGCGTTTCAACAACATACGAGATCAGGAAAACGTCAGACAAAGGCGCGAAAAGATTCAGTGCTCTCTAAGGATTTTCTTTCCCCGTTAACGCTAATGTAAGTGAGCATCGGCGGAAGCAATGGGCGCGAAACAAGCCCACCCGCATTTGAGCGTACGACAATGCGCTTATTGTAATGCCTTCGCCGATGTAAAAACAACAGTTTAGATACTTGGAGAAATGATATGAATAAGAAAACCCACACCGTACGCTTGACGAACCTATTGCTCTTGGTCGCAGTGACCGCGCTCTATGCGGTCCACATCTCGGCGCAGGCACCGGCAAAAACCGGGGATGACTTCAACAAGGTCGAATTCTACGGCGGCTATTCGATCGCCAGCGTACAGCCTAACGTCAAGGAGATCTCAGAGTTCGGTATGACGTTCTCACCTTGCTCGGCGGACGCAACGCCGATCCTCGGCCAGAACTTTCAGACGTCTTTCTGCAAACGTTCGACTTTCAACGGCTTTGACACATCACTGACCTACAACGTTACCCGCTATCTCGGCGTAAAGGGGAACATTTCGGGGCATTTCAAGAGCAAGGACTACACTGACGATATTGCCGGAGCCGCTGAAACGATAACGAGAAAAGAGCACGTCATCAACTATCTCGTCGGTCTGCAGATCAAGGACAACGCGAAGTCCGCTCGGTTCAAACCATTCGGCCACGCTCTGTTCGGTGCGGCGACCTATAGCTACAAAGCGACAAATGTCGCTCCGACGCGGCCGTCGGATAATTTTGAGATCACGGCCAAATCGACCGCATTCGCGATGAAGTTCGGCGGCGGTATCGACGTACGAGTCCACAAGAGGATCGACCTGCGTGTGATCGAGGTCAATTACAACCCAGTGCTCGTTCGCGATTACCCGCTTGTCGGCGATCCGTACGGCGCGATCCCGCATACACGGACGGCGAACAACTTCACGTTCGGATTCGGGATAGTCATACACTAACAAGGAAGCCTGGCTTCAAATGGCGCGTTGGTACGACCCCGCTCGCCTCGTGCGCAACGCAGGCGAGCGGCACGTCGGAGCCTGTCTATTCGAGTGAGAGATCGAGGCAGATCGGGTCGTGGTCGGATAGAGGAGCTCCGACATCGTTGACAAGTCCCGCGATCGTGCGAGGCCGTGTATCAGTTGCGGGAGAAATACCTTTGCCCGCGAACCAATCAAGGCGTCCCGAAACGCTGCCGCCGACGCGATTCGCCGCCCAAAAGATGAACGGAAAGCACCATTCCGGCACCCAATCACGCAGATTCGTGTTCTTTTCGATGCTTTCGACGTGGTAATGCAGCGTACCGGTGCCGACGTTGTTCAGGTCGCGCCATTTGTAGCCGCGACGTTCAATCATCGAGAAAAGCGGACGTTCGAAATAGCGCTCAGGGTGCGGCAGGTGGTTCTTGGCAACATTCTTCGGCCCCATGAACACACGCCGCCAATATCCTAAGATCGCCCGCGTCGAACTTTGTGAGTTAAAGGTCGTCGTATTCCAATCGCCGCCGATCAGCGTAGGCAACTTGGGAAGCGTGTCGAGATGGTCAAGCACGATCTGCATCTGCAGGCGGCGATGAGCGCGCGAGCAGTGCGCATCGAGATGGACGGTTACGGCTCTAAAGGTTCCCAACGGATGCTCTATATCGGCAAAAAGGGCTCGCAGGTGGCCTAAACGCTTTTCCTTTCCCCACATCTTGTCCTTTCCGTTCGGAAGAGCGATGGCGTGAACGTTCCGCATCGGGCATCTTGAGAAGATCGCGAGTCCGTGGATCGAATTCGTATTCTCTCCTTCGATCGCGGATTCGACGCCGCTTCCCTTCTGCAGAGCGATATAAACCGGCGCGAATGCGTAGTTCAGCCGCAACGCTTTAGCAAGCTCGAGGGCAACGAATCGATTGCCGCTGCGAACCATTCCGTGGTCAAGTTCGGTCAGGAGATATACGTCTTTTGCCGCAAGCCGCTCGTCCGTTCGAAGAGCGTGCTCGATTCCCTCGTAAACGATCCCGCGTTCGATGTTCCAGGCAATGGCCGCGATCGTATTCCTCCTAGGCGTCTCGGCCGCATCGCGGTCGTTCGAAACGACGATGCCGTTCAGGATGCGAGTCGCCTCCGAGCGAATTTCTTCGACGATCGGCGATGCGGCAAGTTCGCGTGTCGATTCGAACCGCAAAAGTTCACCGAAATATTGGTTCAGATCGTGTTCGAGTAGCTCCGGCGAACCGACCTGGGCGTTTTGCGGTTCGTCAAACAAGATGTCGAATTGCATAAATTGAGATCAATCGTCGTAGCGTTCTTTTGCGGGGGCGACGGCCAGGAAGTCATTGGCGATACGCTCTGAATAGCCTGAAAGCAGTTCCTCGACACGCTTCTGGCTCTTTGAGTGAAAGATGAGGCCGACGTGCCGCGATTTCTTGACGCGATATACGATCTCTTCGTCATTGTAATTATCGGTGTTTGGTTCATCGGTATTCGCGAGAGCAAGAGCGATGCCTGCGTTATCTTTTCGAAGTTTCGGCGTCCTGTACGGATGCTCTTTTGTGGCGGTTTCGAGCTTTGCCCATTCGCGCCAAAGGTTGAACCCACAAGCGTATTCGAGCACGTTCGCAATGTACGCTCCGCCAACTCTGCACGCGACCTCCAGCAAGAAGATCTCCCCCGTTGCCGAACTCTGCAAGAATTCAGCGTGCGTAACGCCTCGGTCGTATTCAAATGCCTTTAGAAGCTGCGAATTAACCGTCTCAAGACTCTTCCTGACCGACGCTCGGTATGGCACGATCGATGAGGTGAACACACCGCCGTCGTGAGTTACGCTGAACGGCGTCGTGCCGTATTGACTCACGCCCGCGGCTCGCACCTTGCCGCTTTCGACGACGGAATCAACGTGGAAAACACGCCCTTCGACAAAGCGTTCGATCACGAACTGCGAAGGATGGTCGCGCCAGTTGTTGCGGTCATCGAGATCTTTCAGGACGGCCCAGACCTGTTCGGCCGTCTCGCATTTCCTGATGCCAAAGGCCGAGACCTCAAATCGAGGCTTCACGATCCAAGGTGCCGGGACGCGATGAAGAAAATCGTTAATGTCGTCCTCATTGAACGCCCCTATGAACTCAGGGCATGGAATTCCGCTCCCCGCGGCAACATTTCGCATCGTGAGCTTGTCGCGAAATCGCCGCAGATACGAACTTGTCATACCGGGCAACTGTAAATGCTCACGCGTCAAGGCAGCGGTTATCACGTCGAATTCGTCCAAGCCGACCACGCGATCGATCTTTTCAGAACCCGCGATGTTCGTGATCGCGCGGATATAATCGAGAGGCTGCGCAGGTTCCTCGACCGAGCGAACTTCGCTGATCGCATCCCACGCCCAAGCAGATTCGAGCAGACTTTTACGCGTTACGAGCGTTACCCGCCAGCCATCGGCACTTGCCTGCTCAAGAAATTCATTGCCTTTTTGTTCGCTTGCGATGCAGACGATGTGCTTCTTCATAGGTCGAGAGGGCAGAAGCCCTTGAACCGCAAGCTTCTTCGGGCCATCTGCTTCATTTTATTTTGTACCAAAAGAATGGCACAATCTAGGCTCCAATACAACGAATCTCGGCATCAATAGGTCGAGTCGTGGTTTTAGGCGTTTGCTTCAATTTATGGGCGGAATCGATCCGATCAACCTGATCAGTCACCTCGTTATCTTTATGGTCGTCCTTCTTTTGGCGATCTCTGCCCACGAGGCCGGGCACGCGTGGATGTCGCATAAATTCGGCGACGACACGGCGTATATGATCGGCCGCGTAACGCTCAATCCCGTGAAACACACGGACCCGATCGGCACACTTCTGATCCCGATAATCGGCTTTGTCCTTGGAGCAATGGGCGGCGCCTTGGGCAGCATTCCGCTGATCGGCTGGGGCATCCCGACCCCGGTTAATCCGCGGAATTGGACAAACTATAAACTTGCGAACGTGATGGTCTCGATCGCCGGCGTACTCGCGAACTTGATCTTGCTGGTGATCGGGATCATTGCCGCGAAGATACTCATCTCGCAGGGAGTTTTTACCGTCCGCGATCTTTTTGGCGACAGCACGAACCCGATCACGATATTCGTCGCAGATCTGATGTTCCTAAATCTTTCGCTGTTCGTTTTTAACCTGCTGCCTTTCCCGCCGCTTGACGGAAGCCAGATCCTTTCTACCTTCTTGCCCGAAAGCGCGCAGCCCATTCTTCGGATGCTTGAGCAATACGGTTATATAATTTTGCTCGCACTGATCTATATCGGCGTCTTTCGTATGATAATTACGCCCTTTTATTATGGCCTTATTTACCTTCTTTATCTCTAATGTCGAAGAAACGAATATTCAGCGGAGCGCAGCCGACCGGACAACTGCATATCGGCAATTATCTCGGTGCTTTGAAGAACTGGGTCGCGCTTCAGGACGAATACGAAGCGTTATACTGCATTGTAAATCTTCACGCGATAACGCTTCCGCAAGATCCGCGAACGCTCAGGCAAAAGACGCTCGATCTGGCTCGAATATATATCGCGGCCGGAGTTGATCCTGAACGCTCTACTATCTTTATTCAATCGGACGTGCCGGAACACGCGGAGTTGACGTGGGTCCTTTCGTGCATTTCGCGAATGGGCGAACTCGAGCGAATGACGCAGTTCAAGGATAAAGGTAAAGGCAACGCGGAACGCGCGGGCGTCGGCCTCTTTACTTATCCGGTGTTGATGGCGGCGGATATTTTGTTGTATCAGACCGATCTTGTGCCGGTTGGCAAGGATCAGAAGCAGCACCTCGAACTCGCACGCGATCTTGCGGAACGCTTTAACCGTGACTACGGCGAGACTTTCGTTGTTCCCGAGCCTTATATTCCAAAGGCCGGAGCGAGCATCGCATCGCTTCAAGACCCTTCGAAAAAAATGTCGAAATCCGATGAGAACGCTAACGGTGCGATATTTTTGCTCGACGACGCGGATACGATCACTAAGAAGATAAAACGCGCTGTTACGGATTCGGGAACGGATATTAAATTCGACGAAACGCGGCCGGCGATCAATAATTTGCTGACCATCTATCAATTGTTGACCGACAAAACTCCTGCGGCGTGCGAAGAGAACTTTGCGGGAAAGGGCTACGGAGCATTCAAAACCGAATTAGCCGATACCGTCATCGAATTCCTGCGTCCGTTTCAGGAAAAGGTCAAACAATACGACGACGCAACGCTCCTCGCCATCCTCAAACCCGGTGCCGAAAGAGCTAGAACTATCGCCGCACGGACCCTGAAAGATGTTTACGAAAAAGTAGGCTTTTAGAACTTCCGGTTGCGGACTGACCGCCGGCATACGTCTCGTGCGTTAAAAACTAAATAATGCAAACCCGACAACCGGTAAAGTCTTTTTATTTCGTCAGCGATCTGCACCTTGGCGGTGATGGGCAGTTGCAGTTGTGCGATTTTGCGGACGAGTTCGTCACTTTTCTGAAAGGTTTAGAAAAATTAAGCAGTGAAACGGAACTGATAATCATCGGCGATGCTTTTGGTTTTTGGGAATTGACCACGATATCGGGAACTGCGAAACTCGATGAGATCGCTAAACATCATGCGTCTATCTTTGATCAACTTCGGAAGACCGGAGCAAAGATCAAGATCACTCTGCTTGTCGGCAATCATGATTACGATCTAGCATGTTATCCCGAATACGTCGACAAGCTTAGGGCCTACAACATAAATCTGGACACATCTATTTCGATCACACGCGAAGTCGCCGGAAAGCTCCTTTGGATAGAACACGGTCAACAGGTGGACGGTTTCAATGCCTCGCCTGATTACGGCAATCTTTTTGCCCAGCCGGTCGGTTACTACATAACCGAAGCGACGGTCGCCGGAGCTAGCAAGTATTCCGTATTCGGCAAAACGGCGTGGCTGAAGGATATTCGTTCGGTCGATGTACGACAACTTCCCGAGTGGCTTCTTTCAAATTATTTCTATAATGAGATGAACCCGATCATCCGCTGGATAATGCTCCCGTTCTTGGGTTTGTTGTCTTTTACGATATTGGCTTTGATCGCACAGGGTTTGAAGTATTTTGGCGTTATCGATGCGAACTATCTGTTAAAGAATTCGGTTTTTACCACACTCGGGATCATCGGCGACCTTATACAATTGTCGGTCATTCTTAGTATGATAATCTGGTCCTTCATTATCGCGGTAAGTATTCCACTCTTTTTTATTCTCCGCGACGTAAAGAAGACGCTCCAGCGAATGCGGATCTTGCCGGAAACAAAGGACGTGCCGCTTTACGTGCCCGACGCAGGATATGAAGAACATGCCGAACGCATATTCGGCGAGAATCCGAAGGTGGCGGCCTATATTTTCGGTCACACGCACGATGCTTTTTTGAAAAAGACTGCGAAAGGCAAAGTTATTATCAACACCGGAACTTGGCTAAAGCTCTTGAAGCGAATCCCGGTGATATTTGGTTATATGCCGGCGATCTATCGGCCAACATTTCGCCTTAATTACTTTAAGATCCACGAAGAAAATGGAAAGATCGCTATTGAATATACTGAGATACCAAAAACACCTGCGGTTGAACTCAGTATCTTGCAGCGAATTCTTATCTTTAACAAAACCGCCGAGCCGGGAAAATATATAAGTCCCAAAACAATTTTGGATTAACACGCATGATGAAAGGAATTACAGTTTATGAGAAGCCGACGTGTACGACTTGTCGGAAGTTGAACAAGCTTTTTGAAGAGAACGGTATTGATTATAAAAAGGTTAACTATTTTATTGAGCCGCTTACGGAGGCGAAGTTGGCGGGATTGCTGAAAAAGGCGGGTTTGCGGCCTTTCGAGGTGCTTCGGCGGGCGGAACCGGAGTTCAAAACGATGAATATCACGGCTGAAACGCCGGATGCGGCGGTTATAAAAGCGATTGTCGAGCAACCGTCGATACTTCAACGGCCGATAGTCGAGGTCGGTGAGAAAGCCGTGCTCGCCAGACCGATCGAAAAAGCTCTCGAATTGCTCAAAGGATAGGTTAGGTCCCAATGCAAGGACGACGAAATTAAGTGACGGAAGAACAGGAACATTTCTCGTTTGATTTTCACGCGGAACGCCCCGAGATCGTGGCGGCCGGGCGTGACGAACTGCGTGTCCGCATCGGCGATTTCGCCGGCCCGCTCGACCTGCTTCTCTATCTGATCAAGCAGGAGCAGGCGAATATCTTCGACATTCCGATCGCCAAGATCACGGCCAAGTATTTGGAGACGATCCAGTTGATGAAGCGGCTCGATATCGCGGTCGCCGCGGATTTCATCGTGATGGCCGCAACGCTTATCGAGATCAAGTCGAAGATGCTTTTGCCACGCGATCCAAAGACCGAGGACGAAGAGATCGACTTCGACGACCCGCGCCGCGAACTTGTCGATCGGTTGCTCGAATACGAAAAATTCAAGACCGCCGCCGGCATGCTTCACGAACGAACGACCATCGAACACGCGACATTCACACGCGGCCAGATAGAGACGGACGAGAATAGTTCCGAGGTTGACGCCACGGTCTTCGACCTACTGACCGTCTTTCAAAAGATAGTTGCCCGGCATCTAGACGAAGTAAAAATGGAGATCGAGCGCGAAGAGATATCGCTCTCCGATATGATCCGAGCGTTGGAAGGACGTATCGTCGAATTCGGCGAAGTGAACCTTTCGGGCTTTTTCGAGGAAATGCGTTCGCACAGGGAACTTGTTACGGCGTTCATCGCCGCTCTTGAGATCGTCCGCAGCGAAGCCGTCCGCCTCGTTCAAAACAAGACGTTCGGGGAGATATTTTTGCGTCGAGCCTGATAGAATACTCGTTTTATGCAAGATCCGGTTTCGGAAAACACAGAAAGCGCCGCTGCCGCAAAAGCACCTGCGAGGTCGCCGGGCGATCTCGTCGCCGTCGTCGAAGTTCTGATCTTCGTTTCCGAAGAACCGATCGGGGCGAAGCTTCTCGCGGACATACTCGGTGAGGAAAAAGGCGCGATCCACGCCGCGGTCGAACAACTGGGCGCGGAATACGCCGAACGTTCTAGCGGCCTGCAGATACGCGAGATCGCCGGAGGCTACCAGATCGCAACGCGGCCGGAATTTCACGAGGAGATTCGTGCTTTTCTAAAGACAAGGCCGTCCGCAAAGCTCTCGCTCGCCTCGCTCGAAACGCTTGCGGTGATCGCCTACAAGCAGCCCGTAACGGTGCCAGAGATCCTTGAAATTCGCGGAGTGCAGTCCGCGACATCGATCAAAACGCTTCTCGATAAACGACTTATCGTCGCTAAGGGCCGCAAAGAGGCCGTCGGACGCCCGATGCAGTACGGCACGTCAAAAGACTTCCTGCTACAGTTCGGCCTGAAAGACCTTTCGGAACTCCCTAGCATCGAAGATTTCGAAGACCTCGTACAGTAAGCGGTGAGCGGTGAGCGGATTCGGCTCGATTCAAATTGCCTTTAGTACCACTATTTAGTATCATGAAATCGAAGGATCGGAATACGCTCGCCGCCGTCTTCCGAAGGCCGGTCTCGGCGAATATAAAATGGGCGGAGATCGAGTCGCTCTTCAAAGCGCTCGGCGCCGAGATATCGCAGGCCGAGGGATCCCGAGTTCGCGTATTCTTTTCGGTGAGATACGAGTCTTTCATCGGCCACATCCACGACCTACGACCGACAAAGGTGCCGTGGAATCAATACGCAAGTGGTTCGACGAGCATCTCGATCTTGAGGAGTTCCAAAAATGAAGAACGTAATGAAATTTGGTGCGTACGAGGCGGTGATAAGTTTTGATCCGGATATTTCGATGTTTCGCGGCGAGTTCGTCGGGCTGAATGGCGGTGCTGACTTCTACGCGGACAGTATCGCGAAACTCCGTAAAGAGGGCGAAACCAGTCTGCGAGTATTCTTGGATTTCGCGAAGGAAAAGAATATCGAACCAAAGAAACGCTTCTCCGGACAATTTGTTCTGAGACTGACGCCGGACGTCCATCGAAAATACGCATTGCTCGCCAAATCGAGGAATATGAGCCTCAACCAAGTACTTGCAACGACGTTGGAGATGGCGGCAGAAGCGGTCGATTAGCCGGTGCTCTTATGCCAGAAAGATTACAAAAACTCATCGCCCAAGCTGGGCTTGCCTCGCGGCGTGGTGCCGAACAGTTGATCGCCGCCGGCGAAGTCTCCGTGAACGGAGAGATCGTTACCGAACTCGGCACAAAGGCGGACCCCGAAAAGGACCACATAAAGGTTCGCGGAAAGCTTATCAACCCGCGCCTTGCCGCCGCTAAGAGCCATTACGTGCTCGTAAACAAACCAAAAGGTTACCTTTCGAGTGCTAGCGACCCAGAAGGCAGAAAACTTGTGGTTGAGCTTGTTAAAGGCAAAGGAAGGCTCCATCCGGTCGGGCGTCTCGATTACAACTCCGAAGGCCTGATCATCTTGACGAACGACGGCAAATTCACAGACCGCGTCGCATCTTCAAAGACAGTGGCGAAACTTTATGAGGTGAAAGTAAAGGGGTTGCCGAACGCGAACGCGATCAACAAGCTTCGACGCGGGATATTGCTCGAAGACGGTTTTAAGACCTCACCTGCCGAGATCCGCGAGCTCAAAGCGACGGACAAGAATGGCTGGTACGAAGTAACTCTATTCGAAGGCCACAATCAGCAAATACGCAAGATGTTCGACGCCATCGGTTATTCCGTCGTCAAATTGAGGAGAACTAAGATCGGCGAGGTTTCCGATCCGTATCTAAAGACGGGACAAAGCCGGGAGTTGACCGCGGCCGAGGTCAAAAAGCTCATCGGAAGCTAAGCCCTAGTCACCAATGCCCGATGCTCGACCATCAGGCACAGATCCTGCACGACCTTTATTCCCGCGTCAGCAAGCCTCTCAGCGACCTCGTCATTTGTGATCCCAAGTTGGAACCACACGGCCTTCGGCTTCTTGGCGAGGATGTCGAATGTGTGTTTTGAAAGGTCGGAACTTTTTCGGAAGATGTTCAAAAGGTCAATCTCGCCCGGTATCTTCGTAAGATCGCGATATACAGGCTGACCGAGAATTTCAGTAACTTCAGGATAGTACACGGGCACGGGAATGATCTCGTAACCAGCATCAACCATATATTTCGGGACGTAAAATGCCGGTTGTGTCGAGTGGCTTTCCGGCTTGATCCCAAGGACCGCGATTCGCTTTGTTTCCGCTAAAAGCTCTTGGATCTGGTCGTCTGTGGTGAGAATATTCGGGTTGCTCATATCTCAATCTTAGGTCTCGCGGCATCGACAAGCAACCACGCCCGAGTTGCTATACGGTTTGTGTTATGCGATTATAACTGCTCGTTATACAAAGCATATGAACTTCGACCTGACGCCCGAACAAGAACAGATAAAACTCAGCGTACGCGAATTCGCCGAAAGCGAGATCCGCCCGCACGTGATGGAATGGGATGAAACGCAGCATTTTCCCGAGGAATTGCGGCCGCAGCTGGCCGAACTCGGCCTCCTCGGCGTTCTCTTCCCCGAAGAACTCGGCGGCGCCGGAATGGGTTATGTCGAATACGCGACGATCATCGAGGAACTCGGCCGCGTCGATGGCTCCGTCGGCCTTTCCGTCGCGGCTCACAATTCGCTCTGCTCGACCCACATCTATATGTTCGGCACGGAAGAGCAGAAAGCGAAATATCTCACTCCGCTCGCAAAGGGCGAGAGTTTTGGCGCGTGGGGATTGACGGAAGCTCAGGCAGGTTCGGATTCGGCGGGAACGCGCACAACTGCGGCACTCTCGGGAGACGAATACGTCGTCAACGGCTCGAAGAATTTCATCACGCACGCGATCTCCTGCAGCACGCTCGTCGCCGTCGCCGTTACGGACAAAGAGAAGGGCAACCACGGAATTTCGGCGTTCATTTTTGACAAGTCGATGGAAGGTTTTCGCGGCGACAAGAAAGAAAACAAGCTCGGGATGCGGGCTTCAGAGACGGCGTCGGTCGTCTTCGAGGATTGCAAGGTCCCGAAAGAAAATCTGCTTGGCAACGAAGGCGAGGGCTTCAAACAGGCGATGCAAGTGCTTGACGGCGGACGTATCTCGATCGCCGCGCTTTCGGTCGGCATCGCTCAAGGCGCGTACGAGGCAGCGGTCAAATACGCGAAGGAACGGCAGCAGTTCGGAAGGCCGATCGCGGACTTTCAGGCGATCCAATTCAAACTGGCCGATATGGCCACTCAGATCGAGTGTTCGCGTTTGCTTACCCTCAAAGCCGCCGCGCTCAAAGACGCCAAGCGGCCTGTAACTCAAGCCTCTGCCATGGCTAAACTCTACGCCTCGGAGACTGCCGTACGCGTCTCCGAGGAATCCGTACAAATACACGGCGGCTACGGCTACACGAAAGACTATCCGGCGGAAAAATATTGGCGCGACTCAAAACTCTGCACCATCGGCGAAGGCACAAGCGAGATCCAACGCATCGTCATTGCAAAGAACCTGCTTCGGGGTCTATGAAAACGGGGTTCTCGGAAATAATTTGATTCATCTAAAAATATTTGTTGCATCCTTGCAACTGTATGTGCTAGTATTGTTTCTCCCTGATATTCGGGGAAGGAGCAATAATGGAAAACACAAATTCAACAACGGGCCGCATTGCTAGTGCTTTGGCGGCTGACTTTATTGGGGATGCGGCGGTTACGAGACGCGTGCTCGAACGTGTGCCTGCGGAGAAATTTGATTGGACGCCTCACGAAAAATCGATGCCTTTTGGCCGGCTTGCGGGCCACATCGCGGAATTGCAAGGCTTTCCCGTGATGATAATGAAGGAGGACGGGCTCGACTTTGCCGAGCGCGAATACAAGCCATTTGAGCCGACGTCGAATGAGGAATTGCTCAAGTTCTTCGATGAAGCGGTCGCGGCAAGCAAAGCGGCGATCCTTGCGATGTCGGATGAGGATCTGCACAAGGATTGGACGCTTCGGAGCGGCGAGACGGTCTTTTTCACGCTGCCGAAGATCGGAGCCGTCAGAGCGATGGTCTCGGGCCACGGCATACATCATCGGGGGCAGTTGAGCGTTTATTTGCGGCTCAATGATATTCCCGTCCCGTCAATTTACGGCCCGAGTGCCGATGAAAACGCAGGTTAGGAGAGAAAAATAATGAGCAGAATACAAGAAATCGCAGACCAACTTAACGAAGAGATCCCCGCGACCGAGAAGATGCTCGCACGTATCCCGGACGACAAGCTCGACTGGAAGCCGCACGAAAGATCGATGTCGCTCGGCCAACTCGCGGGGCACGTCGCTGATATGTACGGATGGCTCGCCTTTGTCATCGGCAGGGACGAACTTGATTTCGCCGAGCCGTACGATTATCCGCAGCAATTCGACAGCGCGGCGCTTGTCGCGTACCTGAAAAAGCGCGTTGAGGAGTCGCACAAAACGCTTCAAAGCGCCGCGAGCGATGACGTCTTGAACGAAACGTGGACTCTGCGGAACGGCGATCAGATCCTCTGGCAGGATAAGAAGAACGTCGTAGTGCGTTCGACCTTCGGACACATCGCACACCATCGCGGCCAGCTCGCGGTTTACCTGCGACTCCTCGATATTCCGGTCCCGGCGATATACGGCCCGTCGGCGGATGAAGGGCAGATGTGATCCTGCCATGCGGACACCCACATATCGGCAAATGGCGTAATATCCAACCTGAATTGGCGAGCGAATCGGAACTCGCCTTTTTGTTGATAACCCGCAAAGAAGTGTAAAATCAGGCTATGGAGAAACTCCGAAGCGGAGGAGGGCGGATATATCGGCCACGTGGCTGAGCTTCCCGGAGCAAATACTCAAGGCGAGACTCTTGAAGAAACCCGTGAGAACCTTAAAAACGCCGTCGAGGTTTTACTAGAATGCTATCGTGAGGATGCGGCTAAAAGATCTACGGACAGAACGATCAAAGAGTCACTGATCTTGCAGGCCGCATGAGATGAAACGAAAGACCACGTTCGGCATCTGGAAAACAACAATTGGTTGTTTCGTCGTGAAGGCGGCTGGCACTCGGTGAATAAAAACGTCTGTACGGCCACATGACAACCGTCCCCGACATCGTGAGATCAAGGAGAATCTTGTAAAAAAAGATCTGCGATGACCTTGGAATCAAACGCCCATAAACCGTTGACAGTCGCCTTTATTTCATAATGGGTATCTGTGTCCCGGGACCGAATGAAAAGCATCGGTCAAAAACGATAGACTCAGTTCAAATCACAACTTCCAAATCGAAATAAGGATGATCGACATCGACCAAATTCTGCAAGGAAACCCGAGATCAATTGGCCGGGCAATCACGCTTGTCGAGAATGGCGGTGAAGGCGCGGCGGCGGTGATGAAGGCGATCTATCCGCACACAGGGCGAGCGAGGGTGATCGGCGTCACGGGTTCTCCCGGCGCGGGAAAATCGTCGCTGGTCGATAAGCTGGCCGAATATTACAAGAATGCGGGCGAAAAGGTCGGTATCGTCTGCATCGACCCGTCGAGCCCGTTTTCGGGCGGAGCGATCCTCGGCGACCGCATACGGATGAACGCTCTAGGGCTTGATAAGAACATCTTTATCCGCTCGATGGCGACTCGAGGCAATCTCGGCGGACTCTCGCGCGCGACGGTCGATGCCGTATCGATCTTGGACGCGGCAGGATTCGACAAGGTTATCGTCGAGACGGTCGGCGTAGGCCAGGACGAGGTCGAGATCGTCAAAACGGCCGATGTTTCGGTCGTTGTGCTCGTGCCGGGAATGGGCGACGATATTCAGGCGATAAAGGCCGGAATAATGGAGATCGGCGACGTTTTTGTCATAAACAAAGCCGACCGCGAAGGCGTTATGCGTACGCAAAAGGAGCTCGAAGCTCTCCTAAATCTCGCGCATCGCCCCGATATGTGGAATCCGCCGATCGTCCCGACGATCGCGACCGAGAATAAAGGCATCGAAGAGCTTGCCGCCGCCATCGAGAAGTATGCAGGATTCTCCTCGCGTGCCTTCAGCGAAGGCATTTCGGAGCGAAAAGAGTCGATCGCGCGCTGGCGGCTTCTCGAACTGCTCAGAGAACGCCTTTTGACCGATCTGCTCAAGAGCGACGGCGTCAAAGACAAACTCGACAAGCTCGCTGTCGCCAATGCACAAAAGCAGATCGATCCCTATTCGGCGGTCGAAGAGATATTGGAGTTAAGGACGAATGTGTAAACGGCACGTTTCAGTGAGGTGATCGCAATGACGAACTATCGATTTTCTGTGATCGTAGAAAAGGATAACGACGGGTATTTTGCTTTCTGCAGCGAGATGCAGGGATGCTACACACAGGGAGACATTTATGAAGAAGTGATCGCAAATATTAAGGATGCGATCCAACTGCACGTAGAGGACCGTCTTGAATCCGGGGAAGAGATATCGCAACCGCAAGCAGTTAGTCTAACCTTGATGGATCTTGCCGTATGAGCGAGAAGATGCCACGCGTAACGGCGGCCCAGATCATCAAAGTGCTCGAACGCCGAGGTTTCGGCCTCGCACGTCAGGCGGGTAGCCATATGATCTTCAAGAATGAATCAGGTTTACGGGCTACCGTTCCATCACACGCCGGCAAAATACTTCACCCAAAAGGCACTCAAGAGCATTATGCACGACGCAGATCTAACCGCAGATGAACTCCGGAACTTACTAAAATGAAGATCGACCACCTTGGAATCGCCACAAAAAGCATTGACGACGCCCTTAAATTCTGGGCGGACGGACTTGGACTCGAGAATGTTCATACGGAAGTGGTTGAGGAGCAAAAGGTGCGGATCGCGATGCTTCCCGTGGGTGAAAGCCGCATCGAATTGCTCGAACCGACGAGCGAAGACTCGCCAATAAGCAAATTTTTAGAAAAAAGGGGCGGCGGAATTCATCATATCGCCATCGAAGTAGCAGACATCAATGCGGCGCTCGCACGCCTGAAAGCACAGGGCGTGAGACTGATCGACGAATCTCCGAAGGTCGGCGCCGAGGGCTGTTTGGTCGCATTTGTTCATCCTGCCTCGACGAACGGCGTTCTTCTTGAGCTGGTCGAGAGCAAATAACCCCATTTTTTATTAGTTATGCGCCTGTGTTCTTTGCTATTATGTGCGTTTGGCAAATTTCACGCTTCGCGTCTTTTAGAGAGGTCTTACGATTTTGAGTAATTTAACAAAAGCCCTGGTAATGGTCGTCGCTATAATGTTGATCGGCGTCGGCCTTGTAGTTTGGAAAAAGAAGGTCGGCGGTGAGGCACATCAGTCTTTCAACACGCTGACAAAGGATGAGATCACCCTGCTTCTCACTGACGCGGCAAAGAACAACCCCGCGATCTTGAAACGCTTCGCTGATAATCCCGATCTGAAAAAGACGCAGCTTGACAGCTTCCGAGAGCTTCTTGCAGAGGCCAGCGAGGCTCAGGCGACCGGCCTTGCCGATCAGCAGACGAATAAGCAGGAACTCGACAGTATTGCCGCCGAGGTCATCGCGGTAAATTACGACCGAGAGGTCAATAAAGATAAAGGCCCGATGCCGCCTTTTGGATTCGTAACCGACGATCAGGTCAAGGCATATTGGGGCGAGGACGATCAACCCGCAGTGCAAAAATCGGGCTTTGCGGGCTTTATGGATAAGCTCGGCCTTGGACACGCCGTGGACACGCGGACGCATGCCGTCGAATTTGACGACTTTTTGAACGCAAAGATCGACATCCTGAAGCAGGGCAATCCCGAAATGAAGGATCGGCAGATCTCGGACGAAGAGAAAGAACAGGCGAAAGAGGTTTTTGCGAAGATCCGCATCTACCGCAAAGAGTTCAATGAGAAGGCAGACGCGGGCCAACTCGACCCGCAGCTTGTCGCGAAGGTTCGCCTTCAGGTGAAGCTTCAGCAGGCTCAGTTTCTCGCGCGTCTTTATTCACAGTCCGCGAAGGACCAGCTGAATGTTACCGACGATGAGGTAAACAAATACATCTCGGATCATCCGGAACTCGACCCGAAAGAAAAGCGTGCAAAGGCAGAAGAATTACTGACCCGTGCGAAGAACGGCGAGGATTTCGCGGCACTTGCGGATCAGTTCACTGAAGATCCGGGCAACAAAGGCCCCGACGGCAAGGGCAAAGGCGGCCTTTATAAGGATGTTCCGAAGGGACGTATGGTCCCGGCGTTCGAGGCGGCGGCACTTGCCCTAGAAGCGGGCCAGATCGCTCCTCAACTTGTCGAATCGGACTACGGATTTCACATCGTAAAGCTTGAACGTAAACTTGGCATCGATCCGACCCAGAAAGGGGCGGACGGTAAAGCTCCGACGACCGAGACGTACGACGTTCGCCACATTCTCATTTCAACGATGACGAAAGATCCGGACGATCCGATGGCTCGCGAAATGCCTGTCAAAGAGTACGCTAAGGGCAAACTCGGCGAGCAGAAGCAAAAGGATCTGATCGACAAACTTGTTGCGAAGAATTTCGTTCAGGTTCCGGATGATTTTGATGTTCCGGAGGTTACGCCCGAGCAGCTCGATCAGATGAAGAAACAACAGCAGCAGCTTCAACAGCAGATGCAGATGCCGCAAGGCGCACCGGTCGAAGGCGATGACAATGCCCCTTCCGCTAAGAAGGCAGACCCCGCACCGAAGGCCGCACCAAAAGCTGCCGAACCGAAAAAGAAGTAGCACGATGCTGTTTGGCTATCATCGTATCGAGATCATTCCCGATACACTGTTCAAACTTGATGGAGGGGCGATGTTCGGCGTCGTCCCTCGCGTCATTTGGGAACGTGCCTGCCCGCCGGACGAGAAGAACCGGATCGCGATGAATATGAATTGCGTGTTCATCGAAACCGCGAAAGAAAAGATACTCATCGAGACAGGCATCGGCGAAAAGTGGACCGAGAAGCAGACCGCGATGTACGGCATCGAACGCGAACGCCCGTTTGCCGCTTCGCTCGAAGCGATAGCAGGCGTTACGCCCGATGACATCACGATCGTCATCAACACGCATCTGCACTTTGACCACGCCGGCGGAAACACAGTGTTGACGCGAATGGACGCAGCCCGGCCGAAGCCACAATTTCGAAACGCCCGTTATCTCGTATCAGCGAGCGAACTTGCGCACGCTGATTCGCCGCACGAACGCGATCGCGCGAGCTACTTGCCCGAGAATTGGCAGCCGATGCGCGAAACCGGCCAACTCGAAGCGTTGCCCGATAACTATGAGATCGAAGGCATCAAGGTGATGACCGAACGCGGCCATTCCGAAACGATGCAGACCTGGCGTCTCGACACAGGCGGCGAGACCCTTTACGGATTTGCCGATCTCATCCCGATGAAGGCCCACATTTCTCTGCCGTACATCGCCGGTTACGATCTCTATCCGGTGGAAACGCTCGAATTCAAAAAGCGTGTCCTGCCTCAGGCAGTAAAGGAGCGGTGGCACTGCCTTTTTTATCACGAGACCGAGACGCCGCTTTGCCGTTTGACCGAACGAGACGGTAAATTAGTTGCCGAAGCTTATGTCGAAGGCGACCTTTAGGAACAAATGGAAAAAGTACAGATCGGAATAATCGGCGGCTCGGGTCTTTATCAGATGCCCGAGCTTCAAAATGTTAGAGAACAAGCTGTTGAGACGCCGTTCGGAAAGCCGTCGGACGCGTTCATCATTGGCGAATTGGATGACGTGACGGTTGCGTTCCTGCCTCGTCACGGACGCGGTCATAAATTGACGCCAACAGAACTTCCCTTTCGAGCGAACATCTATGCGATGAAACTCTTGGGCGTCGAATATATCCTTTCGGTGTCGGCCGTCGGCAGCCTGCAAGAGAGGTACGCCCCGACGGATTTCGTTATTCCCGATCAATTCTTTGACCGAACGCGTGCACGGGCGCACGAATCGACATTCTTCGGCGAAGGCATCGTCGGACACGTAACTTTCGCTCATCCGGTTTGCAGCGAACTCGGCGACATTCTCGAAGGTTCGTGTCGCGAGGCCGGCGTCAAAACGCACCGCGGCGGAACATATGTTTGTATGGAAGGCCCGGCGTTCTCGACCAAAGCTGAGAGTGAAGTCTATCGCCAATGGGGGATGGACATCATCGGAATGACCAACCTACAGGAAGCGAAACTCGCACGCGAAGCCGAGATCGCCTACGCGACGCTCGCTCTCGTAACCGACTACGATTGCTGGCACGAAGGCCACGACGACGTAACGGTCAATATGGTCGTCGAATACCTGAACAAGAACGTGCGGAATGCTCAGATCGTCCTAAAGGATGCGGTAAGGCGAGTCGCAGCCAAAACGACCCCGAATCAATACGCCGACGCGATCAAGAACGCGATCTTCACCGCGCCCGAAAACTGGCCCGAGGCAACGGCAAAGAAACTCGACGCGATAGTTGCAAAATATGCATCAGGGGCCAAATAATACGCCTCTTCGTCTTTAGCAAACACGGTCCGTAATACGAATGGGAAAGTTTAACGACATTGATCTAGACGGTTGGCGAGAGAGCGACATAAACACCGATTCGCTCTGGCTAATTGGTGAACGAGCGAAGTCCGGCAAACACAAGAACGTCTATCACGGCAACTTTATACCGCAAATCCCTTATCGCCGCGTAGCGGTATCGAAGTTGCCGCTATCGCGGCGAAAACCACTTAACTCTCACCTGACTTCAACGCAAGGATGGAGCTCCATAGCGACATTTGAGACATACAGCGTGTTCCTCAAGGCTGGTTCCATCAATGTCAAACATGCGGTATTCCAGCGGAGATCCGTCGTGCGGGCAAATAGGGACGAGCGTGAGTTTTTCCACCTCAACTGAATCGTTTTCAAACCCCTCTAGCGAGCCTAGGAGATCGCCCCTTCCATCCCCACCGGCCAACGCGATCACGAGGCGGTTCTTTAGTCCGTCAACGTCGTGTAAGCTCTTGAAAGTTCCCTCAATTTCAAATCGGTACATGTTCATAGCAACGGGGACAGGAATTTGAGAATTCATGATCAAACTAGCTGCGATCTTAGATCGTGCGTTTCGCTTTCGGATTTGAATAGCTTTTCAACCTTGTCATAGGTCAAGAATCGAACCTGCTCCCCAATTGGTTGGAAGGTTGGCTGTTTGAAAATGTTCCTAAACTCATTTTCTCTTTTCGAGGGCGCTACGATAAACATCCTAGTTCTAAAATCTTGCAGCTCCATGAACTTGGAAAGTCCGTTCTTCATGTCCGTACTATTCTCAACTTCAAAAATGCTAGCTGGCATCCCGCGCTCGTTGAACCACGAAACGTCAATATTTCGAGTTCGATCCAAGACTCGTTGGTAGGTGAACTGTGGAAAATACTCAAGAGAAGCGAGATCGCCAAGCTTTTGATTTATGTATTGCTTTTTCCTATCCGGCGTATACGTTTTGTATCGGTAATACTGTCCAAGCTGAAGCAGGAGTGCTTGCATCGAAACGTGAGTCAGATTCTCCTTTTGCTCGTCGGATTGGGTGTTTGGATTGATTCCTTTCGGCAGTTTATTCAGCGTGTCGACAAGCGTGTATAGGCCCGGCACAAGCTTGAAGAAGCGCTTGTCGCGCTGAACGCGTTCATCTATCGTCTTGTGCGGAGTAAGGCCTTTGATCACATTATGCTGCTCGTAAATAATGGGAGCTAATTCGTGCAGAGTCTTTAGCGAGGCTACATTGCTATTTTGACGAATCACTTCTTCAACCGCGTCGGACCATGTGAACGTACCTTTTGACATATGTTTCCTTTAGGAAAGACTCAAAAAAACACCGGTTTACTCGTCCTGTCGGACCTTGACGACCAGGCAACGGAGTCCGTCATTATCGAAGTATACGCTAAAGTAGCCCCACGTCGATTCGATGAAATTAACTTCTCTGCCTATATAGTTTAGATCCCAGTTCGGGTACGAACTCCTATTGTATCCGTCATTTCCCCATTCAAACGGGGATTTTGGAATCTTCCCGGAAATTCATCGCTTTTTGGGTGTCAATTTCAATCGTTTTGTTACAACGAGGGTCTGTTTCAGTATAACCATCGTCCGACCTCACGGGGCTAACTATTGCAAAGACACGATTTATCGTATCCGCGAGTCGAAACCTAATGCGGTTGACTTAAACTCACAATTATATTGAGAAACGGATAGGTAATGGATTACACTATTTCCTTCTAGCGAGCCTTCTTGAAAGTGCGGATGCCTTAGCAAATACAGTCAGTGTCTATGGTGCATTCCTCAAACATTTGAAACGATCTGCCCAGAAAACCATGGTGATCCAACCTGCCGCATTCGACCTTAACGAGGCTGATCACGAGGTCTTCAATCTCGACGCCAATCGGCTTATCGCCGAAATCGAAGGCGATATTCTGTATATGGACCCGCCGTACAATCATCGACAGTACGGAGCGAACTACCATCTGTTGAACACGATCGCTCGATATGATGAGTTCCAACCCGCGGGCAAAACCGGACTTCGTAGTTACGAGAGGTCACGATGGTGCATAAAAAACCAAGTTGCGGCGGTATGTGAGGATCTGATCAGCAAAGCAAAGTTCAAACACATCTTCCTATCCTACAACAATGAAGGACTTATGAGCCTCGACGAAGTTCTCAGGATTATGTCCAAATACGGACGGTATGAACTGATTGAGCAGCCGTATCAGCGCTTCAAGGCCGATAAGACCGAAAACCGAAATCACAAGGCGACCTCAACCATCGAATATCTTCACGTTCTTGAAAAGTGACTTGAATCTCTATGTCCTTGACTACGAGGATTATCACTAATGGCAATGCACAACCCACCGCATCCGGGACAATTTATTACAGAGGTCTATCTCGAACCGAACCATCTCAGCGGACGCCATCTGGCCGTTGCCCTCGACGTGTCGCCTTCGACGCTTGGCCGTCTGCTGAACGGGAGGACTTCGATCAGTCCGGTACTGGCGCTGCGGCGGTCGATGGCTCTAGGCGGGTCGCCCGAAAGCTGGCTTGCGATGCAGTCAGATTACGACCTTTGGCATGCGCGACAGAAGGTCAAACTTGGGAAAATTGCGAAACTTCGCCTCTCCGCAGCTTGACCGACAAGCGGCGGGTTTTGAAATTCATTTGCCTCCACCTTTAGGGGAGGTTATGTGTTACAAAGGTCATTGGGCATAAGCCCACCCGTTCGGCTAAAGCCGAGGCGATATCGGATCATTGACCTCCAGCTAAAGCTGGAGGCAATTGAAAAGAGCAAACGAAAACGCCTCTAAATTCATCTTTAGTAATCAATGAGGACACTACGAATACCCATTTTACTTTCCGTACTGATGCTGTTGGCGGCGGGATCCGTCCTTGCCCAGCGGAATCCCGTACCTGCGATCCAACGCGATCCGGTGATGGAGGCCGATGCAAAGCACAATTTGGATGTCGCCAAGCAAGCTTTCACGCCGTTAAAACGGGCTTATAAACAGGTTTTGCTGCGGTTCGACGAGACATTTGCCGCGTATCCGGAGTTCTCGAAGATGGACGAGTTTTTATACATTGCGGGGATGAGCAGTTTCTATCTCTCCGAGAATAAAGGCAAGCAGAAGATCGACCCGAAGAATAAACGCGATCTCGAGCGTTTTGCCAACGAAAGGCTCGTCATCGACGCGAAGGCGTTCCTGTCGATGATCGTCGATAAATATCCGCAAAGTAAATTCGTCGAGGACGCTCAAAAAGGCCTCAAAGACATCGAGGCGAGCGAAGCCAAAACCTCTCAGTAAGCGCTCCTAAAAACTGCCTTAACAAATCGCGAAAGTCGTCTCTCGCGTGTAGAATAGTGTGTTCGAGATAAATATTCCTTTTTCGGAGCACATTTTTTTGATGAGTTTAACAGTTGTTGGTTCGGTGGCCTTTGACGCGCTTGAGACGCCTTTTGGGGCGAGAGACAAGATACTTGGCGGTGCGGCGACGCATTTTGGCCTTTCGGCGAGCTTTTTTACGGATGTGAACGCGGTCGGCGTCGTCGGCGGTGATTTTACGGATGCGGAATGGGATCTTTTCCGCCGGCACAACATCAATACGGACGATATCGAGGTCGTTGCGGACGGCAAGACCTTCTTTTGGCGTGGAAAATACGAATACGATATGAATGTCGCGCACACGCTCGACACTCAGCTCAACGTGTTCGAGACGTTCGAGCCGAAGCTCAGCGAGAACTCGAGCACGGCGGACTTCCTCTTCCTCGCGAACATTCTTCCCGCGTTGCAAAAGCAGGTTCGCGAGCAGTGCGGACGTGCAAAATTCGTTGCGATGGACACGATGAATTTCTGGATAACGTCGATGAAGGACGCCCTCCTTGAAACGGTCAAGGTCGTCGATTGTATGATAATCAACGACGCAGAGGCACGCCAACTCACGGACGAACCGAACATTCACAAGGCCGCGAAGGCTCTGCTCGCTCTCGGTCTGAAGGCTCTCGTCATCAAACGCGGCGAATACGGCGCGACGCTTTTCACGGACGAAGGTTATTTCTCGACGCCGGCTTATCCGCTCGAGAGCGTATTTGACCCGACCGGTGCGGGCGATACGTTCGCGGGCGGCTTTATGGGTTATATTTCAGCTCAGAACGAACTGAATGACGCGGTCCTCCGTCGTGCGATGGTCTATGGCTCGGTGATGGCGTCTTTCAACGTCGAGAAATTCGGCACGGAACGCGTCGATGCTCTTACTTATCCTGAGATCAACGAACGATTCAAGGCGTTCAAGACGATGACGGATTTCGACGATATTCCATTTGAAAAGGCAGTTTCTGCTTAAGGCTCGAACGTTTCTTACGATGGCGAAACCGGCCGACAATCCATTTTCGAGGCTCGAAAGGCCGCCAACGAACTGGCCGTTCGTCATCGTCGGCATCGTTCTCGCGTTGATCCTTGCCGTCGGCGTCATTCTGAGCCTTCGGGACGCAAATTGGCTGCTGACGCTGCTTTTTGCCGCTTCGCTCGGAATCTTCGGAATGATCGCGCTGCTTCACATCGCGTCCCAGCGGCGCCTTGCGGCCGTCGATGACAGACGATTCGTCAGTTGGGATACAGCGGCGACCGAGGTCCAGCGACAGAGCGTAAATGTCGAAGTTCGCGAATTGGCCCGTCTGCTCGAGGTCGATGACGACCAGCTTACCGATCTGCTTTCTGCGTTCATTGTCGCAGAAGACTTGGCACTTCGGCAGATACAGCAGGAAGAGAGCCTGCCGTTGATGCGGCACGTAAGCGTCGGCGGAGCGAGTTTTGACGGAATTCTTGTCGATCAAGATCTGATCACGTGCGTCGAGGTCGCTTTTCTCGTTCGGCCGGACCTAAGACCGGAGCGGACAACGTCGATAATGAAAAAGATCGCGACGGCAAAACACGGGCTTCACACGATGAAAAGCCGGCTTCGGCTGCGGCTGATGATCGTGCTCGTAACGCAGTTGACCGAGAGCGAACAGGCGACGCTTCGGAACGTTCTGAAGGCACAGCGTTTTAACGAAACGCCCGTCGATGTCGATATCAGAATGCTCGATTTCGAACTGCTGCAGAAGCTCTATGTGAGCGAGTAGAATTGGAGAATTTTTATGCTGCTTGAGAATAAAGTGGGAATGATCTTCGGCGTAGCGAATAAGCGTTCGATCGCTTGGGCGTGTGCCGCGGCCTGTGCCGAGCAAGGTGCGAAAATGGCTTTCACCTTTCAGGCCGAACGCCTGAAAGAATCCGTCGATGAACTCGCCGGCTCGCTCAACGATTCGCTCGTTGTCCCGTGCGACGTGAGCGATCAGGCACAGGTAGATGCGGCGTTCGACGCCGTTAAGACAAAATACGGGAAACTCGATTTCCTCGTCCATTCGATCGCTTTCGCTCCAAAGGAAGCTCTCGAAGGCGAGTTCGTTGCGACCACGCGCGAAGCTTTTCGCACAGCACTCGAAATCAGCGCGTTCTCGCTGACGCAGGTCGCTCTTGCGGCGTCGCCTTTGATGACCGACGGCGGCAGCATCGTTACGATGAGCTATTACGGCGCCGAAAAGGTCGTGATGAACTACAACGTGATGGGCGTCGCAAAGGCCGCGCTCGAATCATCGACGCGTTACCTCGCCGCCGATCTCGGCAAGAACAATATTCGCGTGAACGCGATCTCCGCCGGACCGATCAACACGCTTTCGGCACGCGGCGTTCGGGGAACGGGTTCGCTGCTTTCTTACGTCGGCGAGCGCTCGCCGCTAAAGCGAAACGTAACGGCCGCTGAGGTCGGTTCGACAGCGATGTTCCTCGCGAGCGGACTCTCGAGCGGCATCACGGGCGAAACGATCTACGTCGATTGCGGATACAACATTATGGGTGTGTAAATTTTTTAAATGGCAGTTACAAAAGCAAAGAAGGGCGGCAGGCCGAAAACCTCACGCAAAATAAAACCCGAACCGGAAACCGTTGCCGAAGCTATCAAGCAAAACGAAGAGCAAGGGTATTGGCGTTTGACGGACGACGAAGTTCTGCTTCGGTCGCCTGAACCGGATGACGATTACAAGACCTCTGACTCATGGCGCGTGCTGCGGATCGCAAGCGAATTCGTGAGCGGATTTGATGACCTTGCGACCGTTACGAGAGGTGTGTCGATATTCGGCTCGGCGCGTACAAAGCCAGACGATGAGTATTACAAACTTGCGCGAGAGACCGGCCGCCTTTTGGGCGAAGCAGGCTTTGACGTGATAACGGGCGGCGGCCCCGGAATTATGGAAGCCGGCAATCGGGGCGCTATGGACGCCGGCGGAACGTCGATCGGATGCAACATCGAACTCCCGATGGAGCAGGATCCGAACCCTTATCAGACTCGGTCGCTGAGTTTCAAATACTTCTTCGTCCGCAAGACGATGTTCATTAAATACAGTAACGCTTACGTGATCTTTCCGGGCGGCTTCGGCACGATGGACGAGCTTTTTGAACCTCTGACGCTCATTCAGACGCGAAAGATCAGAAACTTCCCTGTCGTCCTTTTTGGGTCGCAGTATTGGCGCGGGCTTCTCCAGTGGCTAACCTCCACGATGCTGAACGAGAAGATGATCAATCCCGACGATCTCGGTCTAATGTACTTGACCGATTCACCGAAGGACACGGTCGATTTCATCATTGAAACCTGTTTGGCGTCCAATAACGGCAATGGAAGCGGGAATGGAAGCGGGAATGGAAACGTCGGCAAGAAGAGCTAAGGCTTTACCTGTTCGCACAGCCATTTTTTGTACTCGGGGGCGATCTTTGCGGCCTCGACCGCGATCAGTTCGGGCACTTCGTACGGATGGTTCTCGTGAACGAACTCCGACAAGCTTTCCCATTTATCTTCGGTGGTTTTTATAAGGAGGAGATGCTCCGTATCCCTTTGGATCCCGCCTTTCCAGCGATAGACGGAAGTCATCGGCGGAAGGATCTGAACGCAGGCGGCAAGCCTTTCTTCGACTAGACGGGAAGCAAGCAGTTCGGCCGCTTCCCGCTCTGAGACGGTAGTCATCACGACAATTTCGTTCATCTTATGCCGAATCTTAGGCCGACGCTGCGGCCTTGTACGGCGGCAGCGTAACGCGGGCTTGCTTCTCTTTCTTTAAGCCGAGAGCCCAATCTGCCTGCATAAGCGTGTGAATGTCGCGCGTTCCTTCATAGATCACCGCGGCCTTGCAGTTGCGTAAATAACGTTCAACAGGATAATCGTTCGTATAGCCGTTCGCTCCGTGAACTTCGATCGCCATCGAAGCTGCTTTTTCGCTGCGAGTGGTCGCCTGCCATTTCGCCATCGAGGCGGCCTTTCCCGAGGGCAGTCCCGCGTTCTTCAGATAGCCGCATTTTAGCCAAAGAAGGTGCGACATTTCGTAATCGGCTTCCATATTCGCGATCTTTTGCTTGACGAGCTGGAAATGAGCGATCGTTTGGCCCTGCACCTCGCGAGTGTTCGCATAGGCGACCGACGCATCGCGCGACGCACGTATAACGCCCGTTGCACCGCTTGCGACCGTATAGCGGCCGTTCTCGAGAGCGAACATCGCGATCTTGAATCCTTCGCCTTCCTTGCCGAGCATATTCGCCTGCGGCACTCGTACATCTTGGAGCGAGAAGAAACCGGTATTACCCGCGCGAATGCCGAGCTTGCCGTGGATCGTACCGCTCGAAAAGCCCGGCATCGTGCGTTCGACGATAAAGCACGAAAGTCCGCTGTGGTCGCGCACCTTTTGTTTTTCGAGATCCGTCCAGCAGAAGAAAAGGAAGTTATCCGCAAGATCCGCGAGCGAGATCCACATCTTTTCGCCATTCAGGATCCAATCGTCGCCGTCCCGCCGTGCGGTCGAACGCATACCGATGACGTCGCTGCCGGCGTTCGGTTCCGTAAGGCCGAAGGTGGCAAGCTTCTCGCCCTTTGCCTGCGGCGTGAGATACTTCTGTTTCTGCTCCTCGGTGCCCCAGGAATAAAGGCTCAGGCTGTTAAGCCCGACGTGCACGCTCATCGCGACGCGGAGAAATGTGTCGCAGGCTTCGAGTTCCTCGCAGACGAGGCCGAGCGAGACGTAATCAAAGCCCGCACCGCCGTATTGCTCAGGGATGCAGACACCCATAAGGCCGAGTTCTTTCATTGTCTGAAAGACTTTCGGCTCATAATGGGCCTTTTCGTCCCATTCTTTGATAAACGGCTCAACTTCGCCCGCACAAAATTCGCGGACAGTATTTTGCAGTGCTTTGTGTTCTTCGGTAAGTTCAAGATCGATCACGGTTTTATGGCCTTCCTCGCTAAATAAGTGTTTGTGATAAGATTCTCCGCAACTGGAGCAAAGCTTAAGATTATCACGTTTTTGTCGGCGTTTATAGCCGCGACCAACTGAATGATACCGCTTGAAAAGGCACTGAAACTGGTAGAACGCAACATTCGGCGGCTCGGAAATGAGCGCATCGAGCTCGGCGTTGCGATCGGCCGCATTCTCGCCGAAGATATATTTGCAGACGGCGACCAGCCGCCGTTCGACCGCTCGATGATGGACGGATTTGCGGTCGCCGCCGCCGATATCGCGAACACGCCCGCTGTATTGAAGATAGTCGGCGAAGCCGCGGCCGGACGCGGTTGGCATAACAATCTCAAACGCGGTGAAGCCGTCCGCATTATGACCGGAGCTCCGGTTCCCAAGGGCGCCGATTCGGTGCAGCGCGTCGAGCTGACACGCAGCTACTTTACGGACGCTCAAGAATTAGTCGAGATCCTTGAACCCGCCAAGAAAGGAATGTCGGTCGTGAAGAAAGGCTCTGAGATACGGCGCGGCAAGCGGCTTTTTGTCGAAGGCGACACGATCACGTCGCAGAATATCGCGGCGCTTGCAGCGTTCGGTTACGCGCGACCTCGGGTCGCGAAACGACCGCGCATCGCTATCTTCGGCACGGGAACCGAGATAGTCGAGATCGCGCAGAAACCGGGTGCAGATCAGATCCGGAACTCTAATTCGATCACGCTCGCTGCACTGTCCGCTTCGTTCGGCGCCGTGCCCGAGATATTTCCGAACGCGAAGGACGACCTCGCTTCGCTCAAGCAAATGATGAAGACGGCCATTCGCGGCCACGACATTTTGATCACAACTGGCGGCGTTTCGGTCGGCAAATACGATCTGACGAAGGCCGCGCTCAAGGAGCTTGGCGCGGAAATATTTTTTGAGAAGGTCGCACTAAAGCCCGGCAAGCCGATCATCGCGGCGCGTCTCGGCAAGGCGCTCGTCTTCTCGCTGCCGGGCAATCCGGTGTCGGCGGCAGTAACTTTCTATCTATTCGTCCGAGCGGCCATCGTCGGGATGCAGGGCGTAAAGAGAACCTCGATGCGCGAAGGAACGGCAGTGCTTGCCGACGGCGTTAAGGCTGCGAAAGACCGTCACACGCTTGCTCCCGCGCGGCTCTCGAACGACGAGTGCGGCAGACTCATTGCAAGCCCGCTTCGCGGAAAGGGTTCATCTGACCTCGTGAGTTTTGCCGGTGCGGAAGCTCTGATCTCGCTCGAAATGAACACGCGTGCGGAAGCCGGCAGTTTGGCGCGAATTCTCTATTTATGACCGAACGAAGCGAGCCTATGGCGATGGGGCATTACGGAATCTACGACCGCGTCGAGGAGTTGCTGCGGGGCGAAAAGGGCCGCGTCCTTGACGTGCCCGCAGGCGAAGGCGCGCTTGCCGTCCGTTTGAAAAAGATCGGGCTGGACGTAACGTGCTGCGATCTCTATCCTCGCATTTTCAAGCTCGCCGATACCGAGATCCGCGAGGGCGACCTTGACGCGAAATTGCCGTTCGACGATGCGGAATTCGACACGGTCGTTTGCGTCGAAGGCCTCGAACATATCGAGAATCCGGCGAATGCTGTTCGCGAATTCGCGCGCCTTTTGAAGCCCGGCGGAATGGCGATCGTGAGCGTCCCGAATATAATGAATGTCGAGGAGCGTCTGAAGTGGCTTTTCTACGGCTACACATCGCATTTTAAGCCGCTCTCGAAAGAGGCGATCCGCGTGCACCAGCGCCACGAGATGGGCGGAATGGACGAGATCGCGTTCCATATAAATCCGATCGGCTATGCTGAATTGCGATACTGGCTCGAAAAAGCGGGATTTGAACTTGAAGGCGCTTTTGCCGACTCTAAAAAGAACGGAATGTGGGCATTTGCGCCGATCGTCGCTCTAATTAGGCTCGCGGCAACGTTCGCTTCGCGCGAGAAACGCGAGACGCGCTGGACCGATGAGATGAATTCCGACGCAGTTCTGACAGGCGGAAATACGCTGATCCTTGCCGCAAGAAAATTATGACGAAGTTGTCGCATTACGATGAAGAAGGCCGCATTTCGATGGTCGATGTCGGCCAAAAAGACGTAACGCTCCGACGGGCGGTTGCGGCGGCAAAGGTAATTTTGAACGCCGCGACGCTCGACGCGATCCGCGGGAAGCAAACTCCGAAAGGCGATCCGCTTGAGATCGCACGCATCGCCGGAATATTGGCCGCGAAGCGTACGTCCGAGCTTATTCCGCTCTGTCATCAGATCGCGCTCTCAAAGGCGGATGTTGCCGCCGAGATCGTCGAAGACGGTATCGAATTGACCGCCGAAGCTGTTACTTCCGGGAAAACGGGCGTCGAGATGGAAGCCCTGACGGCCGTGAGCGTCGCCGCGCTTACGATCTACGATATGCTCAAAGCCGTCCAACGCGATATCGCTATCACCGACATTCGCCTGATCGAAAAGACAGGCGGAAAGAGCGATCTTTCGCGTTGATCGCCACCCTAGATGAAAGAGATTTTTTAAGGTTTCCCTCGATAACGGTCGTGCATCCAAAGGACATCTAACTGCCGCGGATCGACGAATGTATGCGGCACAGCCGAACTTTGCGGTAGAATCGATCGTAAGACGGATTGTGTAGGAGGCTGAACGAGAAAGGTTATGAAGTACACGCTTGCTGAAGATGCCCGCCCGAATGCGAAGTTGCTGCTAGCGGCGACTGCCGTTTCGATCGTTCTATGGTTCATTCCGTACGCGGATTATCTTGTGTATCCGTTTCGGCTTTTTGTAACGCTCATACACGAAAGCGGGCATGCTCTGGTCGCATTTGTAACCGGCGGCTCCGTGCAGAGTTTAACGATCTCGGCCGACGGCAGCGGACTTGTATATTCGTCGTCAAGTTCCCTGCTCGGTCAGATCTTCACGTCAAGTGCGGGCTACGTCGGCACTATGGTCTTCGGCGTCTTTCTTCTCTATTTGATCCGAAAGAATGTATCGCCGAACAAGATACTTTTCGGATCGGGCCTGTTCATTCTGATGATCACGATCGTTTTTGGCGTACTCAGCCCGATCTTTAATTTCCTTTCGCTGCAGGTTGGATTTGGAAGCGTTGCATTTACGGTTTTGGCTGCGGCACTCTTGACCGCAGCGTTATTCGCCCTTGCAAAATTCGCGAACGAAAGGACCGCGCGTTGGATCACGGGCTTTCTGGCGGTTCAGTGTCTTTTGAACGCGATCTCCGACCTCAAGACGGTCTTCTTCATTAACGCTCCTGTGGTGGGAGCCGATATGCAGAATGACGCGTCGAATATGGCGAACGCGACGGGGATCCCGGCGTTCTTTTGGGTCGTCGTCTGGATAGTGATCTCGCTCGGATTGCTCTTCCTCGGCTTTAGAATGTACGCCTCGGTGCGCGGCAGTGCACACAACGATACGGTATTTGACGAAAATCCGTGAATTCAGGCGAACCCACAACTCTAGGCCTTCTGCCCGTTGGTTCGCGGATAGTTGTGCGTTCGCGTGTCGATTGGCGGCACGCCGCGATCGCACGCGTCGCGGAAGACAAGGTCGTGCTCACGGTACATTCTCCGAGCGGATATTCATATCGCCTTCGCCGCGGCCTCGATGCTGCGATATGCTATGACGGCGAGATCGTAGTGCTTTTGAGCGACCACAAGGACAATTGGCGTGAAAATTTCAGTCCGCTCGACTCTCGATGGTAAGACCGATCCCAAAACCCGAAAAACCACTTACTAGGAAAGAGCGTGACGAACGGATCGCCGCGCATCTTCCGTCCGTTCTTCAATATCACAACACGATGCTCACCGATCGGGTGCGCAACAAGCTTCTCCAAAAGGCGATACGGAAGGCGTTCAAGCCCGGAATGTCGTTCCTCGACATCGGTGCAGGCACAGGCGTTTGGGCGATCCTGGCGGCAAAACTCGGAGCCTCGCGAGTGGTCGCGATCGAGACCGAAGAGAGCCTCATTCCCGTGATCGGACGCCTCGCTCAAGAGAACGGCGTTGCGGATAAGATCGAGATCGTTCACGGCCGCAGCAACGATGTAAGGCTTTCGGGACGTTTTGATCTGATCGTAAGCGAGATCTTCGATTCGGATGCGTTCGGCAAGGAGACGATCGAGTCATTCGTTGATATCCGCGAACGATTCCTTGCAAAGGATGGTATTTTCATACCGGAAAAATTCGAGCTGATGGCGGCGCCGATCGTATATCCGGGAACCGCCGCGGCGGAAGCGTCAGGATTGGGGATCAAAACAACATTCCTTCGGGAAATGAAACTCAATTATTCCGACTCGATCAACTACTCGTCCGCCTCGGACCTAAAGTTTCTCGCGGAACCGGTCGCGATCATCTCGATCGACTTTCGAACCGTTGAAAACGGATCCTATTCTGCCGCGGGCGAAGGAACTTGGCGGGTTCGCAACCTCGCAAAAGCCGACGCCGTCGCGACGTTCCCGAGATCGACGTTCCTCGGCGACATCGTAATGAATTCCCTTGATTCGCAAAGTTGGGCCGCGAGCGCGTATCCGTTCAAGCGGCTTGAAAGCGGCCCCGGAAGGCTGAAATTCAAGCTTTCGCCCGATTCGAACAGTTGGTCGGTCTCGCTGCCTGATTTGCCCGAACTGAATGAGCACAATTACTCGCCCGTTTTTGCGTTTACCCGCCTGAAAATGGCGCAAAAGACGACGCCGCACCGCCGTTTTCGAAAGCGTCGATAATATCCTTTTTGTTCGCGGTCGTGTTCTGGTAAAATCATCTATTACCCACTGGCACGGATTTACCACTATGCAGTCCGCAACAAAGAAAGAAGAGCAGATCGAAGTACGCGGGGCTCGCGTCCATAATCTCAAAAATATTTCTGTCAGCCTGCCGATCAACAAACTCACGGTCATCACGGGTGTTTCGGGGTCGGGCAAATCTTCGCTTGCGTTCGACACGCTCTACGCGGAAGGCCAGCGGCGGTACGTCGAATCGCTTTCGGCATACGCGCGTCAATTCCTCGAGCGTATGGACAAACCCGATGTCGATGAGATCACGGGCATCGCGCCCGCGATCGCGATCCGGCAAAAGAACACAACGAAGAACCCGCGATCGACCGTCGCGACGCAGACCGAGATATACGACTATCTGCGTCTGCTTTTTGCACGTGCAGGCCAGACGTTCTGTCACGCGTGCGGCCGAGAGGTAAAGAAAGATTCTCCTCAAGGCTCTGCCGACGAGATACTCGCAACGCTTGCCGACGGGACGAGATTCTACGTACTTTTTCCATTGTTCGACGACGGGCTTGTTCTCTCCCCGCAAAAGAAACCGCGTCCGCGTTCAAAGGCCGCAAAGCAAGACGAACTCAGCCTGCAGGCGCGGCTTATCTCGCTCCTTCAGCAAGGTTTTTCGCGCCTCTATCGAGGCGGCGAAGTGCTTGAATTGACGCAGCCCGAGGACTATCCGTTCGACGATCTTCAAAACACTTTCGTTCTCATCGATCGGCTGAAAGCTTCGGAAGATGTGCGTTCGCGCCTGATAGATTCGCTTGAAATATGCTTTCATGAGGCGCACGCCTGCGTAATTGAGACCACGGACGGCGAACGCCTCAAATACTCGGACAGCTTCGTCTGCAAGTACGACGGAACGCGGTACGAAGAGCCTGAGCCTGCCCTTTTCGGCTTTAATTCACCGTACGGCGCGTGCCCGACGTGCCAAGGTTTCGGCAACACGATCGGCGTCGATTACGACATCGTCATTCCGAACTACACCCTTTCGATAAAGGAAGGCGCGGTCGATCCGTTCACTCGCCCGACGAACGCCTGGGCGCAAAAGGAGCTTTTGAAATACGCGGCCGCGGCGAATATCGATGTGAACGCCGCGTTCGCCGACCTGCCGGATTTTCAGCAGAACTGCATTATCTACGGCGACGAAGGATGGCGCGGCATCAAGGGCTTTTTTGAGTGGCTCGAAACAAAGAAGTATAAGCTGCACGTCCGTGTTTTTCTTGCGAAATATCGCGGCTACACGCGCTGCCCGGACTGTAACGGTCAGCGCCTGCGTCAGGAAGCTCGCGACGTGAAGATCGGCGGGCGGTCACTGCCCGACATTGTCGAACTCTCGGTCGCCGATGCAAAGCAGTTCTTCGACAAATTAACGCTCAGCGAAGAGCGTATGCAGATCGCCGACAAGCTTCTGCTCGAAATTCGCCGGCGGTTGGCCTTTCTCGTGAACGTCGGCCTTGATTACTTAACGCTCGGCCGTCTTGCGGCAACTTTGTCGGGCGGCGAGGCACAGAGAATTCAGCTTGCGACCAATCTCGGATCGCTGCTCGTGGGGACTTTGTATGTTCTTGACGAACCGTCGATCGGGCTGCATCCGCGCGACAATTCGCGCCTTATCAAGATACTCGAAGACCTTCGCGATATTGGCAACACGGTCATTGTCGTCGAGCACGATGACGAAACGATGCGTGCCGCCGACAACGTGATCGACATCGGCGTACATGCGGGCGAGAACGGCGGCGAACTCGTCTATCAGGGCGACCTCGAAGGCCTTCTGCGAAATGAACGTTCGCTTACGGCAAAGTATTTGCGCGGCGACGCCGAGATCAAGGTCCCGCAGACTCGCCGTAAACCGACAAAGAACAAGATCGAGATCATCGGCGCGCGTGAACATAACCTTCAGAATATCGACGTAAAGATACCGCTCGATATGCTGGTTGCAATTACAGGCGTTTCGGGTTCGGGCAAATCGACGCTCGTCCACGACGTTCTTTTTGCCGGGCTGAAGAAAAAGCGCGGCGAATGGAACGCTCAGGTCGGCTCTGTCAAAGACATTCGCGGCATCGACAATATCGACGATGTGATCCTTGTCGATCAATCGCCGATCGGCAGAACTCCGCGTTCGAATCCCGTAACGTATATCAAGGCGTACGACGCGATACGCGACGTATTTGCCGCCGCGAGCACGGCAAAGTCGAAGGGCTTTAACGCGTCGCATTTCTCTTTCAACGTGCCCGGCGGACGATGCGAAATTTGTCAGGGCAGCGGAACCGTTACGATCGAGATGCAGTTCCTCGCTGACGTGGAATTGACGTGCGAAGACTGCCGCGGAACGCGTTTCAAGCAAGAAATACTCGACGTAAAATACAAAGGCAAGAATATTCACGAAGTCTTGCAGATGACGATCCGCGAAGCGATCTCGTTCTTTAAGGATACGCAGAAGATAGTTAGTCGGCTGAAGGTTCTCGATGCCGTCGGACTTTCGTATCTAAGGCTCGGACAATCGGCAACGACGCTTTCCGGCGGCGAAGCACAGCGCGTAAAGCTCGCGGCACATCTTGCTCAACGCAGCGTCGGCAACACGCTTTTCATTTTCGACGAACCGACGACCGGCCTGCATTTTGACGATATCAATAAGCTGCTGCGCGCCTTCAACGCATTGATCGAGAACGGCGGGAGCGTACTTGTCATCGAACACAACATCGACGTCATAAAGACAGCTGACTATGTGATCGATCTCGGTCCGGAAGGCGGAGTCGGCGGCGGCGAGGTCGTCGCAAAAGGCACGCCGGAAGAGATCGCAAGGGCCGAGGGTTCATTCACCGGACAATATCTTCGCCCGGTGCTCGCGAAGTAAATTTCTTAATCGTCGCCGAATTTCGCACGCCAATGCGGCGCGATCTCTTTCATCACTTTGCAGTCGCAGTAACCGCCGTTGTTGTTGAGCCAAGAGGTGAGCTTCGGGAAATCTAGCTGCCTGCGCATCATAAAGATCATCGCGTGCTTCAAATGATGATCGCACTCGCTCTCGTAAAGTTCGTCTTCGATAAAGTCGAACATTTCGCTTACGGTTTCCTGGCTCGCGGGCACAAGTTGAAGGAACACTTCAAGCTCATCGCCCGTCATCTGTTCGAGATTCTCGATCTCGCTTTTCCTGATAATTGGCATAACTGCAAACTAAAATTCCGCTTCCGAGAGCCGCATCATTTCATCGTATTCACGGCGTTCGCCGGCAAACGCGCCGTTGCGAACCGCCTCTTCGTATTCACGCTGACGTATGCCTTCCGAGCCGCGATAGCGTAAAAATTTCGGAAGGAACACCGCCGAAAGCCCGACCGCGACGATGCAGACCGCACCGCCCGAAACAAGCGCGAAACGCACGCTCGTGTGTTCGGCGAGAATACCCATTTTCGCGCTTCCGAGCATCGGTCCTGTAAGGTAGCTTATCATTTCGAGGCCCGCGAGGCGTCCGCGCAAATGATTCGGGATGGTCTGATTCCAGATCGAACCGCGAAAGATCCCCGATATCATATCCGAAAATCCGGCGGCGCCAAGGAAAAGAAGCGCCGGAACGAGGCTCGTCGAAAGCCCGAAGAACAATATCCCGAATCCCCAAAGTATCGCCGCGACCACGACGAATGCACCGTGCCGCTCGACCTTGCTTGCCCATCCCGACGTAAGGCTTGCGATCAAAGCCCCGATGGCTAACGATGCAGGAAAGAATCCGACGTATTCGTCGCCGTAATGCGTTGCAAGCGCGGGATAGAGCGCCTGCGGAAACGCAAAGAACATCGCCGCAATATCGATGAAATACGTGCCAACCAATTCCTGCCTCGAGAACGCGTATCTGACGGCACGCATTATCGCCGCAAAGCTCGGGCGTTCCGCATTCTCCGGGGGCGGAACGAACTTGAGCATATAGACAGCGACCAACGAAGCGGCGAACGTTGCAAGATCTATCAGATACGCGTCAACCGCCGCGAATTGCGTCGCAATTATTCCCGCGATCGCCGGGCCGACGATCATCCCGATATGAAATCGCACGGAATTGAGCGCCATCACAGCCGACATCATTTCCGGCGGAATGACCTTTTGAATGAACGATTCGAATGCCGGTCTCTGGAGTGCGGCAAGGCCTGCGTGCAGGGCGACGACGACGAAAAGCACAGCGATCGACGGCGTCGGAAGCAGCGAATTCAAAACGAGAATGCCCGTCAGAAGTGTCTGTCCGATCTCGGTAAACCGCAGCACCCGGCGTTTATCCACGTAATCTGCCAACGCACCGCCGACGAACGCGAGGCAGAACATCGGGACGAATTCCGCAAGCGCGATGTAGCCGACCATCGCGTTCGACTTCGTGAGCTGATACATCTGCCACGGAACGACGATGAACGTCATCATCGAGCCGAAGAACGAGATAAGCTGCCCGAAGAAGAGCAGACGGTAATCGCGCGACGCTCTTAGCGGCGAGAGATCAAGCAGCATTGGCGGTGTTGCGATGCATTATCGTTTCAGGAATTCGGTCCAATGAAAAAGCCACGTCGCATAGATGTTCGCGGCGAACGAAAAGATGTAAACGCTCCATTCCACTTTCGTGATCCGTTGAGGTGCGGACTCTAGCAATATAATAAACGCCCACGGCAGCAAAACCATCGCGTACCGATAGCCGAATTGATAACCGCCCGCGTTCCCGTGCATCCAAAGGACGAATGTCAGCACGATCATCGCGATCCATGACGCGAGTTTCACAGCCCCGTCTTTTGCTCCCATTCGCATAATGAGCAGTAAGAACGGGCTGCTCAATAGGATCGAGCTCGAGAACGGATCGGGTAGAACGTACGGAAAATTCGGGACAATATCCCATAGTTTCAGAAGCATCTGCCACGCTTGGTCCGGCATATACTGCGTCGAGAAAATTCCGTAGCGATACCACGGCTCTTCAAGAACGCCCGGGATGCGTGCGTAGCCAAAATCCGCGATCGAGCCGAAACGCTCAAAGTTATAAAGAAGCGTTGCGACGCCGAGCATGAAAGGGACGGCGGCGAATTTTGCGAACGTGTGGAGAGATTTTGTCTCGTCTTTTGCTTCCTTCTTTTGGGCAGCGTTCGGCCTATTCAGGAAGTAAAAAAAGAGCGGTGCGGTCAAAAGGATCTCGGTCCGATTGCCGAACGCGAGAGCAAAGAACGCTCCGGCGAGAAGCGGTCGTCTGTCGAAGATCGTAAAGTAGATCGCGCCAAATTCGCCGACGACGGCGAATCCGAGAGCAAGCTGCCATGCGCCGGCGAACGTGAGATTCGTCCACATCCAAGTGCCGAAGAGCACGCCCGCCGTCATCAAGATCGCACGAGTTCGCGGCGCCTTATACTTTTCCGCGATCGATAGCATTAGCCATGCGGCAACACCCGCAAGTATCGCCGCGACCCACGCTCCGGGCATATCGCGGATCAGGCCGATCGCCTTTAGGAATGCCGCCGGGACCATCGAGATGACAGCTCCGAGCGGAAAGACCGAATAGTGTCCGCCGCGAAACGGGACGAATTCATTCAGCCATTGAGGCGGCGGTTCTGTGAGCGAGATCGCCCCCGAGAGCAGCCTTCCCGCCACTCGAAATGTGTAGTCGTAGTAATTTTGCGGCTTCGGATTTGAGAAGAAATATATGATCGCCGCGACAACCGATAGGGCTGCGCGCGACTTTGCTCCGAGCGCGTTCTCAAGTGCCTCAGGCTGCGAAGATCTTGATTTTGAACTCGTCATTTGCAATATAGATTTCCGGGCGGCGATCCGAAAAACGGGTCGATTGACGAAGGATCATCGGAAGGCCGCCGTGAGGCGTGTTTATGCCGTATTCCCGACGCGTAAAGATCGCGGCGATCTGCGGGTTGAGCCGCTGCGTAATTCCGTATCGAATGGCACGCGACGCGGGCGGCGAAAAACCGTTCGTGCGTCGCGGATTCACGAATTCGATCGAATTATCGTAGATATTCACACGCGTGCGTATGTCGCGGATCGCAAGATCGCGATGCATCAGCATATTGATCAACGCCTCCGAGACCGAATAGAAATGATAATGGCCGCGCGGCTTGGCGACGCCTTCGCCAACGAGCGTTAATTTCCGCTTCGGACGTTCTTTTGCAAGATCGACGTAACGCTTGATGAAGGCAAGCATCGCTTCGTACTGCGTATGAAGATTACCCTTCACCTCGATCGCTTCGATCAGATCGGAACGCGTTCCATCGCCCGAATATCGTGCGGCCGTAACATTCGAACGCGGCAGCAGTTCCCCGACCTTTTCGTCCTTTCCGAACAAAAGTACGGCGGCGACCGTCGGGAAGAACTCGTCCGCGTTGCCGACCGCAAGAAGCAGATCCTTCCGCAGGAAATCGCTCGTCTGATAAAGGTTCAAGTTCGGGGCGTTCTCATCGAAACCGCTCGCAAAGCTCCACAAGAGCGAGTCGTCAAAGTCGGATTCGTTCACGTCGCGAAGCGGAATATTCTCAAATCCGAGCGGCCGCAATTCATCAAGCCAAGCGGAAAGCTCCGCTCGCGAAACCTCTCTCTTTTCGGCGCCGAAACGCAGATAAAATCGTCCGTCGCGCGTTCTGTAAGGCCTTCGTCGGCCGTCAATATCGAGGGCCACGACGCGCTTTCCGCTGTCGAACGCGACCGTATCAAGGATCGGCACGATCGGCGGGACGATCTCTTCACGGCAGATACGCGCGAGTTCCTCCTGCACCCATTCGGGATTGCTGACGCCCTCGATCCGTAGCTGATCATTTACACCAAAAACGATCGTGCCGCCGTTCGTATTCGCGATGGCGACGATGCCCTGAGCTATACGCTCGCTGTTCGACAGTTTAACCTTGAGTTCGAGATACGTATCCTCGCCGCCGCGTATCAGCCGCAGCAATTCTGTTCTTGAGGTCGATGGAGAATCTTGATTGACGAGGTATTCCTGAAAGGAATGACCACCGGTTGACTCGAAACGCGGGCTATGTCGGAATCTTTTTCGCGGCATACCGTTCTTAAACTCTGACAGACATATTGAAGCACTTAATTGCTTGGAAAAGCAATTGTCCGTTTTGTTCGTTTTGTTCGTTTTGTGCGTTTTATGAAAAGTGTGTCGATTCGTGAAAACTGTCCTTCCAAATGGTTGGACCGATGGGTAGGCTTGTAGATGGAGATGATGTTGATGTTTGAGAGTTCAGAACAGACGCGACGCTGCGAAGGGCATTTCGGCCATTTGGAGCTCCGGCAGGAGCGAGATGTTCGTAGCATGGCAACGAACAGACCCATCTCGGAGCGTGTGCAACACGGGACGGCGGTCTGTCGGCGGCAAGCCGCCTCCAAGGATCTCAAGAAGATCGGGTTCTACAAACATTCGGCTCCTACGGAGCCAAGACGGCGAATTTGCGGGAGCGTCTTTGCGAACTTTGCAACAACCTTTGCGGCCTTGGCGGTTAAACCTCAAGAAGAAGAACCGCAAAGCCCGCAGAGCGAAGCCACGCAAAGGTCACAGAGGAAGTCGGCGACTGAGCCGCCTCCGGTTTTTGGGATGAGCGGTTACGGTCAGGCAAGCCTGACCGCACTGCGATCGGGCAAGCCCGAATGAATGCGCAACACAAAAAAACCCGCCTCGGGAAAAGGCGGGCATGCTGGTCAGGCAATTGGCGTTTGTAGGACCTTACTTTAGGGCTTGGATGGAAGCACCGAAATTGATGTGATACGGTTGGCCGGCGACGACCAACGCAGGGACCGACTTTACGCCCGCAGATTCGGCCTCGCCGACGCGTCCTTTCTGTTCACCGAGATGAACGATCTCGACATCGAAGCGTTCCGGATCGATCATATCGACCATCATCTGTTCCGCATCGACGCAAACGGGACAGCCCGCGTGATAAAAAATTGCTCGTTGTTTCATAATGCGCTCCTTCAATTTCCTTTTAACTGTTGAAATTCCTGCTGTATGCTAGAAGTTAGCAAGTTTCGGGTGCCGTTTGGAAGTAGGCACTTTTTGGTCGTATAGGTACTTTTTGGTACGAATTGTGATAGCTGCGTCGAAAGAAAAATTGGAAGAAAGAGACGTCAAGCGGATGGTCGAGAACATCGTCCGCTGCAAATGGTCGCTTTCGGTTATTGACCTAGTAAAGCGCGGCATCGACCGACCTGGCGCGATGGTCAAAAGCGTCGATGGCCTGACAACGAAAGTTCTGAACGAACGGCTGCGGAAACTCGTGCGTTTCGGGATCTTCGAGCGGAAGGAGTTCGCGGAAGTGCCGCCGCGCGTCGAATATCGGCTGACGCTGTTCGGCGAAAAGTTTGCGGTGCTGCTCGATTCGATCGACGCGCTTCAAAATGACCTTGATGCAAATGGACGCTGATAACACTCTCGCATACATCAGCCTCGGCTCGAATCTGGGCGACCGCGCCGGAAACCTTCTTCTTGCCGTTCGCGGACTCGTCGAAGCAGACCTGATCGTCCGGCGACTTTCGACGATCTACGAAACCGAGCCGCTCGATATGGATACCGACCTCAGATTCCTGAATATGATCGCCGAGGTGCACGTCGGAGACGCGACGCCGACACAGTTGATGGCGCGTCTCCTGCGGATCGAGTACTCGCTCGGACGCGGCGAAAAGCACGCCGGCCCAAAAGAGCCGCGGACGATCGACCTCGACGTGATCTTCTACGGCTCGTTGAGGTTGAAGTCGGATTTCGTTACGATACCGCATCCCAGGATGCACCTACGCAAGTTCGTTTTGCGGCCGCTTGCGGAGCTGATACCGAACTTTGTTCATCCGATATTGAAGACCGAGATTGTCGAGCTGCTTGCGGCATCCGATGATATAAGCGCCGTCCATCGTTGGTCGCCGAATGTTTACGCAAAGGGCGAAACCGCTGCCTGAAGCGAGGGGCTGAATATACTAGCTATTCGCCGAGAAAAACGCTATTCTTAGGCAAATTTATGGCATATCTCCAACCTGATCGCGAAGGTAAAGTTTATCTGCCGGCCATTCGGGCCGCGAAGGAAAAGGGCGAGAAGCTTGTTTGCCTGACCGCCTATGATTATCCGACGGCGAGGATCGTCGATGAGGCCGGAGTTGATATCATCCTTGTCGGCGACAGTATGGGCAACGTGATCCACGGTTACGGGAACACGATACCGGTTTCGCTCGACGAGATCACGTCAGCCTGCATTGCCGTTAAACGCGGGACAGAACGGGCGATGGTCGTCGCAGATATGCCTTACGGCACCTATCACGTCAGCGAGAACGAGAGCGTGAAAAACGCTCTACGACTGATGAAATACGGCGGAGCCGAGGCTGTAAAGCTCGAAGGCGGCAGCATTCGCGCCGGCCTTGTCCGCAGGCTCGTTAACGAGGAGATCCCGGTCGTCGCTCATATTGGATTGACTCCGCAATCTGTTTATAAAATGGGCGGCTACCGCGTGCAGGGCAGAACCGCCGAGCACGCAAAACGCCTCATCGAAGATGCAAAGGCTCTCGAGGATGCAGGGGCATTCGCGATCGTCCTCGAACTCGTCCCGCGCGAGGTCGCGGCGAAGATCACGAGCGAATTGGAGATCTCGACGATCGGCATCGGTGCCGGACTCGACTGCGACATACAGGTGCTGGTGCTTCACGACCTTGTCGGAATGACCTTCGGCCGACAGCCGCGTTTTGTAAGGCAATATGCGAACCTCCGGGATGTAATGACCGACGCGATCCAGGCGTGGTCGAAGGACGTAAAATCCGGCGCCTACCCGAACGACTCCGAGTCGTACGGCTTGACCGCAGAGACGCAGAAGGAGATCGCGGCAAGCTGACGAAAGTTGTGCAAAGAGGCCGACGAACTTCGGTCCCGTTCTAGAAACATAAACAGTTCGTCGATTTCGCTTTGGATCGAGGTCAATTGTGGAGATCATTAACCGAAGACAACGCATCTTTTCGATCTCACGCAAATTCCGGCGTGAGGATAAGAAGGTCGGCTTTGTCGCGACGATGGGCGCGCTGCACGCCGGCCATCTCAAACTCGTCGAAGAGAGCCGCCAACGCTCCGATGTGACGATCGTCTCGATCTTCGTTAATCCAGCCCAATTCAACGACAAGGCCGATCTCGAAAAATACCCCCGCGATCTCACGCAAGATGCCGCGATGCTCGCCGAACTCGGCGTCGATTATATTTACGCCCCGGACGTTGAGGAAGTATATCCGCCGGGCTTTTCAACTTACGTCGATGTCGAGGGACTTACCGGCCAGATGGAAGGAACGTCGCGACCCGGACACTTTCGCGGCGTTGCCACGGTCGTTACGATCCTTTTTAATACGATCCGGCCGGACATCGCATTCTTTGGCCAAAAGGACGCTCAGCAGGTCGCGGTGATCGAACGCCTAACACGCGACCTCGGATTTGAGATGGAGATCGCGGTCGTTCCGACGGTTCGAGAGGAATCCGGGCTAGCGATGTCCTCGCGAAATGAACGCTTGTCGGACGAAGATCGAGCGAAGGCCGTCGTCCTGATCAACTCGCTGCGTGAAGCAAAGCGTGCGTTCGAAAAGGGTCAACGAAATGCCGCAGACCTAGCGCAGATAGTCGATAATGCGATCGAAGAAGAACCTGCCGCTGTGCTCGACTATGTTTCGATCGTTGACCGCGAAACGCTGCAACCTATTGAAAAGATTGGAGATAGCGAAGCCCTCATCGCCGCCGCTATCCAGATCGGCGGCGTGCGACTGATCGACAACGTCATTCTAGATCAAAAGCAGTAGTTTGGCACCAATTTTGCATCTAAACATCACGAAAGGACGCATTTTGCGTCGGCTTTCGCAAAAGAGATGAAACGACTGAAACTTTACATCGCAATGCTCGGCGTTATGACCGCTTTTGCGGCAACCGCTTTCGGCCAGGCTTCGCTTAGGTCGTTGGATGGGCGAAACATCGACGTTACGGCGCAGAACGGCAAGGTCGTCGTGCTGGTCGTCGGCGCAAGCTGGCTGCCGCTTTCTGAAAAGCAGGCGACGATCACGAATACGCTTGTGAAGAAATACGCTTCAAAGCCGGTCGTCTTCTATTTTGTCGCAACCGACGCGGTAGCCGCGAGGAATGCCGTGAGCGACGCGGAACTTCGGCAGTTCGCGGCGAAGAATAAGATCGCGGTTCCCGTCCTGCGCGATCCCGACGGCTCGGTCGTAATGAGCAAACTGAAGGTCGAGCAGGTTCCGTCCTTTGTCATCATCGACAAGACGGGATCGGTCGCGGGCGAACCCTTCGGCGGACTCGATCCGAAAGCCGACACTTCGATCCCGATCTCAAAGGCGATCGACAAACTTCTCTAAAGGCTCGAAACAGCTAGTTGCCCGCGAAGCGAAGGTTGATACTTTGCCTCGCGGGCATTCGATCTCTAACCGACCCTTGATCTCATCACGAGCCGATAGACAAGCCCGACGGGAAGCCCGACGACATTCCAATAGTCACCATCGATCCGGTCGATGAATAATGCAGCCTGCGCCTGCACGGCATACGCACCGGCTTTATCGAGCGGTGAGCCGCGCTCGGCAAGAAATTCGATCTCGTCCTCTGTCATCTCGCGAAAATCGACCCGGGTTCGCTCGAGTGCGCTTTCGACCTCTCCATTGAAAGCGGTCGCAACGCCAGTCAGGACGAAATGTGAGCGTCCCGAAAGGGCACGCAGCATTCGCTTTGCATCCTCGACGTCAACGGGTTTGCCGAGGATCTCGTCGTCAACAACAACCGTCGTATCGGCACCAAGGACGATCTCGTTTTGACGCAACGATGCGACCGCGAGAGCCTTTTCGCGAGCAAGCCTAGTGACATAATCCTCGGGGGTTTCGCCCGCGATCTCACTCTCGTCTATGTCAGCCGGCAGCTTTTCGAACGGCCAGCCGACCGACGTCAATATCTCAACGCGACGCGGACTTGCCGATGCAAGTACGATTTTTGGCAGATCTATCATCGTGGACTTTGAAGCAAATATTTCGGCATTGTCGGAATGTGCCCGTAAGATGATAAATTATGAACAGGACAACTAACTAATGGAGCCGCTTTTTAGCACATTTCCGGGGATCTTGAGGGAGGTCAATGCCGCTCCTGAAGCGTTGCAAAGTCTCGTTTTCTCGGCATGGCCGACAGCGGTCGGCGAACTCGTGGAGAAACGCACGCGACCGCTCCGATTCGATTCAAAACGCCTCGTAGTCGCGGTGGCGGATAAGACTTGGAAGGTGCATCTCGAAGATCTCGCCGGACAGATACTCGCAAAGTTGAACGGACTTTGCGGCAACGGTTCTGTAGTTTTTGTCGAGTTCAAGATCGAACCGGAAGCCGTAAAGCGTAAGGCTGACAGTATGCCGTTGGAGCCGAAGGCTAGTGCGGTTTCGAACGAGCTGAGGCTCGCGGCAGCGAATATCGAGGATGCGAACCTACGCCGCGTCTTTCTCGATGCGGCGGCGGCTTATCTTACACGCGGATAGTACGTTTTATATGGATGTAAAGCACGTAGCAAAACTCGCTCATATCGCGATCACCGACGAAGAGGCTGCCATTTACGGGCCGCAACTCGCAGGCATAGTCGAATACATCGAGCAGCTCAACACCCTCGACACGACGACGGTCGAACCGATGCTCGGCGGGCTGACCGCTGAAGGCGAAGCCACGCGAACGATCCGTGCCGACGAGGTTCGGCCATCATTCAGTGTCGAAGAAGCAACCGGCCAAGCTCCTGATCCTCTTGCCGGGCATTTTCGTGTGCCGAAGGTTCTGTGAGGTTTTTTAGAATGTTCGATCGAGAGAGAAGTGTATCAAGTTTGTGGGTCGCGGTTTTGATCGCCGTGTTCGCGACATTGTTCGCCGCATCGTGCCGTGTCGAGACTTTCGACGAATCGCCCTGCGGCCAGGCAAAAGGCGAGGCTCACAGGTTGTATTCGTTTCATCTTGGAAATGATATGACGCCTTCGCCCGAGCATCTCGAATTGCGAAAGCGATATCTGACCGACGAACTTTACAAGCAATTATCGACGAGCGATTCGCGGACGGATTACTTTACGGCGTCGGAAAATTTCCCGCGGACGTTCAAGATCGGCCAGTGTTCGCTGAAGTCTCCTGAGGAAGCGACGGTCCAGGTGCAGATCTACTGGAAGGACGATTATTCGACCGTCCAAAAGGATCTCCTTGTTGATGTTGTGAAGCGTTCCGGCGGTTGGCTGATCAACAGCGTAACGCCCGATCCGAAGTCAAAATAATTCTTTCTTTTTTTCTATGTCAATTGTCAGTGAAATCGAACGCGTTCTCGACAACGCAGAGCGTGTCAACAGCGAATTGAATTCTTTTTTGAGCGTCGAACGGCATTCCGCGCTCGAACAGGCGGCGGCTCTTGATACAGCTTCGGACGCATCACCGCTAAAGGGCTTTGCGATCGGGATCAAAGATAATATCTGCGTCAAGGGAATGCAGGCGACGTGCGGTTCGCGCATCCTCGCAAACTACAAAGCTCATTACGACGCAACGTCCGTCGAACGCCTAAAAGCGGCGGGTGCGATCATCGTCGGGAAGACGAATATGGATGAATTCGCGATGGGTTCATCGAACGAATCGTCCGCGTTCGGCACGGTAAAAAATCCTTGGGATACGACGCGCGTTCCCGGCGGAAGTTCGGGCGGCTCGGCAGCCGCGGTCGCGTCGGGCGTGGTCCGGGCCGCATTGGGCAGCGAGACGGGCGGTTCGGTTCGTCAGCCGGCGTCTTTCTGCGGAATCGCGGGCCTAAAACCGACCTACGGACGGATCTCGCGTTACGGCCTTGTGGCGTTCGCTTCGTCGCTCGATAATATCGGGATCTTCGGGCAGCATGTGCCGGATATCGCAAAGGTTCTTAGCGCTATCGCCGGACGCGACCCGCTTGACTCGACATCAGCAGACGTTGCGGTGCCGAATTACGCCGCCGAACTCACGGGCGACATCAACGGCAAACGCATCGGCATCGTTCGCGATCTTATCGGCGAGGGGCTCGACCCGGACGTCAAGAACAGCATCGAGGACGCCATCGATAATCTGAAGAAGATAGGCGCCGTTCCGGTCGATATAACTTTGCCGCACGCGAAATACGGCATTGCCGTCTATTACATCATCGCGACCGCAGAGGCTTCGTCGAATCTCGCACGATTCGACGGCGTCCGATACGGATTTCGCAGCGAGGAAGCAGATGGGCTTCGCGATATGTATATGAAGACGCGCGATGAAGGCTTCGGAGCTGAAGTGAAGCGCCGAATTCTGCTCGGCACATACGTTCTTTCGAGCGGCTACTACGACGCATATTACTCAAAGGCACAAAAGGTCCGGGCATTGATAAAGCAGGATTACACACGTGCGTTCGAAACCTGCGATGCGATCTTGACCGCAACTTCGCCGACCACCGCGTTCAGGATCGGCGAACGGCTCGACGATCCGCTCGCGATGTATCTGAGCGATATTTTCACCGTCTCGGCAAATCTTGCGGGCGTGCCGGCGGTAAGTATCCCGTCCGGGTTGGCCTCCGACGGAATGCCGATCGGCCTTCAGCTTGTCGGCAACTTTTGGGGCGAAGCTGAGATCCTGCGTATCGCGAGCGCGTACGAAACAGCCTTCCCGCTCGTTGAGAAACCGTCCGTTTTCGTCGGATGAAGATCATCCTTACAGGCGTTATTTCAGGGCTCGCCGATGGCGAGCAAAAGGCGTTCGAGCAGGCACAGATCTTTCTGGGCCGAGATCCGGGCGAGTGCGACGTCGTTTTTACGAATGACCGGTTTCCGATGGTCTCGCGGCGTCACGCCGCGATCACGCTAGAGGCTGACGGTTGGTATCTCTCCGATCAAAATTCGACCTACGGCACGTTCTTGAACGGCCAGCGTGTCACCCGCGTTCGTCTCGAAGCAGGAAACGTCTTGCAGCTTGGAGCTAACGGACCTTCCGTCGGCGTCTTCTCGTTGGAAGTCCCTTCTATTCCGGCAACTGCCTCGGTTCCCGCCCAGGATCACGCGAGGCCGGGCACTGTTGCTGAGTTGCGATTTCCTGAAAGCCCCCATCAAAGCGCAATTCCGATCACACAAGCGGAGATCAGCTTCGGCCGAGATCCCGCGAGCACAGTTCCCTTCGCCGCAACTGAAGCAATGGTGTCGCGAAATCACGCGGCCGTAGTTCGCAGAGCCGATGAAGTTTTTATCGAAGACCGAGGCAGTTTTAACGGAACCTTCCTCAACGAACAACGCATCACTGCCGCGGCGCCCTTGACCCACGGCGACCGGATTCGCTTCGGGACCGGCGGCCCGGTGGCGGAGTTCTTTGCTCCTGCGATCCATTCTTCATTCGAGAACTCACTTGCCAACGAACGCATCGCGCATCTTACGCAGGCGGCAGCGGACTTTCAACATTTCGCGAACGACGGAAAGACGGTCGTTGCGAGATTAGGCCAACCGGCGGGCTCCGCGAAGAGCAGCAATGCAGAGCCGCAGCTTCTAATGTCGGTTTCTTTTGGGGACAAACAGGAACTGAAGATCGGCCGTGCCGCGGAAAACGACATTCGGCTCGACGGCCTGGATATTTCCTCGCGACACGCACGTTTGAGGCTCTCGGGCGGGCTGGTGTCCATCGAAGATCTCGGTTCGACGAATGGCGTTTACCTCAACGGCACGCCGGTCGCGAACGCGCCGATCTCGCCGAATGACAACGTCCAGATCGGCCCGTTCTCGATAAAGATCGATACTGCCGGAACGGTCGGCGTCTTCGACACGCGGGCAAGAATGCGGATCGATGCGATGCATCTGTCGCGAGCCGTTCGGGCAAAAGGCGGGCGAAGCGAACTTCTGAACGATATATCTCTCACCATTCTGCCGAACGAATTCGTCGGCGTGATCGGACCTTCCGGTTCGGGGAAAACAACGCTGATGAACGCGATGAGCGGCGTGATCCGTCCGAACTCCGGCACGGTCGCCGTAAATGGCCGCGACCTTTACCGCGAGATCGCTTCGCTCAAACATTCGATCGGCCTTGTCCCGCAGGACGACATTATCCATCGCGAATTGACCGTCTATCGCACGCTTCTCTACGTCGCAAAACTTCGTCTCTCGCGCGACGTGAGTCGCAAAGAGATCGACCGTACGATAAGCGAAATTCTCGACGTGACGGGCTTGCTTTCGCGGCGTGACGTACGCGTTGCCAACCTGTCGGGCGGCCAGCGAAAACGCGTTTCCGTTGCGGTGGAATTGCTCACCAGGCCGTCGCTGCTATTTCTCGACGAACCGACAAGCGGGCTCGATCCGCAGACGGAATTCGCGATGATGAAGCTGTTCAGGCAGATCGCAGCTTCGGGGCGTACAGTGATCCTGACGACGCATGCCGCCGAGACCGTGCGTATGTTCGACAAGGTCGCGATCTTGCTCGAAGGGCGGCTCGTCTATTTCGGCTCGCCGGACGGCGCTTTGAAAGCATTCGGCGCCGCTGATTTTCGAGAGCTTTTCGAACGTCTCGAAACGTCCGAGAACGGCTCGCGCGAAGCTGCTGCCGAAGTCTTTCGCCTAGCGTATCTTGCATCGCCGGATTTTCGACAGTACGTAGCGGAACCGCAATCGCAGCCTGCCGTGCCGGGATCCGGCGGCCGCATTCGACGCTCTCGTCTTGGAATATTAGGATCGATCCGACAATGGGCGACGCTTTCTAGACGATATTTCGAAGTTCTGCTTCGCGACAAACTCAACATCGCGCTTCTGATCGCAGAGGCGCCCATCGTCGCTCTTTTGACGCTTGCCGCCGTCAACCCAACCGGCCCGCGGGACTTCATTTACTTTATGCTGTCGATCGTCGCGATCTGGTTCGGCACAAGCATTGCCGCACGCGAGATCGCCGCCGAAAGGCCGATCTACGAACGCGAGCGAATGGTGAACCTCGGCCTTCTTCCATATCTTGCGTCGAAATTCACGGTGCTCGGCATTCTCGTCGCGTTTCAATGCGGGCTGCTATTCGTGCCGCTAAAACTCGCAGATATCATTTGGCCGGGAACGATGCCTGGAGAATTCTTTGGAATTCCGCAGTTTTGGGCCGTCATTCTGAGTGCCGCGGTCGGCCTTTCGATCGGGCTGTTCATTTCGGCGTCTGTGCGGACTAGTCAAATGGCAGCGACGCTGGTGCCGCTTGTGCTCATCCCGCAGATACTGCTTTCCGGCATTTTCGGCGTGCCGAATGACGTATCGAGGCCGCTGAGTTTAGCCGTTCCGGCAGCGTGGTCCTACGACACGATGAAGCGTTTCTCGACGCTCTCAACCTTGGAACCCGAAGGCGCGACAGTCGGCGACGCAACTAACGGCCGCGGGCTTTATAAACAGGTTGAGGAAGAGAACGACTCCATTCTCGCAAAGGCACGCCGCGACCTCGAAGAATACCAGTCAAAGACCGAGACAAAGCTCAAGAAATACGACGACGAACGCAATGCCGGGCTTTCTCCGCCGCGGCCCGATCTCGACGAGATGCCGGCAGTCCCGAACGCCAAAAAGATGCCCGACGATCTCTCGCCGTACGTCACATTTTTGCATCCGTGGATGAATGAAGTTTTGAACCAGGTCGTCCTGATGCTAATGTTTTTAGTATTGGCGGTTGTAACGCTGATCGTGCTTCGGATCAAAGACATTCGATAGCAAACGCAAGTTCTTATGAAGTTCTATTTGAAGATAGCTGCAATTTTTTCACTTCTAGTGCTTATTTTCTCCGGCCTGTCGGGCTGCGGTTCGTCGGAAGCGACAACGAACCAACAGAATGCGACGACGTCCGCATCGCCGAGCGAGAGTCCGTCCGCCGGCCCGCTTCTAAAGGATGATATCGCCGACGTCGATATCGAGTTGGTGAAGGGCGGCACGATGAAGATAAAGGACTACCGCGGCAAGGTCGTTCTCTTGAATCTCTGGGCGACGTGGTGCGGGCCGTGCCGCGAGGAGATGCCGCATCTTGTCGAACTTCAGAATAAGTACGGCGAAAAAGGCTTTGAGGTGATAGGCCTGAATGTCGGATTTCAAGAAACGGACGAACCCGAGCCGATCGACGACATCAACGCGTTCGCAAAGAAGATGCGGCTTAACTACGAGCTGGCGCGTGTCCAGCCTGAGATATCGAAAAAACTCCAGAAGATCGCGCAGATATCTGCCGTGCCGGAAAGCTTTCTCGTCGATCGCGAAGGCAAACTTCGCGGTGTCTTCGTCGGAGGCGGCCCGAAAGTTATCGCAACCCTCAAAACGACCGTCGATCGCGTAATGGCGGAATGATCTTGTTTTATTTATCCTGTTCGTACTTTTCCACGATGACCTCTGGCTTTACGTCGATCGTCTTGAACGACGCAAGGCGGACAAGGCCGGGCGCTCCGCCCTTTACTTTGCTCACGAACTTTCGCTCCGTATAATTCACCGCGGCTCGCGGCAATTCTCTCGCCGAACTGAAAAACGCAGCAAGAGCGGCGGCCTCGCGTAAAGTGCGCTGCGAGACTTCCTTGCGGTTCGGATTACGTATGACGACATGCGAACCGGAATAGTCTGCCGCGTGAAGCCAAGTGTCGCGGGCGGCAGCAAGACGCGTCGTCAAATAGTCATTGTCGCCCGCACCCTTCCCAACCAATATCTCAAAACCATCTGTTGAGACGAAGCGCCTAACGCCTTTGATCTCGGCATCGCGCTTTTTCGCCTTGCGTGTCTCTGTCGGAAGCTTTTTCGCCGGAAGGATCGCGCTCAAACGCTCTTCATCTAAAACCGCTTCCGCAGCGTAGATCTCCGCGATTTTCTCTTCGGACGCTATGATCTTCGACTTGGTAGTGCCGATCCGCTCGAAGATCATTTCCCGGCCGTTGCGTGCCTTTTGGTAGAGTCTGAAATATTCTTCAGCGGCTTCTGTGGCCGAGAAGCGCGGGTCCGCATCGATCAAGACTTCCGGAACCGCTTCATCAAAATAATCGGTAACGCGAAATGTATCGCCTTCGCGCTTTGCGTTGTGCGCGTTCGCAAGTAAGATATCGCCAAGCCGCTTCCAATGCTCCGGAGAGCCGTGCTTTTCGAGATCGCCGTCGAGATTCTTCAGCAAACGGCGGGAACGCGCAATGTCGCGACTCACACGTTTCCGAGCGTCGGCGGCGAGTTTCGAGATACGCTCGCGACGCTCTGCTTCGATCCGTTCTTCGCGTGTTGTAAGCATCAAATAAAAAATTCGGCCTCCAGGTCGAGAGAATATCACTTCTCGATGCTTGGAGGCCGTTTCCGATTATAAGTTTGAACTAGAATTCGCGGACGACGATGGTGCCGGACGCTAGGTCGTGTGCGGCGCGGCGTTCGGGGTTAAAGAGCATCGGGACAAAACCGACGCCTGCGAAAATGACCGACAGTAAAAAGACCGACGAACTGACCGCCGCCTGCTGCATAGTCGGATATTCGTTCTCATCGACATCAACGACTTCGAGCGAGAAGAGCCTCATCCCGAGTGTCTTGCCGACTAAGGCGACCGAGAATGTCGTGTAGAGAAACAGTACGATCGCGAGTGCTCCGGCAAATAGAAGCCCGCCCGAGAGCGAGAGCCAATCACCACCTGCGAGCACGAACGGCGACATAATGATCATTGTTGCTACGATACCGATGATCAGGTCGAATAGCCCCGCATTCACCCGCATCGAAAGCGGCGCGAGATCCTCAAGGTCGTCGCCTTCGAATTCGTCCGCATCTGCCTCGGCCTCATCGACCTCCGCACTGATAACAAATCTGTTCACGGTCGCCGTCTCTATCGACGATTCGGACAGCAAGGTCTCGTTCTCGATCCGACCTTCATCAAGCTCAGCGGGCTCACCTTTCTGCGGAATGATCTCTGCAAGTTTCGGCAACTTGTTCGTGTCGAGCTTGATCCGCATCGGAGCCTCAAAAGGCTTCGGCATCGGTGTGTAGAACGCAGGATCGGGAAGTTTACGGGCCGCAGCGGGAGTTTGCGTCGGCGGAACTACGTTGAACTGAACGTTCTTTTGTGCAGTCGCTCGCCGTGGAGCGATCGGTTCCGCCGCCTGCGTCGAAAATGCGTGACGCGACGCCTGTATTCGACCGAGCGCAGCGGCAAGCCTCGGATCCGCGTCTTGCGGAACGGGCACGGTTCTCGGCTTCGGCGCAGGGGTTGTTTTTGCGGTCGAAGCGGCAACTCGAACCGGAGCGGGTGCAGTCGTCGTCGAAGCGGCGGTTTCAGCGGAGGCGATTCCCATTCGCTGCCGAACCGCGTTCTGCATCTGCAAGCGCCATTCGGGCACCGCAGCCTGTTTACTTTGAAAACCGACTAGCGTCGGACTCGTCTTTGCAGGCTGTCGAAGACCCGCCGTCGGACCGCCGGGCGCAGATTCAGAATTGCGGGCCAACGCTTCTCGCGGCTTTGGCTCCGGCATTGCGGCTTTTGGAGTCGGTACGGGTTCCATCACTCTCTCGACCGGAGGAGATACAGCTATATTGCCTCTGGAAAGCGGCCCCGAGGTGATCTTCGTTTGAAGCTCTTCCCTCACGGTATCGTTCCTCATCGCCCCACAGGTCAGACATATCGAAAGTGTGGGTGCCAGATCTCGTGCGCAGACCGGACATTTCATAAGCTTA